>ENA-OPYH01001472-OPYH01001472.1-human-gut-metagenome-genome-assembly--contig:-NODE-1472-length-13296-cov-4.662790_pt1 | contig 13296 bp, 6 predicted proteins | sample MGYA00241254_ERZ501488 | MGnify/ENA primary metagenome ERZ501488 (study PRJEB25962, sample SAMEA2042660) | human gut metagenome | biome: human gut; feature: human-associated habitat; material: faeces...
GCCATCGCGCTGAAGTACCTGGCGGAGTGAGCGCACATATTATGAGGTAACAGCGAAAAGTTTCCTTCCTGAAAACAGGACAGGGACGCACGGCAGGGGCGTCCCTGTCCTGTTTTTTCGCGGGTTTTGGCAGCTTTTGGCGAGCGCCGCCGTTGACAAGAGGCGGAAAACCGTATATAGTATAAATGGTTCGGCAGATGCCGGACCGACAAGTGGATAACGTGTTCTGTGACGACGTGTGGCTGCGCGCCGTAACGGCCGGAAACGGTCAGGCGGCAGTTTTGAAGAAATAGGGGTAAGACCCTCTGCGGACGGCACTGTAAACGCAAGGAAGTGACCAAAGCGGCGGAGACGCCGTGTGGTGAACAGCAGCCATTGGGACGGATGTCCTGAGAAGGTAGGTCATGTACGGGAGGCGGCAGCCTCGGGGCGTTAGGGCAGGAGAATTGCACGGCGGAGAACAGGTACACAGCGGCGCTTCTTCGTTGTGGCAGAGAGCAGAAGTGGGCGCGGACCATCCCGACAGGGACGGACCGGCCTTTTTTTGCGGCAAATGCGCCGGCTGTCCCGTCAGGGAGGCCGGTTTTTCGCGGGAGGGGCGTCATCCGCCCGCAGTCAAGTCGGGACGGCGCAAGCCGTCCGCTTTCCATAAGGGCGGGAGGGGTTTGCCGACCCCTTCCGCCTCCTTCTCTTATAAGACAGAAAATTTACAGATAAAAGGAGACAGAGACATGAAGAAACGAGTGGTATCGTGGCTGCTGGTGGTGCTGATGCTTACCAGCATGCTGCCTACCGGCGTGTGGCATTCGCAGCCCTGCTGGATCATCAGCTTCCCACAGGTGTCGCCCCCGACAGCCGCGACCAGCTTGATAGCTTCCTCGGTACGGATACCGCCGGGTGCAACTACATAGTGCAACAAAACCTGAACAATACCCTATCCATCATCCAGAATAACTGGAAGTATATCGAGCCAAGCAACAAACCGGCCTTGGAATACTGGACAAAAATAGAAATGGGAAACAATCCCGAACCCCAACTTTATAACCTGTCCATTGATCCTTCCGAGAAAAACAACGTGGCTAAGGACCATCCGGATAAAGTAAAAACACTCTCCGCCCTATTGGAAGAAGTGAAAAGCGCAAAGAACCAACAATATCGACAGACACAAAACTTCTAACCTAATCTCTATGTCGATAATCAATTAAAAGACTTTAATTGATTACACTTGAATGAGAGAGAAGGATCGTGAGATTCTTCTCTCTTTTTAGAATATCGCTCTCTTCATAAAAGATACGGAATAAAAACGTATCTTTGCAGCCATGAACAATAATTTATTACCTATACATTTCGCTCCGCTCCAAGGCTATACAGACGCGGTATATAGGCTGGCACACGCCCGTATATTCGGTGGCATCGACACTTACTATTCCCCTTTTGTACGTGTGGAACATGGTGAGATCCGTCGTAAAGACGCACGCGATATAAGTTCGAAGAATAACCGGGAAGGAATACACCTGATTCCCCAGCTGATTGCATCACAGCCCGACAAGCTGGAACAGATAATCACTCTTTTCATCGAGAACAATTATCAGGAAGCAGATATCAACTTGGGATGCCCTTTCCCAATGTTGGCCAAACGTCACAATGGCGCCGGAATGTTGCCGTATCCGGACGAGGTAAAAGATCTGCTGACCGCCGCAATAGAAAAATACCCTCAAATCCATTTCTCCGTCAAACTCCGGCTGGGTTGGGAAAATGCAGAAGAATGCCTCGCACTGCTGCCATTGTTCAATGCCCTTCCTTTGACACATATCATCCTACATCCGCGTTTAGGGAAACAACAATACAAGGGAGAGGTGGATTTAAGTGGATTTGAGGCTTTTTATAACGGGTGCGAAAAGCCTTTATTATACAATGGAGACCTGCATACAGTGGAAGATATACAAACGATTACAGAACACTTTCCAAAATTGGCAGGAGTAGTCATAGGACGTGGCCTGCTCGCCAATCCTGCCCTGGCATGGGAATACCGACAAGGGAAAAAGCTCTCTCCCGATGAGATAATTGAGAAAGTAGGACAGTTGCATGCAGAAGTTTACAGCACCTATGAAGAGTTACTGCAAGGCGGAGAAACACAGTTGCTAATGAAAATGAAAAGTTTTTGGGAGTACCTGATGCCCGACGGAAACCGTAAAGCAAAAAAAGCCATACACAAAACCAGTAAATTAGCCAATTACCGGATAGCAGTAAATAATTTACTTTCTTCATATAAATGAAACGGGAACTACAATCCTAAAAGCACCGGTTTTCTCACATGAAAATGAAAAACAATCTATGAATAACCTTCTATCCACAGATTGTTTTTTTATTATACTGTAATTATAGGCCAAACCTCCTCCCAGAGCCCCTATAACACTACTATCATGTACAAAATTAGACTATTTCCGAACGATTACCTTATATATCTGCCCTATCATATTAATATTTTTGCACTGTGATTTTGTACTCACAGAAATGGAATTATAACCTTATTAATCAATTAAACCAATATTTATGAAAAAGAAGCTGATCTTTTTGAGGGCATTAAGTACAGTATTGCTTTTTGTCTTTTTCGTAACACAAACCAATGCACAGGCATTGACCGTTACAGGTACTGTAAATGATAACTTCGGTCCTGTCATCGGCGCATCTGTCTTTGTAAAAGGAACCAACAACGGTTGTATAACCGACCTTGATGGCAACTTCACCCTATCCAATGTACCTTCCAAAGCGGTATTGGTAGTTTCATTTATCGGCTATCAGACACAGGAAATCCCCGTAAACAACCAAAAGAAATTCACTGTCAATTTAACAGAAGACGCCCAACAACTGCAAGAAGTCGTTGTCGTTGCTGTGGGATATGGCGATGTCCGCCGCAAGGACCTGACAGGTTCCATCGCCAAAGCAGACATCAAAGAATTGACTAAAACCCCTGTCAACAACGTCGCCGAATCCTTAGGCGGACGTATTGCCGGTGTACAGGTTTCATCGACAGACGGCGGTCTGGGGGATAACTTCAATATTGTTATCCGCGGTGCCGGTTCATTGACCCAAAGTACGGCTCCTTTATACGTCATTGACGGTTTTCCACAGGAAACATCCAACATGGGCTCTTTGAACCCCAACGACATTGAATCGATTGATGTTTTAAAGGACGCTTCAGCTACTGCCATTTACGGTTCGCGCGGTGCCAATGGTGTGGTCATCATCACAACGAAGAAGGGAAAAGCAGGCAAACCGACTATCTCCTACAATGGAAGTTTCACAGTAGGTTTGGTAAACAATACCCCCGAAATGATGAATGGATATGAATTCGTCAAGCTCCAACAAGAAATCATGGGTACAGAAGATTTCACCAACATGTATCTGAAAGACGGGCTTACATTGGAAGATTACCGTAATTTCAAATCCTACGATTGGCAGAAAGAAATCTATCGTACCGCTTTAAGCCACAACCACCACGTACTCCTGAATGGCAATGCTGGAGATTTGAAATATTCCACATCAGTCTCTTACAACAACCAGCAGGGTGTTATTATCAATTCAGACCTGAGCAGATACCAGGCACGTGTCAATTTGAGCCAACAATTCAATAAAAGATTGAAGGTAGACGCTAACGCAAACTTTGCCAGCACAGTGCAAAACGGTCCCAATCCCTCTACCAATACTTCATCCATGTCTACAGCCTTCATGTACAGTGTATGGGCATATCGTCCCGTATCACCCTCAGGAGCCGATTTAATGGAGGAGATCTATGACACAGACATTGATATGGCGGAGGATTATCGTTTTAATCCCGTATTATCAGCAAAAAATGAATACCGGAAAAATACCACTAATACATTGCAGGCAAACCTCAGTGCAGAGTATGAAATCATTAAAAACTTAAAGTTCAAGGTTTCGGCAGGCTATTCAAGCCGCGACCTCAAGAAAGAAGAATTCAACGGTCCCAATACCCGTACGGGAAACTCCCATCCCTCCAATACGCAAAGTAAAGGCATCAATGCCAAATTGTACCAGTATGAATTCAGAAGCTATCTAAACGAGAACACCTTGACCTATCAGTTCAATAAGAACCGTCACAGCATGAACGCATTGGCAGGTTTGAGTTTACAAAAGAACAGTGACTACGCCCATTCTGTGGCAACCGAACACATCAGTAATGAATCTTTTGGAATGGCAGGCCTGGACAAAGGAACTAACCAAACAATCGAAAGCAATCAGGGAGAAAACAAGATGATGTCCTATTTTGGCCGTATCAATTACAACTTTGACTCAAGATACTACATCACTGCTTCCATGCGTGCTGACGGTTCTTCCAAATTCCCGAAAAACAACCGTTGGGGATATTTCCCTTCCGGATCCGTAGCATGGGCGTTTGGTCGTGAAGCCTTTATTTCGGAAAACGCCTCTTGGCTATCCAACGGAAAATTACGTATCAGCTACGGCCAGACCGGTAATAATCGTGTAGGCGACTTTGATTATATGGCTAAACTGATAACCAGCGATGATGTCTACAAATATCCATGGAACAGTTCCTTTACCCCTGGTTTCCATATTTCCAATAAGGCCAACTCACAACTCAAATGGGAAACAACCGAACAGTTCGACTTCGGTTTGGATTTAGGCTTCCTCAACGGACGCATCAATCTGACTGCCGATTATTATATAAAGACAACCAAAGACTTGCTCCTTCAGGCCGACGTTCCGGGAAGCTCCGGGTTCACAAGCGCGACACTCAACGTAGGAAAACTCGAAAATAAAGGTCTTGAAGTTACTTTAGAAACCATTAATATGAAGAACAAGAAATTCTCTTGGACTTCCAACTTCAATATAGCATTCAACTCCAATAAGATCACCGCACTGACAGAAGGCAAAGGCGAAATTACCAGCTATGTGAGTTGGGATAACAAATATAAAACCATGCCCGCATATGTCAGCCGTATAGGAGAATCGGCAGGCAAAATGTATGGTTTCATCTATGAAGGTACGTATAAAGAATCCGACTTCAATGTTACCACAGGAGCAAACGGAAAGACAGTATACACCCTTAAAGAAGGAATCCCGGCTTATGTGAAGGACTGCCAGCCTGGCGATCCTAAATACAAAGACATGCCGACCATAGATACCAATGGTGACGGCATTCCCGACACAGGCGACGGTGTTATTACAGATGACGACCGTACAACCATCGGTGACGGCCTTCCCAAATGTACAGGCGGTTTCACAAACAGTTTTACGTATAAGAATTGGGACCTCAGCATCTTTTTGCAATGGAGCTTAGGAAACGATATCTTGAATGCCAACCGTATGGTTTTCGAGAACCCTGCCAAAAAGAAGAACACCAACATGTTTGCATCTTATGCCGGACGTTGGACTCCTGAAAACTCCGGCAGCGACATGCCGCGTGCAAACGCCCTCGGTTCCAATGAATACAGTTCCCTTTATGTGGAAGACGGTTCATTCCTAAAACTGAAAACAATCTCCTTAGGCTATAATTTCTCCGCAGCCATGTTGAAGAAAGCACATATCAGTTCTGCCAGAGTATTCGTTTCTGCAGAAAACATTGCGACTATTACAGGATATTCAGGTTCCGACCCGGAAGTTTCTACACGTAGCTCCGTTTTGACCCCGGGCTTTGACTGGTCGGCATACCCTCGTTCATTCAACGCTTCTATCGGAGTAAACCTTACTTTCTAATTACAAACGTATAAAACAAAAGCAATTATGGAAAAATTCTATAATATCCTCAGAAAAGCCCTTGTCATCATTGGAGTATTCTCCATGACTTCATGCGACTTCCTCGAAACCGAACCTTTCGACTTTGTTTCTCCCACTACATTCTACAGAAACGAGTCTGAATGTACAATGGCACTTGCTGCCGTATACTATCCAATGGCCACCAATATCCTTTATGGAAATTTCTATTCAACAGAAATGACGAATATTGATGACCTAAGCTACTACACCCGTAACTCCAATTTTTCCGGAAAACTATGGGCAAATGACTATACCAGCAGCACCAAAGAGATCTGGGATATCTGGGCGCAATTATATACCGGAATTAAAAATGCCAACGGCCTGCTTGAAAATATCGATAAAGCAGAGATGGATGAACCTATAAAAAACAGGATTAAAGGTGAAGCAAAATTCCTCCGAGCCTATTATCATTTCCTGCTGGTACAAGCTTTCTATGAAGTTCCTATCCGCAAGCAGTCTTTAGACGACATTAATGCTGCCAGCATACCGGCCACCCCCCACGCTGAAGCCTTAGACTGGATTATTGAGGAAATGGAAGACTGCCTTTCTTTAGTTGACAATAAAGAATATGATAAAAGTCCTTCTCACGTAAAAGAGAACACCGTATATGGTATTCTGGCACGTGTGTGCTTATGGCGGGCAGGAGCACCGTCCAATGGCGGAGAGGCTTTCTACAAAAAAGCAGCCCAATATGCCAACGAAGTCTATAAATCCAAAAAACATGATTTGAATCCCGATGTATATGCCATGTGGAAATGTATGGCTACGGATAAGTATGACACCCAGTATAACGAATCCATCTGGGAAGTGGAATTTATAGGAACCCGTCTGGACAATAACTATACAGAAAGCCGTATTGGCAATACCATCGGTAACGCGCAAAGAAACGGTGAAGCGTCAGGTAAAGGTTATACCTATGCTTTCTACGCAGGCACACTGGTACTTTGGGACTTATTCGAGAAAAATAGCACAGATAAACGTCGTGACCTTTCCATGGCACCTTATTACCTGAATGCAAAAGATGCGCAAGTGAAATGGAAAAAACATGAAATTACCATGCGCCGTTGCGGAAAGTTCCGCCGCGAATGGGAAACAGCCGAAGCCAAAAATAAAAACTGGACTCCCGAAAACTATCCGATTCTACGCTATGCTGACGTCTTGCTGATGCTGGCAGAGGCTGAGAACGAAGTAAACAAACAACCCACAGATTTGGCTTATACAGCCCTCAATCTGGTGCGCAAACGTGCAGGCATCCCCGAAGTGAAAAACCTCTCTTATGATCAGTTCCAACAGGAGGTGCGCGATGAACGTGCACGCGAACTCTGTTTTGAGTCTATCCGCAAGTTCGATTTGGTGCGCTGGGGCATATACACTGACAGAATGCAGAACGTATTAGGAGCAGCAGCGGCCGACAAACGCTGGAACTCACAGTCTCAAAGTGATGTCAAAGCAGATAAGACCGGTGGTAAATACAACTTTGCCGGTACTGTTGCGGCCAAAACAGAAGAAAAACATCAGTTCTATCCTATCCCCAATAAGGAACTGTCTGTAAACACCAAACTGGAACAAAACAAATGGTGGAAATAAAGCCGCAAGACTTCTAACCTTACCGTCTCTTATCAATAGTAAAATAGACCTTAATCAATTTTATTTCAAAGAGGAGAGTAACCCGCAAGGTTCCTCTCCTCTTTTTCTGCCCGAATGAATGATTTATCTACCTGTTTTGTACAATCTGCACACATAATAAGAGCAATATTCCGTAGTTTTGCAATATATAAATTAATCACCTTAAATTATTTTGATAGCTATGACGCAGAAAAACGTTCTACTATTTCTAATCTTACTCTACTTCAGTTCGCCTGCTGTTGCACAACTTACAGGCTTTGAAAAAGAAGTTCCCCAAAACTTCAAGAGTTCCAATGGACAAGAGTTAGCTTTATCTTCATTATACTATAAGGAGGGTAATAAAAGCCTGGAATGGAACTTCTCCCCAAACAGTATATTAAACATTCCGTCCGAATCTGTCTTTACCTTGAATGACGACAATGGAATTACTTTATGGATTTACAATGAAGAGCCTCAGCAAGACACCTTGCGTTTTGAGTTTTATTCTCCTACGGGACACGTTTCCTACCATTTTGGCTTCCGGCTGTATTCTGCCGGATGGCGTGCCTGCTGGATAAGCTTTAAATACATGCAGGGAGATAAAAAAGAAAAAGAAATAGCCGGATATCGCATCGTTGCTCCCAACCGCACAGGACGTATCTTTTTAGACCGTCTGACCTTCCCGGTACAGAAAATTAATGACCGCACTACTCCGGATTTACAAATGCCGACCAACAACTCGCTTACTTATCGCGATCTATGGCATTGGTGTCGTGTCTGGCAGTGGGAACAATACCGATACGACCTACCTTTGAGCAAAGCACTGACCACAACCGAAAAACAAGAGCTGGCTACCATAGAAGCGCGACTTACCGAGGCGCTTGACATTAAAAAAGCGCCTCGAAAAGATGTGTCAAAAGCCTATAATACATTCAAAACAGCTGCTATCCGCCCATCCGGAAATGGTTTCACCGGCGCTCCTATTGTCGCCCCCGATGAGCTAAACCGCCAAAAAGGAGAAATCTCCTTAAATGATCTGGAAGATATGCTATCAGGATTTGCATACGACGCCTGCTACAATCACTCCGCCCAATCCATGAAGAATTACTTCCTTGTCTGGGATTATGCCATCAATCAAGGTTTTGCCTTTGGCAGCGGCATGGGGACCAACCATCACTATGGTTATCAGATCAGGAAAATATATACCACAGCATGGCTGATGCGTGATGCCATTTGGAAAGCTCCCAATAGGGACAACATTCTTTCTGCACTCATTTTCTGGTCTGCACTGCAAGAAACAAGAATACCTTATCAATATGGTCGGGACGAGCTTTTAGACAGCTGGCATACTTTGCTAATGCCCAAAACCATATCTGCTCTTATGTTTGTGGACGAAAGAGAAAGGGCACGCGCCCTAACAGGACTTTCAAGATGGTTGAGCGGCTCTTTGCAATACAGCCCGGGCACAATAGGAGGAATCAAAGTGGACGGAACAACTTTCCATCATGGAGGATTCTACCCGGCCTATACTACCGGAGTGCTTGCCATGGTGGGACAGTTCATCGCACTCACCAGCCACACCCAATACGTTCCTACTCAGGAAGCACGCCAAGTCTTAAAATCCGCTTTTATATCTATGCGCAACTACTCCAACAGTCGCGAATGGGGCATCGGCATCAGTGGAAGACACCCTTTCGGAGGTGGCATGAAAGATGATGACGTAAAAGCATTTGCCTACCTTGCCCTTTCCGGCGATTTATCGGGAGAAGGCAATACATTCGACCACCATTTAGCAGCCGACTATCTGAGACTTTGCGACAAGGATACTCCGGAAGCAGAATATTTTAAAAAGAAAGGTATTACCCCTGCAAAAGCTCCACAAGGCTTTTTTGTATACAATTACGGTTCGACAGGAATCTTCCGTCGTAACGACTGGATGGTGACCTTAAAAGGATATACTACCGACGTATGGGGAGCCGAGATCTATAAAAAAGACAACCGGTACGGACGTTACCAAAGTTATGGTTCCGTCCAAATCATGGGATATCCCTCGCGCATAGCCAGCGGCTATGATGAAAACGGGTGGGATTGGAATCGTCTGCCTGGAACAACCACCATACATTTACCATTCGAACTATTGGACAGCCCGCTACCCGGAACCACAATGGCCCACTCCAAAGAAAACTTCTCCGGCAGCAGTGCATTGGAAGGGAAAAACGGTATGTTCGCCATGAAGTTAATGGAACGCAACCTGAAAAACTTTACTCCGGATTTCGTAGCCCGCAAATCAGTCTTTTGCTTTGATAACCGTATGATATGCCTAGGCACAGGTATCAGTAACAGCAATGCATCTTTTCCAACCGAAACAACTCTTTTTCAAAGTACATTCCAAAAAGGGAAAACCGACATTCATGTGGACGGAAAGCTGAGAAACGAGGCCTTTCACCAGACATTAGATGACAAAAAACGCCATTATATTCAGGACGGATATAATAATTATTATTTTATCAACGGCAACGACGTGCAGATACAAATTGCTCACCAAGTATCGCGACACGAAAAAAACCGCACTGAAACACAGGGAACCTTTGCCTCTGCCTATATCAATCATGGAGTATCACCGCAAAATGCCCAATACGAATACATGATACTGGTACAGCCCACACCTGAAGAGTTGAAAGCAGTCCGTCGGAAAGCACCCTACCGGATCCTCCATAAAGATGATACTGCCCACGTGGTCGCCGACAATCAAACCGGTATTACCGCCTATGCAGCTTTTGAGACTTACTCTCCTGCAAAAGATGAGATATTCCTCTCCATCCCGGCAGAAACAATGGTAATGCAAAAGCAGGCAGGCTCCAAACTTTTACTCAGTGTATGCGATCCGAACTTGAATATATCCGAGAAAACCTACACGACCAAAGAGCCCAGCCGTCCGATTGAAAAGAAATTAATTCTTAAAGGGAAATGGAGAAGTACAGCTCCCAATAACAAAATAACCGTACATTCCAATCAGACAGAAACCGTTCTCATTGTAACTTGCCAACATGGGCAACCCGTAGAATTCACATTATCACGTAAATAAATCTTTAATGGATGAAATTACATACCCGGAATCAGGTGCACCTCAGGACGTATCTGAACTACATGATGTAATTTCATCCATTCACTCAGATAAGCACGATGCTGTGCAAGTATCTCCTGATACTTCTTCTCTATGGCCAAATTCCGCATCTCGCCACGATCCTTTTCCATGTCATAAAGCTGTTCACGATAAAGCCCCTTATCATATAATACATACTTATAATGCGGGGTACGCAAAGCCCAGCCACGTGTAACACCTTTGTCAAATGTCGTTTCAGTAACGACATAAGGCTGGTGCATCTGTTCCGGATCCGCATTTTCCACCAAAGCCTTAAAAGAAACGCCATGCAAGCCTCCGGGAAGGGGAATACCTGCCCAGTCACATACGGAAGCGAAAAAATCAACACCTGCGTTAATGAGCTGAGGCATTTCCTTACCGGCATTCTTCTTTCCGGGAAGGGTTACTATCAGAGGAACATTCACAACTTCTTCGTATAGGGCCGATTTCTGATTCCAATGGTGCGCTCCTACTCCGTCACCATGGTCGCTCGTAAAGATAATAACTGTATTCCTCCACAAATTCCGCCTGTCAACGGCATCGACAATCTTACCGATTTCGGCATCCACCTTCTCTACTAACCGAAAATAAAGACTACGGTAACGGCGCCAGTCATCAGGTGAATAATGGCGGGTGGGATAAGCTGAGTAATTCAAACCCTGTTCATAGTCTATCACATCGGCATCATAAGGATTACGGGCAAAGTTGGAAGGCAGTCCGGGCCACTCATCTTGAGAGAGTTCGGGCAGATTGCCAAACGGCAGATTCTGGCTACGGGCATATTCGCATATATTGTGAGGATTGTCAAAGCCCACCACAAGAAAGAAAGGTTTGGAATGTTTCCGGTCAAGGAAAGCGACAGAAGCCTCCGCCAGTCCGTTGTCATTATGCGGATGAATGGCAGAAAATCCAAATTCCTTATCAGGCATGGACGGCGTATGCACATGCCACTTCCCGGCATAGGCACATTCATAGCCGGCATTTTGCACCAACCAGCCCAAACTAGCAGTGCGCAACGAATCGGCCATAGGCACATTATTGCGTGCAAGGCCAACCTCGTGGGAGGTATATCCCGTAAACATGGACGCCCTGGAAGGTCCGCTCAAAGGAGCAGAACAATAGGCATTCCTAAACAAGACACCCGACTGTGCCAGACGATCCATATTGGGTGTATGCAAATCCGCATTCCCCATGCAACTCATGGCAGAAGCGGTCTGCTGGTCGGTTACGATATAAATGATATTCGGCAACTCCTTTGCCCCCGTCAATGAAGGGGCAAAAGCTGTTGCAAACAACATGATATTCTTTAATTCTATCATAGTAAAAATCTCCTATAAAAGTTTATTTACGTAATTCCACATCAAAACTAGCCGCATCCCTGCATGTAAAACGCAGTACGGTCTGTTTCTTATCTGCTGAAACAAGCTTGCAATAGGGAGTCTCCGCCACTTGCCACAAGCCTTTCAAAGTAACGGTTACGGGTATTTCCCCACTATCATTATCAATCCATGGCCGGGAATAGATACTCCGTTCAATCCGTTTACCATCCTTGTCAAAAGCCTCATCGCTCGAACCGCGGTACAATGCCAGATCCGGTTGGGAAACTGTCAGCAACAGCTTGCCGTTATTTTCACGCACCATTACCAAACAGGAAGTGTCCGCCTTCTGCAACAAACCATCTGCCGGAAGCGACCGGGGAGTTTCAAACAATACGTAAGAAGTGATATTATCCGTCAGAGAATGGACAATATGGGCGTTACGATCCTGCTGGAGAACTCTATAAGCGGGGTTCTTTGCAAATGTTTTCAAGGAAGCCGCATCGGTATGAGGCAATACGGCATATTCATAAGAAGCAGCTTCCGGAGCCTTTCCATGTTGCAGTGTCAAGGAGACCCAATCACCCGAGGTGGGCTTCGCACTCCGCTCGCCTACTGTGACTTGCGGGAAATTCCTTTCATATTTCGCATCCGCCATAGAGTGCTTGGAAAGGTAATACCCCACCCCATTCGGATCGATATAAGTCTGTCCGCCGCCTTTGCAGGCATTCCAATATTGATGGGCTTCAGGAGTTACGGCTGCCAACTGAAAGACGGTTGTCTCCGTAGGAAATTCCGAATTCGTATTTTCAATGTCTGTGCCCAGACATACTATCATGTCGCCAAAGAAGTGAAAAGACTTGCGGGCCCGATGCGAACCGTTGTACTTGTCATGTTCATGCAGCTTCATGCCAAAGTTACCATTCAGACGCGCCTGTGACAACCCGCCGGCAAAAGCCTCGTCGGAATAAAGCATTTCCTCCATGCCGGAGAAGGTATCTACGTTCAGCACTTTGGCACGCAACTGTTCAAAAGGCAGATGAATACTGGTCACGCCCGGAATACGGTTCCAGTCAAAACCATTCTCCTGCCAACCGCTTGTAGTAAAAGTCACCATTTCACCGGGTTTTCCTGTCAGAATCTGCATACTGCCATGTGCCAGATAACGACCATAGAAATTGGCGGGCAGATAATGTTCGGCAGCCCACAAATAGCGGGAATGTCCACGTACTACCGCCATCCAATTATCCCGGCGCTGCACAGAAACACAGCCGTAACCCAATGCAAGATTACCTTGCGGATCGGGCTCAGGGCGGAAACCCTGCGCTTCAAGCAGCTCCTTCATCTTCAACTCCTGCCGGGCAGAAGCCTTCGGCAGATAATCAGGGGCATCCTTATCGGGCATTCCGGTATAAGCCGCTAAACGCAGGTAGG
>ENA-OPYH01001480-OPYH01001480.1-human-gut-metagenome-genome-assembly--contig:-NODE-1480-length-13246-cov-6.185050_pt1 | contig 13246 bp, 17 predicted proteins | sample MGYA00241254_ERZ501488 | MGnify/ENA primary metagenome ERZ501488 (study PRJEB25962, sample SAMEA2042660) | human gut metagenome | biome: human gut; feature: human-associated habitat; material: faeces...
CCGAATCTCAGTTATAACGATGAACTGCCTATGAATTATGTGTATTGTAAAGATTATAGCCTGTGGCATACGGCAACTTCTAAGCATTTATTAAGTGCTACAAACAGGTTCTGGGAAGCTGTGCTCTGTAGCCCATATGGTAGCAGCAACAATCCTCTAACCTCTTTTGACTTGAACCCATGTACTACGGAAAATGGCGATGTGGTTTATGGTATGGACACTGATTTCATGGTTAAAAACGCACCTGAGATTATTAAAGAAACTATTAACATGCTAAACTTAGGATATTCCATTTTATGCGATTATTTTAACTGGCTCGAACTTAATAATCTCACAGCTGGAAGATATGAACGCATCTTGCATAAAATTGCAGGTCTTATGCATAAGTATACAAAGAATGTGAATATTTATACAATGTTAGGTCAGATGCAGCTGGGTAATACAGTAGATGTATCACGTATTGTATAAATATACAGAAAGGAGTGAATAATTATACATTATGAGTAAGAAAACCATTTTAACTAAGATGACACCTTTTTTGGGTAATATTGGTAGTGTCGGGGCAGCTCGTTATTATTATGCCAGGGGAGAGCAAAAATGGCTACTGAGTATTAATTCACCAAGTTATAATCCGTGCACCTGGGATAATCACGGACCTAATCAGTTGAATACCATGCATTTAATGAGCAGAAAAGATTGGGCAAGCAGGAGCAAAAACAGCACGCCGCTCCAAAAGCCGATAAAGGCGGGGAGAAAGGACAGCTTCCCCATATCCTCCGACTGCTCAATGGCGGGGATCAGCAAGCTCCAGATGGACGCTGCCACCATCACACCGGCGGCAAAGCCGGCAAGGGCGCGCTGCACCAGATCCCCAAGGGATTTTTTCATAAAGAACACGCAGGCTGAGCCCAGTGTTGTACCCAAGAAAGGGATCATGATTCCAAGAAAGGTTTCCATTCGTCTCACCGCCTTTGCGTTGCAGTATTATTTGTTTCTTCGATAGCCCGCCTCATCCCGGTATTCGGGGTGCTCCTTCAAATATGGGTCCTGATCGCCGCAGATGGTATAGTCACACCGGCAGCCGTCCACGCAGGTGGTCGTCCTTACCAGTCTTGCGTGGAGCAGCTCCATGGAAGCAAAGTCCACATTGCACAAGGCGGGCATGATGTCCGTAAGACCGTGCCGGATGGCAAATTCCGCTGCCGGACACGACGTAAATTCATAATAAATAGGTTTGTCGGTTTCATAAGGTGCAACCGTCATCTCGTAATCGTGCCATCTGTCGCAGCCAGTTTTCGCCCGCACAAACGCTCTGTACATCAGCTTCCTCCAGAACGGCTTGTTGCAGTCCACGAACCGCAGCCTGCGGAAGATCGGCAGGATCAGGTTTTTCTCCATCTCCTCGATCTCTCGGAAGGATGTAACGGCTTTGCAGACTGTGTAGTAGCTCATGATGGCGATGCAGTCGTAGGTGCCGCCTACGCCGTTGTGGAAGTTCCGCTTGCCGCCCAAATCGGTACGCCAGTCGGAGAGGAAGTCCGCATACTGCCGCTGTACCTTTTCCCATATCGCCTCCCGCTCCGCTTCCGGGTAGTGCAGGCCGATCTTCGCCCGTATCTCCTTCTTGCAGGGCTTGGAATACAGCACATGGCAGCTGCGGTCGAATAGGAGCTTCTGGTCCTTCATCTGTCTGCTTCTTCCTCATTTCCGCGCCGTGATGCAGAGCCAACTTTTCCTTTTGTGTGTCTGCACATCATGAAAGCCGGCCTGCTCCAGATACACTTTCAGCTGGGTGCCCTTGTAGATGGTCATGCCGCCGATGATCTCCGTCCACTTCTCATCCCTGTCCGTGTCGCCATTGCTTTCGTTGCAGATGAGAAATGTCCCGCCGGGCTTCAGCACCCGGTAAACCTCCCGGAAGCACCGCGGCAGATCAGGCCAGAAATAGACGGTCTCAAAGGCCGTTACCGCATCGAACCAGTTATCAGCAAACATCATATCCGCCACGCTGCCTTGCAGGACAGCGCAGCGTCCCTCCGCGATGGCGGCCTCGTTGACCTTTTTCGACTTCTCCACGCTGACGGGCGAATAGTCAATGCCCTTGACAATACCCTCCGGACATTTTTTCAGAAGTCTCTTGATGTTCGCCCCGCCGCCGCAGCCGCAGTCCAGCAACTTGGCGTCCGGCGCGGCATTCAGAAACCGAAGCCCCCACCGTGCCACAGGACTGTGCCCCAGATTCATCATGGCGACCATAATTTTTCCGCCAAAGCCTTCGGGCTTGCGGGTATTTTCAAAGAATGACATATCACACCTCCATTTTTACACACTCGGCATAGGTCAGCGGGAACGAGGCTTTCAGCACAGCGCTTTTCCGCACCGTCCAGCTGTTCTGCCTTAGGAAGCGCAGGTATTCCTCGCTCGTCCACCTGCTGTGGAGAGGGAAGCCTGCCAGCTTCATGAAAAATGCCCTGACCTTGCCGGAAAACGAGTTTCCCGCGTGGGTGAAGGTGGGCGCGATGAGCACACCGTCGTCCTTCAGCACCCGGCGGATCTCGGCAAGGGCTTTCTCCGGCTGCGGCACGATGTGCAGTGCGTTGGATACGATCACCACATCGAAGGACTTGTCCGCATAGGGCAGGCGGAACATATCCTGCACGGAAAAGTGCAGCTTCGCCGAGCGGTTGTCCCGCTTGGCCTCTGCAATCATCTCCGCGGAGGCGTCCGTCGCCTCGATGTGCGCCGCCGCGTTCACGATGCTTTTTGCGATCAGCCCCGTGCCGGTGGCAAGCTCCAGCACCGTTTTGTGACGCACGATTGGCTGAATTAGCGCATACATCTCTCCATACGCCGCCCCATCCTTTCGCATAAAGCGGTTGTACCGACCGGCATTTCTGTCCCAGAAATTCTTATGTTCTCGTTTCAGGCACATCGCCTCCCTCCAAATCAACTTAAAGCATCGAGCTTCTTCCTGAAATAGAGCGCCAGGCTGCAGATCAGCGTCAGGCTCCCAAAGAAAACGAGGATATGCGGGATATGGAAATACACAGCCAGTGCAGAGCAGATAAAGGATGCAACCGGCATGGAGGCCTGCATCATGGCGGTAAGAAATCCGCTGATGCGCCCCATCATCTCCTTTGGAACGGCTTTCATCACAGAGCTTCCAATGACAACGTTCAAAAGTCCCCCTCCAAAGCCGATGGAGAGCATACTGAGTGTGAGAATCCCCATTTTCAGAACCGGCGTAGACAGGCTTTGGGCGATGCTCATTTCAATCAGCGCCGCGCCCATAATAACGCCTGCGGCGACTGCAATGACAGGGGTTTTGATCTTCCCGAGCTTGGGAAGCAGCGCAGATCCCGTTATCATGCCAACAGACGTCAGTATTTTGATATACGAAAGCGTCTCAGGCCCCATTTTCAGATAGTCGGATACATACGGCGTCTGAAAAACGGTCAACGGCATGATGCCGAAGTTGATCAGCAGCCCTATCAGGCTCACCGTCTGAATCGTCCTGCTTGCACGGATAAATCTAAAACCCTCCGCAAAATCCTGAATCACACCTTTTACCGTCTGCTTTGCGCCCTGCAGGTTCTCCTTATACCGTATCGACCATATGATCGCAGACGATATCAGAAATGTCGCCGCATCGATCCACAGAGCGCCGACAGCGCCTATTAGCGCGATCACGCCGCCCGCAAGCATATAACCGACCAGCCCCGATATTCTTGAAACAGAATAGTTGGCGGCCTTTCCCAACGTATAATACTCCTTCTCCAGCAATTGCGGCAGGATTGCGCCGCCGGCAGGAAGGCGAAAGGCCTCCACCGTGGAGGTGGCCAGTGTAAAAACCACGATGAGCGCCGGGCTTAAAAGACCTGTGGTGTAGAGCGTCACAATTGCCGCAACAAACACAAAGCGCAGCAGGTCGGCAAGCGCCATGACCCTTTTTTTGCTTATGCGATCTACGAACGCACCCGCAAAGGGCGTGAGAAAGACGGTCGGAACGAAATTCAGACCGACCACGAGCGCCATCAGCGATGCGCTGCCGGTGATCTCATACATGATCCACGAGTAAGCGATCACATCTATGGAATCTCCGAAGCGGTTGATCGTATCGGCTAAAAGAAGCTGGATGTATTGCCTTTGAGACAAAAGCTGTCGGTACTCTTTCTTTTCCATATTACACCTCCGGAATCGGAATGCGGAGGAACAGTCTCTCTGCTATGGGGCGGCTCAGCAGCATACTCGGCTCTGCATACCGCATCACTGCGCACATCCGAACCATGCGATAGTAGATGGGGCGGCTTGCGCAAAAGGGCTTATTGTCCCCGTGCGGGCATCGGACGCGCCGTTGGCTGGCGTTTCCCGGCAGGGTGGCGCACACAGGGCAAGGCTCCTTCCGCCTTGTCCCATGTGCGCCACGTCCACACCGGCGCAGCATGAGGGTAACGATTTCAATCTACTTTTCCTTATTCAAGAGTCATGTTCCTTTCTGCTCTGTATTTCAGTTAGCCATCTCTAACCGCTTGGTGGAAGAAAAGGCAGGTCGCCTGTGTGCAGTCTGCCTTGGCTTCAGTCGCATATCAACCTCGGTTATCACAACGCCGTTGTCAGCGCAGGGGCCGGCAGCGGTTACTCAAGTAACTGATATGTACTGCTTCCGGCCATCATCCCTCATGCCGATCCGGTGTATCGGCTCTTTTGCTCTTGCTGTTCCAGCGTGTCCAGCAACTGGCTTATGCTCTTTTTCCCGAACAGCACCTTTTCGCCGTTCAGCACGAGACAGGGTACGCTCATGACATTATACGTTTCCTTCAAGGCGGGAAAGTGGTTCAGATCGTATGCCTCAGTTCTGACATTGGGGTTGAGGGCGGCTATGTGCTGGGCTGCAATCACCAGCTCCGGGCACATGGTGCAGGACAGCGAAACGAATATCTGCATATCTGTCGGTGCATCAAGAGCCTTTATTCGGCCCATAGTTTCTCCGTCAAGAGCCTGTCCCGGTCCGGCCACGTTATAAAGCCCCATGATAAAAGAAGTAAATTCGTGCCCGCCCGGTACCCCGTGGAAAGCGAGACCGGAGTCGCTGCCGTCAGAGCGCAACACACTCACCAGCGGCATATGCTCAGCGCCTTCGGTAGATTTTCTTACTGTGAGTTTGGGTGTGAGTCGTGCAAGCTCCTCCATATAGGAGCGGAGTTCCTCTGAAATAGCCTTCTCGTCAAGGTAAAGTTCCAGTATCAGGGGCTCCTGCATCCTTTCAAATACTGCCTCAAGCTGCTGCTTTACCTGCTGCGGGAATATCCCCTCGGGCCGAGCCTCGCCGCCGGGTGCCGCCTTCGCTTCTTTTATCTCAGGCTTTCGGGGGCGAAGACCGGTTTTTTCCTGCATGGCTGCGGCATACTTTTCCAGCGCAGTCGCAGCCTTTGCGCCATCGCCCACGGCGGTGACCACCTGCCGCAGCTCCTTCACGCACACGTCGCCCGCGGCGTATACGCCCTCAAGGTTCGTCCGCTGCGAGCTGTCCGTAACGATATAGCCTCTCGGGTCAGTCTCAACTTTGTCCCGGATCAAGGCCGTTTCCGGCTCGTAGCCGGCAAACACAAACACGCCGAAGGTATCCCCATGCGGTGCGAAAACCGTTTCCTCTCCGGTTTTCAAATCTCTGTATCGCAGGCTGCGCAGCGCCGTATCGCCCGTAGCCTCCACCACTGCGGTATGGGAAAGGACAGTGATCTTCGGATGCTCTTTGGCGGCGCGCGACACAGCCTCGGCGCAGGAGAAGTCCTCGCCGCGAATCAGTACGGTGACGTGCTTTGCATAGCGGGTCAGGAAAACACTCTCCTCCGCCGCGGCAAAACCGCCGCCTATGACAAAAACCTCCTTGCCGGTAAAAAACTCGCCGTCGCAGGTGGCGCAGTAGGCTATGCCCCGTCCACGGAACTCCGCCTCGCCGGGAAAGCCTATCATACGCGGATGGGCTCCCGTGGCCAGAAGCACGCCAAAGCAGCGGTATTCTCCGCGCCCGGTCTTCACGGTCTTGACGTCCCCGTCCAGTTCAAAAGCCGTGACCTCGGCCAGCAGGAACTCTGCGCCGAAGCCCTCTGCCTGCTGCCGCATTGTGTCCGTCAATTCTCTACCGCTGGTTTTTGCTACGCCGGGATAGTTCACGATCTCATTCGTGATAGTGATCTGGCCGCCGAAATGCTCCTTCTCCACCACCAACACGCGATAGCGTGCCCTGGCAAGATAAAGGGCCGCCGTAAGTCCGGCCGGCCCTCCACCTATCACGATTACGTCATAGAGCTGTTCCATCTCCATTACAGCATACCCACAAGGTCAAGGCTTGGCTTGAGGGTCTCGGCTCCGGGCTGCCACTTGGCGGGGCAGACCTGGTCGCCGTGCTCCGCCACAAACTGGCTGGCCTGAAGCCTGCGGAGAAGTTCATCGGCATTGCGGCCCACGTTTCCTGCGTTGACTTCGTATACTACGATCTTGCCCTCCGGGTTCACAATGAAGCTTCCGCGCTCTGCAAGGCCGTTTTCCTCGATATACACCTCAAAGTCGCGGCTCAGCGCATGTGTGGGGTCGGCCAGCATGGGATAAGTGATCTTGCTGATGCGCTCAGAGTGGTCGTGCCACGCCTTATGCACGAAATGTGTGTCGGTGGATACGGAATAAACCTCGCAGCCGGCCGCCTTAAACTCAGCGTATTTGTTCTGCAAATCCTCAAGCTCGGTGGGGCAGACAAAGGTAAAGTCTGCGGGGTAGAAGAAGAACAGGCTCCACTTGCCCAACACATCCTGCTTGGTCACGGTCCGAAACTCTCCGTTCTGATACGCCTGTGCGGAAAAATCGCTGATTTCTTTGTTAATAAGTGACATGATTTAATCTCCTTTTCTTTTTAATTGGTTTGATTGCTGAATCGGGGACAGCGTCATTCCATCGTCATGGAGGGCGCTGTGTAGACCCGGGCCTTCAACTCGCTGTTGAGCATATACAGCCCCTTGCTGTCACCGCCGAACAGCTCCATCTTGGTGATGAGGTCGGCGGCGTTCTTTTCCTCCTCGCCCTGCTCCTTGATGAACCAGTCCAGCATCTGCATGGCGCGGAAGTCCCTGGCCTCGTATGCGGCGGCGTAGATGGCGTCGATGCTGGCGGTGACAAGCCTCTCATGCTCCAACGCTTTTTTCAGTGGGGTCATGTGGCCGCCTCGTTCCCACTCCGGCTTTGCGATAGCCTCAAAGGTAACGCCCTCGCCGTTATTCTGCAAATACTGATAAAACAGCATGGCGTGATCCCGTTCCTCCTGCGCCTGTACCCGGTACCAGTTCTCAAAGCCGTCCAGTCCGACGGCGGCGTAGTAGTTGGCAAAGTCCAGATACAGATAGGCGGAGTAGAACTCCTTATTGATCTGCTCGTTGAGCAGAAGAGATACGTTAGCGTTCATGATACTTCTCCTCCATAAGATTGTCTTTTCCTGCTCCCGGCATGGGGGCAGATATACCGTACCCAGAGCGATGCTGGGATGCTCCCTTTTCATCTCCAGGAACACCTGCTCCGCCTTGGGATGCTGCTGCAGCTCCGTTACGGCGGCCAATATCTCCTCTGCGTATTTTGGCATACCGCCAACCCTCCAAATGCAAGAATGAGTCTTATTCTTTTGCTTTTATTATACCTATATTTTTTTCTCTGTCAACAACCACAAAGGGCCTGTGCTCCAAAAGCTGCCTCGAAGTACCTTGACAGTTTTAACCGTATCTGTTATATTTCAGTATAAACTGTATCAGTAGCAAGCACAGTTACATTGTAGGTTGATTATGCGTCAGATATTACTTTTTGCGGCACTTGCCACCTCGCTTGCGCTGCTGAGCGGCTGCACGCTGTCCAAGACAAAAGCGGACACGGCGGAGGACATGACAGGCAAGGCGGCGTATCAGAAGATCAGCGCCGAGGACGCCTATGAGATGATGGTCTCGCAGGAGGTCGTGGTGGTGGATGTCCGCACCCGGGAGGAATACGATGGCGGGCATATTGAAAACGCCGTCCTTGTGCCCAACGAGAGCATCGGGAGCGAAATGCCCGAGACGCTGCCCGATAAGGAGGCGACACTGCTGATCTACTGCCGCAGCGGCCGCCGCAGCAAGGATGCTGCACAAAAGCTGCTGGCGCTGGGGTATCAGAGCGTCTACGACTTCGGCGGCGTCATCGACTGGCCCTACGAGCTTGTGAAGGAGGGATGATTGTGGACAGTTCTTTTAATCTGGCCGTCCATGCGCTGGTCTGCCTGAGCCACAGTGGACGCTCCCTCAGCAGCGAAGCGCTGGCGGAGAACATCTGCACCAATCCCACCCGCGTCCGCCGGGTGCTGGCGGGGCTGAAAAAGGCGGGAATGGTGGAGACCCGGGAGGGTCTGGACGGCGGCTATCGCCTTTGCACCGACCCCGTAGTCCTTTCTCTCCGGCAGGTGGCGGAGGCGATAAATACCCGCTTTGTGGACTGCGCGTGGCACAGCGGGGACATTGACCGGGACTGCGCCATCTGCTCCGGTATGGCAGGCGTGATGGATGCGCTCTACCGGAACATGAACGAGCAGTGCGCCGCGTATCTCTCGCACATTACGATCACAGATATTGAAACACAGCTTTTTACACAGAAATAGGAGGATATATGATGCTTACCATTACGACCAACAGCTTCGAAAACAACGTTCTGCACGCGGACAAGCCCGTGCTGGTGGATTTCTGGGCCCAGTGGTGCCCCTACTGCCGCCGCATTGCTCCGGCCTTCGACAAGGTGGGCGAGCAGTACGCAGACACTCTGACGGCAGGCAAGATCAACTACGACGAGGAGCCGCAGCTGATTCAGCGCTTCGGCATCGACACCATCCCCACGCTGCTGCTCTTTAAGAACGGCGAGGTGCTTGGCTCCATTGTCGCGCCTGCCTCCAAGTCGGCCATTGAGACATTTATCCAGGAAACGCTGGCACAGTGAGGACACGATTATGGAGCAGATCTACGACATGATCGTCATCGGCGGCGGCCCCGCCGGATACACCGCCGCCCTGTACGCCGCCCGTGCCGGGCTTTCCACGTTGGTGCTGGAAAAGCTCTCCGCCGGCGGGCAGATGGCGCTGACGGAGCAGATCGACAACTATCCCGGCTTCGAGGGCGGCATCGACGGCTTTACGCTGGGCGAAAAAATGCAGCAGAGCGCCGAGCGCTTCGGTGCGGTGACGGAGCTGGCGGAGGTGTATAAGGCCAGCCTTTCCGGGAGGATCAAGACGCTGGACACCAGCGAGGGCGTTTTTCAGAGCCGCACGGTGGTCATCGCCACCGGCGCGTCGCCCCGTCCCTTGGGCATTCCCGGCGAGGATACGCTCACGGGAAAGGGTGTTCACTACTGCGCCGCCTGCGACGGCGCGCCCTATCGGGGCAAGACCGTGGCGGTGGTGGGCGGCGGCAACTCTGCCGCGGCGGACGCACTTGCCCTGTCCCGTATTGCAAAAAAGGTCTACCTCATCCACCGCCGGGACAGCCTGCGGGCTACGAAGGTCTATCATGAGCCGTTGATGAACGCGCCCAACGTGGAATTTTGCTGGAACAGCACCGTCTCCGCGCTGCTGCACGAAAGCCGCCTGACGGGGCTTCGGCTAAAAGACGTCAACACCGGCGCGGAACATGACCTCGCCTGTGACGGCCTGTTCATCAGCATAGGCCGCGCCCCGGCGACGGAGCTGTTCCGACGCGAGCTGGCGCTGGACAAATCCGGCTACATCATCGCGGATGAATCCACCCGCACCAACCTCCCCGGCGTGTTCGCCGCGGGTGACGTGCGCACCAAGGCGCTGCGGCAGGTGGTCACCGCCGTATCGGACGGCGCGGTGGCTGTCCACTACGCGGAGGAATATCTGGCGGAGAACCGGTAAAGGAGACCGTCTTGAGAACATACAGGGATAAAGAGGATTTCAAAAACGAGATCCGTCAGAGCTTTGAAAAGTACATTTCCGAGTTTGATACGATCCCGGAAGCCCTGAAGGATAAAAGAGTACCCGGTGTGGACAGGACACCGGCAGAGAATCTTGCGTATCAGGTGGGGTGGACGACACTGCTCTTGAAATGGGAGGCTGGCGAGAAGCGCGGAATGGACGTGAAAACACCGTCGGAGCAGTTCAAGTGGAACCAGCTGGGCGGCCTGTACCAATGGTTCACGGACACCTACGCCCATTTGTCCTTGGCGGAATTGAAGGGCAAATTAAATGAAAATATCGTCGCGATCCAGACCATGATCGATTCCATGAGCGAGGAGGAGCTGTTCCAGCCGCACATGAGACGGTGGGCAGATGACGCCACCAAAACAGCGGTGTGGGAGGTTTACAAATTTATCCACGTCAATACCGTCGCGCCCTTCGGAACGTTTCGGACGAAGATCAGGAAATGGAAAAAGGCAGCGCTGTAGGTTCTGCTTTGTTTTATAAAACAAAACAGAGGCTGAACCACGCGCAACCCCGAATGGACAATTCTTGATTTTTGCTGTTGGGTAATCAAGAGGGCGGCAGCACAATGCTGCCGCCCTCTGCTATTATTTAAAATGAGGGGACTTTACGTCCATGAGCTTGCCATTCTCCATGATAGATGGACCCGCCGTATCCTGTCCCCATGGTGGCGCTTTGCTTTCAAGCTTACCCTGCGCGCCGATTATTTCTTACCTCCCTAAGCACACGGTAATTGTGAAAGGCTCACGCTGCATCGCCGCTCTTGATGTAGGCGGCAAGGATGGCAATAAACTCCGAAGGAAGAGGCTCCCGCTTCAAGGGATACTTCGTGATGGATACCAGTGCCTCTCTTTCCGTTTCCCACACCTGGTCCACCGCAATGCAGACGCTGCGCTTTACGTTGAAAATACAGGTGTGATAGTGTCCGGCAACTGCCGGGTACAGCCACCATTCAGCAAATGGCGCCCGGGCCGGCTGCCGGGTCATCAGGTAGACAGCATACGAAACGTGAAAAAAGCGAGTGTTTTCCGCAGATAGGCCAAGCCGGCGCAAAAGCCCGTATATATCCCCCATCTCCATGGATCACTACGCCACCTCTCTGCTCTCGACTTTTTCAATTTCCTCCCGCAAGGGAGATAAAATTTCCTTTATCTCCCCTTCCTCCAGCATGAGCAGCAGGAACACCAGTGCAACAGCGGAAAAGCAGTATATGCCCCGCTCCAAATCGCTATATGCCCGCCCGGTGATGCGAAGCTTCTCCGCCATCTCCTCCTGCGTCAGCCCCCTGCGTTTACGCAGCGTGCTGACATATTTCGAGAAGAATTTTCGGAGTATTTCTTTATATGGATTCATGTGCTGGGACCTCCGTTTCGACAGATTTCTGCATCTTCTACAAAAATCTTATTCCATCATGAAGCGTGCTTCCATGTAGTGCACTTCATATCGTCTCAGAAACCTGGAATTACTGTCGAAGCCCATCTGTCCGCACTATGATTGGAAGGCAAAAAGCGCAGCCGCAGAGAACATCTGCGGCTGCGCTTTTATCCATTCTCAAGGCTTCGGCCTCACGCAGCACCATATTGCCATCTAAATCAGCAACGCCGTTTCACTTTTGATGCATCGGGCGGCCGGGCGAAACCAAACTCGGTGCCTACTCCGCGCAGAGCTCAGCCACCAGCGCATCCATCTGCGCCTCACTGGTTTGGTTCAATGCGCCGCGCAGCGATACCTCCGTTTCGCACAGTCGGATATCCTTCATGTTTTCCAACTCGGCGCGCATCAGCCGCGCGGCGGCAGGGGCCCAGGATCCATTTTCCATCAAGCCGACCCGGCGGCTTCGGAAGCCCTTGGCCTGCAAATGCTCCAAAAACGCCTTCATGGGCGGAAACAGCCCTCCGTCATAGGTGGAGCACGCCAATACAAGCCTCCCGCAGTAAAATGCGCTGGTCACGGCATAGGAGAGGTCTGTCACGGTCAAATCGCACAAGGTAACCCGCACGCCTTTTTTCTCCAGCTTGCCCTTGAGGATCTCCGACGCATGGGCGGTGTTTCCGTGGATGGACGCATGCGCGATCAGTATGCTCTCCGGTTCCTCCGGCTTCCACTGTGACCACAGGTCATAAAGCCGCAGATACTCCTCCACCCCCTCTGTGAGCATCGGGCCATGGAGCGGGCAGATCGTTTTGATCTCCAGCGCGGAGGCCTTTTTCAGCAGAGCCTGTACCTGCGCGCCGTATTTGCCGACGATATTGTAATAATACCGCCGCGCCTGCGGCGCCCACGGGGCGCGGGCAGTCCGCTCCAGTGCGCCGAAGCGGCCAAAGGCATCCGCTGAAAACAGGATCTTTTTCGTTTCCTCATACGCTGTCATTACCTCCGGCCAGTGTACCATCGGTGCCATCAGGAAGCGCAGCCGGTGCATACCCAAGGAAAGCGTATCTCCTTCGCCAACCTCCAGCATACGGTCCTCTGTCAGCGCACCTGTGCCGAAGAACTGCTTGATCATGGTAAATGTTTTCGCGTTTCCCACGATCTTCATCTCCGGGTACTTTTGTGCCAGCCGCATGAGGCTGCCGGAATGATCCGGCTCCATGTGTGTGACCACAAGATAGTCGGGGCTGCGCCCCTCCAACACCTGCGCTACATTGGAAAGCCATTCCTCCGCCGCCCGTGCGTCCACGCTGTCCATCACAGCGATCTTCTCATCCAAAATGATATAGGAGTTGTAGCTCACCCCCATAGGCTGGACGGGGTACTGGTTTTCAAAGAGTGCCAATGTGTTATCATCCGCCCCTATATAGCGGATCGCATCCGTTACCGTTCGGATGGCCATCGGAAAAACACCTCCTGATTTTCTGTTTTGAACCGGCATTAGCCTGTTTTCCGCTCCCCGCGCCGGTCACTGCACGGACTCCAAAATCGCGTCCGCCAGCGTTTCCAGCTCAACGGCCTTGTCCTCCCCCAGCGAGGAGGCAAGACTGAGCCGCTCATTGAGCACCGTCATGTTCTTCATCTCGTTGTTGACGAATTTTTGCATGAGGTCGCCGGACTTCACCGCCCATGAGCCGTTTTCAATGAGGGCGAAGGTGCGGTTTTGCAGGTTCAGCGCCTTCATGTCCATAAGGAAGTCGTGCATGGCGGGGTAGATGCCCAGATTGTAGGTCACCGAGGCCAGCACGATGTGGCTGTACTTGAACGCCTCGGAGATCAGCTGGGAGACATGAGTGGAGGACACATCGTACATCGCCA
>ENA-OPYH01001482-OPYH01001482.1-human-gut-metagenome-genome-assembly--contig:-NODE-1482-length-13239-cov-3.178322_pt1 | contig 13239 bp, 9 predicted proteins | sample MGYA00241254_ERZ501488 | MGnify/ENA primary metagenome ERZ501488 (study PRJEB25962, sample SAMEA2042660) | human gut metagenome | biome: human gut; feature: human-associated habitat; material: faeces...
GGCCTGCGTTACATGATCTATGAGAATCCGGCGGATTTCCGGATATTCGCCAAGACCCTTCAGTACGGGAGTTACCTTATATCCTTCCGAGGAAAGGCGGTTCATCCAGGAATCCGGATCTTCACCGGCCAGATCGTTCTGTGCATGATCGCCTGCTACGATCATAAGGGGCATAACATATACTTTTTTAATATCTCTTATTTTCAAACGACGGATAACGTAATCAAGACCAGGGAATCCTTCTACGGTTCCGACATATGTGCTTTCATGTCCAAGGTCTCTGAGCATGTTTTCAAACTGGCTGTATGCGCTGTTGGCAAAGTGTTCTGTTCCATGTCCCATGAATACAAAAGCTTCGTCTTTCGCTAATGGCTTTTCTAATTCCTGCATAACGATCTCGCAGGCTTCTTTGTAATCTTCCTCTTCGGTAAGAAGGGGGGTTCCAACCTTGATTGTTGGAATCTGATCTTTATATGCCAGAAGCATATTCATCATTTTGTCATATTCCAGTCCATTTATAATATGTGTTGGCTGACAGATTACTTCTTCGTAACCTTCTGCTACCAGTCGTTTCATCACTTCATCCGGATTATGGATAATGACATTTTTTGTTCTTGCCCATTTACGGATAATCATTCCTGAAGTAAATGCTCGATAAAAGTCATAGTCCGGAAATGCCTTTTTGCAGGTTTCTTCGATGTTGACGATTGCTGGAAGTGCTTCCTCAAAGCTTGTTCCAAAACTCACTACTAATAATGCTTTTTTTCCCATTTTTTCTCTCCTGTTTGTTCCCTGATAACAATCAAAAACAGACTGTTACATTTTTACACATTCATTTTTTTGAATATATTATATGGCTACAATGCAAAATATTCTGCACTGTATAATTATACATTATCATATAGCCTTTAAATGTACGCTGTGAATATCATTACTGGATTATTCGTATCCATGATATGATAGCTACCGATTTTTCTTCCCCGTCCGACTGTCGCCTGAATGACATCGAAGTCTGGGGCGTATTTTCCTAAAAGTTCATTGGTTTCTGCGATAGTTTCGATTGTTACCGCAGAAATGACTACTTTTATTTTTTTAGGAAATGCCGCGATTGTCTCTAATATCTGAGACATTTCTTTGCCGCTGCCGCCGATAAATACTTTGTCAGGTTCAGGCAGCTTTGCTACGGTTTCGGCCGCATCCCCTTCGTAGACGGTTAAATTATCTGCCGAAAATTTTTCTTTGTTTTTGTAAATTAATTTTACGGCAGTTTCGCTTCGCTCTACACTGTGTACTGTTCCAAATGGAACCTGTCTTGCACATTCGATAGATACAGAACCTGTTCCTGCGCCAACGTCCCACACAACATCATCAGGATGTAACTTCATTTTATGTAAAATGAGTATGCGGATTTCTTCTTTGGTCATCGGTGTTTTATCTCGCTCAAAATCTTCATCTGATAAAAAACATGGACGAACAATCTGGCGTGGAGATGGATTTTTAATCATTGCGACACAAAGAGAGGGGAACTCTTTTTTTACCATTTCAGCAGGTGTGCCGGATGCAAGGATTTCATCTTCGTAGGAAAGATTCGCTCCGGCGCAGACAGTCACATCATCAAGCTGATAGTCCAGCATAATCCGAGAAAGCCATGCCGGACCCTGTTCTTTGCTGCAAAGGAAAAATACTTTCGGATGTTCTGTTACCGCAAGTGCAATAGAACCTGCTGTTTTCGCTCTTCCATGTACACTGATGATCAATGCATCTTCCATTGTTTCTCCGAATGCTGCACCGAGCATCTGTAAGGAACCAACGCCAGGGATAATGTCCATATCCCAATTCTCGCTGATCGGATCATTGCAGATTGTGCGATAAAGGCTGTACATAAGCGGATCGCCGCTTACCGCCATTACAACATCATGTCCCTCGGAAAGAATTTTTCCAATCTGCTCTAGCGTGTCTTTAATTTTCCCCATTGCGAAAAAAGATATAGAATCATGCTGCAATACAGACGCTGAATCACTGACATCCTGGCACAATTCTTCTAAAATCGGTAAAACTCGCTTTGCCGCAATTACGGTATGGGCTTTTTTCATTTTTTCAATTACTGCCGGTAAAATGTAATCGGCTTCACCTGGTCCGATTCCAGCTACGGTTAATTTGCTCATTCTAACCTCCACAGTTATTTTACTTCTGCAATTATTTTCTTTCTGATTTCGCCTACATTTTTGATTTCTGCAATTATTTCAAGCTATACATTACTAATCATTTCCTGCAGGCTGAAAGTACTTCTTTTATATTCTCGCTCGCCGCCAGAATTTCATTTTGTCCATCAAGGAAAATGATGCCTACTCTCGCCATTTTGTGGGCGGTTTTCTCGCAATACTCCGATGCTTTCTGTGCCATGTCCGGCCAGATATCCATCAGGCCTTCTTCTTCAACAATCTTCATTGCTGCCTTTGTCGTGAGACAGTCATAAATCTTTTTGATAACGGAAGTCGGTGCACCGTGAAGTGCTGCATGGGTACAGATAGTTTCGATTCGCCCGTCTGCCACATGACTGTGCGTATTCATTGTGCCTGAGGCTACTTTTACAAGTTTGCCGACAAAACCTCCGATTAAAATATCAGTAAAGCCTCTTTCCACCGCTTCTTCTATCATAAAGCCGATGTAATTGCTTACCTGCAAAATGCACTGAAATTCGCCGTACTGTTCTTTTAATGCAGTCTCTCCCGTTCCTCCAAGTACAAAAAGAATGGTTTTATGTCCCTGTTTTGCATACATATCAAGTTCCGCAATCAGAGAATCTTTCATCGCTTCCTCACTCATCGGCCGGACAATCCCTGTCGTTCCAAGAACTGAAAGTCCATCTACAATTCCAAGCCTTGGATTAAATGTCTTTTTGGCAAGTTCTTTTCCGCCGGGAATACTTACTGTTACATTTGCCTTTTTATTGCCGATAATCTTTCGGATTGCCTTTTCTGCCATCTGGCGGGGAACGGGATTAATCGCCGGCTGTCCCGGAGGAATCTTTAATCCTTCCTGCGTGATAGTGCCGACTCCTTCTCCTCCGAAAAAGGAAATGTCTCCCTCTTCCTCAAACAGCTCAACCTTTGTGACAATCTCGCTTCCATTTGTTACGTCCGGATCATCCCCGGCATCTTTTACCACGCCGCAGACTCCGAACTCTCTTGGAATAATATCAAGATAAAGTGTTTTCCCGATTGGGGTATCCACCTTCACTACTGAAGGACATTTACCCGTTGTCTGCCAGATCACGGAAGCCTCCGCTCCACCGGTCATACAGGAGCCAGTGGAAACTCCTTCTCTTAGTTTTTTCATAAATTCAATTCCAATATATTTTCATGAAAATAATCTCTTAAAATGATTTATTCAAATTCATTTTTTAGAAAATAATTTTTACAACTGATACAACATCGCGTTACAAATCGTTGCCGCAATGTTGCTGCCGCCTTTTCGTCCTTTTGGAACGATGAAAGGAACTCCGGCTTCCATAATCAGTTCTTTGGATTCTACTACATTGACAAAGCCAACTGGTGCGCCGATAATCAATGCTGGTTTTAACTTGCCTTCTTTAATCAGCTCATATAAACGGATTAAAGCTGTCGGTGCATTTCCAATAGCAAAAATAATGTTTTTCTCTTCTGCTAAAACCGCTCCTCTTTCCATGCAGATAGCTGCTCTTGTGCATCCGCGTTCTTTTGCTTCTTTTGCCACATCATCATCAGACATGAAGCAATGAGCTTCTCCTCCGAAAGATGCTAACTTTTTCTTGTTGATTCCTGACCATGCCATTCTTGTATCAGTTACGATATGTGCTCCATTTTTTAAAGCTTCTACACCGATATTCGCAGCATTTTCAGAAAAGCATAAATTATCTGCATAATCAAAATCTGCAGAAGTGTGGATACATCTTTTTACGATAGAGAACTCCGGCTCTGGCCAGGTTCTTCCGTTTAATTCGCTTGTGATGATTTCCATACTTCTTTTTTCGATTTCGGCAGGTTTTACGATTTGAATTTTATCTAACATTTCTCCTCCTGCATTTTATATTTAGTTCAATTCTTCATAAGTTCCAAAGTTCGTCTGCTCAAAGCTTGGTAATTCCCAGTATGCTTTAAATGCATAATCTGCAATCGTAAATCCCATAACCGCTCCGGTTCCCTCGCCAAGGCACATATTGGCAAAGATATATGGCTGTTTGCCGATAGCATCCAGTATCATACGTCCAGCAGGTTCATTAGAACAGTGGGATGGGAAAAGATATGGCGCACATTCCGGTACTAAGCGAATCGCAATTAACGCTGCTACGGATGAAATAAATCCGTCAATAAATACTGGAATATTGAGCGCCGCACCACCGATATAACAGCCAGCCATTCCGGCAATATCAAGACCTCCGACTTTAGCAAGTACATCAAGCGGGTCGTCCGCATTTACTTTATTGAGTGCGATACTCTGCCTGATGACTTCTATCTTATGTTCTAAATCTTTGTTTGTAAGACCAGCACCTTTTCCGGTTACCTTTTCTACACTCTGGTCAAGTAAAACAGAACAGACAGCACTGCTTGTCGTAGTATTTCCAATACCCATCTCTCCGGTAGCAAGAACGTTATAGCCTTTTTCTTTTAAATCAGCTACCATGCCGATGCCGACTTCAATTGCTTTTACCGCTTCTTCTCTCGACATTGCAGGGCCTTTTGCCATGTTGTCTGTTCCGTATTTAATTTTTCTTGGAAAAACACCCGGATTGTCACAATCCGTTGCAATTCCGATATCTACGGGATACACATCTGCTCCACTCATGGAGGACATAATACAGATTGTCGCATTATGCTTTGTCATATTTTCTGTTACTGTCTTTGTCACTTCCTGCCCTGTCTGGGTAACTCCTTCCGCTACAACACCGTTATCTGCTGCCATGACAATAACCGCTTTTTTCCTTAAATGCGGATTCTTATCGCGGTAAATTCCAGCGAACTGTGTCACCATTTCTTCGAGTCTTCCCAGACTGTGAAGAGGCTTCCCAAGAGTATTCCATCTTGCACGAGTGTACTCCATTGCCTCCTCATCCAGCGGCTGAATTTTTTTGATTGCTTCCTCCAGAGTCATAACCATCTTCCCTTCTGCTACTTTAATACCAACATATATTGTTCATATTTTTGTATAGTCTTGCTTCCACTTCATAAATTTATATTTTTCTACTTTCATATATAAATAAATATCAATAGTTTTTTCTACAACTTTCCTTCATCATTATCTCATTTTTAAAAACTAAAATGGAAATAATGATAATGGTGTCATTCCTGTATACTTTGTAAGAACAATAACAACAAGCAGTAATAATACTTCCGCAAGCTCGTTTCCTGCTCCCATAACATCTCCGGTGATTCCACCGATTTTCCCTGTGATATATACACGGAAAAGGTAAGCGAATCCAAAGAGAATCGCAAAGATAAGGACTCCCCAGCAGGAGAAGGCAAGTACCATTGCGATAAGTCCAAGAATGACGGTTCCGATTACTGTTCCAAGACTGACAGTTCCTACATAAATACCGATTCCTTTTTCACGAGGATAAATTGCTTTATACACAATCGCTCCCTGTACCATTTTTCCGGCGATTGGCATAAGAAGAATCATCAGCCATCTTATATCGCTGTAGTAAATTCCGGCAAACTTTAATGCCAGATCAAAGCACATCGCTACCGCACCGTTTGTTCCGATGCGGCTGTCTTTCATGATTTCAAGCATACGTTCTCTCGTTCTTGCAGAGTAGATTCCGTCTGCGGTATCCGAAAGACCGTCTAAGTGAAAGGCTCCTGTCAGACAGAGGTTCGCAAGCATTGCAAAAAGGATTCCAAATACTTCTGGTAAAATAAGACTTACAAGAAGAAATACTGCCATGTCACAAAGTCCGAGAATCAGACCGACTACCGGATAATATAAAAATCCTTTGTGCATGTCTTCATCTTTTACTTCGCCAAGATCTACATTGACAGGAATCCTTGTCATAAAGCCAAGTGTTAACAAAAAACGTTTTATCTGAGTTTTCATTTATTTCTGACCTTCTTCCACTGCATCCTGAATCATTGTTTCTACCATACCTCTTGCTGTATATACAACAGCAGTTTTTGCAATGGAGAGACCATTTTCCTGTGCAGTCTTTGTTGTAACCGGGCCAATACTGATATATTTTCCTTTGACCTCGTCAAGATTATCTACCATAGATACAAAGGCTCGAACTGCACTGGAACTTGCAAATGTTACATAGTCAGCCATCTTAATCAAACGATTCAATTCATCTGCTTTTCTCTCATCCGTTACGGTATGATAAAGAGAAATGCATGTGTGGGAAATTCCAGCTTCTTCTAATGCATCTGGAAGCACTCTGTTTGCTTCCTCTGCACGAAGGAGAAGAACACTTTCATCTTTTCCGATATGAGGAACCATCGCCTCTGCCATATCTTTTGAAGAATATGCTGTCGGAATAAAATCACAGAAAATTCCATGTTCTTCCAATGCCTTTTTCGTTCCGTCTCCAATAACAGCGAAGCGGACATGCGCTAAATCTCTGATATCTTTTCGGATTTCCTGCATTTCCTCAAAGAAACATTCCACACCGTTTGCACTGGTAAATACAATCCAGTTATACTTATCTATTTCCTTCAATGCGACATCCAGCTCTGGAAGTTTCATTCTTTCAGTACGGATTAAGCTAAAGGAAATGGCCTCTGCTCCCTCCTCTTTCAGAATCGGAGAAAGTCGGTCTACCATAGAAGTTGTTCCTGTCACAAGAACACTCTTGCCGGATAAAGGTTTGTGTCCGTACCAGTCAAGTACCTGACGTAAACTTACAACATCACCTACAACTGTAATGGCAGGAGTCTTAATTCCCTCGCGCTTTACAACTTCTACAATATCAGCAAGTGTTCCTGTTGCAACACGCTGTCTTGCGGTTGTTCCCTCCTGAAGCACACCGACCGGAGTCGCAGGATCTTTACCATTCTCAATAAGCGAAGCTACAATATTAGGAAGATTTTTGAGTCCCATAAGGAAAATCAATGTTCCTTCTTCTTTCGCAAGTGTCTCGTAATTTAATACACTCACACCATTTTTATGATTGCCTTCATGACCGGTAATCACATGGAAAGAAGATGCGAAATCACGATGTGTCACTGGAATACCGCAGTATGCCGGAACAGAATAAGAAGAAGAAATTCCCGGTACAACTTCAAAGTCAACACCAGCTTCTCTAAGTTCCTGTCCTTCTTCACCGCCACGGCCGAAGATATATGGGTCACCGCCCTTTAAGCGGACAACATTTTTTCCTTCTAATGCAAGCTTCACTAAAAGCTCGTTTGTCTCATACTGTTTTAAATGATGATTTGAAGAACGCTTTCCTGCGTAAATAAGTTCTGCGTCATCTCTCACTTCATTTAAAAGGGAACTGGATGCAAGGTTATCGTATACAACGACATCTGCCTCTCTTAAAAGCTTAAGTCCTTTTCTCGTCATCAAATCCTCATCACCAGGACCTGCACCGACAAGATATACCATGCCTTTGTTTACTTCATGAGCAACGCTGATACCAAGTTCTGCTGCTATTTCTACTTTACTTTTTCTTGCCGTATCTTTCTCTGTTATCTCTTTGTCTGTTTTAACAGCTTCTTCGACAGAAACGGCTGGTGCCACAGCCGTCCCCGCTATCGGCTTGCTGTCTGCATCTTTTTCCGCTATAGCATCTTCTATATTCACTGTCATATACGTCTTTCTGCTATGAATTCCATCTTTCACATACATGGCACGCATGGAAAATTCACCATTTTCCTCACGACAAAGTGCTGCCGCCGGTGCGTTACAGCTTCCACCGATTGTCTTTAAAAATGCTCTCTCTGCCATTAAAAGACATTCTGCTTTTTCACTGTGGATCGCCGCAAGGATTTCTGCCATCTCCGCATCTTCTACGCGGCTTTCTACTGCAAGGATTCCCTGACCTGCGGCCGGAAGAAATACATCCGGGTCAAGATACTGATAGTGAAGTCCCTCTTCCTTTTCATATCCAAGTCTTTCGATTCCTGCCGCCGCAAGAATAATTCCGTCATACTGACCGTCACGAAGTTTACTTAAACGAGTCTGTACATTTCCACGGAGAAGCTTAATCGTTACATAGGGATTAATTTCTTTAATTAATAATTCTCTTCGAAGAGAACTTGTTCCGACAATGCTTCCTGGCTCTAATTCTTCTAATTTTTTACCAGTTGTAGTAACAAAAGTATCTCTCACATCCGCTCTGTCAAGGACTGCACCGATTCCAAGCCCTTCCGGGAAATCCATCGGCATATCCTTTGCACTGTGAACCGCAATATCTACTGCACCAGAAAGAAGTTCGGCTTCAAGTTCAGCAGTAAATACACCTTTTCCACCAAATGAAGTAAGGGATTTATCAAGAATCTGATCTCCCTTTGTGTCAATCTTTACGATTTCCACTTCTATTTCAGGAAAAGCTTTTTTAATTTTATCTTTTACAATATCGGTCTGAATCAGAGCTAACTTACTCTTTCTCGTTCCGATTTTGATGATATTTTTCATCTTATTCCTCCACTCGTATAATAAGTTTGTAAGCAAAAAAACCGCTTACATACTCATCTTATTCTACATTCGCGAATCCGTATTTGTCTTCATATCCTCTCGGGGTAATCATCTTACCATCGCGTACATATGTGTTGGAATTGCCGACAATAACGATACTGAACATATCGATCGGTGCATCTTTTACTGCATCAAGTGTTGTAATATAGGAAGATTCCTCTTCTCTGCCCGCATGGCGAACAACACCAACTGGAGTCTTGCCGTCACGATATTTCATAAGAATTTCTGCAGCCTTTTCTACATAATCCGCTCTCTTTTTGCTCTTTGGATTATAGAGACATACGATAAAATCACCCTGTCCTGCACAATCCACTCTCTTCATAATAAGAGAGTAAGGTGTCATCAGATCACTTAAACTAATAATCGTAAAATCGTGCATTAACGGTGCTCCAAGAATAGATGCCGCTGCACTCGCTGCTGTCACACCTGGAACAGTCTCAATCTCAACATCTGCCTTTTTCTCATTGGCAATCTCTAAAAGAATTCCTGCCATTCCGTAAATTCCGCTGTCTCCGGAACTTACCATTGCAACTGTCTTCCCTTCAGCAGCTAAATCAACTGCCATACGGCAGCGATCCATCTCTTTTGTCATCGGTGTTGCCACGTACTCTTTCTCTGGGAAAAACTTCTTTAACATCTCTACATATGTAGTGTATCCTGTAATGATGTCTGCATTTTTAATTACATCAATTGCTTTTGCTGTCATATGTTCATATCCACCTGGACCGAACCCAACTGCATATAATTTACCCATTGTTTTCTCCTTCTAAAACCGGTATTCTGGTCTGTTTTCAATAATTTAGGAACAAATTTCTTTCTCCTGCTCAAGACCTGTCTATCATCCTTTTTAATGATCCAGGCACTGGAAAAATGTCTCCAAATCTTCCGGTGTGTTATTCTCTCTCACCCAATAGAAGAAATGGTCAAATGCCTTTTCCACACCTTTATGTTCTGCTACTTTTACAAAGTTATCTCTGACCTTTCCCATAACGGATAAAGACTTCTGGAATACCATCCACTGTTCAAACTGAAGTTCATACTCATCAAGAATCCCTGATGCGGCCTCTGCTTCTCTCAGTTTCTTCTGGTTATTCTCCCTTGCGATTCTTGTAAAATCATCAATATTATAGTAGCAGGTATCGTCCACCGCACTGATTTTTGCTTCGATATCCATCGGCACAGCCAAATCGACAAAGACTCTTCGCTTCGCTGTCGTAAGCTGCTTTTTCATCTTGCTATATGTCAGTGTGTAATGCGGACTCGATGTCGCACTTATAACGACATCCATCTGACCTAAATATTCATAACGATCTTCATAATCAATTGTCGTAAACTCGTCATTTCCATGCTTTGTCTGGATGAGCTTATTCTTACGCGTCGTAACATAAATATCTGCCTGATGAAGAGATTGAATATTCATCAGAACAATACCGCCAATCTTACCTGTCGCACCAATGATAAGAACCTTTTTATCTTTTAAAGTTCCAAGTTCTTCTTCGGCTACTTTCAGCGCAAGTGTCGCTGTTGATACAGAAGTTTTTGAAAGTTCTGTTTCGGTCTTTACTTTCTTCGCTCCTGTAACTGCCATACGGAAAAATGTATTCAGATACACTCCCGTTGTTCCAGCCTCTCTTGCCTGCTTATGTGCAGTCTTTACCTGACCGAGAATCTGGTCTTCTCCAATTACCATGGAATCAAGCCCTGCCGCTACCTGAAACAGATGATGAATCGCCTTTTTTCCATGATAAAATAAAAGATAATTTCCGATATCTTCTTCATCCTGTGCGCCTGCCTCGCCAAGCAGTACATCTTCCATCAGATTAAATACACATCCCTTGCTTTCCGAATCAGAATACACATACATTTCCGTCCGGTTGCAGGTAGATAACACGATACATTCTGAAACTTCCAAATGCTCTGTGATCTCCTGCATCATATGTTTTTGCTGCTCCTCTGTAAATGCAAACATTTCCCTTACATGAAGAGGTGCGATTTTATGACTGATACTAATTATCTGTATACCCATTTCTTATTTTCTGCCTCCAGCAAAACCACACGGCTTACTCTTTTGCCTGTCTGAATTCGTGTGTAAATGTCTTGTCATAAAGTTTAGAAAGTTCATACTCGTCTCCAAGAAAATCGCCTACAACTGTAAGAGCCGTCTTTGTGATTCCTGCCTCTTTTACTTTCTGTGCGATATTTGTCAGATTGCCGATAACAATCTTCTGATCTTCCCAGGAAGCTTTGTATACAACAGCAACTGGTGTATCCTCTCTGTACTCTTCTTTTAAAGTATCTGCAAGCTGTTCAATCATTCCTACACTTAAGAAAATAATCATTGTAGAATTATGTTTTGCTAAATCTCTTAATTTTTCCTTTGGCGGCATTGGTGTTCTGCCTTCCATTCTTGTAAGAATAACTGTCTGGGAAACTCCCGGTAAAGTATATTCTTTCTTTAAAGCTGCCGCAGTTGCGAGGAAAGAACTCACACCTGGAATGACATCATAATCAATTCCAAGACGGGAAAGCTCGTCCATCTGCTCTCTGTGTGCACCGAAAACTGCAGGGTCTCCTGTATGAACACGCGCTGTCATCTTGCCTTCAGCCTCAGCCTTTTTCATTACTTCAATAACTTCCTCTAAAGTCATTGTCGCACTGTTGTAAATCTCTGCGCCTTCTTTGGCTCCGGCAAGAACTTCCTTATTTACTAAAGAACCAGCATAGATAATTACATCTGCCTGATCGATTAATTTCTTTCCCTTAATTGTCAGTAACTCTGGGTCTCCAGGACCCGCTCCAATAAAATGTACCATTTTTTCTCCTTTGACTTTCTGTCTTATTTACTATATTTATAGTTATATTCATTTTTATAAATATGTTTTGAGACTTGTTTTATTTTTAAAATTTCGCCCCTGTTTCCAATACAGACTTCTTATTTATAAATTATTTCTATTTGCAATTATTCTGAATAAGTATAATATCTTTTATTTAATATCTTTCCTATTTTGTAAGCACATCAATAGTTCTCTGAATATCCTCATCAGAATGAGCTGCAGAAATAAACATCGCCTCAAACTGTGAAGGTGCCACATAGATACCATTCTCTAACATATAGTTAAAGTAATCTGCGTAAGCCTTAGTATCAGAAGATGTTGCTCCTGTGTAATCTTTTACATTTTCCCCTGTAAAGAAAGCGCTCATAAGAGAACCGATCTGGTTAACATGAATATTGATACCCTGTTTCTTCGCTCTTACTTTGTAAGCTTCCGCAAGCTTCTTTGTATTCTCTTCAATCTTTGTATAAAGTTCTGGATGGTCTCTTAAAATTTCAAGAGTCTTGATTCCGGCTGTTGTCGCAATCGGATTACCAGATAAGGTTCCTGCCTGATAAACCTTTCCTGTCGGGGAAATATTTCTCATAATATCCTTACGTCCGCCATAGATAGCCATTGGCATTCCACCGCCGACAATCTTTCCGAAAGTAGATAAATCTGGCTTAATTCCAAACCACTCCTGTGCACCGCCAACACCAAGACGGAATCCTGTGATAACCTCGTCAAAAATAAGAATTGTTCCATTCTCTTCTGTAATCTCACGAAGGAAAGAAAGAAAATCATCGTCAGGAATAACAACACCCATATTTGCTGCAACCGGCTCCACAATAAGAGCTGCAATCTGGTCTTTATTATTCTCAAATAACTCTCTTACAGAATCCTTATCATTATAAAGAGCAACTAAAGTCTGCTGTGCAAAAGAAGCAGGAACTCCGCTGCTGTCCGGTACAGACTGTGTTAATGCTGCAGAACCAGCCTGCACTAATAATCCATCAGAATGTCCATGATAACATCCCTTAAACTTAATGATCTTATCTCTTCCGGTAAATCCTCTTGCCGCACGAATCGCACTCATCGTTGCCTCAGTTCCTGAACTTACCATACGCATCATTTCCATAGATGGTACGCAATCTTTGACAAGCTGTGCTAGTTCATTCTCCTTACCAGTTGGCGCACCAAAAGTAAGACCGTCAAAACAGGCCTTCACTACTTCTTCAAGAACCTCTGGATGAGAATGCCCAAGAATTCCAGGTCCCCAGGAACAAACATAGTCAATAAACTTATTGCCATCCACATCATAAACATAGGAACCCTTTGCATGGTCAATAAATAAAGGGTTCCTTCCCACAGCACCAAATGCTCTGACCGGTGAGTTTACACCACCCGGCATCAGGTCAAGTGCTACTTTATATAACTCTTCTGATTTTGTTGTATTTAACACGTTATCCTCCTTAAAACAATACTGTTTTTACCTATTTTTTGTATTTTTCGTAACCTTCAGAACATGACATTCAAAAACCATCACTTTCTGCCTCGTTCGATTATACCATGAATCGCTTTTTCACTAAAGATAGTTTTCGTAAAAAGAAGACAAAAAAACACCATTAGCGGTAGAAAGTTTTTGCTAATAGTGCTTTTTTTACATAGTTCGTGCCGGCGCGCTGCCCCAGTTCCTCCACAAGGCGCTGGGTGCGGGCGGCATCCAGCCGATCCTCCCGGCAGTAGGCGCGGAAGTCGG
>ENA-OPYH01001486-OPYH01001486.1-human-gut-metagenome-genome-assembly--contig:-NODE-1486-length-13216-cov-4.428995_pt1 | contig 13216 bp, 13 predicted proteins | sample MGYA00241254_ERZ501488 | MGnify/ENA primary metagenome ERZ501488 (study PRJEB25962, sample SAMEA2042660) | human gut metagenome | biome: human gut; feature: human-associated habitat; material: faeces...
CTTCTCCACAAGGCAAGAAACAGCCAGATAAATCTCTCAGCCCAAGAGTTTGAATAATTTATACGGCTAAATGAAACTAGAATTTATGCCTATTCCAAACAAATTTGTTTAGAACGTGGCAACGATTTGGCAACATTTTTTCGTTATTCATTGAGTAAATTATTTTATTGCATATAAAAACCTTACTGATTTTCAGTTGTGAGGACTGAAGTCGGTAAGGTTTTTTAATTATATGTCGGGAGTGTCCCGTTAGCGTAATTAAGTTTTCGGAAAATTAAATATTGAAAAGGGCAGTTCCTTTGTATAAAGTTTTAAGTGACGAAACAAAAAACGCAAAGGAGAACTGCCCCATGTATAACAGTATAATCGAATTTATCGAAAAAGACACTACTAAAATTGAAAAATTTATCAAAGAATCATTATTATCCGGAAATATGATGCGTTTTGAGGAGGAACTGCTTGATACAGTATTAGAGTTTGGTCGCAGTCTGTATCAGGAGATCCTCGAAAGTATTGAGCAGACAATCCGGAACAGTGAATTCCGTAAACAGAGCTATCATGTAGAGCATAAAGAAGACCGCCGCACTCTGCTGACAAGGTTTGGAAACTTAGAGGTCAAAAGAGCTTATTATGCTCCAAAGCCTGGTGGAAAAAGAATTTATCTGTTGGACAAATATGTGGGAATGGATTCCAATGACAAAGTCAGCCAGGCAGCGCTGGCACAGGCACTAAGAGAAGCAGTAGAGACCAGTTACCGCAAAGGAGGGGAAGAAGCCTGCCTGACCGGCGATGTGGTCACAAAACAGACAGTCAAGAAACTGATCCATGGTCTCGAAGTGGAAATGCCGGAAGACATCCCTGAGAAAAAGAAACGGATAAAAAAACTTCATATCCAGTCCCGGCTACTCTGCCTTTTGAACATCCGTGCCAACTTCCGTCAGACCCTTTACCAGACCGGCAATGCCCTGGATCTCGGACGGGATGATGATCTTCGTCGCACGGCCGTCCGCGGCGGCGGCAAAGGCCTCGAGACTCTTGAGCTTGATGACGGCGTCGGACGGCATGGACTCGTTGATGAGCCGGATGCCCTCGGCGGTCGCGCGCTGCACGGTCAGAATGGCCTCGGCGCGGCCCTGCGCCTCAAGGATCTGCTCCTGCTTTTTCGCGTCGGCGCGCAGGATGGCCGATTCCTTTTCGCCCTCGGCCGTGAGGATGGCGGAGCGCTTCTCGCCCTCGGCGCGCAGAATGGCCTCGCGGCGTTCGCGCTCGGCCTTCATCTGCTTTTCCATGGCGCTCTGGATCTCCTTGGGCGGGAGGATGTTTTTGAGCTCCACGCGGTTGACCTTGATGCCCCAGGGGTCGGTGGCTTCGTCGAGGATCTGGCGCATCTTGGTGTTGACGATGTCGCGGCTGGTCAGGCACTGGTCAAGCTCCAGGTCGCCGATGAGGTTGCGCAGCGTCGTGGCCGAGAGGTTCTCGATCGCAAGGATCGGCTGCTCGATGCCGTAGGTGTAGAGCTTCGGGTCGGTGATCTGGTAGTAGACGACGGTGTCGATCTGCATGGTGACGTTGTCCTTCGTAATGACGGGCTGCGGCGGGAAGTCCGCGACCTGCTCTTTGAGCGACAGACGCTTGGCGACCGCCTCGATGAACGGGATCTTCAGGTGCAGGCCGACGCCCCATGTGGTCTTGTAGGCGCCGAGGCGGGTGATGACGTAAGCCTGTGCCTGCGGGACGATGCGGATGTTGCGCACGAGAATGATGAGCGCGATCAGGATGATTCCGTAGAGAACGTATGGCATGGTGATTCCTCCTTATTCTTTTGCGCCCGCGGTCACGCAGGCGGGTGTGACGATGAGCTTGACGCCCTCGATGCGCAGCACGATGGCCGCAGTCCCGGCGGGGATGGGGGCATCGGTCTGCGCGCGGGCGGTCCAGACTTTTCCGCCGACGGACACGGCGCCGCGGCTGGCCAGGTTGTCGATATCCTCCGTGACGAGGCATTCCTGCCCGATGAGCATATCGGCATTCGTGGGCTGGGTGCGGCTGTTGATATATTTTTTCACCAGCGGGCGCGTCACGGCGAAGGCCGCGATTGACACGGCGAAAAACCACACGAGCTGCAGCCACAGCGGCGCGTGGAACATGGCGGCGATGAGCGCGGCGAGCGCGCCCACGGCAAACCAGATCGTGACCAGACCGGCGGTCAGGCCCTCGACGATCAGAAAGATCACGATCAGGCCAATCCAGATGGCCGGCATGGTGCATGGGATCCCGGCGATGACCATAGACAAAACCTCCTGTTGAGAATGCGCGGCAACTGTTTGCCATAGAAATATCATATCTTATTTACAGGATAAAAGCAAGCAAAACACCCGGAATTCCGGCACATGAAATTTCCGGGCGGTTTTCCTCTTTACTTTCCTAAATAATTAGAGTAAAATAGTATCCGAAAAATCGTGTTTCAGCATCCATATATCTGATGAGAAATAAGGAGTGCATATGAATAAACAGCATAAAAAACCGCGCTGCGATGACATGTATCGTGCCATCCTGACGCTCAAGACCGTGGACGAGTGCAAGCAGTTTTTCGATGACCTGTGCACGGTCACGGAGCTGCAGGCCATGGAGCAGCGCTATCAGGTGGCGCAGTATCTCGACGCGGGCCTGATCTACAACGACATTCTGGAAAAGACCGGCGCCTCGAGCGCGACGATCAGCCGCGTCAACCGCAGCCTGCAGTACGGCACCGGCGGGTATGAGATCGTGTTCGGCCGGCTCAAGGAGCAGGCGGAAAAAGCTCCGGAGGAGCAGGCGTGAGCGCTTACGGCGCCCTTGCCGCATGGTACGATGCGCTGACCCGCGATGTGGATTATGCCGCGTTCGCGGACTTTTATGAGCAGTGTTTCCAGCAGGGGCGCGGCGCGTGCCACACCCTGCTGGATTTTTGCTGCGGCACCGGCACGCTCACGCGCCTGATGGCCGCGCGCGGGTATGAGATGATCGCAACCGACGGCTCGCCCGATATGCTCATGCAGGCGCAGGCGCACAATGCCGATCTGCCCGCGGACGCGGTGCAGCCGCTGCTGCTGTGCCAGGAGGCGTCCCAGCTCGATCTCTACGGCACGGTCGACGCGGCCTACTGCTCACTCGACGGGATCGACTACCTGCCGCCGGAGGAGCTGCCGGAGGTGCTGCACCGGCTGCACCTGTTCGTGCGTCCGGGCGGGATGCTCATTCTGGACATCCGCGATCCGGCGTCGTTCCGCGCGCTCGACGGCGGCACGTTCGTCGACGAGACGGACGATGTCCTGTGCCTCTGGCGGGCGGAGTTTGACGCGGCGGCCCAGACCATGCACTACGGCATGGATCTGTTCACGCGCGCGGGGGAACTCTGGTCGCGCGCGTCGGAGGAGCACATCGAGTATGCGCACACGCCGGAGCGGCTCGCGCAGCTGCTCACGCAGGCGGGCTTTCTGGACGTGACCGTCCGGCGCGACGGCCCGCAGGCGGATGCCGGGCGCATTTTCCTCACGGCGATGCGCAGCCTGGAATACGGCGTCTGAACTGTGCAAAAACTCCGGATGCGGCTCAATGCGGGCTGCACCTGATTCCAAGATTTCTGAGGTGAAAACAATGGATGAGATCATCCGCGCCGTCTCAAAAGACGGTTTTGTGAAAATTTCGGTCGTCACCGCGCGCGACGCGGTGCAGCGCGCCAACGCCATCCACCACTGCAGCCCGACGGCGATCGCCGCCCTCGGCCGCAGCCTGTGCGCGGCGTCGATGCTCGGCGACCTGCTCAAGGAGGAAAACGGCACGCTCACACTGCGTATCAGCGGCGGCGGGGGACTCGGCAGCATCATCGCCGTATCGGACAGCGAGGGCAATGTGCGCGGCATGGTCTCGAACCCCGCGTTCGACCTGCCCACGCGCCCGGACGGCAAGCTCGACGTCGGCGGCGCCGTCGGCAAGGACGGCATGCTCACCGTCAGCCGCGACATCGGCCTGCGTGAGCCGTATGTCGGCAGCACGGAGCTCGTCAGCGGCGAGATCGCGGAGGACTTGTCCGCCTATCTCGTCGAGAGCGAGCAGATCCCCGCGGCCTGCGGCCTCGGCGTGCTCGTCGATACCGACCACAGCGTCAAGGCGGCCGGCGGCTTTCTCGTGCAGCTCATGCCCGGCGCGCCGGAGGAGCTGGTGGCCAAGCTTGAGGACAACATTTTCATGATGGACCAGCTCACGACCATCCTCGATGAGGACGGGGCGGACGCCATCCTTCCGCAGGTCATGCGCGATCTCGAGCCCGAGACCGTCCTGCGCCACCCGATGGCCTATCGCTGCGCGTGTTCGCGTGCGCGCGTGGAGCAGGCGCTGCGCCAGTGCGGCGTGCAGGAGCTGCAGGACATGATCGCAGACGGCAAGAACACGCAGGTGCACTGCCAGTTCTGCGACGCGGAGTATGTCTTCACCCCGGCGGAGCTGCAGACGCTGCTCGATGCCGAAAACGCTGACGCCGCAGCGGATTGACCGTGTTCGGGGCGGCGCTGCCGCCCCGAAAATGTACATTTGCCGAAAAAATTACCGAAAATCCCTTGACAATTTTTTTGGCGTCTTGTATAATGAGCAAGCTGCGAAACGGGAGCATAGCTCAGCCGGGAGAGCACTTGCCTTACAAGCAAGGGGTCACAGGTTCGAGCCCTGTTGTTCCCACCAGTTTTTGAATTGCATACGCCTCTGTAGCTCAGTTGGTAGAGCAGGGGACTGAAAATCCCCGTGTCGTTGGTTCGATTCCGACCGGAGGCACCATTTTGCGGGCATAGCTCATTTGGCAGAGCGCCACCTTGCCAAGGTGGAGGTAGCGAGTTCGAATCTCGTTGCCCGCTCCATTTTTTTGGCGCCATAGCCAAGTGGTAAGGCATGGGACTGCAAATCCTTGACCCCCGGTTCAAATCCGGGTGGCGCCTCCAGAAAAAGAGACACGCGAGCGCGTGTCTCTTTTTTCGTGTCTCTTTTTCGGAGACGCCGATGGCGAAGATCGAAAACCGAGAGCGGAAGCCCAGACGTCGCGGACTGCATGTTGCTCGCGGCGATTTTTCATGCTCCGCATCCCAAAATCATCGTGCATTCATCTGCTGCACCTCCTTTCCAAACCGAGCCTGCTCCGTTGGGCTTCGATCAGCTGATTGCCGGTGTCAGCCCGGATACTGCACGGCCGCCTGCATGAAAAACTGCGCACCCGACGGTGCGCAGTTTTTAAATGTGCGGATCAGCTCAGCACTTCTGGTGCTTTTGCAGCAGCATGGGCACGCACTCGGCACCCGCAGCGCCGCCGAGGATGAGCACCGCGCCGAGCGCGTGCAGCGGCTGCACTATTCGCAGTCGGGTGTCAGCCGCATGATCGCGGATCTGGAGCAGGAGTGGGGCGTGACGCTGCTTGAGCGCGGCAAGGCGGGCGTGGTGCTCACGGGCGACGGCGCGAGGCTTTTGCCGCACGCGCGGGCGCTGTGCGCGGAGTATGCGCGCCTTTCGGCGGAGGTGGGCGCGCTGCCCGGCCGGGCGCATATTTCGGCCGCGACGCGCCAGTTCCTGCGCTATCTGGACCGGCGGAATGCGCTGGAAGTCCCCGCCGGCTGCACGGGATTTGACAATCAGGCGCGATTTGTGTATAATCACTACAAAATCTCTGATTTTTTGTGAAATCTGTCCTCCGGCTTCCGGAGACAGGGAGGAAAGCAACGTGACATACACTGTGGACGACACGATGAAGAAGCTGCTCGGCGCGCCGGAGGCGGTCGCGGTCCTCGAGCGGTTCTTCCCCAAGATCCTGAAGAATCCGGCCCTGCAGATGACCGCCGCCATGACGCTGCGCCAGGTGGCCGGGTTTGCCCAGTCGGGCCTGACGGCCGACTCGCTCGCGGAGATCGACGCGCAGCTGCGCGCGCTCCCGTCGTCCGATGCCTGAGCCATTTCCACGCGCCCCCGGTACCTCGCCGGGGGCCGTCTGCTGGATACCATTCTGAAAAGGACTGAGGTCATTCTATGGACAACACGTTACCGCCGCTCAAGCGCATTGCCGCCATCCACGATCTGTCCGGGCTCGGCAAGTGCTCGCTGACCGTGGCGCTGCCGGTCATCTCCGCCACGGGCGTGGAGTGCGCCTGCATTCCGACGGCCGTGCTCAGCACGCACACGGGCGAGTTCACCGGCTGGACGTTCCGCGATCTGTCGGATGATATGCTGTCCATCGCACACCACTGGCAGCGCATCGGCGTGCGCATCGACGGCGTGTATTCCGGCTACCTTGCTTCGCCGGAGCAGGCGCAGCTGCTCGCGCAGACGCTTGACTGCATCGCCGCGCCGGATACCCTCGTCGTGATCGACCCGGTCATGGCCGACAACGGCAGCTATTATTCCAAGATCGACGACCGGATGTGTGCAGCCTTCCGCCGCCTGCTCTCGCGCGCGGACGTCATCACGCCGAACGTTACGGAGGCAGCGCTGCTGGCTGGTCTGCCGTACGAGCCCGGCACGCACAGCGACGCCTATCTCGCGCAGCTGTTTCAGGCGCTCGGCGCGCTCGGCGCCGGCATCGTGACGGTCACGGGCGTGCGCCCGCAGCCGGACGTGATCGGCAATGTCGCCTGCGACTGCCGCACGGGGGAGATGCACGTGAGCATGCGTCCGGCGCATCCCGGCGTGTTTTACGGCACGGGCGATGTGTTCGCCTCCGCCCTCGCCGCGCTGCTCGTGCGCGGCGCTCCGCTGAGCGCCGCCCTCGAAACGGCCACCGCGCTCACGGACGAGAGCATCTGCCGCTCGCTCTGGCGCGACACGCCGCGCCGCTTCGGCGTGGACTTTGAGGGCGCGCTGCCGGCGTATATCCGCCGCGTGGAAAAGATATTTGAAGCATGAAAAAGTTACAAAATTCGACCCGACGGGATCCGATCTTGATTCCGATGGGTCGATTTTTGTTACCGTTTTTCGACGCTGTTTTGCAGGAATATGTCACCGTGTGGTACACGCGGCGAGAAAAAGACGCGCGGTTGATTTCCTGACGAAGCGTCTGATTTTTTGCAGAACCGGCGCGAAAATGCTTGCATTTCCTTGAAGTTGTGGAAAAAAGTTAAGGAAAATTGCGGGAAAATTCGTTTTCGCGGTTGACATCGTGTTTTGGATATCGTATGATACAAAAGAATCCGTAATTGTTTATGTTAACTTTGCGCTGTTACACGCAAAAATGACAGGGAAACACATTTTGTTACTGTTTTTTAACTTTTTGTGTAACCGGTTTTGATCGGGCGCGCAGAGGAATCCCGGGCGGGAGAGCCGTCCGATGAGGGGCTGGGGTATGAAGAAACCGTTTATGGAGCGTCTGGCGGCGTTCATTGTGGACAAACGGCGGCTGTTTGTGGTGCTGTTTGCCGTGGCGTGCGTGCTGTCGATCTTCTCGGCGAGCAAGACGGACGTCAACAATGAGCTGACCGATTATCTGCCGGACTCCACGCAGACGCGCCAGGGGCTGGAGATCATGAACCGTGAGTTCATTACTTACGGGGATGCGAAGGTCATGGTGTCCAACGTGACGCTCGCACAGGCGGAGGAGCTTGCCGAGATGCTGCGCGGTGTGGACGGCGTCAAGGACGTGGAATTTGAAAAGGACACACACCATTATAATAGTGCCTCGGCGCTCTTTGAGGTCACGTTTGACGGCGAGAAGCTCGACGAGATCAGCATTCAGGGCGTGAAGAACGTCCGCGCGGCGCTCAGCGGCTATGATACCTATATCACAACCGAGATCGGCAACCCGACCGGCGAGATCCTCGAGCATGAGATGCGCATCGTGCTCATCATCCTCATGTGCTCGATCTTCGTGGTGCTCCTGCTCACGAGCCGTACTTACGCGGAGGTCCCGGTGCTCATCATCACCTTTGGCGTGGCCGTCTGGGTCAACAAGGGCACGAACTACTGGTTCCATGAGGTCTCGTTCATCACCAACTCCATCGCGGCGGTACTGCAGCTCGGTCTCGGCATCGACTACGCGATCATCATGTGCCACCATTACACGGAGGAGCGCGAGCTTTTCGCGCCCCGTGAGGCGACCATCCGTGCGCTGACGCTGGCCATTCCGGAGATCTCGGCCTCGAGCCTGACGACGATCTCGGGCCTGCTTGCGCTCTCGTTCATGAAGATCAAGATCGGCGAGGACATGAGCCTTGTGCTCATCAAGTCGATCCTGTTTCTGATGCTGACGGTGTTTTTCCTGATGCCGGCGCTCATCATGTACATGAGCCCGTGGATCGACAAGACGCACCACCGCAAGTTCCTGCCGCGCATCGACGCGCTCGGCCGCTTTGCCATCCGCAGCCGTTATATCGTGCCGCCGATCTTTCTGGTCATCATTGTTGCGGGCTTCCTGCTGAGCAGCAAGTGCCCGTACGTGTTCGGCTACAGCACGCTCGACACCATCAAGCAAAACGACTATAAGATCGCCGAGAAGAAGATCAACGCCACCTTCGGCGAGACGAACCAGGTCGTGCTCATCTTCCCGTTCACGGACTTTGAGAGCGAGGCGAGCCTGCTCGACGATCTCAACGAGCTCAAGGGTGTCGATCACATTCAGGCGCTCGCGGGCGAGGAGGCCAAGGACGGCTACATGGTCACCGATTCGCTCACGCCGCGCAAGTTCGCCGAGCTCACGGATATCGACATCGGCGTGTCGCGCGCGCTCTACACGGCCTACTGCACGGCAAACGATGATTATACGAAGGCCCTCGGCCAGCTCGTGGATCTGAGCAATATTGACAACTGCTCCGTGCCGCTCATCGACATGTTCAAGTTCCTGTATGAACAGCGCGACATCTACCGCTCGAAGATCGATGCTGAGACCATGAACGACCTCGAGGAGATGTATGACCGCCTCATCGACGGCGAAAAGCAGCTGCATTCCGAGCATTACTCGCGCATGATCCTCTATCTCAACCTCCCGGTCGAGAGCGAGGAGACCTACGATTACCTGACGGTCATCAAGGGCGCCGTCGGCAAATACTACGACGAGTCCTATTTCGTCGGCGAGACGGCCAAGGACAAGGACTTTTCCGACGCCTTCAGCACGGACAACACGCTCATCAGCATCCTCACGGTCGTGTTCGTCATCCTCGTGCTGCTGGTGACGTTCAAGTCGGTCGCGCTGCCGCTGCTGCTCATCCTCGTGATCCAGGGCAGTGTGTGGATCAACTTCTCGTTCCCGGCGCTCCTGCACAACAACCTGTATTTCCTGGCGTATCTGATCGTCAGCGCCATCATGATGGGCGCCAACATTGACTACGCCATTGTCATCTCGAGCCGCTACCTCCGGCTCAAAGAGGAGATGCCCTATAAGGAAGCCATGATCGAGGCGCTCAACCAGGCATTCCCCACGGTCGTGACCTCCGGCACGATCCTCGCCGCAGCCGGCATGTCCATCGGCTTTTTGTCCTCGGAGAACACGGTCGCGTCCATCGGCATCTGCCTGGGCCGCGGCACGCTGATCTCGATGGTGCTGGTCATGTGCGTCCTGCCGCAGATCCTGCTGCTGGGCGATTCTCTGGTTGAAAAAACATCCTTTACGATTGGCCACCACGCCGCGCCGCAGCATCTGCAGGGGGCCATGCGTGTCAATGGACACGTGCGCGGCTATATCAACGGTTACGTCGATGCGGAGATCCACGGCCGCGTGAACGGCACGGTCAGCGCTTCGATCGATATCGGAAATGTGCAGATGGAGGAGGCTCCGGCGCAGACTGTGCCGGCGGCGGATCTGCACGGTGAGGAGGGTTCCGATGAAAAGACATAATGTGCGCCGTCTGCTTGCGCTGGTGCTCGTGGCGGCTCTGTGCCTGCTCTGCGGCGCGGCTGCCCAGCCGAACGCCACGGAGATCCACATCTACTCTGCGGACGATCTCGTGCAGCTGAGCAAAAGCTGCAAGCTCGATACATACTCGCAGGGCAAGACGGTCTATCTGGACAATGATGTGGACCTGAGCGGGTCGGACTTCGTGCCGATCCCGACCTTCGGCGGCATGTTCGAGGGGCAGGGCCACACGGTCAGCGGGCTGGAGCTCTCGGGCGATGCGTCCCATATGGGCCTGTTTCGCTATGTGCAGGCGGTCGGTACGGTCCGTGATCTGAAGATCACCGGCAACATCGACGCTGCCGGTACCCTCAATGAGATCGGCGCTGTCGTCGGCACGAACTACGGCACGATCTCCGGCTGCTCGTTCAACGGCACGATCTCCGGCGAGAACAACGTCGGCGGCATCGCGGGCACGAACGAAAGCAGCGGCATGATTTATAACTGCAAGACCGAAGGCTTTGTCGAGGGCGACCATTACGTCGGCGGCATCGTCGGGCAGAACATCGGCACGATCTCCTACTGCTCGAACACCACGGGCGTGAACATCAACGCCAGCGAGGCCGTTGACAGCGCGGAGGATCTCGACTCTCTGACGCTCCCGACCGCCTCCGACGACGAGGACGACGATGCGCCGAAGAAGGCCAACACGTCCACGGACGTCGGCGGTATCTGCGGCTTCTCGTCCGGCGTCATCATCGGCTGCACGAACTGGGGCGGCGTCGGCTTTGAGCACGTCGGTTACAACATCGGCGGCATCGTCGGCCGCCAGAGTGGCCTGGTCTCCGGCTGCACGAACTGGGGCACGGCCTCCGGCCGCAAGGACGTCGGCGGCATCTGCGGCCAGATGGAGCCATTCATCACGCTCGATGTGGAGTCCGGTTCGATCGGTGCGATGGCCAAGGAGCTCAATACGCTCCATGATCTGATGGATACCCTGCTCAACCACACGGGCGCTGCAGCGTCGTCCCTGGCCGCCACGGTCGGCGTGCTCAGCGACAGCGCGGCCCGCGCCACGGAGAGCGCGCGCTATGTGGCCGAGCGCACCACGGATTACGTGGACAACACGGTCTCGACCGTCAACGAAGTGTTTATCCGCATCAACACGGCGGAGAAAATGCTCGCTCCCGCGATCACGGAGTTTTCCACGGCGGCCGTGTCGCTCGACAAGGCGATCGACTACTTCAACAAGGGCTTTGATTATCTCGACATCGTCGATGAAATGACCGAGGCCGACAAGACGGCGTTCAAGGACGCGGCCAAGGACCTGAGCGTCTCGTCCGACCAGCTCAACGCGGCCATGGACTACTGCGCCTGGCTCATGAAGGTCATGGACAACGCCTACGGCACCGGCTCTTACGACCTGATCGCCAGCCGTCCGGACAACTGGCAGCAGATGTCCGATAAGTACGGCTATGAGTACAACCCCGACAACCTCGGCACCTATGAGTCGCAGCGTGACGCCCTGCTCAAGGGCATGGGCGACGCCGCCAAGGCGATCGGCGCGATCTCCGGCGATATCTCCACGATGACAAAGATCATCAATCTGTACTACCTCACTGAGGACTCCACCGGCCACACCCGCCTGGATTACATGAGCGCCGCGTTCAAAAATGCGTTCGACGCGCTCAAAGCTTCGAGCGGCAACTTCTCGACCGGCATGAGCTACCTCGACCAGGTCACGAAATACCTTGCCAGCAACGATCCGCTGGATCTGCCCGATATCAGCAGCGATTACCGCACCGCGATGGAGCAGATGTTCGACGATCTCGGCAGCATTTCGGCCGGCCTGTCCCGCCTGAGCGTGGAGACGGCCACCTACAGCAACCAGATCGTCAGCGACATGAAGGCGGTCAACGACCAGTTCAACGTCGTCATGATGCGCCTGTGTGATATCCTCGAGCTTGCCCTGAGCAAGGACAAGAAGGACATCATTGAGGACGTCTCGGAGGAAGAGCTCTCGAGCACGACGGACGGCAAGGTCTATAACTGCGACAACTACGGCAAGGTCGACGGCGACGTCAATGTCGGCGGCGTTGCCGGCACGATGGACATCGAATACGATTTCGACCCGGAGAGCGACTCCAACGTCATCAAAGACTCCACGCTGACGGCCAAGTACTTCACCAAGTGCGTGCTGCTCGACAGCAAGAACTACGGCGACGCCACCTCGCGCAAGGACTGCGCCGGCGCAATCTGCGGCTACGCGGATCTGGGCGTCATCAGCGGCTGCGAGGGCTATGGCACGGCCGAGAGCACGGCGGGCGATTACGTCGGCGGCGTCGTCGGCCAGTCGAAGGGCTCCGTGCGCAACAGCTTTGCCAAGAGCGAGCTGACCGGCCGCAACTACATCGGCGGCATCGCCGGTTACGGCATGAACGTCAGCGGCTGCAACACGCTCGTGAACCTCAACGGCTCCGGCAACTGTGTCGGCACCATCGCCGGCGAGATTGACCCCGACGGCAGCGCGTCCGATAACTACTTCGTCCACGAGACGGAGGCCGGCATCGACGGCATCAGCTACGCGGGCAAGGCCGAGGGCATGAGCTATGAGGCATTCATGGCGCGCGACGGCATCCCGGCGGAGTTCTCCAGCTTTGCCGTTACCTTCACGGCCAACGGCGAGGTTGTCAAGACGATCACGTTTGCCTACGGCGGCTCGATCGACGAATCTCAGATTCCCGACTGCCCGACGGTGGAGGGCAACTACGGCACGTGGCCGGAATATGACTACAGCCACCTGACCTTCGACCTCGAGGTCAAGGCAGAGTACACCGCCGTCTCGACGGTCGTGGCCGGCGACCTGTACGCCGACAACAGCCGCACGCCGATCGTGCTGGCCGAGGGCGCCTTTGACCCGGCGACGGATGTGCACATCACATCGGCCGAGGCCGACGGCCCGACGCTGCGCGGCAACCAGAAGCTGTACATGAAGTACAACGTCGAGATCCTCAACGACACGGTCGAGGACGACACGGACAACACCGTCTCCCTGCGCGTCTACGCACCGGATACCGGCGCGAGCTACACGGTCTATACCTACCAGAACGGCACGTGGGCGAGCACGTCCAGCAGCCGCGACGGCAGCTACCTCGTCTTTAAGACCATGGACCGCGACCTGCAGTTCGCCGTTGTCAAGGCGCACCACGGCCCGCTGTTCTACATCCTCATCGTGCTGATCGTGCTGGCCGTGATCGTTGCGGTGCTGCGCCTGCTCTACTGCCGGAAGCTGAAGAAGGCCGTTGCGGCCGGAACGATGACCGAGGAAGAAGCGGCGACGCTGCGTATACTCTGACGTGCCTGCTCCGCTGAAAGGCTTGGGCA
>ENA-OPYH01001491-OPYH01001491.1-human-gut-metagenome-genome-assembly--contig:-NODE-1491-length-13175-cov-4.453887_pt1 | contig 13175 bp, 6 predicted proteins | sample MGYA00241254_ERZ501488 | MGnify/ENA primary metagenome ERZ501488 (study PRJEB25962, sample SAMEA2042660) | human gut metagenome | biome: human gut; feature: human-associated habitat; material: faeces...
GCATTGCTTCGCTTGAATATGCCGACAAAGGAGATAGCGAAGTTGCTCAACATTTCCACGCGTGGGGTTGATGCTGCAAGATACCGGTTGCGCAAGAAATTCAATCTGCTTCCGGAAGAAAGTCTGACTGATTTCCTTATAAATTTTAAATAACTGTTTTACAGTGGAATATTAATGGGGGAAGTATTAATATTGTACTTCCTCTTTTGTTTCTTAGTGATGGGTGTACTTTTGTTGTAGTGCGAGATGTGGAGGTTGTCGCATGCTTTTCTTTTATTTGCAGCAAAATAATATTTCTATAAATTAAAAGCATGAAAGACATGAAGCATTTACTTTTCAAGTTACAATCATTTTTAGTCTTGTTGGTGTTTACTGCCGTTAGTGCGTATGCGCAGAAATCTCCGGTCGATATGAATCGTTTCATCGACGATTTAATGAAGAAGATGACCCTGGAAGAGAAAATAGGTCAGTTGAATCTGCCGGTTACCGGTGAGATTACGACCGGTCAGGCTAAAAGTAGTAATGTGGCCAAACGTATTCGTGCCGGTGAAGTGGGCGGGCTTTTCAATCTGAAAGGCGTGGAACGTATCCGCGATGTACAGAAGCAGGCGGTTGAAGAAAGTCGTTTGGGTATTCCTCTCTTATTTGGTATGGATGTTATTCATGGATATGAAACGGTGTTTCCCATTCCTTTGGGACTGTCGTGTACATGGGATATGAAGGCGGTTGAAGAATCGGCACGTATTGCAGCCATTGAGTCCAGTGCTGACGGTATTTGCTGGACATTCAGTCCGATGGTGGATATTTGCCGTGATGCCCGTTGGGGGCGTGTGTCCGAGGGCAACGGTGAAGACCCGTTTCTGGGAGCAGCCATTGCGCAGGCCATGGTACGTGGTTATCAGGGAAAGGATATGAGCCGTAATGATGAAATCATGGCTTGTGTAAAGCATTTTGCCTTGTATGGTGCCGGTGAGGCAGGACGTGACTATAATACAGTAGATATGAGTCATCAGCGCATGTTCAATGAATACATGTTGCCCTATCAGGCGGCGGTTGATGCCGGTGTGGGCAGTGCGATGGCCTCTTTCAATGAGGTCGATGGCATTCCTGCCACTGGAAACAAGTGGTTGATGACGGATATACTGCGTAAGCAGTGGGGATTTGACGGCTTTGTGGTGACAGACTATACTGGAATTGCTGAGATGACCGACCACGGTATGGGCGATACGCAGACTGTTGCCGCCTTGGCACTGAATGCAGGTGTGGATATGGATATGGTGAGCGATGCATTTGTAGGTACGCTCAAGAAGTCATTGACAGAAGGAAAAGTGACAGAAGAAGCAATTAATGCGGCTTGTCGCCGTATTTTGGAAGCTAAGTACAAGTTGGGCTTGTTCGATAATCCTTATAAATACTGTGATGTGAAGCGTGCCAAGAAGCAAATCTTTACCAAAGAGCATCGTGCTGTTGCGCGTAAGATTGCTTCGGAGAGCTTGGTGTTGTTGAAGAACGAGGGTAATGTGCTTCCGCTGGCCAAAAAAGGCACTATTGCTGTGGTAGGTCCGTTGGCAGACAGCCGCAGTAATATGCCGGGTACTTGGAGTGTGGCTGCTGTATTGAAGAATGCAACTTCTTTGGCTGAAGGTTTGAAGGCGGTAGCAGGCGATAAAGCCGAAATATTGACTGCGAAAGGCTGTAATTTGATGAGTGATGCCGAATATGAGAAACGTGCCACTATGTTCGGACGTTCTTTACACCGTGACAATCGTTCGGACAAGGAGTTGCTGGACGAGGCTCTTGCCGTGGCTGCCAAATCGGATGTTATTGTGGCTGCGCTCGGTGAGTCTTCGGAAATGAGTGGAGAGAGCAGTTGCCGCACGAATCTTGAAATGACCGACACCCAACGCATGCTGTTACAAGAATTATTGAAAACAGGAAAACCAGTGGTACTGGTACTGTTTACCGGTCGTCCGCTGGTACTGAACTGGGAGCAGGCAAACGTGCCGGCCATTCTGAATGTATGGTTTGCGGGCAGTGAGGCAGGTTTTGCCATCGGTGATGTACTGTTTGGTGATGTGAATCCGAGTGGGAAGCTGACTACGACTTTCCCGAAGAGCGTGGGACAGATTCCTTTGTTCTACAACCACAAGAACACGGGTCGCCCTCTTGCCGACGGTGCATGGTTCCAGAAATTCCGCAGCAACTATATAGACATAGACAATGAACCGCTTTATCCCTTCGGTTTCGGTTTGAGCTATACCACATTCTTTTATAGCGACGTGGCTTTGGACAAGACTAGCATGACGGATAAGGGCGAACTGACTGCTACCGTGACTGTGACCAATACCGGCAAGAGAGACGGTGCAGAAGTGGTTCAACTTTATATTCGTGACCTTGTGGGAAGTGTAACCCGTCCGGTGAAAGAGTTGAAAGGCTTTGAGAAGATTTTCCTGAAAGCCGGTGAATCTAAAAAAGTATCTTTCAAGATTACTCCCGAATTGCTGAAGTTCTACAACTACAATCTTGATTTTGTATGCGAGTCCGGTGACTTTGAGGTGATGATTGGCAGAAATAGCCAGGACGTAAAGAAAGCAGCGTTCAAGTTACTCTAACTGATTCTCAAGACGGCAATATGCAGCATTCGAGCCACTGCGTTGAGATGGCATTGTTGCTGCATATTGTCTGCATTTTCACTGCAAACGTTTTGCAATATTCTTGTAGTATTTGCCTGACTTGTGTGAGATAATATAATCTATTGAAAAACATGAAGAAAATATTTTTATTAATATTGTGTCTGTCCGCCATGTATCCGGTTGTCAATGCCGGGCGAGTGGTTCAGAGTTTCAATGACGGCTGGTATTATGTTGCGTATAATGACAATCGGTTCCAGAAAGTACGATGTCATGAGGAAGGTTGGGAGCAGGTACATCTGCCACATACCTGGAATACGGATGCCTATTCCACCCGTAACTATCGCAGGGCTTCTTCCTGGTATAAGAAAGAGTTCCGGCTGGAAGCCGCAGAGATGTGGGATAAGCAGCTTTATCTGAAATTCGATGCCGTCAACTCCCTGGCAGATGTATATCTCAATGGCGAGCTACTCACGACCCATAAGGGAGGTTATTCTGCTTTTATTGTAGATATTACAGATAAAGTAAGGAACGATGTCTCCAATTTACTGATGGTGCACGTCAATAATCAGAACAATCAGATACCTCCTTTATCTGGCGATTTCACGATTTTTGGCGGTATTTATCGCGATGTATGGCTCATCAGTGTCGGGAAACAACACATCAGCCTCACCGACTACGCCTCTCCAGGTGTTTATGTCGATTTGCCTTTCGTGAGTGAGGAGAAGGCAGAAATCAGTGTACGCGGGACTTTGGTGAATCGTGATGTACAGCGTGCTGCTTTGAAGTTGAATGTCGAAGTGCTGGATGCCGATGGAAAATCCGTGGTTCAGTCTTTGCGTAATATCAGGTTGGATGCGGAAGGGACATTTGCTGTCAAAGAACGGTTGCAATTGGAAAATCCGCGACTGTGGTCGCCCGAATCTCCTTATCTGTATAGTGTGAAAGTCTCTTTGAAAGATGAACGTGGCAAGGTGTTGAAAGATGAGATGCGCGTTCCTTTGGGGGTTCGCTGGTTCAGCATGGATGCGCAGGAAGGCTTCAAATTGAATGGGAAACCAATGAAGCTGATAGGAGCTTGTCGCCATCAGGACCAGATGCCGATGGGGATAGCGCTTTCGGATGAAATGCATCGCAGGGATATGCAATTGCTGAAAGATATGGGTGCAAACTTTGTCCGCTTGGCACATTACCCGCAGGATGATGCCGTGTTGCGTGCTTGCGACGAACTCGGTATGCTGGTATGGGAGGAGATTCCAGTGGTCGATTTGATTGCTTTGGGTGACGAGTTTCGCACGAATGCTACGAGCGCCTTGCGCGAAATGATCCGTCAGCATTACAACCATCCTTCTGTCATTATGTGGGGGTATATGAACGAAGCTGTCATTCAGTTGCAGTATCGGGTGAAGAAACAACGGCTCAACGGGTTTTATGAAAACACTTTGGCACTTGCCCGGCATCTGGAAGAGACATTGAAGATGGAAGACCCTTATCGCTTGAGTACGATGGCTTATCACGGCAATCAGATTTACAATCAGATTGGTCTTAGCAATATTACCGATGTTTCCGGTTGGAACCTTTATCAGGGCTGGTATGAGAATGACTTTAAGTCTTTCGACCGTTTTGTAGATGAAGAACACCGTAAATATCCGTACCGTCCGTTAATAATCAGTGAGTTCGGTGCCGGTTCCGATTCGCGTTTGCAGTCGCTTGAGCCACAGATATTTGATTTTTCCATGCAGTGGCAGCAGTTGTATCTCGAATATTATTTGCCCGCTATCATGAAGCGGCCGTTCATAGTCGGCGCCACAGAGTGGAATTTCATTGATTTCAGTTCTGCCAGTCGCCAGGAGACTACGCCACACATTAATAATAAAGGGCTGATGTACAATGATCGCCGCCCTAAAGATGTGTTTTATTATTTTCAGGCATTTTTGCGTAAGGATATTCCGGTGCTGCACATTGCTGTGGATGACTGGAAATATCGGACTGTAGTTTCGGACGGCGAAGCTGTGGAACATCCGGTGAAGGTGTATTCCAATTTGGATAGGGTGGAGTTGTCTGTCAATAGGAAAAAACTCTCTGTACAAGGTATTGAGAATTGCCATGCTGGGTGGCGGGTACCTCTTGTTGTGGGGAGAAACACGCTTGTAGCATCCGGCATCTATCAAGGGAAGAAGGTGGAGCAGGTTTCGGATGTTTTCGTAAAGATACAGCCTCGCCATATCGCAGCAGCCAATATTAGGCAGTTGGAACTTGCAGTGAACGTAGGTAGCAATTGTTTCTTCATGGATGACAAAAGTGATCTTTGTTGGCTTCCCGACCAAGTTTATACTCCTGGAAGTTGGGGCTATGTGGGCGGTGAAGTTTTTTATCGTTCTCCGGGACGTATCGGAACCACAGCCGAGGTGAAAAATACTCGTAATGTTCCTTTGCTACAGACTAAACGCAAAGACATCAAAGCCTATCGCTTCGACTTGTCCGACGGCGAGTATGAAGTGGAACTCCTCTTTGCCGACTTGAATGCACCTTCCGAACGGGTGACTTATGATTTGGGGGGTACTGCTGTCCTCAGCAATGCCGATTTCCGGGGCAGTGTTTTCAATGTTTCTGTCAACGGTCGACTTTGGCTGAACCATTTTTCTCCAGCGATGGAAGTAGGTGGAAACCGTTGCCTATCCAAGAAATTGCGTGTTATCGTAACCGATGGAAACCTTACGGTGGGTTTTGAGGCAGTGAAAGGTATGACGTTCTTGAATGGGATAAAGTTATTTAGAATAGGATAAAAACTCCTTTGCTTTTCTATCTTCTTGCTCTATTATATGAATAGTGCCTAAATATTTATTGTATTTTTATCTTCCTTATAATCTGTCGTTTATGTTATACAGTAGTAGTAATGATGTACCCCTCCGGTGAACTGTGGTACTCTTGTGGTAGCTTGTTTTTTGACATATATCAACTTCTCCGGTATGTTTGCAAAAGAATTTTAAATCAATACAAAATGAAGAAAAATCTACTAATTACATGTGTGATGTTATTGTTTGCCATTACTTCGATGGCACAGAACAAAATTACGATTTCGGGTGTCGTTACGGACAAGACAGGCGAAACTGTTATCGGTGCTTCTGTTCGTGTAAAAGGGCAGGAGAGTAAAGGTAGTATTACTGATATAAATGGTAAATATCAGATTGTTGATGTGGCATCTAATGCTACCTTGATTTTTAGTTATATAGGTATGCGTGAGCAGGAGATTGCCGTAAATGGGCGTTCAACTATCAATGTGAAGATGGAAGAGGACAGCCAGCTCATTGATGAGGTGGTTGTAGTTGGTTATGGTAGTGCCAAGAAACGCGACTTGACCGGTTCTATCGTTACTGTGAAAGCGGATGAGATTGCTTCTAAGCCTTCTACCAATCCACTGGCATCCATACAGGGTAAGGTTGCCGGTGTACAGGTGGTGAATACGGGCCGTGCAGGACAAGACCCTGAAATCCGTGTTCGCGGTACGAACTCCATTAACGGTTTCAAACCTCTTTATGTGGTAGATGGACTGTTTACGGACAATATCAATTATCTGAACACTGCGGATATTGAATCTATGGAAATCTTGAAAGACCCTTCTTCTTTGGCTATTTTCGGTGTGCGTGGTGCCAATGGTGTAATCATCATTACCACTAAAAGGGCAAAAATAGGGAAGACGATGGTCAACATCAACTCCTCAGTGGGTTGGAAGGTTATTTATGACCGTGTAGGTGTGACGAATGCCGAAGAGTTTAAGATGCTGTACAACGAGCAGTTGATATCTCAAGGAAGCGACCCTTATGATTATACTCAATGGACTGGTAACACAGATTGGCAGGATGAGATATTCCAGACAGGTTTTCTGACCAATAACAATGTGAGCATTACAGGTGCAACGGATAAGAGCAAGTTTTATTTGGGTTTGGGTTACGTCATGGAAGAAGGTTCCATTAAAACGGAAAAGCTCAATAAGTTTACCGTAAACTTGAACAGTGAATATAGCGTAACCGATTTCCTGCGTTTTGGTTTCCAGCTTAATGGAGTTCGTGCCAAGTATCCTGATGCAAAGGGTGTGGATGGTGCTTTGAAGGCTGCTCCTATTGCTCCTACTCATGACCTTGAATCGGGACTGATACATACGCTGCCCGACTTCCAGCGTGCACAAGTGTGGAATCCTCTTATTGAAACAGAGCTGCGCGGTGCTCACAACAAGTCTGAAAACTATCGCGTGGCAGGTAATGTGTTCGGAGAGATAGATATTCTGAAGAACCTTACGTTCAAAGCAACTTTCTCTATGGACTATGCTTCCAGTCAGGGACGTTCATATTCTCCGCTGATTTATGTTTATAATCCCGATGTGGAGGGGGGGAAAGAACGGTTGACTGAAAGAGAAAGTGTGAACCAAAGCAAGTCTACCTCTCTTGCTGCACAGTCTGACTATGTGTTGACTTATCTCGGACAGTTTGGCAATCATGGATTGACATTGACTGCCGGTCTTACAACCAATTACAATGAGTCTTCCAGTTTGAGTGGTGGACGCAGCCAGCTTGCGGGCTACGGCATTTTGGTGGGCGACGACCCGGACAGATGGTGGCTCTCTACCATCGACGATGTATCTACGGCAACTAATGGCGGTTCTCAGAGTGACAGATTTACCATGTCTTATTTGTTCAGAGCATTGTATAACTACAAGAATCGTTATTTACTTAATGCTTCTTTCCGTAGGGACGGTTCATCTGTTTTCTATAAGACAGGTAATACTTGGGACAACTTTTACTCTTTCGGTGCCGGTTGGGTAATGACCGAAGAGAAGTTTATGCAGAACCAGAATGTAATTAACTTCTTGAAGTTGAAAGGCTCTTGGGGTGTGTTGGGTAGCCAGAATACTGGTTCCAGTTATCCGGCATATGCCACCATTGTTAGTTCGGGTTCAGCTGTGTTCGGTGACAATATCATTGCGGGTAAAGGCCCCAACAAACTGATTTCACCTACTTTGGGATGGGAACGTAATTATTCATGGGAAGTAGGTTTTGACATGCATATGTTCAATGATCGTTTGCAGCTTTCTCCGGTTTATTATAACAAAACAACAAAAGATATGTTGACTTCCATTCCGGGTATTGCAGGTACTGTTCCCGGATTACAGAATGTGGGTGAGATTCGCAATCGCGGTTTTGAACTTAGTGCTTCTTGGAACGACAAGATTGGGGGAGATTGGAGATATGGATTAGGTGCTAATTTGAGCACTATTGATAACAAGGTGCTTTCACTGGTAAACAAAGACTATAATATTATCAGTGGTCCCTCACGTGTTTCCGAAGGTTATCCGATTGGCTATTTCTATGGTTACAAGGTTGAGGGTGTATATCAGAACGAAGACGACATCCGTTTCTCTCCGATTAACTCGGTTGGCTCGGTAACACCGGGTGACTTGAAATTTGCTGATGTTGACGGTAATGGCAAAATTACTGATAATGACCGTACAATGATAGGTAATCCAACTCCTGATTTTACTTACGGTTTTAATGTTAATTTGGGATGGAAGAATCTGGACCTGACTGTTGACATGATGGGTGTTTATGGAAATGAAATTTACCGTAATTGGGGAAGCAGTAGCTATGCACAACTGAATTATCGCACAGAGCAATTGAATCGTTGGCATGGAGAGGGCACTTCCAATTGGGAGCCCTTGCTCGACCCTTCACACAAAATAAATCAGGAGGCTTCCACGTATTTCATCGAAGATGGCAGTTTCTTCAGAATCCGTAATATCGAATTGGGGTATAACTTTGACAAACGACTGTTGAATCGTATCAAGGTACAGTCACTGCGTCTTTATACCAATGTGCAGAATCCCAAGACCTGGAGCCGTAATGGAGGATATACTCCGGAAGTGGGCGGAAGTGCTATTTCGTTTGGTATTGATGGTGGAGGCTATCCTATGCCTACAGTTTATACGATTGGTTTTAATTTGACTTTCTAAAATTATATAGAGACAGACTATGAAGAAGATATTTTATTATATAGCATTTTTAGCAGTAAGCTTTGCACTAACTTCGTGTGAGGATATGTTTGATAGAAAACCGCTTGGACAACAGACAGAGGATGATTTGACTGGTGGTACTTATGAAACACAGGTTTTTAATATGTATGCCAAGTTGCGCGGTTTTCATTTGACAAGCGGCAATACTGCATTGGCAATCCACGGTATGCGTTCTGAGGACGCAGAGAAAGGAAGTACATTGTCCGATGGAGCTGCTACCGGCAAGATGTTCGATGACTTTGAATATTTGGCAAGTAATGGGATGATTAAGAGTTATTGGAATGATAACTATTCATTGATACATAAGGTAAATGATTTGCTTGATGAGATGAGCCAAAATCCGTCATTGACAGAAGGTGACCTCGTCAATAAGGGGGAAGCTTTGTTTGTACGTGCTTTCTGTTATTTCAACCTTGTACGCGCTTTTGGTGAAGTGCCTTTGATTGACTTTAAAGTTTATGATGCAGCTGAGGCAAATGTTCCAAAGTCTTCTGTGGCAAAGATATATGAATTAATAGATTCTGACCTTACGGAAGCCGAAAACAGTCTGCCCAGAACGTGGGAGCAACTTTATGTAGGTCGTCTCACTTGGGGAGCTGCTCGTTCTCTTCATGCACGCACATACATGATGCGTAATGACTGGGGGAATATGAAGGCTGCCGCTGAAGAAGTGATTAACTCCGGTTTATATAATCTGAAAACACCTTATGAAGACATATTCCGAGAAAAAGGTGAAAACTGTAGTGAATCTGTTTTTGAATTGCAATGTACGGCAACAGAATCACAACCAGGTTCTAATGACATAGGAAGCCAGTTTGCTTCCGTTCAGGGTGTACGTGGCGCAGGCGAGTGGAATCTCGGTTGGGGGCAACACACCGCTACTCAAGAATTGGCAGATGCTTTTGAAGAGGGAGATCCGAGAAAAGACGAAACTTTGCTTTATTTTATACGCAACGGCAAGGACGATCCAGAGTCCATACCTGCTAACAAGCCTTATGGTGAGAAACCTATTTCGAATGCTGATGTTATAGCTAAATACTTTAACAAGAAGGCATATACGGACCCGGCGATGCGTTTGAAATTCACAAAGGGAGGATATTGGGTAAATATTCGTCTGATACGTTATGCTGATGTGGTATTAATGGCTTCCGAAGCTGCTTGTGAATTGGGTGATTTATCTTCTGCCCGTAACTATTTGGAGATGGTGCGCGCTCGTGCTCGTGGCAATAATATCGGAATTCTACCGGAAGTGACGACCAACAACCAGAATGAACTGCGTGAGGCCATTCGTCATGAAAGACGTGTTGAGTTAGGTATGGAGTTCGACCGTTTCTACGACTTGGTTCGTTGGGGTATTGCTAAAGAGGTACTTCATGCGGCAGGCAAGACCGGTTATCAAGACAGACATGCTTTGTTGCCCATTCCGCAAGACGAAATTGACAAGTCGAATGGTGTATTGGTTCAAAATCCCAATTATTAATCTATAAATGTACTAACTACTTATGAAAAAATATATAGTATCTGTGGCTTCTTGCCTGTTTGCATTGTGTATGCAGTCTTGTTTTCAGGATATGGATCATCCTGCTTTCGACTACCCTGAGAGTACAGGTGAAGTACCTACTACCCCTTTGAAGATGTATCTTCCTTTTGATGAAGAGGACATTCGGGATAAAGGTGAATGGGGATTTTTGGTAGCAGATAACGGTAATGCCAAGTTTGCGGAAGACGGAATCGCTGGCATGGCCTATCAAGGTGCTGAGAATGCTTACATTTTGGCCAAGACTCCTTCTATATTGGAAAATAACATGCCCACTATCGGTGATTTGACTGTAGCTTTCTGGATGAGAACCACTAAGAATACTTCTGCGCAAGGTTTGTTCTCTATCCCTAACTCTATTAAATTCTGGGGCAACTTCGACATCTTCTTGGAGAATAATAATAGCGAGACTCAGGCATTTTTCAAGGTTCATATCTTCAATCAGACAGCAAAAGAGAATGATGAAAGATGGGTTGAGGCAAAAATAGATGATATTTTTGGTAGCGAATGGGTGCATCTGGCTTTTGTGTATGATGGCAATACTTCTACCATTACTGTTTATCGTAATGGTGAGGGTGTCTTTACCAAAGAATTGCCAGATTGTGGGAAATTGAAGTTTAATAATGTAGGCGCTTCTTTGGCTGTTGGTGCATTTCAGTTCAGCACTACTCCGAGTCTTACTTCGGGTGCAGGAGCACAAACCTGGGCAAAGAACTTTCCCGGTCAGCTTGATCAGTTCCGCTTATATGACAAGGTGTTGACGGCAACCGAAATTCAGAGTATTTACTCTGGAAAAGAATGAAGCTACACTTTAATCTGATGATAGGATGAAAGTATTATATTTCATAGTATGTCTTTTGTTGGTTGCGTGCAGTGGTGATAATCAACCTGAAGTGAATCAGCCTTTCGAGTTGAAGAATATCATTGTGGGTGACCAACAAAACCAACAGACATTTGAGAATGTTGCTCCCAATGTAGCCATTGTTTTGGAGTTCTCGGATGCTGTAGATGAGGCTTCAGCCCGTAACAATATTGCTTTGAAACATGAGGAGCTTCCTGTAAGCTGCGATTATGAGTTCCTGCAAGAGAAAAAAGTATCGGTGACTCCTAAGGGAGGCTTTAAAGTCTTGTCATCGTATAAATTGATTGTCAATCCGGGGGTGAAATCCACTTCCGGGACACTGCTTTCCAATGGCAAGGTTTGTATGATTAAGACAGGAATGGATGATACTGATAAGTTTGAGCGTATTTCTGATGAGGACTTGTTGACATTGGTACAGAAGCAGACCTTCAAGTACTTCTGGGACTTTGGGCATGAATATTCCGGAATGGCGCGCGAACGTACTACTTCGGGCGATGTCGTTACTACCGGTGGTACCGGCTTTGGCGTGATGGCCATGCTGGTAGCTGCTGAACGGGGTTTTATTACCCGTCAGCAAGCTGTTGAACGGGTGCAGAAGATAGTTACTTTTCTTGATAAGGAATGTACGGCTTATCATGGTGCTTATGCACATTGGATAAATGGCGCAACGGGAGCAACCAAACCTTTCAGTGAGAAAGACAACGGTGCCGATTTGGTTGAAACCTCCTTGTTATTTCAAGGTTTGCTTGCCGCTCGAGCCTATTTCAAGGAAAATACGGAAGTAGAAAGCAGGTTGCGTGCCGACATAACCCGTCTTTGGGAAGCTATTGACTGGACTTGGTTCCGGAAAAATGGTGAAGATGTACTATATTGGCATTGGAGTCCCGATTACGGTTTTGAGAAGAACCTGGCAATAAGAGGATGGAATGAATGTCTGATTACTTATATACTTGCAGCTTCGTCTCCAACACATGCTATCAATAAAGTTGTATATGAAGCGGGATGGGCTAAAAATGGAGGAATCAGGAATGGAAAATCTTATTATGGCATCACTCTTCCTTTAGGTTCGGATAAAGGGGGACCGCTGTTCTTATCTCAATATTCTTTTCTGGGCATTAACCCGCAAGGACTGGAAGACCAATATGCCGATTACTGGATGCAAAATCGCAATCATACATTGATTAATTACAATTATTGTAAGGAAAATCCTAAAGGATATACGGGCTATAGCGCTTCTTGTTGGGGGTTGACGGCAAGTGACGGTAATACGGGATATTCAGCTCATTCACCTACTAATGATAAAGGGGTAATTGCTCCAACAGCCGCTTTGTCTGCATTTCCTTATACTCCGGAGGAGTCAATGGAAGCGCTGCATTTTTTCTATTATAAGATGGGAGACAAACTTTGGAAGGATTATGGTTTTATAGATGCCTTTAATTTGACGGCAGATTGGTACGATACTCAGTACATAGCCATTGACCAAGGGCCGATAATCTGTATGATAGAGAATTATAGAACAGGTCTCCTTTGGAATTTATTTATGTCTATACCGGAAATCCAACAAGGACTGAAGAAGCTTGGCTTTCAGAGTCCGTGCTTAAACTAAAAGAATGATTATGATGAGAATATTAATATATTTGATACTTTTGCTATACCCTTTTAATTTGATTTCGGGACAGAAAACGCAGAAGCAGCTTTCTGACGACGAACTTATGACCCTCGTCCAGAAGCAAACTTTCCGTTACTTTTGGGATTTTGCCCATCCTGAATCCGGATTGGCGCATGAACGGAGTAACGGTGGTGCCGAGACAGCTACCATTGGTGGGTCGGGATTCGGAGTGATGGCTATCATTGTCGGCATAGAACGTGGGTTTATCACCCGTGAACAAGGTGCTGAACGTATACTGAAGATTGTTCGTTTCTTGAGCGACAAGAATACCGACAGTTATCACGGCATGTGGGCACATTGGATGAACGGTAAAACCGGTAAGACCATTCCTTTCAGCCGTAAGGACGATGGAGCGGATATTGTAGAATCCGCTTTCATGTTCGAAGGCTTGTTGGCTGCCCATCAGTATTTTA
>ENA-OPYH01001496-OPYH01001496.1-human-gut-metagenome-genome-assembly--contig:-NODE-1496-length-13151-cov-3.504429_pt1 | contig 13151 bp, 7 predicted proteins | sample MGYA00241254_ERZ501488 | MGnify/ENA primary metagenome ERZ501488 (study PRJEB25962, sample SAMEA2042660) | human gut metagenome | biome: human gut; feature: human-associated habitat; material: faeces...
ATGGCGCGGGGTGTTCGAGTTTTCGGCACGGAACGTGGGGCCGAAGGTGTAGATGCGGCCCAGCGAGAGTGCGCCCAACTCGCCTTCGAGCTGGCCCGACACCGTGAGGTTGCACGCCTTGCCGAAGAAGTCCTGCGCATAGTCGACCGCCCCCTCCCCGGTCCGGGGCAGGTTGTTCATATCGAGCGTCGTCACCTGGAACATCGCGCCGGCGCCTTCGCAGTCCGAAGCCGTGATGATCGGGGTGTGGAAATAGTAGAATCCGTGTTTGTTGAAATATTCGTGGATGGCGTAAGCCATGGCGTGACGGATGCGGAGCACCGCGCCGAACGTGTTCGTGCGCGGACGCAGGTAGGCGATGTCGCGCAGGAACTCCAGCGAATGCCCCTTCTTCTGCAGGGGATAGCTCTCGGGGTCGGCCGTACCGTAAACCTCGATTTTTTCGGCCTGCACCTCGACGCCCTGCCCCGCGCCCGGCGAAGCCACCAGACGGCCGTCGACGCGGAGACAGGCGCCCGTGGTCACGGGCTTGAGCTGCTCCTCGGAGATTTTGGCCAGATCGACCACCACCTGTATATTACCTACGCACGACCCGTCGTTCAGGGCGATGAACGCCACGTTCTTGTTACCGCGCTTGGTGCGCACCCAGCCTTTTACGACGACGTCGGTATCGACAGCGTCCGATTTCAGGATTTCTACGATTCTCTGCGTTTTCATATCTCGATTTTGTCTGTGTTTCCAGTCGTTTTTTCCGAATTGACAAAGTTAACGATTATTTGCGATTTGTCAAAAAAAAAGTACCTTTGGTGCCGTAACGACACTTCCATGCGTCGGAATGTTTCACCGGGCCGCATGCAATTCCGTTTTGAACCCATTCAACTTTTTTGTACCTTTGTCGTGATTATACACCCCCGTAAACAATGAAACGAACGATATTGACGGCTGCGCTGACAGCCTGCGCGCTCTCTGCGACGGCCCAGATCATGGAGGAGAGGAATCCGGTCCCGATGACGCCCGGAGGAGGCCGCGTCTACCGTACGGAGGTCGTCCCCTACGACGCGCGCCACGACGCCGAGGCCCGCAACCGCGAAGCCGGAGGCTACTGGAAGGCTTTCGAACCCGAGGTGACGATTGCGACCGAAGGTCCTCTTCATGCCGTTCTCGAACAGGAGATCGAGATTCCGTTCGCCTGGACCGACGGCATGGTCTACCTGCACGTGGAAAATCCCGGTTCGGCCTACTCGCTCTGGCTCAACGACCGCCAGGTGGCCGAGGTCAGCGACCCGCTGACGCCCGCGGAGTTCGACCTGACCCCCTTCATCCGCGAGGGCGCCAACGACTTCAAACTGCTGATGCGCAACGACAATCCCGCCCGGCAGCTCGACGCCGCGGCCCCCGTCGTCCGCAAGTCCTTCGAAAACAGCTACCTCTATTACCAGAACAAACGCTCGATCGCCGATTTCGAAATCGGACTGGTGCCCGACTCGCTGGGGCGCGACTTCGGAATGCTCGACCTTAAAATCGTGACGCAGAACGCATACAACTACGAGGAACCCGTCACCGTCGGCTACGACATCTACTCACCGCAGGGCAAGCTGCTCGAATTCAACATGACCGAAATCACCATCCCGGGCCGCTCGACCGACACGGTGCGCTTCTCGCCGTTCATCTACCACACCTACAAGAACAAATGGGAGGCCGGAAGCAAAACGCCGCCCCTCTACAAGGTGATGCTTTTCACGCGCCGCAACGGAGTCTACAAGTGTCCGGAATGCGGCACTCCGCTGGTGAAATACGAGGGCGAAAGCAAGCACTACTGTCCCAATCAGAGCCACTGCCGGCCTCAGATACTGGGCCGCATCATCCACTTCATCCGCCGCAAGGCGATGGACATCGAGGGATTGGGCGAAGAGACCGTCGAACTGCTCTTCGAAAACGGACTGCTGCACGACATCGCCGACCTGTACGACCTGCGGGCCGAACAGCTCGCCTGTCTGCCCCGGCTGGGCGAAAAATCAGCCGAGAACATCATCCGGAGCATCCGGGGCTCGGTCGAGGTTCCTTTTCAGCGGGTATTGTTCGCCCTGGGCATCCGATTCGTCGGGGAAACCACGGCCAAATACCTGGCGGCACACTTCCGCACGTTGGATGCCGTGATGCACGCCACGCGCGAAGAGTTGATCGAAGCCGACGAGGTGGGCGGCAAGATCGCCGATGCCATCATCGACTACTTCGCCGACGCGGAGAACCTGCGGATCATCGAGCGGCTGCGCAAAGCGGGGCTGCAAACCGAAGCCGCGCACAAAGCCCTCGAATCGGAAAGTCTGGCGGGCAAAAATTTCGTCATCACGGGCAGATTCTCCGGTCACAGCCGCGACGAACTGAAGGAACTGATCGAAGCGCACGGCGGTAAAAACCTCGCGGCGGTATCGGCCAACGTCGATTTTTTGGTCGCAGGAGAAAAGATCGGACCGGCGAAACTCCAAAAGGCGACCAAACTGGGCGTACGTCTCATCTCCGAAGAGGAACTGCTGGCGATGATCGCTTCCGGCGGAACGCTGCCCGTGACAGAGAACGCTTCGGACGGGAACACGTCTGCAACACCCCCGGCGGCTCGGGAAACGACCGACAAAACCGACGGCGGCAACACGGAACAGGGGTCGCTGTTTTAGGCGGGAAACGGCACTCCCCGGGCCGAGAAAACGCACAATATTATTTCGGGCGCATGCCCTGACACCGAAAATAATGATGTAAAAAATCAGAATAATACGAACGAACTCCTTTCTCGCTCCTACGCTCGCCAGGCTCCGGCCGGGCAGTTTCCGACTCCTTCCGAAAAGGAAATTCAAGGGAAACGGGATGCAAATACGCAGACAGCGGCCACGAACGGCCGCGAACGGATTCGAAAAACAGGACGAAGCCTCGGAAGCGTTCAAGGATATAATTATCAAATATAACATTATCAACGATATGACACGACACAAACTCAGCGGCGCCGGCGCAGCCATCCCCACCCCTTTCACACCCGACGGACGGGTGGATTATCCGGCTTTGGCCCGCACGATCGACTACATCATCGACGGCGGTGTGGATTTCATCGTCGCACTCGGCACGACGGCAGAAACCCCGACCCTCTACCTGCACGAACGGGCCGTGGTCGCCATGTTCATCAAAAACCACATCGCAGGGCGCGTGCCGCTGGTGATCGGCGTAGGCGGCAACTCGACCTCGGAAGTGCTCGACCAGTTGCGCGAATTCGACCTGCGGGGGGCGGATGCGATCCTGAGCGTCACACCCTACTACAACAAACCGTCGCAGGAGGGGTTGTACCAGCACTTCAAAACCGTATCGGAACATTCGCCCCTGCCGATCATTCTCTACAACGTTCCCGGCCGTACGGGGGTCAATATGACCGCAGCGACCACGATCCGCATTGCGGGCGACTTCCCGAATGTCATCGGCATCAAGGAGGCTTCGGGCAAGATCGACCAGATTCAGGAGATACTCGACTGGCGGAGCAGGGATTTTCTGGTGCTCTCGGGAGATGACGCCCTGACGCTCGACCTGATGAGCCGGGGCGCCGACGGCGTGATCTCGGTAGCGGTCAATGCCTTCCCGCGCAAGATGATGACTTGCATCGACCTGGCAAAGAAGGGCGACTTCGAAGGAGCACACAAGGCTTACGAATGTCTGGAGGAGGCCGTGACCGCCCTCTTCGCCGAAGGCAACCCGACGGGCGTGAAATGCGCCATGTCGGTACTGGGACTCATCGGCAACACGCTGCGGCTGCCCCTCGTTCCCGGAACCCCGCAGCTCGAAGCCCGCTTCAAAGAACTGATCGCCAAATACGATTTGAATTGATCGCACGTTTATATAACAATGCGGCACGAAACGGGTTCCGCACCGTATTCGCACACTGAACCGCCGCACACAAAAGGCTATGAGAAAATTGCTTGTCCTGCTGCTGTTTCTGCCTCTGATGGCAACGGCCAAAATACCTGTCGAAGAGGATATTATCCGGCAGACGCTGGATTCCGAATCCCCCTACTACTACCCGAACCTGATGCTGCGGTATCAGTCGGGCGACGACTCGATGACCGAGGAGGACTACCACTACCTCTACTACGGATATGCCTATCAGGACGCCTACAAGCCTTTGAATGCCAATTCGGACATGGACAAAGCCATACTGATCGCCCAAACGGTCGATTTCGAGAATCCGACGCACGAAAGCCTCGAGAAACTGATCGCAGCGGTGAACGATGCCTTGGTGCAGGATCCGTTCAGCCCCAAACTGCTGAACCTGCTGGCATTCGCTTACGGAGCGCTCGGCGACTCGAAGAACGAACAGATCAACTACAACCGGATGAACTCCATCCTGGCGACGATCGAGGATTCCGGCAACGGCCTCAAGGAAGGGAGCGCCTGGCATATCCTGATGTTCGGACATGCTCTCGATCTGCTGGCCGCACACGACCGTCACTACGGCAAAGCACGCGTCGTCAGCCGCTCGGTGGAATACGTCCCCCTGCTCGAGCCGGTACGGACCGAAGAGGGGCGGATCAAGGGATATTACTTCGATTACAGCCGCATCTACCGGAACAAACCCGACGACTACGTATTCAAACGGCCCCGAACCTGGCAATTCAACAACCTGCGTCCGAGAGAATACAAATAACGAAAACCGCTCTTGAAGCCCCGGCATAATTCAACGGCCTAATTTATTATAAAAGTATAAGATGAAAACAACTCTTTTCTCCGAATCATCCTGCAAAGGCACCCTCCTCTCTACGCGGGGGGGGGAGTATTTCTAACCTTCACAAAACGGGCACGAAACACCCCGAACGAGATTCAAATGAAAAAATTACATCATATAGTGCTTGTCCTTGCACTCGCGGCGACCCTCTTCACGGGATGCACCAAGGACGAAGGGGTCACTCCCCGCCCGCCGGTCCCCGAAACGGCGGACCAGACCATTATGTTCTATCTGACGGGAACCAACCTGGGGTCTTACTTCAGGAAAAACGTCGATGACGCGATGAACGCCATCGACCGGAACATACTCCACAACAGTCGCGTACTGGTTTTCATCCAGCCCCAAAGAGGCCTTTCGATGGTATTGGAACTCTATTATACGCCCCGCAACGACGATTACGTACCCGGAGCACAGTTTTCGTACGAACACTGCAAGGTCGATACCCTGCGCCGCTGGGCGGACGCCGACTTCAACTCGATGGACGGAGGTACGATCACCGAAGTTATCTCCTACATGGCCGAACAGGCTCCGGCACGTCGATACGGTCTGATCCTCGGCGGACACGGGCTGGGTTGGGTCCCGGACGGTACGTCGGTCAATGCCATCCGGTTCTCCGCATTCCAGGATTTCTGGAGCCCGATGCCGGATGCCCTGCCGACCCGCTGGATGGGCGATTCCGGCAAGCGGGCTGAAATTCCGCAACTGGCAGCGGCCTTCGACAACACGGGGCTGCATTTCGACTACCTTCTCTTCGACGCCTGCTTCATGTCTTCGATCGAGGCATTGTACGATCTTCGCGGTTGTGCCGATCGCATCATCGCTTCACCGTGTGAAGTGATGGCCGCCGGTTTCAACTACACCGATATTCTGCCGCACCTGCTCGCCGATGCAGGCACAAGTTACGACCTGCCGGGAGTCTGCAGCGAATACCATGACTACTACATGAACCGCGCGACCACGAAATCGGGCTGCATCGCCCTGACGGTCACCGGCGAACTGGAGCCGCTGGCGGCTATCGTCAAGGAGATCGAAACGAAGTATCCGGGGCAAACGTACGACCGGGCATCGCTGCAAACCTACGAAGGGCTCGACGAGCATGTATTCTACGACTTGCAGGGATACATCGAGGCGATCTGCGACGAAAAGGATCCGCTGCTCGATAACTTCAGGGCGCAAATGGGAAAGACCTTCCCGACGGAAAGCCGGCTGCATACGCCTTCGTTCTACTCGGTATATGGATTGGGCGACGCTCCGAACGGGATGCATACGATCGAAAACGGAAAATATTCCGGCGTAACGACCAGCGCCCCGTGCGAACGATTCGCCCCGGAATGGGGACAGACCGCCTGGTACCGGGCGACCCACTGATCCGACGGATCAGAACGGAAATCCTCGATGAAACATCAGACAAGAAAGCCGAAATCTTTGGATTTCGGCTTTCTTTATACATCGCTTGGGCATCACTCCTATTCATACTGCCCCGACTTGAGGCGCTGCACCTCCTCGCGGGTCAGGAAGCGCCACTGTCCCCGCTTGAGATTTTTCTTCGAAAGCCCGGCGTAGTAAACACGGTCAAGTTTCTTGACCGCATAACCCAGATGCTCGAAAATACGGCGCACGATGCGGTTGCGGCCCGAATGGATCTCGATCCCCACCTCCGTCTTGTCCTCCTTGACATAGGCGATCTCATCGGCATAGATCTCGCCGTCCTCCAGCGTAATGCCTTGAGCGATCTGCTCCATATCCGCTTTGGTGAGGGGCTTGTCCAACGACACCTGGTAAATCTTCTTCTTCTGGAACGAAGGGTGCGTGAGTTGGCGGGTCAGATCGCCGTCGTTGGTGAAAAGCAACAGCCCGACACTATTCTTATCGAGGCGTCCCACAGGATAGATACGCTCCGTACAGGCGTCCTTCACCAGCTCCATGACCGTCTTGTCGGCGTGGGGATCGTCGAGCGAAGTCACGTAACCCTTGGGCTTGTTGAGCACCAGATAGACCTTCTTCTCGCCCTCGACACGGCTGTCGTTGAATTTCACCTCGTCCGTAGGCTGGACTTTCGTTCCCAGCGTCGTCACGACCACCCCATTGACGGTCACCAGCCCCGCCTGGATGAAATCGTCCGCTTCGCGGCGCGAACAGATCCCCGACTGGGCGATGAAACGGTTCAGGCGTATCTCGCCCGTTGGTTTGTTGGGATTGTATCTGGGATAACTTCGGAACTTATCGTCCCGGCGGCCGAACGAGCGGTCGCCGCCCCGGAACCCACCGGATTTCCGATCGTCGGAACGGCGTTCACCGTAAGGCTTATCGAATGTCTTGTAACCGTCCTGTTTGCGGTCGTCGTACCGACATTCGCCGTAAGGTTTGTCCGAACGGCTATAACCGCCGGATTTCCGATCGCCGAATGACCGGTCGCGCCCCTCCTTCTGCTCACCGTAAGGTTTGCCGAACTTCTTGAAACCGCCCGGTTTGTTATCCTCGTACGGGCGGGAAGCGTACCCGTCTTTCCGCTCCGAAAAACGAGGCTTGAACTCCCGATCTGCAGCATCGTTCCTACGTCGGTCGTCCGAACCGAACGACCGGTTCCCGAAACGACGGGAATCGTCACGGTGCGCACGGTCTTCCCGCACGGGACGGTTGTCGCTCGTAAAATTAGGGTTGTAAGATGCGCGCGGACGGCTGTCCGAAGAGTGCTCCGAATCGGCGGCATCACGCTGCAAACGCGGGCGACGCTCGATACGCTCCGCAGAGGAAATACGCGCCCGCTTATCGCGCCCGAAGCGGGCCAACGTCGTATCCGAGTCGTTTTTGAAATCTTTCATAATCGATTCTGTGAGTTTTGCGAATTTAATAAGTCGTATTCCCGGAAATCGCAATCGTCGATGGAACCCGCAAAACTCACGCTACGGCGTTTTACGACGCCAGGTCCCAAATCGGCAATTTCACTCGATTTCCCCTGCATAACAGGGAAAACCCCGGCATTCCGCACCGGCCGAAAATACCGGTGCAGGCAGCAAAGGTAATCGAATTTTCGGGATAACGGCACCGACAGCCGCTATTTTCCGGAAAAAGAGGATTATCCCTGCGGAAATCCGATCGAAATACCGTGCCAAAATATTTCCCCTTACCCGTAAAAGCCGTATATTTGCGCATCAAAACCCAGGACATGAACCGAGAAATCCTCCGATTAGCCGCTCCGAACATCATCTCCAACATCACGGTCCCCCTTATGGGTATCGTGAGTTCCGCCGTCGCAGGACACCTGGACAACTCCGCAGCGACGATCGGGGCACTCGCCATCGGCGTATCCATCTTCAACTTCATCTACTGGAACTGCAGCTTCGTGCGCATGGGTACCAGCGGACTCACGGCGCAGGCTTTCGGTGCAGGAAATTTCCACGAATGCACCAACATGCTCGTCCGGGGCATCCTGGTCGCAGCGATCCTCGGCCTGCTGGTTATTTGCTTCCAAAACCCTCTGGGGCGACTGGCACTATGGGCCATGAACGGCAACGAAATCGTACACGACTATTTCTACGCCCGCATCTGGGCGGTACCCGCCGGTATCATGCTCTTCGGATTCAACGGCTGGTACACAGGCATGCAGAATGCCGTGATCCCGATGTGTATCGCCGTCACGGTGAATATCGTACACGTTTCCACGAGCCTGTGGCTCGTATTCGGACACGGCATGGGCATCACGGGCATCGCCTACGGCTCGGTCGTGGCCCAAAATACGGGGGTCCTGCTGGCGGTCCTGCTGCTTATCCTGCGATACCGCAAAATTCTCACACGGTTTACGTGGCGTGAAGTGGTGGACTGGGAACCGGTGCGGAAATTTTTCCTCATCAACCGCGACATCATCGTCCGTACGCTCTGTATCGTAGCCGTATATACCTTCTTCACGGCGGCATCGGCCCGTATGGAGGACCCGATCCTGCTGACGGTCAATACGCTTCTGCTCCAGATATTCACCCTTTTCTCCTACATGAACGACGGCTTCGCCTATGCCGCCGAAGCCCTCACGGGACGCTTCATCGGAGCCCGGGACGAACAATCGCTGCGTCGCTGCCTGGGACGTTGTCTGGGCTGGGGCACACTGATCTCGGTGCTGTTCGTCGGCATATACCTCATCTGGTGGCGCGACCTGTTAGGCATTTTCATCAAGGCCGGAACTCCGGACGCAGCACAGGTCGTTTCGACGGCGGGTAATTACATCGTCTGGATCATCCTCATCCCGCTGGCCAGCGCCATGCCCTTCATCATGGACGGTATCATGGTGGGTGCGACCGAAACCAAAGTGATGCGCAATTCGATGCTGCTCTCGACCGTCGCCTATTTCGGTATCTTCTACTCGCTCTATCCCGTCATCGGAAACAACGCCCTTTGGCTGGCCTTCACGCTCTATATGTTCCTGCGCGGCACGCTGCAACTCCTGATGACCCGGCGCCTGCGGCTCATCTATCGAAAAGCTGCGGCATAAATTTCCCGACGTATCTTCGCCCTGCAAAGGACGGCCCTTCCTCTCCGCCGATCCAAATAACCGGGGTTCTTCGTCCGGCAGATCCCTTCCTCTTCAACTACTGCATACACCGTACTGCAATAAATTTTTCAACAGTAACGAAAAGATTATACGGAACTTTCCTCTTCGCACCGCTGCCGCCATTTCGGTACAGGGAACAAACGTGTCTGTAAACAAAGTGATCGGTTGAAAAACAAAAAGCCCGGAGCGTCTTGCTCCGGGCTTTATTTGGAAACCAACGTTCGAATTACATCTGTTTGTAAAGCTCGTTGTATTTCTCGTATTTCTCCATCATGCCGGGTTCGTCGCGCAGACGATAGCAAAGAGTCTTGAGCAGCTGTACGGGATCGGGATTTTGCGGCATAATCTCATGGGCAACTTCCAGATAGGGAACAGCCTGCGAATAGATCGAAAGAATCTCCTTCTGGTCGGCTTCATACTCGCCCGCATTGGTATATTCTTTCTCATTGGCCTCCTGATTCAGTGCATCGGCCTTCATAATGATGTAGTAACCCGTAAAGAACTGCGCTTCATAAGACTGAGGATTCAGTTCGATCGCCTTCTCCAGGGAGGCAATCGCCTCATCGTAATCCTCCAACGAAACGAAGATCTGGGCACGGCTGAACCACAGTTCGATGTTCTGGGGATCACCGGCAATCGCATCGTCGAGCATCGTAACCAGTTCCGACGAATCGCCCAATCCCTCTTCCATCGAATACAACATAATCAAACTCTTGAGAATATCCTGATTCTTCGGGAATTTAGTAATACCGGTCATCAGGGCGTCTTTGGCTTTCAGGACATTGGCACGGTCCGCCTCACGCTGGCCATAATAATTATGGAACAGGTAGTAATAGATCATACCGTTGTCATCCGTATATCCCATTTCAAGCGCCTTATTCAACAATTCCACGCCGCGAGCATATTCAGCAGCGTCCTTCTCGCCGGCAGCAGCGGCCAGATAGCCCGCATAGTAAAGGCGCGAAGCGTCGGGAGTACCGCAAGCCGGACTCATCTCCGCGCGGAAAGCGGTTTCGAAAGCCTCCGAACCGAGTTTGTATTCACCGATATTATTGCAAGCATCGCCCAATTGCGAACAGTAGTTGCTGATCGCCATAAGCTGCTCCTTGACTTTCGGACCCTGCTTGGAATCGAGTTCGTAAGCCTTGTTCAAAGCAGCGATCGCCTTATCGATAGCACCTTCCTTTACAGGTTCTATCTCCTTCCAGCCGATGACCTGTCCATTGGAAACATAAACGGTCAAATAATCGTAATTCTGTGCGGCCACCGACATCCCGTTGATCGTCACTTCGTCGATCGACTTCGGGCTGCCGAATGTCATATCCAGCTGCAGGCCGAGTTCTCCGACATAGAGGTCTTTGGTAGGAGCGAGTATGGCCTCGACATAGCTCTTACCCAAATTGAGCCAGGTAGCGGCTTTCGCTCCCTTCTTCGCATCGGCACTCGCCGTTTCGTTCTTTTCGATCTTCTGCAACAAGGCCTCCTTGTTGATTTTCTGTGCCTGGGCAGCAGTTCCCAACAAGGCAACGGCGGCCAGGGCCAAAATAAGTTTTTTCATAATGAACGGGGTTTTTAATTTATAGGTATTATCTTCTATTGTTCTTTACTAACGTTCTCTTCGGACTCGGATTCCGGAGCGCCCGCCCCATCGAGGACCGCCGGCTCCTCCTCTTCGTTGGCGGGAACGGCAATTACCGAAGCGATGGCATCTCCCTCACGCAGGTTGATGATACGCACGCCCTGCGTAGCACGTCCCGCCACACGGATCTGATCTACCGCCGTACGGATCGTCAGCCCCGAACGGTTAATAATCATCAGGTCGTTCTCGTCGGTCACAGCCTGGATCGAAATCAGCTTGCCGGTTTTTTCCGTAATGTTGATCGTCTTCACACCCTTGCCGCCGCGGTTGGTAATGCGGTATTCGTCCAGATCGGTACGCTTGCCGTAACCGTTCTCGCTGAGTACCAGCACGTCCTGCGAGCTATTGGGTTCGATGCAGATCATGCCGACCACCTCGTCGCCTTCGTCGAGCGAAATACCGCGCACACCGGCCCCGACACGTCCGATCGGACGCACCGTGTTCTCGTTGAAGCGGATCGCCTTGCCTTCCCGGGCCGCGATCATTACCTCGGCGCTGCCGCTGGTGAGTTTGGCCTCGATCAACTGGTCGCCCTCGCGGATCACGATGGCATTGACGCCGTTCTGACGGGGACGCGAGTACGCTTCCAGTTTGGTCTTCTTGATCGTGCCGTCCTTGGTACACATGATGATATAGTTGTTGTTCACGTATTCCGCATCGTCCAGACGCTTCACGTTGATATAGGCACGCACCTTGTCGTCCGGCTCGATCTGGATGACGTTCTGAATCGCCCGTCCTTTCGAGGAGCGCGTCCCTTCGGGAATCTCGTAAACCTTGAGCCAATAGCAACGGCCTTTCTCCGTGAAGAAGAGCATCGTATTGTGCATCGTGGCCATATAGATATGCTCGATGAAATCCTCGTCGCGCGTCGCGCTGCCCTTGGCGCCGACGCCGCCCCGGTTCTGGGTACGGTATTCGGCCAGCGGCGTACGTTTGATATAGCCCAGGTGCGAAATGGTGATGACCATCTCGTCGTCGGCGTAGAAATCCTCCGGGTTGAACTCTTCGGAAGCGTAAACGATCTCCGAGCGCCGTTCGTCGCCGTATTTGGCCTTCACCTCCAACAATTCGTCCTTAACGATCTTCATCTGCAATTCGCGGCTGCCCAGCACATCGTTGAAATAAGCGATCTGCGCCTCCAGCTCGTTGCGCTCGGCAACCAGCTTGTCGTGTTCGAGTCCCGTCAGAGCGCGTAGACGCATCTCGATAATGGCCGAAGCCTGTGCGTCGCTCAAGCTGAAGCGCTCCATCATGGCCTGCTTGGCCAAGTCGGGGTTCTTGGCTGCCCGGATGATGTGGATGATCTCGTCGATGTTGTCCTGCGCGATGAGCAGACCCAACACGATATGCAGCCTCTTCTCGGCCTTGGCCAAATCGAAGCGCGTGCGCCGCACGATCACGTCGTGGCGGTGCTCGACGAAATGCTGCACCAGATCCAGCAGATTGAGCATCATCGGACGACCGTTCACCAGCGCGATGTTGTTCACCGCGAACGAGGTTTGCAGCGGCGTATTCTTATACAGCGTATTGAGCACCACGCTCGCCACGGCATCGTGTTTCAGGATGACGATGATACGCATGCCGTTCCGGTCGGACTCGTCGTTGATATAGGAAATGCCCTCGATCTTCTTTTCGTTGATAAGGTCGGCGATCTTCTTGATCATCTCCGCCTTGTTGACCATATAGGGAATTTCGGTGATGACGATGCACTCGCGGCCGCTGGCCGTATGCTCGATCTCCGTGCGGGCACGCATGACCACACGGCCCCGGCCTGTCAGCAACGCTTCCCGAACCCCTTCGTAGCCGTAAATAATTCCTCCGGTCGGGAAATCGGGGCCCTTGACGTACTTGAGCAGTTCCTCACATGCTATCTCCGGATTGTCCACGAAAGCACAGCAGGCATCGATCACCTCGCCCAGATTGTGCGGCGCCATATTGGTCGCCATACCGACGGCGATACCGCTCGCGCCGTTCACCAGCAACAAGGGGATCTTCGTCGGAAGCACCGTAGGTTCGGGGATCGTATCGTCGAAGTTGAGCGTCCAATCGATCGTATCCTTGTCGATATCGGCCATCACCTCATCGGTGATCTTCTGCATGCGGGCCTCGGTATAACGCATCGCCGCAGGCGAATCGCCGTCCATCGAACCGAAGTTACCCTGACCGTCCACCAGCGTAACTTCCTCCTCTGTCTCATAGACACCAGTAACAGA
>ENA-OPYH01001512-OPYH01001512.1-human-gut-metagenome-genome-assembly--contig:-NODE-1512-length-13064-cov-3.139673_pt1 | contig 13064 bp, 9 predicted proteins | sample MGYA00241254_ERZ501488 | MGnify/ENA primary metagenome ERZ501488 (study PRJEB25962, sample SAMEA2042660) | human gut metagenome | biome: human gut; feature: human-associated habitat; material: faeces...
GGTGATCATTGATGGTTACTGTAATCTCTGTAACATTATCATAATCGTCAGTAGCAGTTATAACCTGTTTACCTCTTCCGGAAAGTACATACTGATTATTTTCATCTAATTCAATTCGTTTTCCATTCACTTTTACATCTCTTAAATGCTCGTCGATTACAGTGATCGTTCGAGTAAGACAGTACGTCTTTCCATTTTCAACTCCACTAATTTCTGGTGCAGTCATATCTTTTTTAATATTTTTATATTCTAATGTTGTCGTGGCTGACTTTCCAAACTTATCCGTTAAGCGAATCGTATAAGTTCCATTCTGCGTAATAACATAAGGAAAACCGTTTCCTGCTTTCTCTATCTTAGTATAATCCTCATCGCCCTCTCTCTTAATCTCACAACTTGCCGCTTCGTTATTTTCATTTGTTTTTTTCATTAAAACGACAATTCGGTTACTCTGTATTTGATGTATCGTATCTGCATTTGCTATATCAATACCAAAGTCTCCACCCTCATATTTGCACGTAATGGTTACATCTTCTGTTTTAAAGGTTTTAAATGCTCCATCTTCTTTTCGGGTCTTCGTTACTACCGCATAAACTTTCACTTGTTTTTCATCTTTTATATTTGCAAAAATATCCTTTAAATCAACCGAAACGCTGTCTCCCGTAAGATCCAAGCGAGTAGCTTTTCCATCTTTCACCATGTAATACTCATACTTGTAGCTAATGCTATGCTGTTTTTCATAATCTCTATAACCAAATGGAAGAATAATAAAGGGATCCCTTAACACTCCACCGTCAAGTTCTTTTGTTGTTGTAAGAAGCTGTACTTTACTATCCGTAAGATTGGTAATCATTCCTTCATTACTGTAGCTGTCAAAATCTCCTCGTTTCACATAAAGATTATAGTAAAAATTCTTTACTTCCGGATAGGATGCTTCGATTGTAATTTCATAGGTTGCATCTTTATTTACAGTGTCAAAATAATAGGAATCTGGAAATGGCCCTCGTTCATTTTCTTTTTCCACACCGTCCATTCTTGTAACTTTCAACTCCGTACCATTCTCTTTTACAGATGTAACTTTATAATACTTTCCACTATCGTATACGCTAGGAAATTCTAACGAAATCCAACCACCTTCTGGCACATCAAATTCTATATCCTGACCTGTGATCTGCTTTGTAGCTCCGTTATAGTCTCTTTGATTATAAGTTATTATGTCTTTATCCGTCGGCTTAATATTCCATTTTAACTTAATATTGGCCTTATTATAGTAATTTGCATATACTTCTTTTTTCTCATTCGGTGGATCGTAATCAAATCCTGGATTTTCACCTACTTTATAACTTGTATAGTCCTCATCTGGTATCATATCCAGTATCTGTCTGTAAACATATCCCCACTGTTTCTGCAGCTGTGCTAACGGCTTTTTTGTATAGGAATAAAAAGTTTTGTATTCTTTATATTTAGGCTGTGGAAGCTTATCTGAATGTTTATAATCGACTTCTTTATCATGTATTGTATATGTATTTTCCGCAAGGTCCTCTGCATGATAAAGATATAGCGGCTGGCTATTCGTTGTAACTTGAAGTCCATTCGCATCTACATTCAGGAAAAGATCTCCCGTTTTATTGTCAACAATTCGAAATAAATAACTACTTCTTGGCTCCGGGTTTACGATCCATTCTGTTTTGCTGTTTTTAGAAAACCCCAATTTATTTACATTACGATCAATGTTCAAATAATATTTAACATCCTGCTTTATAATGTAAATATAGAAATGCTTATCCGTACCTTTCTTTTTTTGAAATTTCAAACCATATTCCTTAATATTATTTCTATTTTGCTCTGACATTCTTTCGTCCATACGCAACACTATGGAACCCATTCCTTTACTTATAATTTTAAACTCATCATAAAGTATTCCCCTGGTAGGATTTGATCCATCACGGATCGCAATTTCATCCATATTATGACAATAGTAAGCATACTTACTCTCCTTGCCGGCAAGATAGAAGTTTTTCTTCTCAGCAATGTCCGAATACAAAGTATCTATCGGATTTACATACCAGTAATAGGAGTATGCATGTACCGTCTTAGGGGCAAAAACAAAAATAAAACAAACCATAAATAAAGTAGCTAATAATCTTTTCTTCATTGTCTTTTCTCCTTTCCATTTTTATATTGGAATAGATTCCAACATCTATATTGTATATATTAACATACAATCTTACTACTTACAAGTAGATAAAATAAAAATAGGGACACCTGCTTTTAACAAGTATCCCTATAATCTATCAATTATCTGATAGTTCTCTATTCATTTTCATATTCAAGGATTTCTACATATTCTTCCTTTGTAGCAACACCACAGTCTCCACATGTGAGCTGTGACTAAATTGGTCGACGGCGCAGACTTTTTCGACTTCGTAGCCTTGTTCTGATAGTACTTTTAAATCTCTGGCTAGTGTTGCTGGATCACAGCTTACATATACGATTCGTTTGGGTGCCATTTTCACCATTGTTTCTAACAGTTTACTGTCGCATCCTTTTCTTGGTGGGTCAACGACAATCGTGTCTGCATAGACTCCATTTTTCTCGTATTCTCTTGGAAGTACTTCTTCTGCTTTTCCTACGAAGAATTCTGCATTATCAAAGCCATTCATCTTAGCATTTAATCTTGCATCGTCGATGGCTTCTTTGACGATTTCTACTCCATAAACTTTCTTTGCTTTCTGAGCCAGGAATAAGGAAATAGTTCCGATTCCGCAATAGAGATCCCATACGGTTTCTTCGCCTTTTAAATCTGCGTATTCCATAGCTTTTTCGTATAATACTTTTGTTTGTGTTGGATTGACCTGGAAGAAAGATAGTGGTCCGATCTGGTATTTTACATTGCCGATATAATCATAAATGTATGGTTTACCATATACTTCTTCAATCTTGCTTCCCAAGATCCTGTTTGTCTTTTCTTTGTTGATATTGACGCAGATGCTTGTCATTCCTTCGACTTCTGTTAAGGAATCTACGAGCATTTCTAAGTTTCTCAGATTCTTTTTGCATCCATTCACAACAAGACAGACCATGATCTCACCTGTTTTGAATCCGACTCTTGTTACAATGTGGCGGACCAATCCTTTATGGGTCTTTTCGTCATAAGCTGTAATATTGTTTTTCTTCATATAGTCTAAGACTTTTAATAAAATCTGTTCGTTCACTGGATGTTGGATCATACAGTGTGTGCAATCAATAATATGATGCGTCCTTCCTGCATAAAATCCAGTGATAAGGTTTCCTTCTTTATCATATCCGACTGGAAACTGGGCTTTGTTTCGATAGTAAAATGGTTCTTCCATCCCAAGAATTGGTTCCATTTTTTCTTCGATATTTTCTAAGCCTCCAATTCTTTCTAAACAGTTTTTCACTTTATTAAATTTATATTCTAACTGCTTTTCATAAGCTAAATGCTGTAATGTACATCCTCCGCACTGTCTTGCTTTGGAACAGCGTGGGCTGACTCTGTCTTTGGATGCTTCTATGACTTCTTCTACTCTTGCGAAGCCATAATTTTTCTTTGTTTTGATGATCTTTGCACGAACTTTGTCTCCGATGACTGCATCTTTTAAAAAGAGGGCATAACCATCTATATGGCCGATGCCCTCTCCTTCATTCCCAATGTCATCGATATAGAGTTCTACGATCTGATTTTTTTTAAATTCCATACGCACCTCTGTATCTTTTTCTTGGTTAAACTGTTGTATTGATCCTATTTTATTATAATTCTTTTAGATAGAGGTCTTACGGATTCTTGTATCTAATAAACGCTGGAATCCTGACCATTCCTGATCTTCTTTTTGTTTCTCCATGATCTCTGCAAATGTTTCCATCTTTGCGTCTAAATTATCTGCCTGACTTAGTGCAATTGCTTCTAATAATGCAGGTTTCTTTGGAGAACCAAATTCTAATTCTCCGTGATGTGCTAACATACAGTGTTTTACTTCATTTGCAAGTTTTGGTGGGAAACCTGGAATCTCACGGATCAGACGGTCTAATTTGATCGCTCCCATCACAATGTGTCCAACTAACTGACCTTCATCTGTATAGTCATTCTCTGGGAAACTTGATAATTCTTCGACTTTCCCCATATCATGCCATAATGCGCACATTACGATCAAATCTCTGTTTAACTGTGGATACAGACTTGCATAGCTTTCGCAGATCTTCGCTACAGATAAACTGTGCTCTAAAAGCCCTCCGATATACCCATGGTGTACGCTTTTTGCTGCGGAATGTACTTTGAATTCTCTTGCAAAGTTTTTATCCTCTATAAAGATCTTCTCTGCTAACTGTTTTAAATACTGGTTCTTTGTCTTGCTGATCATTGCAAGAAGCTCTTTGAACATCCCATCAATATCCTTCTTGGTACTTGGCATATAATCTGCCATGTCAAACTCACCTTCCTGAGCTTTACGGATCTGTTGGATGTTTAACTGGTTAGAACCCTGGTAACTTGTTACCTGTCCTCTGACTAAAATGTAGTCCATCGCCTCGAAATGTCCGATCGCATTGGTAAGTTCCCATACCTTTCCGTCGATCATTCCTGTTTTATCTTGTAGTGTCAGGGAATAATATGATTTTCCAAATTTGGATGTTCCCGGTGATTTTGTTTTGCATAAATAAATCTCGGAAACCTGATCTCCTTCGTGCAAATCACTAATATATCTCATTGCTTTGTGCCTTTCTAAATTCGTTCTTCGCCAGCCAACTCTCCTGGCGATTTTTAAATCCTCTATTTTTTACCTATGTTATTATGCCACAGTTTAGTTGTAAAATCTAGTGAAATTTACTTATTATAAATATCATGATTTCAAAAGGCACAAAACTGTTTATGAATTTACATTTTCCGCATTCAAATATGCCTGTTTATAGAAAAATTCCTGTGAATTTAGTGGTGTATCCTGATTTTTAGGAATTTTATAATTTCCATTGTGATCTTCTTCTCTTGCTTTTACATTATCACTTAACATTGTAATAAACATCTCGATCAGCTGCATTTTAATATCTGTATTGTAGATCGGTACGGCTACCTCGACTCTTCTTAATGTATTTCTTGTCATAAAATCTGCTGACGCTATATAAACTTTTTCTCTGCCCTTCGTTCCAAAAATATAGATTCTTGAATGTTCTAAGTATCTTCCCACAATACTTCTTACTTGAATATTATCTGTTTCACCCTTTACTCCCGGAATCAGACAACAGATTCCTCGAATGACCATGTCAATCTTCACACCTGCTTTGGATGCTTTGATCAATTTCTCCATGATCTTTTTGTCTGTTAAAGAATTCATTTTTAATCCAATATAAGCTGGTTCTCCAGCTTTTGCATGTTCAATTTCCCGATCGATCATATGGATCACTTTATTCTGTAGACAGTGTGGAGCTACCAGCAGATGATCCGTTTCTTCCACAGTCTCTCCCATAGATAATGCCTGAAAAACTTCCGCAGCTTCCAACGCAATATCTACATTTGCTGTCATTAAAGAAAGATCTGTATAAAGTCTGCTTGTCTTTTCATTGTAGTTTCCTGTTCCGATCTGTGTGATATAAGATACTTTTCCTTTTTTCTTTCTTGTGACCAGACATAATTTAGAGTGTACTTTATAACCATCTAATCCATAGATCACGCGACATCCTGCATCTTCTAACTGTCTGGACCATTCAATATTATTTTCCTCATCAAATCTAGCCTTTAATTCTACAAGGATCGTGACATCTTTTCCATTTTCTGCTGCTTCGATCAAAGATGCAATGATCTTACTCTGCTTTGCGACACGATATAATGTCATTTTGATTGAAACAACATCTTTATCTTCTGCCGCTTCCTGAAGCATTTTTAGAAATGGCCGCATACTTTCATATGGATAAGAGAGTAACTTATCTTCTTTTTCAATCTGATCCATAATTGGCATTTCTTCGTTAAACTGTGGTGATCTTTGAGGAACTCTTTTCTCAAAAAACAAGTCTGTCTCTCTTCTTAAAATATCCTGAATCTTAAATACAAAAGACAGATCTAACGGTGTCTGTGTATAGAATACATATTTTCTTTCAAGTTCCAGATATTCACATAAAAGATCAATGATCTCTCCATCCATCTCTCTTGATAATTCCATTCGGACTGGTGCTAATTTCTTTCTTTTCTTGATCAGTTCTACCATGAAATCGCGATAATCAAGATCTTCATCATACATAGAATCTGCATCAATATCTGCATTTCTTGTAATTCGGATCAATGTTTTTGCTTTGACATGGTATCCTTTGAAGATCCTTGGCACATAGTGAAGAATCATTTCTTCTGATAACATATAAGCATCTTTTCCAGAAATATTGATCAATCTGTCAAACGTTTCATTTCCACATGGGATAATTCCTAATTTTTCTTTTCCATTTTTAGTTTCTAACACAGCAACTGCGTAGATTTCTTTATTCTTTAAAAAAGGAAATGGCTGTCTCTTCCCTATGATCGTAGGAGAAATCAATGGTGCGATTTCTGTTTGAAAATAAGCTCTTAAATATTCGCTTTCTTTTTTAGATATTTTTTGAAAATTTACCAGATGGATGTTGTGTTCTTTCAGAGAATCCATCATCTCCTCATATACGCTGTCTTTTCTTCTATTTAATTTCTGTACCTGTGGAATGATCGCATCAATCTGTTCCTGTGGTGTCATCTTTGTCTTATTTTCTTTCATATTCTTATCAAGTAACATCTGATCGATCAAAGATCCAACTCTTACCATAAAGAATTCATCTAAGTTGCTCTGGTAAATGGATGCAAATGTCAATCGTTCACATAGTGGTACTTCTCTATTCTCAGCCTCTTCTAATACGCGTTCGTTAAACTTAAGCCAGGACAGTTCCCGGTTCATAAAAATCTTCTGCTGTGTTTTCATCTTTTCCTCCAAATCTCTATACGATGTAATTTCTATTGTACTGGTCAAATGTAAAATCATACTGCTTTTTATGTTAAGTTCTCGTAAATTAACGTCTGGAATTGCCATTTTCCCTATGTTTACAGTCCAAACAATCTGTGTTAAACTCTTTAGTGAGTTGCAATAATTTAATGTAAATGAGGAATTTTTCATGAATCAGAAAGTATTACAAACACTTGAATTTGATAAGATTATAAATATTTTAACAGGATACGCAACAACCGAACTAGGTAAGTTAATGTGTGCCAATTTAAAACCAATGACTGAAGAAGCTGATATCTTAAACGCTCAGGATCAGACACAGGATGCATTGACACGTATCTATAAACGTGGAAATGTGTCTTTTTTTGGAGTAAGTGATCTTTCCCCTTCTCTTGCCCGTTTGAAGATGAGAGGTACACTTGGAACTGGGGAACTTCTTGATATCGCTCGTGTTCTGGAATCTGTAAAGAATGCCGTTTCTTACGGAGTCCGCATGGAAGACGATCTTGAAGCAGATTCTCTCGACGAGCTTTTTGAAAGCCTTGTTCCTTTAGATGATCTTCTGCACGAGATCCGCCGCTGTATTATTTCTGAAGAAGAGATCAGTGATGATGCCTCTTCTACTTTAAAACATATCCGTCGTGCAATGAAACAGACAAACCAGAAGATTCATACACAGTTAACTACGCTGGTAAGCTCTGCATCCAATCAGGATAAATTACAGGATGCGATCGTTACAATGCGAAATGGGCGTTACTGCATACCAGTCAAGCAAGAGTACAGAAGTTCATTCCAAGGTATGATCCATGATCAGTCTGCTTCTGGAAATACGCTGTTTATTGAACCAATGTCTGTTGTAACATTAAATAATGAATTAAAAGAATTGGAAGGGAAAGAACAATCTGAGATTGAGCATATTCTTTCTATATTAAGTGAACAGGCTTCTTATGGTGTTGATGATCTTGCACATAACCAGAAAACCCTTGTATTGTTAGACTTCATTTTTGCAAAGGCAAAATATGCGAAGGATATTGATGCATCCAAACCTATTTTCCGTGAAGATGGGATCATCAATATCAAACAGGGATGTCATCCTTTACTAGACCGCAAAAAAGTCGTTCCGATCAACGTATCTCTCGGCAAAGATTTCTCCATGCTGATCGTGACCGGACCAAATACAGGTGGTAAAACTGTATCTTTAAAAACCGTTGGATTATTATCTTTGATGGGGCAGGCAGGCCTTCATATTCCTGCATTCCAAGGATCTTCTCTTGGAATTTTTCGTGAAATTTTTGCAGATATCGGAGATGAGCAGAGTATTGAGCAAAACTTAAGTACCTTCTCTTCTCATATGACAAATATTGTATCGATCGTTCAGCAAGCTCATCGAGATTCTTTAGTATTACTCGATGAATTATGTGGTGGTACTGATCCAATCGAAGGTGCCGCACTTGCGATCTCTATTTTAAGTGATCTGCACGGACGTGGAATTAAAACAATGGCGACAACCCATTACAGTGAACTTAAGATGTTTGCACTTTCCACCGATGATATCGAAAATGCTTCCTGCGAATTTGATGTGGAAACGCTTTCTCCAACATACCGTCTGATGATCGGTATCCCTGGAAAAAGTAATGCGTTTGCAATTTCCCGCAAATTAGGATTGGATGAACATATCATTAAAGGTGCTGCAGATCAGATTGATGAATCTGTCAAAGATTTTGAAACGATCTTAGCTGACCTTGAAAAGAGTAAACAGACAATCGAAAAAGAGCAGGAAGAGATTCTTGAATACCGTAAGGAAATTGAAACTCTCCGTAGGAATTTGAAATCTCGTCAAGATAATATAAAAGAAAAACGTGATAAAATGCTTCGCGACGCTCGTGAAGAAGCTCACAATATCATCTCTGAGGCGAAAGAAATTGCAGATTCTACGATCCGTGAATATAACAAATTAAAGAAACAAAACAAGAATCCAGATGCAAATAAGAAGATGGAACATATGCGAAGTGATCTTCGCGGCCGCATGACAAAATTAGAAGGTCAAATGGCTTACAAATCCAAGAAAAAGAACAAGAAACGTCACGAGGCGAATGATTTCCATGTTGGTGATGAAGTTTATGTAACAAGTCTTTCCCTTGCCGGAACTGTTTCCACGCTCCCAAATGCCAAAGGTGATCTGTATGTTCAGATGGGTATGATGCGTTCTCTTGTTAACATCAAAGACCTTGAGATCACAAAAACGGCCAAAGATGTAAAACGTGAAAATCAAAGAAATGAAAGTCGTAACCGAGGACGTACTGCGATCAACAAATCCGCTTCCATCCGACCTGAGATCAATGTTATGGGTATGACGGTTGATGAAGCAATCGCACAGCTTGATAAGTACATCGATGATGCGTGCCTGGCCAACTTAGCACAGATCACTGTTGTCCATGGAAAAGGAACTGGTGCTTTACGTAAAGGGCTTCATAATTACTTTAAACAGTTGAAGAAACAAAAACGTATCTCCGGTTACCGTGATGGTGAATATGGTGAAGGAGATCTTGGTGTAACTGTTGTTATACTGTAAAAAAGATATAAAGAAGGAGATTTTATGACTTATTACGATATCTTATTTAGCTTTTTTATATATGGGTTTCTTGGTTGGTGTTCTGAAGTCGCTTTTGCAGCTTTTAAACAACATTCCTTTGTAAACCGTGGATTTCTAAATGGTCCGATCTGTCCGATTTATGGAATTGGAGTGACGGTTGTCGTTGCTTCTCTTCAGCCTTACGTCGGAAACTTGATCTTGCTTTATATTACCTCCACCATTCTCGTTACTTTTCTTGAATGGCTAACGGGTTTTCTTCTTGAAAAGATGTTTCATCACAGATGGTGGGATTATTCTGAAATGCCATTGAATATCGGCGGCTATGTATGTCCTTTATTTTCTGCGATCTGGGGCGTCGCTTGTGTATTGATCGTGAAACTTATCTATCCTTTTACGGATAAACTAGTTTCTTTTCTCCCGATATGGCTTGGAAAATTTCTGCTTGTTTTATTAAGCATTGCTCTTATAGTTGATATTTGCATCACGGTTCAGGGTATTTTAAAATTCAACAAACGTCTTGCCCTTATGGAGGATATTGCAAAAGAACTGCGTAATATTTCTGATCAGATCGGTGAAAATATCTACGATAGTATGATGGATGGTCTGGAGGCTCAAGACCGATTAAAAGCTCGTGCAGATGTTATTCGAGAGAAAGTTGATGAAGCCAGACAGGAAAATGCAGATGAACTCAAAGCTCGTATGGATTCTTTAAAACAGCGAGCTGAGGAACTTCGTAGCAAATACGAAAAGATGGCAAAACTTCCTACATTTACATCACGCCGTATTTTACGTGCATTCCCTAAGATGATGCCTCGTGAACATGTAAGAGAATTTGGACAGTTACGACGCATCCTGAAGAAAAAAAGAGATGAATTGAAAAAGTCATGATAAATTTTTAACTGTAAAAATGTCAGGTACATCTAAGTTTCTCGAAAACTTAGATGTACCTGACATTTTTTTCTTTTTATTTTCTATCCAATTAACACAGTTTTTCCACTTCCTGACGTTACGAAAGAAACTAATTCGTGAATGTATTAAGAACATAATCAACGTCCGTCGTCTTCTTTAATTCTTCCAGAATTTCTTCTTCTGTCACTGCTTCTGTGATCTGTCCAAGAATCTCTAAATGTTCATCTCCAACTCCAGCAATTCCAATGACAAGCTGTGCTGTTCCGCCATTAAATTCGACTCCGTCTGGATACTGCATCACAATAATTCCGCTTCTTTTTACGTCTCTTTTTGCATCTTCTGTTCCGTGTGGAATTGCAAGTCCTAACCCCATGTATACAGATGCTTCTTCATTTCTTCTGATCATTGCTGGAATATAATCATCATCTACATATCCAAGATCTCTTAAAAGTTCCCCTGCTGCCACGATCGCTTCTTCCATGCTTACCGTTGGAAGTCCCAGTTTAATTCCTTCCCTTACCAAAATCATACCTTCTTTCGCTGGTACTTCTGGTGTTGTTTCTACAACTGGTGTTACTGTTTCTTCCTCTTTATTTTTTTTCTTATTCTTGAAAAAGAATCCCATAATTGTCTCCCTTCTAAATCCAATTTTTATTCCATTATTTTTTTCTATCTCTATTATAGCAATGAAATTTTTTTACGTCTATTTTTAGTAGTGCTAATTTTTTCAGTAAATTTTGTGTCATTATTTTGTTTTCTGCCGTCACGATCATACCTATCAGCAAACAGAAAGTCTTCAACGTCTTATGTTTTATTTTTTTCTTTTTGTTATACATGCATTTTCCCTTATTTTACATTATTATTTAGACCAAGACACTCTATCATTCTCCCCTTGATATTCGAATACTCCATCATTCTTTTCTTCTAATGCTTTGATCATATGATATGTATATTCATTATATGGGGTTGGAATCCCCAATTCTTTCCCCATTCTCATCATCGCACCAGAGAACATATCAATCTCTGTGTGGCGACCAGAATCAATATCCTGTAATGTCGAGTATCTTGCAGATGCTTTGACCGCACTCCCCCGTCCAGACTTTGCATTGATCGTGCTTAAGTCGATTCCTTTCGCTTTAGCAACTGCTTCAACCTCTGCTCTTAATCCTTCTCGGATCGCTGCCATATGTTCACTATCTTCATAGCATCCAACTCCAACTCCCAAGATTGCCTGTAGCAGATTATTGCAGACATTTAATTTGAATTTGCCCCAGATTTCTGCTTGAATATCATCTGTGATAATCCAGTGGAGACCTGTATTTTCAAAAATATCATCGACTGCTTTTACTCGTTCGCTTTCGTATGGTTGTTGTAATTCTCCAAAATAAATCCCTACTGTTGTTTCTGGATCAAAATGATATCCATCTTCTTTCTTCTGTGATGCTACTTTAATAAAAGAGTATAAAATATGTGATTTATCAATTTTCTCCGCTATGATCTCTTCACTGTCAACTCCATTCATCAGACTCATGACCGTTGTGTTTTCTCCTACGATCGTCTGAATATCCTTTAATGCCCCTCTCAGACTTCCGTATTTTAAAGATACGATCAGAAGATCCACATTGTGTGCTTCTTCTGGAGTCCACACTTGCGGTGTGTATTTTGTTCCGTTGATCATTAATCCTTGGTTTTTGAGGCGTTCATTTCTCTCACCATCTGCTACAACTCCCAGTGTAATATTTTTATTATTTGACAGTCCCCAGATAACGTAAGAACCTACGGCACCTGCTCCAAGAACTGCTACTTTTTTGATGTTCATTGTTTTTTGGTTCCTCCTGATCGTCGTTTTTTGATTGTTATTCTTATTTTAACATTTTTGGAGTGTCTTTTGTGTATATTCTTGTTTTATTTATATTTATTTATTATAATAAACATAAATAAATATAAATTATAAAAAATATATTGGCAAATTAATACCTGATGTGATACAATTCATTAGTATGTACATTGTACGAATAGAAAAGAGACTTCATATATATATTTAAGGAGGAATTATTAACAATGAGTTTTAAAGTTGAGAATATGGAAGAAAAGAATATGGTCAAGCTTGTAATCGAGGCTACAGCTGAAGAATTCGAAGCAGGTCTTAATACAGCTTTTAATAAGAATAAGAATAAGATTAGTGTTCCTGGTTTCAGAAAAGGCAAGGCTCCAAGAAAGATGGTAGAAAAGCTTTACGGAACAGAAATCTTCTACGAAGATGCAGCTAATGCAATTATTCCTGATGCTTATGCTAAGGCAGCAGATGAAAGCGAATTAGAGATAGTTTCACAGCCTAAGATTAATGTAGTTCAGATTGAAGCTGGAAAGCCTTTCATATTTGAAGCTGTTGTAGTGGGCTGTTCGCGCTCCTCAATGGTCGTATCGAACAGGAAGGTCAGGCGGTAAGCGCCATCGGAATCCTCGCGGCTGACGTGCAGGCGGGCCCAGTTGCTCGGCCCCTTTTCGCATTTGAACGCGCCGTCCTTCCATTGCTCGTTGGTCCCTCTTTTGGTTACAGGTGCAGATATTTTCCGGTGATGCTGGCGGGATCGGCGGCC
>ENA-OPYH01001522-OPYH01001522.1-human-gut-metagenome-genome-assembly--contig:-NODE-1522-length-13015-cov-3.589738_pt1 | contig 13015 bp, 9 predicted proteins | sample MGYA00241254_ERZ501488 | MGnify/ENA primary metagenome ERZ501488 (study PRJEB25962, sample SAMEA2042660) | human gut metagenome | biome: human gut; feature: human-associated habitat; material: faeces...
AGCTTTTATTCTTCAGGTCCAGTGTTTTTCATTAAATTTGCGTTCCGCAGCCAGCGCTACGAAGGCGACGAACGCATCGCTCCTGTGGTCGCCATCGTATGCAATTTTACTCCGCCGACCAAATTGACGCCTTCGCTGCTTACGCTCGATGAGGTCCAGACCCTTTTTCATGAGTTTGGGCACGGGCTGCATGCGCTTTTCGCCGACGTGAAATATCGGTCGCTCGGCAGGGTGGAGGGCGATTTCGTGGAGCTCCCTTCGCAGATCATGGAGAATTGGGCGACCGAACCCGAAGTGCTGCGCCACTATGCGATCAATTATACGACGGGAGAGGTGATTCCCGAACGCTTGATCAAGCGCATCCGCGAAAGCGGCAAGTTCAACCAGGGCTTCATTGTCACCGAACTGGTAGCTGCCGCTCTTACCGATATGGATATTCACGCTATTACGGAGTACGAACCTTTCGATGTGAACGAGTTCGAAGCCGATGCCGTGTACGGTCGCCGGGGATTGATCCCGCAGATACAGCCCCGCTACCGCTATCCCTATTTCCTGCATATTTTCGATGGGGGCTATGCGTCGGGATACTATTTCTATATCTGGGCGCAGGTCCTCGACAAAGACGCTTTCCGGGCCTTCGAACAGACCGGCGACGTATTCGACCGTGCGACCGCCCGGAAATTCCGGACGCTGCTTTCTCGGGGCGGTTCGGCGGACGGTATGACCCTCTACCGGGATTTTCGCGGGGCCGATCCTGATAAACGGGCGATGCTCGTGGCCTGTGGCCTGATGGAGGAGCTGCCCGAAGAACCTGCCGACAGCCTTGCCGTGCCCGTCGTGACCCTCGAACCGAATGAAAAGCCTAAAATCTAATTTAACCGATGAAAAAGATTGTTATGACATTTTTAACCGCTTTGGCAGCCGGATGCGCGGACCATACGATGCCCGTTGCCCAGCTGCCTGAAATTGATACGAACAACCCCTTGCTCGCGGAGTGGAATACGCCGCACGAAACCCCGCCGTTCGACCGGATCCGGGTGTCCGATTACGAACCGGCGTTCGATGCCGCGATCGCTGTGTCGCGTGCCGAAATCGACGCGATCGTAAACAATCCAGCCAAGCCGACCTTCAATAATACGATCGTGGCGCTCGATCGTCAGGGCCGGCTGCTTTCGCGGGTCGAAGGTATTTTTTTCAACCTGCTCGAAGCGGATGCTACGCCCGAGATGCAGCAGGTGGCCGAGAACGTACAGCCCAAATTGACGGCCCTGTCCAACGACATATCGCTCAACCCGCAGCTCTTCGAGCGTGTGAAGGCCGTCTATGAACATCCGGGGTGGTTCCTTTCGAAAGAGGACAAGAAATTGCTGGAGGAAACCTATAACGGTTTCGTGCGCAGCGGTGCGAACCTTTCCGATGAGGACAAGGAGCTGTACCGACAATATTCGACTGAACTTTCGGAGCTTTCGCTCCGGTTCAGCCGCAATGTGCTGGCTGCCACGAATGCCTTTACGATCAATATCACGGATCCGGCGCAGGTGGCCGAGCTTCCCGATTTCGTGCGGGACGGTATGGCCGCCGAAGCCAAGGCCCGTGGCGAGCAGGGATGGACGGTGACGCTTCAGGCGCCGAGTTACGTCCCTTTCATGGAGTATTCGACCAACCGCGAGCTGAAGGAGAAGCTTTGGAGAGCCAGCAACTCCCTCTGCTTGGGCGGTGAGTTCGACAATACGGAGAACATCAAGCGGATGGTCAATCTGCGTTTGAAGATCGCCAACCTGTTGGGGTATCCGACGTACGCCGATTACGTGCTGGCCGACCGAATGGCTGAAAACGCGCAGACGGTCAATGCTTTCCTGGATGAATTGCTTGCCCAGACCAAGGAGTATGCCGTGAAGGATTACAATACGATCGGGGAGTATGCCCGCTCGCAGGGTTTCGAAGGCGAGGTCATGCCCTGGGATATGGCTTATTACTCGGAGAAGTACCGCCATGAGAAATACGAGCTCAACGAGGAGTTGGTGAAGCCTTACTTGCAGTTGGACAGTGTGAAGCGGGGGGTATTCCTGCTTGCCAATAAGCTCTACGGCCTTAATTTCACGCCGAATCCCGAAGTCCCGGTCTATCATCCCGAGGTGACGGCTTACGACGTGACCGACAAGGACGGTCGCTTCCTGGCGGAACTTTACCTCGACTTCTTCCCCCGGGCTACCAAACGCGGCGGGGCTTGGGAAACCGAGTTCCGGAGCGTTTCAATCGTCGAGGAACACGAAACCCGCCCGCTGGTGTCGCTGGTGATGAACTTCACCAAGCCGACCGATACGACTCCTTCACTGCTTACTTTCAGTGAATTCGAAACTTTCCTGCATGAGTTCGGACACGCGCTGCACGCCATTCTTTCGGAGGGAGAGCACGAGTCGATCAGCGGTACGCACGTATATCAGGATTTCGTCGAGCTGCCTTCGCAGATCATGGAGAATTGGGCGACCGAGAAAGAGTTCCTCGACTTGTGGGCCGTGAATTACAAGACCGGAGAACCGATTCCTGCCGACCTGATTGCCAAGATCGTCGCCGCAGAGAACTATCAGGCGGCTTATTTCAATGTCCGCCAGTTGCTGTACGGGCTCAACGACATGGCATGGCATTCGATCGACAAGCCGTTCGAGGGCGATGTCGAACTGTTTGAACGGACGGCGATGGCTCCGGCTCAGGTACTCCCGGTTGTCGAGGGTGCTGCGATGTCGCCGGCTTTCAGCCACATTTTTGCCGGCGGATATGCTGCGGGCTATTACGGTTACAAGTGGGCCGAGGTGCTGGCGGCCGATGCCTTCTCGCTGTTCAAGGAGAAGGGTATTTTCAATCCCGAAGTGGCGGAGGCTTTCCGCCGCGAAATTCTCTCGAAGGGCGGTCACGAACATCCGATGACGCTCTATGTGAATTTCCGGGGACACAAGCCCGAAACCAAGGCTCTGATCGAAAAGATGGGGCTCGAAAAATAGAGTTGTTGTCGGCGTGGGTTTCCCATCCTGAAAATCGAAAGGGCTGCCTACAGAGGCAGCCCTTTTCGTGTGAGTGTATAGAAGACCGGGACGATCGAGAACGGATGTGGTATGTCGCGCGAATCGTTTGTGCGGGGAAGAGTAGTTATTTTGACAATAAAACCACCCGTGCAATGGTAGCACGGGTGGTTTATATTTTGATGATTGCTGGCGGGATCAGAACTTGCTTGTAACGGGATCAGAACTCCGAGGTGAAGTAAAATCTGATGTCCTTGAAGTTTTCCTGCGCCAGGGCCAGGGCATAGCTGGTGTCGGCCAGAAATACATCGCGGCCGTGCTTGTCGATGGCCATGTTCGTATGTTTGCGCCGTTTGAAGTCGGCCAGCTGCTCGGCGTTGTCGCTCTCGATCCAGCAGGCTTTGTAGATGGAGATCGGCTCCCAGCGGCAGGCGGCGTTGTATTCGTGCGCCAGGCGGTATTCGATCACCTCGAATTGCAGGGCGCCCACCGTGCCGATGATTTTGCGGCCGTTGAGCGACGAGGTGAAGAGCTGCGCCACGCCTTCGTCCATGAGCTGATCGATGCCTTTGGCCAGTTGCTTGAATTTCAGCGGATCGGCATTCTCGATATAACGGAACTGTTCGGGTGCGAAGGAGGGAATGCCTGTGAATTTGAGCTTTTCGCCTTCGGTGAAGGTGTCGCCGATCTTGAAGTTGCCCGTGTCGTGCAGGCCGACGATGTCGCCCGGGTAGGCGAAGTCGATGATCGACTTTTTCTCGGCCATGAAAGCCGTCGGCGAGGAGAATTTCATCTGTTTGCCGCTGCGCACGTGCAGGAAATTCTTGTTACGTTCGAACGTGCCGGAGCAGATCTTCAGGAAGGCGATGCGGTCGCGGTGGTTCGGATCCATGTTGGCGTGGATCTTGAAGACGAAGCCTGTCATTTTCTCCTCGGCAGGCTCCACGATCCGGGTTTCGGTCGGCGCAGGGCGCGGCGAGGGGGCGATGCGGATGAAACACTCCAGCAACTCCTTCACGCCGAAATTATTGACCGCCGAGCCGAAGAAGACCGGGGCCAGCTCAGCCCGCAGGTAAGCGTCGCGGTCGAAAGCGTCGTACACGCCTTCGACCAGTTCGGTGTCTTCGCGCAGTTGCTTGGCGTAGCGTTCGGAGATGTATTCGTCCAGTTCGGGCGAGGCGAGGTCGTTGATCTCTACGGTCGAAGCGTCGGCCGTCTGCCGTTCGTCGCTCGTAAAGAGCGTGAGGTTCTTCTCGTAGATGTTGTAAACGCCCTTGAAGGTGTCGCCGCTCGAAATCGGGAATGAGAGGGGACGTACCCGGATGCGGAGTTCCTTCTCGATTTCGTCCAGCAGGTCGAAGGGATCCTTGCAGGGGCGGTCGAGCTTGTTGATGAAGACGATCACGGGGGTTTGGCGCATGCGGCAGACCTCCATCAGCTTGCGGGTCTGGGCCTCGACGCCCTTGGCGCCGTCGATGACGATGATTACGGAGTCCACCGCCGTCAGCGTGCGGTAGGTATCTTCGGCGAAGTCTTCGTGGCCCGGGGTATCGAGAATGTTGATCTTGCGGCCCTGGTATTCGAAGCCCATGACGGACGTAGCGACCGAAATACCGCGCTGACGTTCGATCTCCATGAAGTCGGAGGTGGCTCCCTTCTTGATTTTATTGCTTTTGACCGCTCCCGCGACGTGGATGGCGCCGCCGAAGAGCAGCAGTTTTTCGGTCAGGGTCGTTTTACCGGCGTCCGGGTGCGCGATGACGGCGAACGTCCGCCGGCGGGTGATCTCTTCCTGTAAGGTCATAGATGGTAATAAAGGTTGTGGATAGGTTTGCTTGCGGATTATTTATTGTCCGGTTTGGGGTAGTCGGAGTTGTAGTGGCAGCCGACCGATTCTTTCAATGCGCTGCCCTGTTTGATGACCAGGTAGGCCACGGCGATCATGTTGCGCAGTTCGCACAGCTCGCGGTTGGGCTTGATCTTGTTGTGTAGCTCTTCGGTCTCTTCGTAGATGATCGACAGGCGGCGCAGGGCGCGTTCGAGCGAGAGATTCGAGCGGACGATGCCGACGTAGTTGGACATGATGGCCTGCATCTCGCGTTTGGACTGGATGATCATCAGCATCTCTTCGGTGTGCTGGGTGCCTTCGAAATCCCAGTCGGGAATACCCTCCTGGATTTCGACCGAGGAGAGCCGGGAGGTGGCGTGTTTGGCGGCTTGGTCGGCATAGACGACCGCTTCGATCAGGGAGTTCGAAGCCAGCCGGTTGGCGCCGTGCAGCCCCGTGCAGGAGGTTTCTCCCAGGGCATAGAGCCGTCGGATCGAGGTTTCGCCGTTGAGATCGACCTTTACGCCGCCGCAACAGTAGTGTGCCGCCGGTGTGACGGGGATCAGGTCGCGGGTGATGTCGATGCCGAGCGAGAGGCATTTTTCATAGATGTTCGGGAAATGCCGGCGCGTCTGCTCCGGATCTTTGTGCCGCACGTCGAGATAGACGAAGTCCTCGCCCCGGCGGGTCATTTCGGTATAGATGGCCCGGGCCGTCACGTCGCGCGGTGCGAGCGATTTCATCGGGTGGTATTTGTCCATGAACTCTTCGCCGTTTTGCAGACGCAGGATCGCGCCGTAACCCCGCATCGCCTCCGTGATGAGGAAATTGGGCTTTTCGGCCGGATGGTAGAGCGAGGTGGGGTGGAATTGGATGAACTCCATGTTTTCGGTGATGGCCTTGGCGCGGTGGCACATGGCGATGCCGTCGCCTGTGGCGACGCTCGGATTGGTCGTCGAAGAATAGACGTTGCCGCAGCCGCCCGCAGCGACGACGGTGAATTTGGCCAGCACGGTTTCGATCTCGTTGCTCTCCAGGTTCAGCACGTAAGCTCCGAAGCAGGCCAGGCCGCGCGTGTGGCGGGTGACGAATTCGCCCAGGTGGTGCTGTGTCAGCAGGTCGATGGCGAAATGGTGTTCGAGAACCGTGATGTTGGGGTGCTTGCGTACCGAGGTTATCAGGGCCCGTTCGATCTCAGCGCCCGTGAGGTCCTCGTGGTGGAGGATACGATGTTCGGTATGTCCGCCTTCGCGGTTGAGTTCGAAGCGTCCGTCGGGTGTCTTGTCGAATTTCGTGCCCCAGGCGATCAGGTCGCGGATCAGCTCCGGGGCCCGGCGAACTACCAGTTCGACGGCTGCGGGGTCGCATTTGCCGGCACCGCAGACCAGGGTGTCGTGAATATGTTTTTCGAACGTGTCGGGCGCATAGGTCACCGAACAGATGCCTCCCTGGGCATAGTTGGTGTTGCACTCGTCCATTTTCCCTTTCGTTACCAGTGTAACGTGGCCGTGTTCTGCGGCTTTGAGGGCGAAACTCAGTCCGGCGGCGCCGGATCCGATGACCAGAAAATCGGTTTTCATGGTTTTCAGCGATTGGACAGGCCGAGATAGTGCTGGCGTGCGATGAAGCCGGATCGAGCCGACTTATATCCGGACGCAGCCTATCAGAGCGAAATTTTTTGTAAAGATAGCAAAAGGGAACGACGAGCCGAACCCGTTCGAGCTTGTCCGAACCGCCTTCTATCTGATGCAAAGATAGTGAAAGCCGAGCGCAGCGCCAAATTTATTTGCTGGTCTAAACCGGGTATCTTTTCCGTAAAGACCGGGATTTTTATTAATTTTGTGCCCGCTATATGCTGAAAATGGAAAGACATATCGACATAGACCGTTTCGACTACGACCTGCCCGACGAGCGGATCGCCAAGTATCCGCTCGAGGAGCGATCGGCATCGAAGCTGCTTGTTTACGAACGGGGGGAAATCTCGGAGCGCCGCTTCCGCGACATCGGCGACATACTGCCTGAGGGGACCCTGCTGGTGTTCAACAATACCAAGGTGATTCGGGCGCGGATTATCATGCACAAACCTTCGGGTGCTCGGATCGAGGTATTCTGCCTCGAACCGCACGATCCGGCGGATTACGAGCGGGCGTTCGCCGTGAAAGGTTCGTGCCGCTGGAGCTGCATCGTGGGTAACCTCAAAAAATGGAAAGAAGGCCCGCTGGTGATCGATTTCGAATATGAAGGTCGCGCGGAACGGATGCTGGCCTGGCGTGAGGGCGAGGGCGGCCGCGAGCAGATCGTCCGCTTCGAATGGACGGCTGATCTGACGTTCGGACAACTGCTGGAACATCTGGGCCGGATTCCGATCCCGCCTTACCTGAACCGCGAGAGTCAGGAGATCGACAATACCCGTTACCAGACCGTCTATTCGAAATTCGAAGGTTCCGTGGCCGCTCCGACGGCCGGCCTGCACTTCACACCGGAGTTGATCGAGCGGATGCGGACGCAGGGGTTTTCGTTCGAAGAGGTGACCCTGCACGTGGGGGCCGGAACATTTCTGCCCGTGAAAGACCGCGATGCGGCGGCGCATCCGATGCATACGGAACATTTCGAGATCCGTCGAAGCAGCGTGGAGCGGCTGCTGGAGAAGTGGGATAATATTACGGCGGTAGGTACCACTTCCGTCCGAACGCTGGAGTCTTTGACGGCGCTGGCGTGGCGGATCCGTACTTCGGGTGCGCCCGATGCGAGCCGCGTGATCGGGCAGTGGGAGTTGTACGACTTGCCCGAGGTGTTTACAGGCCGCGAAGCATTGCAGGTACTGTCAGACTATATGGTTCGTGAGGGGATCGAGAAACTCAAGGCCGCCACGCAGATCATGATTACGCCGCTGGGATACCGTTTCCGGATCGTGCGCAATATCGTCACGAACTTCCACCAGCCCAAATCGACGTTGCTGTTGTTGGTGTCGGCTTACGTGGGAGATGATTGGCATCGGATTTACGACTACGCCCTCACGCACGATTTCCGTTTTTTGAGTTACGGGGATAGCTCGGTGCTGATGCGTTGAGAACTTTGAATTATAAATGAAAACGGCCGGAACGTGATAGTTTCCGGCCGTTTGTTGTGACGGGGATTGCTTGTTAGTGGCTTACGGCCCCCATCTCTTCGGGCTTGTGTTTGTAGCGGAAGACCATTGCGAAGACGATGGCGACGACCAGCGCGTAACCCGCAAAGATATACCATGATTCGGGCCAGCCGAAAGCATCGACTACCGCACCTGCCGCGTAGGAGCCGAAGAAAGCACCGAGTCCGTTGGTCATGATCATAAAGACACCCTGCGCCGAGGAACGGATGTCGGGGGTAGTTTCCTTTTCGACGAAAAGCGAGCCCGAAATGTTGAAGAAGTCGAATGCGACCCCATAAACGATCATCGAGAGGATCAGGAAAACGGCACCCGATCCCGGATTGCCGATACCGAAGAATCCGAAGCGGAGCACCCAGGCCAGCATCGAGATCAGCATCACCCATTTGATGCCGAAGCGTCGCAGGAAGAAGGGAATCAGCAGGATGCAGAATGTTTCGGACATTTGCGAGAGCGAGAGCAGGATTACCGAGTGGCGCACGATGGGCGAGTCGGCGTATTGGGGCATCGTGCCGAAGTTCTGAATGTAACTGTCGCCGAAGGCATTGGTAATCTGAAGAGCGGCGCCCAGCAGCATCGAGAAGATGAAGAAGATCGCCATGCGTTTCTCCTTGAAGAGAGCGAATGCGCGGAGTCCGAGCGTGTCGATCCACGATTGGCTTTTCCGGGCATGACTGACCGGACAGCCCGGCAACGTGAAGGAGTAGATCGCGAGAATCAGGGAGAGGATGGCCGAAACGTACAGTTGCCAATAGGTCAGTTTGATCTGTACGCCGCCTATCTGAACCAGATCGACGAACCACATGGCGGCGATGAAGCCGACCGTACCCCAGACCCGGATGGGCGGGAAGTGCTTCACGGCATCGAGTTTCGCCAGGTCGAGGGCATTGTAGGCCACCGAGTTCGAGAGGGCGATGGTGGGCATGTAGAACATGACGCTCATCAACATGCAGGTGTACAGGGGGCCGTAGGCGGTTTGCGAGGCGGCTGCGACGAGGAACCCGGCGCTGATGAGCTGGCAGATGCCCAGCAGCTTCTGCGCGGGGATCCAGCGGTCGGCGATGATACCCATGAGGGCCGGCATGAAGAGCGATGCGATACCCATCGTAGCGAAGAAACTGCCGATTTGCAACCCTGTGAACTGAAGTCCTCCGCCGAGGTAGGCGCCCAGCGAAATGAGCCACGAACCCCAGATCGCGTACTGCAGGAAGTTCATGACGATAAGACGGAATTTGATTCCCATAATTGGTTGATTTATGTGTTGTTTTACTTTTGCAGGCCGTTTTTCCCGAAAGGGGTTATGAACAAAAGTATAAATTTTTTTCGGAATTTTCTTTGCAGTTGAAAAATAAAGTTCTACTTTTGCATCACCGAAAGGACATTGAGCTATGGTGTAATGGTAACACAACAGATTCTGGTCCTGTTATTCTTGGTTCGAATCCAGGTAGCTCAACACAAAGAACGCGCCGCTGATATTCAGCGGCGCGTTTCTTCGTTATTGCGGTCGGCGCTTTTTAGAAGCGGAATCCGACGTAGAAACGGACGGAGTTGGTTTTCAGTTTCGTTTTGGTCGATGAGATGCCCTCCAGGTCTGCATCTTCGAGTGAGAATCCATTGTATTTGGCCTGGCCCCAGCGACCTTCCACGCCGACCGAAATCACTTTCCAGGCCACCGATCCGCCGAAGCTGTAGAACAGGGCGAAGTTGGAGTTGAAACTATCGTCGAGGTACATCATCGAGTAGGAGGGCGTGAGTTGGAAATAGAGGCTGATTTTCAGTTCGTGAACCGGGTTGATCGTAATCGAAGGACCGACCTGCATGCCGTATTCCAGTTGATGATTGCCGATGTCGATCGTTTCATCCATAATGTCGCCGACGGAACCCGAACCCGGCCGAACCGCCCGCATTGAGCCGCTCCGCATTTACGGATTCACTGCTTCGAATAGTTCAGATCGACCCAGCTCCAGTCCAGACCGAATTTCAACATTCCGAGCAACGGTTTTTTGTGCAGGTAATAGGTTTTACCCCAACTGATCGACACGCCGAAATCGTTTTTCAGCTTCTCGTCGCCGAAATCCTTGAATACGAGCGATTGTTTTACGTAACCGAGGTTGAAGTACTTGGACCTGTTTTTCCATATTTTGCGATCGAGTTCCTCGTTCTTTTGGTGCCGTAATTGCTGGGATAGGTCATCGACGACCCGCTGCAGCGAATCCGTTTCCGTCGCAACGGGAGAGGTCGTTTCGGCGACCGGTTCTTGTGCTGTCGCAGTCAAGGTCCACAGGGACAAACCGATTAAAAACGTAAAGATTTTTTCATAATGGTATTTTTATTTAAGTTGAAGGTTTCTGCCGTTTCCCATACTGCAAAAATAACATTATTGTGAAAAAAAAGTTCGTTTGAATGGAATTATTGTCCGATAAGTATTATATTTCTTTGGTTACTCTTCCTCTTCTTCCAAATATATCTCCTCCATAAGGTTGTCCAGTTCGCGCCGCTCCTTTTTGGTCGGACGTCCCGTACCCCGGTCGCGGAAGACGAAGACCGTTTCGCGGGGGATGTTGAGCTTGTCGAGTTCCGATTGTGGAGTGATGTTGCGACAGTAGTCGGGGACGTTCTTGGCCGGCTGGCGGCTCGACACGTAGCCCACGACTTCGAAGAGATAGGTCACGGGCATCCGTTTGACGGCGATTCGGTCGCCGATCCGCACTTCGCGCGAAGGTTTGGCGTAGGCGTCGTTCACCAGCACCCGGTTCTGGCGGATGGCTTCGGCCGCGTCGCTGCGGGTCTTGAAGATGCGTACGGCCCAGAGGTATTTGTCTAATCTGATCGCTTCCATTTCGTTTTTTCAATTATATCGTACAGGCAAAATCCGATGTCGGGAGGCTCGGTGGCTCCGGCAGATTCGGATTTTCCGTTGTGCTGACGATTCGGGACAGGATGTCGGAACAGAGCCGAAGCCGGTAGTGTGCGGCTGCGGGCTGTCCGACGATTTTCGAACCGGAGGTCGGTAGTAGCATCGATCCCTCGGGAACGGCGGTTTCGGTGGGGAAGTGTCGCGGGCTATTTCTCATAGATGCTTTCCGATTTGGGCATGTCGTGCGATTGTTCGTCGTTCTGTCGGCTGACGCTCAGGATCATGCCCAGGGCGATAGCCGTGAAGATCGTCGAGGAGCCGCCGCGTGAGATGAGCGGCAGGGTTTGTCCCGTTTCGGGAATCAGGTTTACCGTTACCATGATGTGCAGCAGCGCCTGGCAGGTAATCAGCAGGGCCAATCCCAGGACCAGCAGACCCGGAAATGCCGTGCCGCACCGTCGGAAAATTTCGATGGCACGGAAGAAGATCCACAGGTAGAGCAACAGCAGCAGCAGCGCCAGGACGATGCCGTACTCCTCGACGAAAAAGGCGTAGGCGTAATCGCTTTCCGGGTGGATCATCTCTACGCGCATGGCGCTCTGTCCGGCGCCTTCGCCCAGGATGCCGCCGTTGTGGATGGCGATCATCGAACGCTCGGTGTCGGTCAGCTGGTCGATCGGCTTTTCGGTTTGGGGCTTGGTCCAGAGGTCGATCCAGGTTTCCACGCGGCCGCCGGCCGTTTCGCTGCGCCCCAGGTTCAGCAGTCCGGCCAGCATCACGGCGGCGAAAGCCAGGCCGAGGAGTTTCACCAGCTCTCTGATCCGCACGCGTCCGATAAGCATCATCACCCACGAGGCGAAGAAGACCAGCACGGCCGATGAGGTGTGGGCCGGGAAGATTACTACGCAGGAGAGCAGAACAGGGGCCAGGATGGGCCACGTGCCCTCGCGCCAGATTTTGCGCTGGTCGGGGCGCTTCCATCGCAGCGGGTTGAGCGAGGGGATGATCCGCAGCTTGTCGATCACGCTCTGCCGGCCGGCGAGCTGCCGGGCCAGGAACAGTACGGTGGCGACCTTGAGTGCTTCCGAAGGCTGGAACTGGAAAGGACCGAGCGGAATCCAGCGGGCGGCGCCGTTGGTCGTGGCGCCGATGAAATAGACGGCCAGCGTCAGCAGAACGCTGCCTGCATAGGCGACCAGCGCCAGGTGGTTGTATATCCGGGAGTTGATCTTGTGTACGATGATGATCAGCGGAACGCAGACGAAAAGGATCAGCAGCTGTTGGCGCAGGAAGTGGGCCGTCGAACGAGCCGTATGCGCATCGTAGGCCATCTTCGCCGTCGAGGAATAGACCACCAGTACGGAAATGACGGCCAGTGCCGCGATAATGATCCACAGCACCTTGTCCCCGGCGAAGAGTTTCATGCCGGGCTCCTGTCCGGGTGCGTCGGTCTGCACAGTCGTACCCTCTGTGTTCGGATTGCCGGCCGTTTTCTCCGTCTGTTTTTCCGCTTCCATCTTATTATTTCGCGTGTTCGGCGACCCACTGTTTGAACAGTTCGCCCCGGTTTTCGTAATTTTTGAAGAGGTCGAAGCTCGCACAGGCCGGTGAAAGCAACACCACGTCGCCCGGACGGGAAGCTTTGCGGGCCGCCTGCATCGCCGCGTCGAGCGAATCGGTCGAAATGATTTCGGGAATTATGCCCGTGAAACTTTCGACCAGCTTGCGGGTTTTGAATCTTTGTGTGGTCAGATCGAACTCTGCTACCCCGTCCGTACAGAGCAGGTATACCTTCCCGTTTTTGTTTCCGGTGATACGCAGCACTGTATTGCTGAACAAACTGTTCGGATCGTTTTTATTAAGTTTGAAACTTTTGATATCGTTACCGTTATAACGGTTCAGCCCTTCGCGCGTACCTATCCATATAATGCCCCGTTCGTCAATGTACAGGCTGTTGACGGAAAACTGGGAAAGTCCGTCATCTGTGGTCAAATGGCTGAAAGTAATATTTTGTCCTAACGTACGGACAGCAGTTACGCTTAAAAATAGCAGAAATAAAAGAATTACTTTTCTCACTAATTTATTTTTTAAGGTGTTTACATCTATGCAAATATATTGTTTTTATTCGATTTCAGTGAACCTTATTAGAAGAAAGTAACTATAAACCC
>ENA-OPYH01001524-OPYH01001524.1-human-gut-metagenome-genome-assembly--contig:-NODE-1524-length-13010-cov-2.939097_pt1 | contig 13010 bp, 9 predicted proteins | sample MGYA00241254_ERZ501488 | MGnify/ENA primary metagenome ERZ501488 (study PRJEB25962, sample SAMEA2042660) | human gut metagenome | biome: human gut; feature: human-associated habitat; material: faeces...
AAGCAAGTGCAAGAAAGACTCCGAGAGTACATATCCATTTTTCATTAAGTTTATTTCTCTTGCAAACTACACAGTAAGATTCACCCACAGTATCTGCCAGCCAAAATTACTTCTTTACTCTTCTTCATCGTAAAACCCATATTCTTTGGTTTGTATTGAATCACTCAGCAGCAGTACTATTCTCCCTGTGTATAATTTTGCAGAGCTACGTTAGTATTATACCAGTATCCACACCATTCAAGAATGCCCCGGCATTCTTGCTGCGAGGTGGGAATCATCTCACATCTGATATATTTATCATACCACATCCCCATTTTTTTTAGAAGTATCCTCATGAAAAAAGCGGTAAATTTCTTCAGCTACATTTTCTGTAATTCCATCTGCTTCACAAAGTTCTGTCACGGAAGCTTCTTTTACTTTTCCGATATCCTTAAAATGCTTCATCAGACTTTTTCTTCGTGCGGGACCGATACCTTTAATATCATCAAGTACCGAATGTACCTGCTCTTTTCCACGGAGTGCTTTATGATATGTGATTGCAAAACGATGCGCCTCATCCTGCAGACGGGTTATCATCCGAAATGCTTCCGAATTTTTAGGAAATTCAATGATTTCATTGTTATAATATAAGGCTCTTGTACGATGGAAATCATCTTTTACCATACCGCAGACCGGAATAGTTAATCCCAGCTTTTCGAGAACCTGTAATGCAATGTTTACCTGGCCTTTTCCTCCATCCATCATAAGAATATCCGGAAAACGGGTAAAACTTCCAAGTTCCATATCCTGTCCCTTTTCTTCCCGCTCCTTCTGCTCCCTGATACCGTGGGAAAATCTTCTCTCTAACGCCTCTTCCATACAATGGTAATCATCCGGTCCGGCTACGGTTTTTATCTTAAATTTACGATAATCGCTTCGTTTAGCCTTACCTTTTTCAAAAACAACCATTGAAGCAACATTTTCATATCCATTTGTATTGGAAATGTCAAATGCCTCCATACGGTTTAAGTTCCCAATTCCTAATGCCTGCTCTAATTCATGTACCGCACCAATTGTTCTGCGTTCTTCTCTCTTTAATTTCTCACTGTCCTGTGCGAGAACATTCTGTGCATTCTTTCTTGCAAGCTCCATCATCTGATGTTTACTTCCACGCTTCGGCATAGCAAAAATCACTTTACTTCCACGCTTATCTGAAAGCCATTTTTCAAGAATTTCCTGATCAAGAACTTCTTCCTGCGTTAAAATTTCTTTTGGAATAAATGGAGTCCCTACATAGAACTGCTTAATAAAGTCCGTGATAATCTCTTGCTTTTCACTGTCTCCGATTCCTGTCATATGAAAATGATCTCTGCCGAGAAGCTTGCCGCTTCGGATAAAGAAAATAGCCACAACTGCCTCATCGCCGGCCTTTGCCATAGCAATAATATCCCTGTCATCTCCACCAGTATCATTGATTTTCTGCTTCTCACCGATTCGTTTTACATTTTCAATTAAATCACGATACTCGGCAGCCTGCTCAAACTCAAGTTCTGCGGCCGCTTTTTTCATTTTTTCTTCCAGACTGTTTATGATTTCTTTCTCATCGCCATTTAAAAACTTCAACGCCTTATCCACATGGGCGCGGTACTCTTCTTTAGAAATATAATTCTGACACGGTGCATCACACTGATTTATCTGATAATAAAGACAGGGCCGGTCCTTCCCTATCTCTTTAGGCAATGACCGGCTACAACTCCGTATTTTGTATACTTTTCTCATTAGTTCAATTGTATCCTTCACCGCCCCCGCACTCGTATACGGACCGAAATATTTCGATTTATCCCTTTTCACCTGACGGCAAAATAAAATTCTCGGATAATCTTCCTGCACTGTGACACGAATATATGGATAACTCTTGTCATCTTTCAGCATCGTATTGTAATGTGGACGGTGTTCTTTAATCAGATTACATTCCAAAACCAGAGCCTCAAGCTCCGAGTCTGTGATGATATATTCAAAATAAGCGATGTGAGAAACCATGTGCTGGATTTTTACACTCTTATTATAACTACTCTGAAAATACTGACGCACACGGTTCTTAAGGATTCTTGCCTTACCGACATAGATAATCTCATCCTGTGCATTATGCATCAGATATACCCCCGGCTTTGCCGGGAGTTTTTTCAGTTCTTCCTGAATATCAAACATAATTTACTCTTCCTGTTTTGTTTGCTCACTGTCTTTCTTTTCGGTAACTTTCTGTGCATCCTGACTTTCCGCATCTTTTAATGAAGATTCTTCTGATACCGTTTCTGCCTCGGATAATTCTGTTTTCTCCTTATCCTCTTCAACATTCGCTTCAACACTTTCCAGTTCATCTTTCTTTAAAGATTTATTGTAAATTTCCATGAATTCTTTACCGGTAATTGTCTCTTTTTCAATCAGGAATTCTGCAATCTCGTCCATAACTTCTCTGTGGTCTTCAATAATCTTTTTCGCCTTATCGTAAGCCACTTTGAGCATTTCTTTTACTTCTTCATCGATGAGTGCACCTGTTGCATCGGAACAGTTCATCACTGCACGTCCATCAAGATAACGGTTCTGTACAGACTCCAGTCCCATAAGTCCAAATCTTTCAGACATACCGTACTGTGTTACCATCGCTCTTGCAATCTGGGTCGCACGCTCGATATCATTAGAAGCTCCTGTTGTAACAGAATTAAATACAACTTCCTCGGCCGCACGTCCACCAAAAAGTGTAACTAATTCGCTGAGCATCTGCTCTTTGCTCATCAGATATTTTTCTTCTTCAGGAACCTGCATGGTGTAACCCAGTGCACCCATTGTTCTTGGAACAATCGTAATCTTCTGTACTGGTTCTGTATTTTTCTGCACAGCAATTGCCATGGCATGACCAACTTCGTGATAAGAAACGACTTTCTTTTCTTCCTCACCAAGAATACGGTCTTTCTTTTCTTTTCCGGCAATAACAACTTCTACTGCCTCTAACAGGTCTTTCTGAGATACTGCTTCTCTTCCAGCTTTAACTGCTGCAAGGGCGGCCTCGTTAATCATATTTGCAAGATCAGAACCTACGGCACCGGAAGTTGCCAGGGCAATTTCGTCAAAATTAACTGTCTCGTCCATCTTGACATTCTTTGCATGTACTTTTAATGTCTCCACACGGCCCTTTAAGTCAGGGCGTTCTACGATAACTCGTCTGTCAAAACGGCCCGGTCTGAGAAGTGCCTTATCTAATACTTCCGGACGGTTTGTCGCTGCTAAAATAACAAGGCCTTTCGAAGAATCGAATCCATCCATCTCTGCAAGCAGGGCATTCAATGTCTGCTCACGCTCGTCATTTCCACCACCATAACGGCTGTCACGGCTCTTACCGATAGCATCAATCTCATCAATGAAAATGATACAAGGTGCCATAGACTGTGCCTGCTTAAACAGATCACGAACTCTTGATGCACCGACCCCGACAAACATTTCTACAAAGTCGGAACCACTCAGAGAGAAAAACGGTACATTTGCCTCACCCGCAACTGCTTTTGCAAGTAAAGTTTTACCAGTTCCCGGAGGGCCTACTAACAGCGCACCCTTTGGAAGTCTGGCACCAATTTCAATATATTTACCAGGGTTATGAAGGAAATCAACCATCTCAGTAAGACTTTCCTTTGCCTCATCCTGACCGGCTACATCTGCAAAAGTAACTCCTGTCTTTTTCTCAACATATACCTTTGCATTACTCTTTCCTACACTTCCCATCATACCGCCGCCCTTGCCGATTCCACGCATAACAAAATACATCATTGCATAGATCAGCACAAACGGAAGTACATAACTAACCATAACAGAAAGAATCGCATTCGATCCACTGCTGTCCTGCTGTTCATAAGAACTAATCTTATTATTGTCCTCCGCTTCTTTTAAACGGTTAACCAGCAGTGCATCATTCATAGAAACCGTATAATATGTTGTTTTCATTAACGGATTCTGCTGTGTCTTCGGTTCGATATAAATCTTTCGGTCTGCTACCTGTACCTTTTTAATCTCTCCTTTATCCAACATCGTAAGAAACTTACTATACGAAATCTTCTTCTGTGAACCATTCTTATAACGGCTCATCACAGAAGTAAAGAGAGCGGTAATTCCAAGACAAACGACCAGAAGAATAATGGCAGACTTTATATTCTTCTTTTTGTTTGGATTATCATTCTGATTATTTTTTTTGTCCATTTACGCCTCCATGACGTTTCATATTATAATTTCTTCAATACCTCAATGGCATCTTTCATATAATTATTTTCAACGTACTCAATCTTTCCTGCATCACAGGCTGCGGCAAGTGCTGGGTCCATTGGAAGCTTAGCCAGAACAGGTACATCATACTCTGCCGCGATCTCATCAATGTGGCTTTCTCCAAATACCTTAATCTGCTTTCCACAGTCAGGACACTCTACATAACTCATATTCTCTACTAAACCAAGAATTGGAACATTCATCATTCTTGCCATGTTCACCGCTTTTTCTACGATCATTCCAACTAATTCCTGGGGAGAAGATACGATAACAATACCATCTAACGGAACAGACTGGAAAATAGTCAGCGGTACATCACCAGTTCCTGGAGGCATATCAATGAACATATAGTCAATGTTCTGCCATAATGTCTCTCCCCAGAACTGTTTGATTACTCCGCCAAGAACAGGCCCTCTCCAGATAACAGGATCTGTCTCATTCGCAAGCATCAGGTTAACAGAAACAATGTCGATTCCGCAAGTTGTTGTTGCTGGCAGAATCAGTCCTTCTGCGTTACCTACAAGATTCATGGAAAGACCAAATGCCTTTGGAATAGATGGTCCTGTGATATCTCCATCTAAAATAGCTGTCTTAAATCCTTCTCTCATAGAAGCTGCTGCAAGAAGTGAAGTTACCATAGACTTACCTACTCCACCTTTACCGGATACAACACCAATAACCTTCTTAACAGAACTTCCTTTACTTAACTTTACAAGAAAATCTTCTGGTTTGGACTCTCTCTGTGCGCAGCTTTCGCCACAACTGCTACAATCATGTGTACAATCGCTCATAATATTTACCTCTCGTTTAACTAAATTTTTTATAAAATTTCTATTAAAATTTTATCAATTTCTTTAGAAATTATTTGCTCAGTTTTCACTGAAATTACCCCTTAATTATTTGTAACTTTTTAACTTCAGAACAAATTTAATGTGACTGGTTATTCAAATTCAAGGATATATTCTGAATTTATATGCTCTGTTTGCCACCATGCCACTTCCTTTTCCTCGAAAACCCACCTGCGATACTTGAACACAAGGGCAAGATGATAGTATAGTAAGTATACTAAATGTGCGTTATTACCTCAAATTATTTATTCATCTGCTCTAAAATCTCTTTAACATTTTTCTCAATATTCCCTTCAAATACAGCAGAACCACATACAAATATATTAGCCCCACATTCTGCAATCTCTGCTATATTCAAGGCCTTCACTCCACCGTCAACCTGAATATCCACATCAAGATTCTTCTCTGTGATCATCTTACGAAGCTCCCGAACCTTCTCGCCACAGTAAGGAATGTACTTCTGTCCTCCAAAACCTGGATTTACAGTCATAACTAATACCATATCCAGTTCTGGTAAAACATACTCAATCGCAGAAAGCGGTGTCGCAGGATTAATCGCAACGGCTGCCTTCTTACCGCAATCCTTAATCTGATGTACTACTCGGTCAAGATGTGTGCAGGCTTCTGCATGTACTGTAATAATATCTGCTCCTGCCTTTGCAAAATCTTCGATATATCTACCTGGGTCTTCTATCATTAAATGTGCATCAAAAATCACATCTGTGAGTGGACGAAGTGCCTTAATTACAGGATTTCCAAAAGAAATCTGTGGAACGAACATTCCATCCATGACATCAATATGCACATACTCTGCTCCGGCATCAATCGCAGTCAAAACATCTCTGCCCAGATTTGCAAAATCAGCAGACAAAATAGACGGTGCTAGTATCTTCTTCATCGGTACCTCCTTAATTTCTAAAAATATCATCTGTATATTTCTAACTCCAATATTACTATACTCCGATATTTTGTTTTTTATATGATGAGATAAAGTCTCACAGTATATCTTAACATAAACGTGGGATACTGCAAGCCGAAAATCAGAAAACCCTTGAAAAAAGCGAAAAAAAAGCTTTGCAATTTGCAATTTTTCTTTCTGCTATGCTACACTATAGCAGGAAATAACCAGTGTACTGTTTTATTGATTTCCAGCCAAATGACAATGATGCAGTATACTATTTCACCGTTAAAATCGCATTTGCGATTAGTCTAACCATGAAAGGAGTTTATCATGCGTTTTTTTGACCCTACAAATACTTATGCAGAAAAAAACTGTGTAAAGAATCACAAAAAAGAACTTCTTGCTTTAGGATCACGGGCATTCGTTATCACTGGACATAGTTCTTCCAAAAAAAATGGTTCGCTTGACGATGTTATCGCTGTTTTAGAGGAAGCTTCCGTTCCTTATCAGATTTTCAATGAAATCGAAGAAAATCCATCTGTTGAGACAGTCGTAAGAGCCGCTGAAATCGGTAAGGAATTCAAAGCGGACTTCGTTATCGGCATCGGCGGAGGTTCTCCATTAGATGCATCGAAAGCAATCTCTTTATTAATTGCCAACCCAGAAGAAACCGGAGACTGCTTCTATGTAGCAAAAGACTTAAAAACACTTCCAATCGCCGCCGTTCCAACAACCTGCGGTACTGGTTCAGAAGTTACTCCTGTCTCCGTTCTGACCCGTCACGACACACAGACAAAGAAAAGTATTTCCTACAAGATTTTCCCAGACATCGCCCTTATTGACGGTAAATATTTACTGTCCGCAAGTAAAAATCTTTTAATCAACACTTGCGTTGATGCCCTTGCACACGCAGCCGAAAGCCGCGTAAGCATCCAGACAAACATCTATAACCAGATGTTCGCAAACTACGCATTGAAACTGTGGGGAGACATCGTTCCATTCCTTCGTTCCGATGAAGAATTAAGCGAAGAACTCGCAGAAAAACTCATGCTGACTTCTACAATCGCAGGAATGGCAATCGCCCAGACCGGAACTTCCATTCCACATGCATTAAGCTATGATGTAACTTACCATAATGGAGTAGCACACGGAAAAGCCTGCGGAATCTTCCTTGCTGCTTACCTCCGCGTTTACGCAGAACAGAAACCAGAAGATGTCGAAGAAATCCTTACCCTCTTAGGTTTCAAAACCCTCGATGACTTCGCCTCTTACTTAACTGAAATCCTTGGCACAGTCAGCTTAACACAAAAAGAAGTCACATTCTACATCGACAGGATGATGGAGAATACTTCGAAATTGGCTACATGTCCTTTTGAATTAACAAGGGAGGATATCGAGAAGATTTATCGAGAATCTATCGTGGTTGAATAAGCAGAAGCCATAAGACTGAATCCCCCTTCGCCTCCACAAATCTCTCAATTTTTTTACTCGACGGCCCACATAAAGCCAGTTTAAAGCTTGCCAACAAGCAGAAGAACCCCGTATATCCAAGATTTAACGCAACAGAATAAAATTCCTTCTTGGATATACGGGGTTCTTCGTCTGTCTACCAAGTTCTACTCGGCTTTATATTATCGTCCCAAAATCTGAGCGATTTCAAACTCATACTGGTCTACGTCTTTAGCCATTCCGAGTGCGTCTTCGATATCGTAGTCAATATACTGACCATTACGGTATCCTACTACTCTGTTTGTAGCGCCGCTGCAAAGCAGGTCTACTGCTAAAGCTCCCATGTAAGAAGCATATACTCTGTCTTTTGCTGTTGGGTTTCCACCTCTCTGCATATGACCTAAGATACTTGCTCTTGTTTCTACACCAGTTGCCTGTTCGATTCTCTTAGCCATTCCATAAGAATGTCCAACACCTTCTGCGTTGATGATAAGGTGATGTTTCTTACCAAGTGCTTTTTTCTCAAGAATGCTTTCAATTAATTCATTTTCAAGTTTTGGTCTGTTACCATCGAAACGCTCTGGAATTAAGATATCCTCAGCTCCTGAAGCAATACCACACCATAATGCGATATAACCAGCATTTCTTCCCATTACCTCGATGATAGAACATCTTTCATGAGATGTGGATGAGTCACGAATCTTATCAATTGCCTGCATAGCTGTATTTACTGCAGTATCAAAACCGATTGTATATTCTGTACATGCAATATCTAAGTCAATTGTTCCAGGAAGAGCTACTGTGTTAATTCCCTGTGCAGATAACTTCTGTGCTCCACGAAAAGATCCGTCACCACCGATAACAACAAGTCCGTCGATGTTATGACTTCTTAAAATCTCTGCTGCCTTTTCCTGATACTCTAACTGTTTAAATTCTTCACATCTTGCGGTAAATAAAGCTGTACCACCACGAGAAATGATGTCACATGTGAATTCCTTCTCCATATCAAAGATCTCATCGTTTAACAGTCCGCTGTAACCACGATAAATTCCTTTTACATCAATACCTCTTGCCCATGCTGTTCTTGCTACTGCTCTTAATGCAGCATTCATGCCTGGAGCATCTCCACCACTTGTTAAAATTCCAATTGTCTGAACTGCGCTAGTCTTATTCATCTAACGTTACCTCCATTTCATAATTCCCTAAGTATACTCCCTAACGATTACATATATTATCTCTTTTTTTGGGATTTTTCAATACTCTTCTCGCGAACCTTTACATTTTTTTCACCAAAAAGTGATTTTAACTCGCTAAATACGTCATTTTTCGCGGAAATATTTTCGTATGTTGGAAGTCTTTTTATTGCTTTTTCTTTTTTGGAAAAAATAACAATTTCATCTTTGCCGGGATATTTTCTGATAATTTTATACAAATCCTGTTGTTTGTCTGTAAATTCTCCAATGTTCTCTGTCTGAATCCATACTTCCTTTGGAATCTGGTCAATCGGCACAATATATTCTGCAATCAGTTTACCACTTTCTTCAGAAACGGATGCCCGGCCTTTCACATAAAGTCCATTATCTTCGATGAGATACGACTTTACATTTTGATATATCGTCGGGAATACAATGATTTCTACAGTACCATACAAGTCTTCTAACGTAACAAATGCCATATTCTGATTATTTTTTGTAAGTTTGGCTGTGATATTACTAATAAGACCACCGACAACATAATGCTGCCCGTCTCTTACGATTGCACGTCCGCTTTCCTCATCCGGTTCGAAATCTGTCGATCTGGCAGTTGTCTGCTTCTCAATGGAATTCATATATTTTTCCAGTGGATGACCGCTGACATAAATACCAAGCACATCTTTTTCAAGTGCAAGTTTCTGCGCATCGTCATACTCTCCAACATCAGGATACTGCATCTCATATTCTTTTTTCTCTTCTTCGGAAAAGAAATCAAACAATGACATCTGACCACTCATAGACTCTTTTTTCTCCCGGTTTACTTGTTCAAGTACAACCGGATAGACAAGCATCTGCTGTTTTCTCGTCTTACCAAAACTGTCCAATGCTCCGGATTTGATAAGGTTTTCTATCGTTCTCTTATTGATTTCTTTCGATGTGAGACGCCCCATGAAATCTTTTAAATCTTTGTACTTTCCGTTTGCTTCTCTTTCCTGTGTCATTACATCAATCACACTTTTTCCGAGACTCTTAATCGCTGCAAGTCCATATCGAATAGAATCACCTGCAACAGAGAATCCGGCTTCCCCCTCATTGATGTCCGGCGGCAGGATGGAAATTCCCATCACACGGCAAGTATTGATATACTCTGTAATCTTTTTCGGGTTAGTAATTACTGAAGTAAGAAGCGCAGCCATAAATTCTACCGGATAATAGCAGCGCAGCCATGCTGTCTGATACGAAACAACCGCATAGGCAGCCGCATGAGATTTATTAAATGCATACTTGGCAAAGTCAATCATTTCATCGAAAATCTTATTGGCGGTTTCTTCTGGAATTCCCCGTTTGATACAGCCTTCTACGCCTTCTTCTTCATTACCATAAACAAAGTTCTGACGTTCCCTCGCCATGACATCTCCCTTTTTCTTGGACATCGCACGACGCACTAAGTCACTTCGGCCAAGTGTGTAACCGGCAAGACGCATTACAATCTGCATAACCTGTTCCTGATAAACGATACATCCGTAAGTCGGTGCCAGTATTTCTTCCAGTTCCGGACAGGTATACTGAATTGAATCCTGATTTTGCTTTCCCTTGATATACTTTGGAATAAAATCCATTGGTCCCGGACGGTACAGAGAAATTCCGGCAATAACATCCTCAAGATTCGTTGGCTTTAATTCCTTCATGAAAGACTTCATTCCAGCACTTTCTAACTGGAACACACCCTCCGTCTTTCCCTGCCCGATCATCTCATATACTTTGGCATCATCATAATCAATTGTATCAATACTAAAATCATAGCCAAGTTTCTTTCCAATCATTCGTGCGGCATCCTGAATTACGGTCAGTGTACGAAGACCTAAAAAGTCCATTTTCAGAAGTCCCAATTCTTCGATGGTTGTCATCGTAAACTGTGTTGTGATGACATTATCTGCACCTCTTGAAAGTGGGACAAATTCATCCAGCGGTTTTGAACCAATTACGACACCAGCGGCATGAATTGATGTATGTCTCGGTAATCCCTCCAGACGCATCGACATATCAATAAGATTCTTTACAACATCATCACTCTCATATGCCTGCTTTAATTCCGGATTTGATTTTAATGCCTTTTCAATCGTGATACCAAGCTCCATCGGAATCATTTTTGCAACATTATCAACCTGTACATAAGGGATATCAAGGACACGTCCAACATCACGAACTGCCATACGCGCCGCCATCGTACCGAAAGTTACAATCTGCACTACCTTATCTTTGCCGTATTTTTCATAAACATAATCAATAACTTCCTGCCGTCTCTCATAACAGAAGTCAATATCAATATCTGGCATGGATACACGCTCTGGATTTAAGAAACGCTCAAAAATAAGCTGATATCTGATTGGGTCGATATTCGTAATCTCAAGACAATAGGAAACAATACTTCCTGCCGCACTTCCTCGTCCCGGGCCAACAGCGATTCCCTGACTCTTTGCAAAACGGATAAAATCCCACACAATGAGAAAATAATCAACATAGCCCATATTTTTAATAGTGCTAAGCTCATAAGAAAGTCTTTCCTGCAATTCCTGTGGCGGCGGGTCCCCGTATCTTTTCACAAGACCAGTCTCACAAAGCTCTTTTAAGTAAGAAAATGCATCGTAACCTTCTGGCACATCAAATTTTGGCACTTTCTGCTCACCAAAAACAATCTCCACATTACATCGCTCGGCAATTTTATGGGTATTATCCATCGCCTCTCTCGCATAGGGAAATACCTTCTGCATCTCTTCTTCCGACTTCAGATAATACTGCCCGCCTTCATAGCGCATTCTGTCCTGGTCTGAAACCTTTTTTCCAGTCTGTATACAAAGAAGCAGGTCATGTGGAACCGCATCTTCCTCTCTGATATAATGCACATCATTTGTGACAACCATCGGAATCCCAAGTTCCCTGGAAAGACGAATCAGGCTGGTATTTACCTGGGTCTGCTGACGAATTCCATGATCTTGCAACTCTAAGAAAAAGTTATTCTCTCCAAAAATATCACGCATTTTGTTTGCGGCAGCTCTTGCTCCATCAAAATCCTCTTTTAAAATCTTATTCGGAATCTCTCCGGCAAGACAGGCACTAAGTGCGATAATTCCCTCATGATATTTTTCAAGCACTTCATAGTCTACCCTTGGTTTGTAATAATATCCTTCTGTAAACCCTCTTGTCACAATCTTCATCAGGTTTTTATAGCCCTGATTATTTTCCGCAAGCAGTACAAGATGATAATATCTATCCTCTCCTCGTCCCTGCTCCCTGTCAAACCTTGATCCTGGTGCAACATAAATCTCACAGCCAAGAATTGGTTTAATTCCTACTTCTTTACAAGCTAACCAATGTTGTACCAATCCTGTTATATTTCCGTGGTTGCTCAATCCTAGTGCTGTATATCCTAATTCTTTTGCTCGTTTTGCAAGCTCTATTGGCTTTCCGAATCCATCAAAGAAAGAAGTTTCGTCATGTCTGTGTAAATCAAAGTAATTACCCATGTTTCAACCTCTCTTTCCCATATTGGCATTGTTCTGCATCTATCTCACTACAAATGCACTTTATGTTTCTTTTTTCTTTCTTACAAAAGCCAGATGATCAGCAAAATTACCTCCACAACAAAGATCACAGGCACTGTAATCATAAATTTTGCTTTCCGTATCTTATGCCGGAAGCACATCATACCCGCGATTGCTCCTGCACTTCCACCGATCAGTGCAAGGATTAACAGCATTTTCTCAGGAACCCGCCATGTGCCTTTCTTCGCTTTCCATTTATCAATCCCATAGGTACAAAATGCAAATAAATTGATAAATATCAGATAATACCAGAAATATTTCATAAGATGATCTCCTCCTTCAAGGCAAAGGAATAGATGATCTTCTCCTTCACCGGCTTCTCTAACAGTTGCTCCAACGCCTGGGCATAGTAATCAAGCTGTGCATGGTACAGTTCTTTCAATTGAGATGCATTTCTGACTCTATCCGTCTTATAGTCCAGTAGTACAAGCCCGTCTTCCTCCTCGAACCAGACATCAATAATTCCCTGGATGAGAATGGTCTCTTCCTTTCGATTTTCATCCGCTTCCTGACTTCTCTTCTGAATGTCCTGATAGATCTCCGGATAGATTTCTGATGCAGCTACTCCGAGAACAAATGGCTGTTCCTTCCGAAGCTTTCCATTTCCTGCTGCTTGTGTCATTCGTCTTCCACTCTCGCTATTTAAAAACGCAAGAATATCTTTCGTGCGGATACAGTCTGCCATCTCTTTTGACAGTCTCCCTGCCTGATAGAACAGGACTCAATGCGC
>ENA-OPYH01001541-OPYH01001541.1-human-gut-metagenome-genome-assembly--contig:-NODE-1541-length-12927-cov-3.870649_pt1 | contig 12927 bp, 13 predicted proteins | sample MGYA00241254_ERZ501488 | MGnify/ENA primary metagenome ERZ501488 (study PRJEB25962, sample SAMEA2042660) | human gut metagenome | biome: human gut; feature: human-associated habitat; material: faeces...
AATATAGGAAATAACGGCTTTCATACTGTCTTTCAACTTTACACCGCAACCTTCTCGGCTCCGCCGATTTTGAGAGACGCTGAAATGAGAAGTATTTTAGTCACCTTCATTGCTTTGATCCATCATCTTACCCGGCACCTTATTAACCAATCTATAGCCATGCTTAAGCCTAATTTCACCGGCAAGGCAATACACCAACACTTCCAACCGACAGGCTTGATTTTTTCCGCGCGGTACAACTTGCAGATCTTCCGTATCTCTCGCCGCCGCTGTTTGGCCGAGCAGTTAAACTTCAGTAACTCCTTGCAGCAGGAATAGGCACTTCGGTAGGTCATCCATGCGAGTCCCGCCTCGTAATAATGCGCCGACTCCGGCGAATGCTCCGTTGCGTGATAAGCTGCATACATCCGGCGGTTGACCTCCATCAATTGCCCCGTCAGATAGTGGCGACCCTTGCGGGAAAGGGAATTCTCATTGCTTACATCAACATTATACAGTAAAGCATCTATCGATGAAATCGACTGTATGTGCATGGCATAGGAAAAAATAAACAGCTGATCCTCTCCTATGGAAAGATCCGTTCTGAAACGCAACCCATTATTTTCAATTATCTTCCTTTTGAACACCTTGCTGCAAAGGGAACTGAAGAGGTACTGCCGCATGGAAAAAGAAATTCGTTTTGCAGCACCAACTTCGTTATCTTCATAAAACTCGCCCGTACCCCGTTCTGCGGATATGCTGCCAACGTTGCGATATCCAAACATCAGCAAATCGGGATTGTGCCGAGTCAGTGCTTGATTAATCACATCAAAGTAATCTTCCGACACATAATCATCGCTGTCCACGAACAAAACATATTCACCTTTCGCTTGTTCGAGCCCCAAATTTCGCGCTGAAGATACCCCGCCGTTTTCTTTCGATAAATAGCAAATTTTTGAATTCACATCAGCATATTCGCGGCAAATTGCATCGCTGTTGTCCGTTGAGCCGTCATTGATGAGAAGAATCTCATAATCAGAGAAGCGCTGATTTGTAAAGCTGTCCAAGCAGCGGCGTATGGTCGTTTCTGCGTTATAAACCGGTATAATTATCGAAAAAATCAAATCAGTCATCAAAATTAATCAGTCTGCAAACGGTTTCCGTTACTATGCTTATATCATATTTTAATACGGCCTTCATGTTGTACGCACCCATTTCCTCCCTGAGCCTTTGATTTTCAATCAATTCTTTCAATGCAGCTGCCACAGATTCTGCATCGTTCCGTACAACAAGCCCGCCTTTGCCATCCTTAACTAAATCAACGTTGCCGCGAATATTCGAACAGACGATCGCCTTTCCGTCAGCCATCGCTTCCAAAAGCGCGCGCGGCAGCCCCTCTTGGATTGATGTAAATACAAATGCATCTGCCGCACAGCAAAGCTGCGGAATATCCTTTCGATAGCCCAATAACTTCACCTGTTCTTCCAATTTGAGCATTTTCACGGTATTCTTCAGCTGCAGTTCTAACTTGCCGCATCCGCATACAAATAATTTGACATTTGAATTTTGAAGCAGTTTAACCGCTTTAATCATAACATGTTGATTTTTTCTTGGGGTTAACTCACCCACTGTCAACAACAATGTATCATTCGGAGACAATTCAAGTTTCTCCCTCCATTGTTTACGAACGTCATTATTCGGCGCAAAGCAATCGAGATTCACGCCAACGCCAGGGATCTTCTCCGTCCTTTTCGCATGAAAACCTTTCGCGCGCTGATAATCCTCTTCATTGATAGTAATGATCATGTCGCACAGGCGGGAGCAATACTTTTCAACAGGATAATAGAGCAGCCAATTTGTGAGCGGCGCACCTTTATAAAAATGGAATCCGTGCACCATATAAACGACTTTTGTGCCTTTTTTGCGCACAGTTTTTGCTGCAATGCGAGTCATAACGCCCATAACGGGCTCGTTTGTCCAGATCACGTCCCAACTGCGGCCGTTAATGATCTTCTTCAGGTCGCTTAAGCCTTTTCGATTGCGGAGCGAAAACGGATTCCGAACCAAGCGCACAGTATGGACAGGAGCAATGCCCGAAAGCACAGTGCGGAGTTCCTGTAGACGTCCGCCGACTTCGGAACATGCGAGTTCAACGGAAAATCCGTGCTCGGAAAGATATTTCATATGCGGCACGAGGAACTGAATCGCCATCAGATCCGTGCAGGTCAACAGCAGCCGCTTCATCCGATTGCCTCCGAAATACGCTTTGCAATACCGTTTGCATCCAATCCGAATTGCATCCGCAGATATTTTTGACTTCCCACAACCGAACAGTAAGTATCATCCAGGCCGATACGCAGCAATCTTGCATGCGAGGGCAGCTCAGAAAGAACTTCCGCAACCGCACTGCCGAATCCGCCTAAAATATTGTGTTCTTCAACGACTGCGATAATTTCAAAATCCTTTGCACAGCGCAGTATGGTTTCACGGTCGATAGGTTTAACCGTCGGGAAAGACCAAAGCTCCGGGTTAATTCCCTTCTTTGCAAGAATATCCGCCGCACCGACAACCTCATCCAGAATTGCGCCTGTTGAAAAGACGGCGATGCGTTCACCTTTGTGTATTCGAATGGCCTGTCCGATTTTGAAATTTTCAATATCCTTGTGGATACGTTTTTCCCCGCCGCGCCCAAGCCGCAGGTAACATGTTCCCGGGTATTCCGCAATTGCCTTCGTTGCCGCTTCCGCCTCCGCAGGATCTCCCGGACAAAGTACCGCAACATTCGGCAGCGCACGCATCACGGCAATGTCCTCGGTTGCCTGATGACTCATGCCCAATGAGCCGTAAACAAACCCACCGCCGACGCAAACGATTTTTACATTTGCATCATGGTAAGCGCAATCATTCCGTATCTGCTCAAGGCAGCGCAATGTCGGAAAATTTCCTATTGAATATGTGAAGACAATTTTTCCCTCTCCGGCTGCTCCTGCCGCGGCAGCGGTCATGTTCTGTTCCGCAATTCCGGCGTTGACGAATTGATCCGGCAGCTGCTCCCAGAAGGGCTTCAGCACGCCGAACCCCAAATCCCCGGTGAAAAGCTCAATATTCGGATTATTTTTTGCAAGTGTAATTAATGTGCGAACAAAGGTATCTCTCATTGCATGTTCTCCCCTCGCGTTCTGCCCGCTCCAAGCAGCCTGTCACATGGTTTTTGTATAAATTGTGCCACTTTGTGAATAAGGAATGCGTAAACAAGAATCAAACCTGTCACAACAATGAAATTAATCGGAAAAGGCAGGTGACTGAACTTTTGAATAATAAGTCCCTGACCCAAATATATTTCCAATGTCAGACCCGCAACAAAAGTTACCGGTTTGCGAATTAAGGCACTTGTTCTTTCAAATACACCTTTCTTCTCTGCTTTCACAAATAAAACAGCAGTGCTTCCAACGAGCAGAACCTGAATTATTGGCAGAATGAATTGGAAGCCGCTGACTTCATGTACCCTTGAAAGAGCAATTTTCCCCGCAAAATATGCGGTTGCCAACACAAAGAAACCTGCAATATCCGGCACCGTAATTTTCGCTCCGATTCTGTCATAGTGTTCTCTGAAATATGCTCCGACAAGCATGGATGCCAAGAATTGAAACCGACACCAGTGTTCCCCAACATCATCAATGTGATAGCGTGACTTATCACACAAAAACGCATACATCAACAGATATACCGCAAGCACTGCTATCAGAAACCATAACATGGAAATACCCGTCTTTTTTTGTATTACGCGTATAATGTAGTATACTAAATATAGGATCATTATAGATGAAATGAAATGGTACCATGTAGGATAAATAAAACAATGTATATAAGCCATGATCCCATCCGCACTCCAAAATTTCACTGCCAGATTTACGACCGCTACTATCCACAACGCCGGATAGACGCGAACGATTCGTTTTGCGTACCATTTTGGAAATGACTTTCCAATGTTATACAAGCAAAAACCCGATAGAAAAAAATAAATGCAATTTCCATAGTGTCCGCCAAATGCCATCGCGGATGCAGGCCAGATATCCGCATAGTGGGAATTTGTTATCAAAATCGCAGCCAAGGCTCTAAGCCAATAGACAAATTGAAACATTAACAGTGTCCTCAAAAAAACCTTCTGATATATGTCGGATGCCATCCGGCAGAAGTTGTGTGATCGATTCCTATATCCGCGCACGGTTCCGGACGAGCGGGTTGTGCAATGCCGTTCGGCGTGTACGGATCTTTCACGCCGCCGGGCTTAACCGCATACAGTTCGGAAACGGCACAATCATACTCCCAACCGTCATGCGGAAAGCGGTAGTGCCAAAGAACATCGTTTTCCATGAAAGAAACACCCTTTCCTTTTACGGTATTTGCAATCACCGCCGTAGGTTTGTGCGCCGAATTATGCGTATCTCTGAGTGCAGTTTGAAGTGCATCATGATCATGTCCGTCGAGTTCGATAACATTCCACCCAAATGCGCGCCACTTTGCTCCGAGATCCTCAAGTTCCAATGTTTTTTCGCAAGTATCAAGGCTCTGCATGTGATTATGATCAACGATTGCGGTCAGGTTCTCGAGTCTGTAATGGTTGGCAAACAATGCAGCCTCCCATACGGAGCCTTCATCGCATTCCCCGTCTCCCAATACTGCAAAAACTCGGTGAAGCTTGCCATCCTGTTTTGCAGCCAGTGCCATACCCGCCGCAACGGTGGCCTTCGGACGAGCGCCACCCAGCGAGGAGAACCGGTTGAAAACTCCACTCCCGGCAAATGGTGGGACACATGCCCGGACAGCCTGCTTCCGTCTGCATAATGTGTTTTTAGTTCTGCCGTGTCAAAAAAACCGCATTCCGCAAGTGCTGCATACACAGCTGCCCCTGCATGACCTTTGCTCATTATAAAGCGGTCGCGTCCGTCCCATTTGGGATCCTCGGACTTGTACCGCATAATATCCGCATACAACACTGCAATTATATCCGCTGCGGACAGCACCGAACCAATGTGACTACCTCCGGATAAATGAGTCATTTCAATGCCGTGGCGACGAATCAGCCAGGCAAGACACTCGCTCTTTTTACTCACTTTGACACCTCGTTCAATTCCCGCAGCTCATCCGAATTCAGCGTCCAGCCTACAGCTTCCGCATTTGAAATAATCTGAGCCGGTCTTTTTATGCCTGCAATCACGACAGATCCGGGCATTGAATCAAGAATCCAGCGAATGGCGCAGGCTGAAATCGATTTTCCGCGTTCTGTGGCAATCTTTCTCAAAACCTCTACTGTTTGCATGTTTCGATCCAATTTTTCGCCGTGAAAATTTATATAAATATCACGACTCCGACGGTCATCCGCGCCGAAATCTATGTTTTCTTTTGTATATTTGCCCGTAAGAATTCCCTGACCGAGACTGCCCCATGTCATCGGCGTTGTTTTAAGTATATCCTGCGCCGCCAGCAAATCCTGTTCATTCTTTCGACAGGCGAGAGAAAGTTCGTCCTGACAGCAGGCAAATCTGCCTGCATAAGGCCGCAGCTCATTCATTCCGTTTGCATGAATATTGGACAACCCAAAAAAGCGGATTTTTCCTGCTTCTTTCAGCTTATCCAACTCGCCCAATACATCTTCAATCGGTGTCTTACCGTCCCGATAATGAATTGTGTAAACATCCACATAGTCCGTATTCAGTCGGCGAAGACTGCCTTCCAATGCTTTGCGGATGTATTCAGGCGAATTATCGTAGAAAGTTTGTCCGTTCCCTGCACGAACGCCAAACTTCGTTTCAATAACAGCAGCCTTGCGGTGCGTGCCAAGCCCTTTGGCAAGAGTACGCTCTGACTGTCCCAAGCCATATGTATCCGCGGTATCAAAAAAATTCACGCCGACATCCAACGCGGCATGTATTGCAGCAAGGAGCTCATCCTCCCGCACACTACCCCAGCCGTATCCGCCCATCGGACAACCGCCCATGCATAAGCGTGATACTTTCAATGTCGTATTTTCAAGAACTAAATAGTCCATATCTATTTCTCTCTATTGCTCTTTCCGACGACACGCATAGCTTTTTTTAAAACAGCAGTCACGGTCTTAAAGAAAAGACTCACATCCGTGCCGAACGAAACTTCCTTTACATATCGTATTCTTAATTTGTTTTTCTTCTCAAGTACATATTTTTCGTACATTTCATCCGCATTTTCCGCACCGACAATTTCATCAAGGCTGATGAACTCAATGGAGCTGAAGTCCGTAATACCCGGCCGCACTTCAAGAATAATTTTTTCCTCGCCCTTATAGGCCTCCGTATAGCGCAAAAGCTCCGGCCGCGGACCGATGAAACTCATCGACCCCCAAAGGACATTATACACCTGCGGCAGCTCATCAAGCTTCAGCTTGCGGAGAGCTTTCCCGGTTCTTGTTATGCGCGGATCGTTCAGCGCCGTTGTGCCGCCCATTTTGTCCGCACCCTTGTACATTGTGCGTAATTTAAAAATTCGGAATGCCTTGCCTTGGTACCCGCCGCGCAGCGGGGTGTAGAAAACCGGAAAACCGTCCTCAATTGCAATGAAAATACCTATAATAAAAACGATCGGTGTAACAGCGACTGCAGCAACAAGAGAAAGAATAAAATCAATGATGCGCTTAATGATTCTGTTGTATAATCCGCAATATCCCGCTTGCGGTCTTTTTTCTTTCAGTTCGGTCGCTCTCTGCTCTTTATGATTCATTTATTTTCTGTCCGTTTTTAATCATCTGAAACGTAATGAATTATCCTCACTTTTCAAGACAAGTGCTGAACACCCTCAGAAATATCCCAAACAGATGTTCATTTAAGTGCTCCCCCGTTTCATGCCCTGTTTTTCAAGTGCTGCCTCCATATCGGTTTTCGGGCATGCCTCCGGCACCCACAGCCAACATGAACTGCGGATGAATCATTCTCATTTCTTCTCTGCGTGCCTATGATCCGCACGCAATGGCGCATCGGGATGGGCAGCAGATATTTACAGCCGAAATTTTTCAAGCGTCACGGATCGCTCCGACCCAATGCAGCGTGATGCATATGCGCATTCAACAAAGTATGCTGTAATGAACTCAAGTGCGGTATGCCTTTTCGGCATCAAAATGCGCAAAATACGACTATTTTGATGATTCATTATACCATGATTGACGGAGAATTGCAAGAGTTTTGACTGAAGGGCGTTTGTAAGAGTGTAACCAATCATTAACACCGAAACACACCGTGCTGCTTTGTGTTCAAAATCATCTGTTGGCGAAAATGTGTATCTGTGGTATTCTTCATGTGGGAAACGTCTTCTGCGAATGTCTTGGGCATTATAACTGCTCATGATCCGCAGGTGTAAGGTATACATTTTGGTTCATTCCTTCAAGGTGAGTATAGTTTTCCACGCTTGTATACCATGACATCCGCTTCGTCCTTGCCGAACAATAGTCGCAAAAGCTGAGTGCGGAACACCAGAATCAATGTCGCCACGATTAGGGAAATGACCATCGAGAATTCAAAAAAAGAACTTATCTCAAGATTGTTGAGCAATAGCATTTCATCAAGTTTGATAGCAAATTGCTCGCGGAATTCGTTCTTTTCGTAAAACGCGTCGATGATTTGCTCAAAGTACGGTTTTGCCCAACAGTCATGAGCGCCAACGGGAACAATATAGACATTTGGTGAAACGATCTGTCGCGCACTTGTGCATGAAAGAACAAAAACGGGATATAAATCGTCTGTCATCGTCGGCATGAACCCAGACTTATTTCTTGTTGTTGAATATCAATCAGGCACTGTGCGAAATCCTCTGATTCACATTGCAAAACAGGTCTGCATAATTGCAGAAAATCTATCAGCATTCTTATTTTCCCCTAATAAAACACAGTTAAACTGTTCTCATTCAAATGTATATTTAATCATCGGCAAATAAAACTCATCAGACAACAACCGCAATTTTTCTGTCAACGTTCTCTTATATCATAAGCCGAACGAATAATTGCAATTACTCGGTTTAAAATTTCAAGGGAGCATATTAAAATGCCGGCAGTTGACTTTTCCTGTTTTGTCGGTTACATCAACTGCCGGTATTGTGTTATTTTAATTCAGTACCACTCGGTTTATGAACATTAGTATTCATCCTCGTACATTGTAATCATTGCAGAGCAGGTTCATAGCCGTCAACAGTTTGTGGCAATAGATAAACGGACCAACAATGATCAATTCACCCAGCACGTTCCATCCCCAGAATGTACCGGCTCCGAATTTGTAGTTGATGCCTCTTCGCGCCAGTTCTGCGCCGATTCTTTTTGAAATCCTATGACTCCAGACAAGAGGAACAATGCCTAATGTCAGCCACGAAAAGATGAAAAAGACCAAGCAGTAGTGCATAGTTTTTTTGCCATCGTATCTGCTTGCGATTGTGTTAATGTCAGAGCTGATATTTGACATCACCACGATGCCGTAAATACCCAAAGTTATTATTGACAAAAGAATATACTTGAGCAAGCTGCGATTTGTTTTTAATTGTCTTGCAGGGCCTGGTGAATTCTGTGTGTCATCAATTTTACATCCGCAGTTTAAGCAAACTGCTGCTCCGTCATTGACTTCTTTTCCGCAATGTTTACAATACTTCATAATTTGTCTCCTCGCTAATCTGCATTTTCTGATTCTGTGATTACCGCTGTCGTACTCAGACCGATGATACCGCAGCCGGCACATAAGTGAGTTAATAGGGAACACCTACTTCTCTTAACAATTGATATTATACATCAAGATGATTTTAAAGTCAATAGGTTAGGATAATATATTCACCTTTATCATTAATTGATTGCACTTGCCATCCAAATTTCTGAACTGCGCCGTTGTCACGGGAAGTGTGCAGATATTCTCCGCAGAGGATCACGCCTGTGCTGAAACAGCTTAAAGGACTTGTTTCAAACCGTTTCAAGCGATTTTCGGGCGTAGAAAAAGCCCACCGTAATTCTATCAAAATTACGGTGGACATCTGGCGGAGAAGGAGGGATTTGAACCCTCGCGCCCCTTCGCAGAGCCTACTCCCTTAGCAGGGGAGCCCCTTACAGCCACTTGGGTACTTCTCCAACTTAATATACTGTTAAAAAACTGGCGGAGAGAGAGGGATTCGAACCCCCGGTGCCTTGCGGCATCACTGGTTTTCAAGACCAGCTCCATAAACCACTCGGACATCTCTCCTCGTTCGCAACGATACGATTATAACAGAACTTCTGCCGCTTGTCAACAGCAGAAACGGCAGAAGTGGATATATATAATTTTTCTTTCGTTGCCGTGCTCATCGCCGTCATGCTCCCCCGCACCGACATGCATCGACGCGGCAGAAAAAGCAGCTTCGGACGATTAAACAGTTGCCTCAAGTGAATGAGCCGTTTTTAAACGCTCCGAGCGGCAGACAGGGGTATTCGGGCTTTATTGTCAGGTATTCAGATGAAATCAAGTTTACGCTGTTATAATCGAACCTGTCCAAACACAGCAAACCCGCATTATCCGTTCGGAGCATGTAATCGGTCTTACCCCTATCCTCAATTACATAAATCTTACCGTTTGCATAATCACAGATAATAACGCGGCTGTCAACAATTCCGGAGCCGATGTTGATCGTTGAGCAAAAATCCGGGCTTCCGTCACCGTTTATATCGCAGATATAAGCATCCCTGACCGGCAGTCCGCCGTACAGCACGGTCGTTTTGCCGTTATTAACTTCAACTGCCGAATCCGTGCAGCTGAAAACGGCATTGGGGAATTGCAAAAAGCTTTTCTCAACACGGGTACTGCCGCCGGATGCATCAAACCATAGCTCTGCCGCTGCTCCGCTCTGATCCGCCGCGCTTTCCGTACCGTAAAAAAGATGAATCATTTCGTCCCCGGTGCCGGAATAACCGTCCTCATCCGAACCATGCATTGGTCCTATAACGATATGGATAAGCTTTTCGCCGAGATTGGTGACTCCGTCCTTGCTGTAGGTTATAACTCGATTCAGCTCTTCAGCCTCACTGAAGCCCACAAAATCAATCAGGTATAAATCCGCATTCGGACACATGCGGCGAATCTCGTCCTTCGGCATGTACTTCAGTGCGTTGAGATAATCCTCAAGAAGATATACCGTTTCGGGTGCGGCAACACGGCTTTCTCCCGGAAGGAAGAACATATCCGAATCGCCGAAAAACCGCAATTGTTCGCGATACATTCCATCCTGCCGTTTGAAGTAAAAAACGATTGTTTGGTTGTCCCAAAGTTCAAAATCGGAATCCATGTCCAGTGAAAATCCTCCGGGTCGGGTGTAGATCTCCGCATCGGGATTCAGTTTTTCCGCTTTTCGAATTTCGGAAACAATATAGTCGGGATCAATATCCGCAATATTATCGCCCCTCATTTCAAATTCCGCACCTGAGTACAGACAGAATCTCATGGTACTTTTTGCATGCTGAACATCCAGTACGCCACGAAATTCCGCACCTGTCTTTTTGCCGGTCAAAAAACACACCGCAAGCGCTGCGCAGGCGAGCACGGCAATAAGAATCACCCAAACCGACGGTTTTCGGTAATTCATCACGGTCTTAACGCGTTCTTTAATACCAACTTCACCGAAGGCAAGCGGACAGGCATTGAAACGACTGCGACTAACGCTGCACGAAAGCAATGCCTGCATATAGTCCGCTCTCTGTTCGTTGTCAAGCTTTTTTATAACCTTTTCATCGCAGGCAAATTCAATATCGCGGCAAAACAGCACGTAGGACAGCCAAACAAGAGGATTGAACCAATGCACCGCGAGGATAGCAAAGCCAAGCGGCTTCCACTTATTATCACGGCGGCGTATATGCGCCCGCTCATGTTCAATTACGGTTTCAAGTTCACGCTCTTCAATGCCGAACGGAACATATATACGCGGCTTGAAAAATCCAAGCACAAACGCCGAATTAACTCGGTCGCTCTGATAAATATTATCGCGCAGCAGCACGGCTTCACGCAGTTTCCTGCCCAAACCGATGCGGCTTATTGCCATGTATGCAAGCATGACAATCAGACCTGCAAGCCAAATACATGCGATCTCGTAATCATCGGGCAGAGTAATTCTCAGGAGCGGAATTGTCAGCGATGTGTCGTAATCGTTCTCCTTTGATTGTGTTCCCGCTGCACCAGGCGTTTTTGCTTCTTCACCTGTGTCGCTGCTTTCGGCAGTTTTTCCTGCATCGGAGGGCACGTTTGAAGCATCTTCCCGTTCGGATTCCGCCCCACCCGATCCGCGGATCACGAGAGGCTCTCCCCCGTCCGTGTTGTCAATAGTGTCAGCATAGAGTTTTTCTCTGAAATTTTCTATAGGATAGTTGTCCGGAACAAGGCTCAGCGGACTTTCTATCGTCGTCGGAATAATTAACCGCAATGCAACAATACCCCAAAGCAGCACCCGAATCCATCCCGGTGCTCTTTTGAACAACAACCTGAGCACAAGCACGATAACAATTATCATGCTTGCCAATATACTCATATCGATAACCGAAATGCAGACTTCACCCACGCTCATTTTCCGCCTCCGTTCCGAATGCTGTCAATCATACGTTGAACCTCGTCCAACTCCCTTTCCGACATATCCCGACGCTTTGCGAAAGCTGCAACAAATGCCGGCAGCGAACCCGAAAAACGCTTCTCAACAAGCTCATCGATTTCACACGCCTGAGCTTCATCCTTCGAAATAATGGAAGTTATAACGCCGTCCTCGTTCTTCAGCACACCGCGCTCGCAAAGACGCTTCAACACTGTATAACTCGTTGTTCGCTTCCATCCAAGTTCCGCGAAGCAGAGCTTTGCAAGCTGCGCTGCGGATATCGGTTCGTTTTCCCATAGAATAAGGCAGAAACGGTATTCACCTTCATGTATTTTCGGAATTTCTTTCATAATGACTCCTCCGCGATTTTGTCTACTGTTGTAGACTGTTTTTTAGTCTACCACTGTAGACGGCTTTTGTCAACAGTTTTTTCACAAAAATTCAGAGCCGATTTAATGCTCCGATCCGGAATCAACCGAAAAAACATTGTATCCACCCTTTATAAATGGCAAAACAAGTGCAGGAAAATGAATCGGTTCAAGCCCGACGCGCGGACGGAGTTCTCGGGTTTATGTGCTGAGCCGAAAATTCTGTCGATATTTATATACATCTACTGAAAAAAATAGCATGAAGAGATTCTTAAGCTGCGGATGATAAAACGGAAGCTGCTGTCAGGCAGCTTTAAAAAGGCAAATGCAGTTATATGCCCGTTTCCGCCATGCTTGTTCGCCTGCTTGCGATGGTTAATCTTTGCTTGGTTTTTTCCCATGTTTAGCATTATATTTGTTCGCCGGCACAGCGGCAGCCTTGATCTGCGCTGCAGTGCTCCGGTTCCGTCAGTATTTGTAATACTGTGCGCACAGCATCATTATTTTATTATATGCGAACTTAAGGCAGCTTCCGCAAAACCATTGTCGAATTCACTCTTTTTGCGCGAAAGCAATTGTGCCCGGGAGCCGAGTCTGTCATATTTGGATTGTCTGCAATTCTCCGGGCAGCGGTTCGGCAAAACATTCCCGGCAGTTTTCAGCGGAAAACTCTTGACAAACATCGCGATATGTGATAGTCTATATACGTTATCAACCGAGTATCGCTGCTCACCGATAACAGTTTTTTCCGAAAACAGGGTCGCTGCATCTAAAATGCAGTAACCCTGTTTTTGATTAATGAAGATTCCGAGCGAAGGCAAATCACACAGGGGGAAACGCTTCAATCCATACCACTTGTGAATGCAGTGACGGTACATTGCGCTTATAATCGCCGACAGCGGTATTTCAATCCACGCCGCCCGTGAAGGCGGCGACGAGGTTGGAAACCGTCCCTCGGGCTGCTTCTCTCCGTCGC
>ENA-OPYH01001543-OPYH01001543.1-human-gut-metagenome-genome-assembly--contig:-NODE-1543-length-12922-cov-2.602627_pt1 | contig 12922 bp, 9 predicted proteins | sample MGYA00241254_ERZ501488 | MGnify/ENA primary metagenome ERZ501488 (study PRJEB25962, sample SAMEA2042660) | human gut metagenome | biome: human gut; feature: human-associated habitat; material: faeces...
CGCGATGGTATGGTCCAAGGAACTTATCGAGCTGATAAATCCGCCGTAGAAGGAGCCTTCAGAGAAACATTCTCGAAGTGAAAACTTAAGTGTGAACATGTTCACAGTGTTCACACATGCCGACTTTGAGTTGAAAGACCCGCCATAGAGCGGGTCGATTCGTAGAATGGGTTATTCGGATTGAAGCCACATAAAGCACGAAAAAATTAGAGGCTTAAGGAGGAAAAGATGGCAATTAGCGGATCAAACGACATATCACTCTTACAAATGGGCATCGGTTTACTGCCTGTCGGGATAGCTCTGTTTTTATCTTGGAAATACAAGCTATGCCTGTCAAAGCCGTTAATTATCGGTGTCGTGAGAGGGACCGTTCAATTGGTTGCCGTCGGGTACATCCTCCTGTGGGCTTTCCGACAGTCGGATCCTTGGATACTGGCTGCGCTAATTCTATTCATGATGGGTGCAGCATCACAAGCAGCTTTAAAACGGCTTGGCGGACTTCAGAATGAGAAAAGCCGCCGGAAGTATCGTTTCATCCTGTTTGCCGCGATCTTTTTGGGTGCCGGTTTAACGGTCTCTTATCTCGAATTTGTTGTAATTCGTCCTACTCCGCTTTGGGAAGGCCGGTATTTAGTTCCGTTGGCCGGAATGATTGTTACCAATGCGATGAACTCAGCTGCCTTAGGTGTTGAACGTTTTAGAAGTGAACTCGACTTACGCGCGGGTGAGATTGAGACGCTGCTGGCTTTGGGTGCAACGCAGCAGCAAGCGGTGCTTAAAACTGTTCAGCTTTCGGCTTCGGCTGCCATGCTGCCGGCGATTAATATGCTGATGGTTTTAGGTATTGTGGCGCTTCCGGGCATGATGAGCGGTCAGATTTTGGCAGGTGAATCTCCTTTAATCGCAGTTCGATATCAATTACTGATCTGCTTCTCCATCGCCGCAACAGCCGCTATCGTGACTTGGGTCAGTATCCAAATGACACAGAAACTTTATTTCACGAAGGACGATCAATTTATCCGGACACAGGATTCCGGAGACTAACCGGCAAGACTACAAAATAAGAATACCCGAGAATTTGATCCCGGGTATTTGTTTTCTTGCTGTTGTACACAGGTTATTTATGAATCAATTGGCGTATGCGTTTATTGATTTCATCGCAAAGGCATTTGTAGTTGTTAGCCGCTTGTTCTATGGAGGCAAAGGCTGTGCGTTTGCATTTTTTAGCGAGATCTTTTTCCCACAGAAGCTGTTCTTCCAGCACTTTCTTTGGCTGCGGGCTTAAGTTTTGTGCAACTTGAACTGTGCCGAACAAAATTTGTTCCAGTCTTTGGTACTCTTCTTGGCGACAGAGGATTTCATGGCTTTCAATCTTCCCTGCGCGTCTCAAACAGACTCGGAAATTGGAGTTGGTTTCGAGTTCTTGCCCTTCCAGCATATCCAAGCGATCACGAGCCGCCTGCAAGTAGCAAGCTAAACTTAAATGCTGCTGATCATTTTGCTTACGAAGGGAATAATCACAATGGCTCTGACGCCAGCTTGAATTCTCGCACGCGCGCGAACGGTGTTCTCACCGAGTATCGGAGTTCGCACCATTGCGAAGACCGTTCGCATACTTGAGAGAAATCAAGCTTTCCCACTGTGATTGATAGCGCAGAGCTTTTTGCTTTTCTCCTTCTGTCAGCAGCGTCATGTTTCTATCGAGTGCCTTGGCGATAGACATATTGAGACGCTCGAGCAGACGTTCCTGACAAGCAATTAATTGACGATCTGTAGATGCTGATTTGCGGCATGCAATATATTGTTTGTCTTCTTCAAAGTCCGATGCTGACACAGCGGAAGAAAAAGCCAAGACGATGGCGGTGAGAGATAGGCTGAGGACTTTCATAAAAAATTCCGTTGCGTGCACCATAATTTCATTCAATTGTAGAGATAAATGTTGGGAGTCTCCTCGGTGTTGGTAGTAATTTTTCTCAGGAAAAAACAAACCGCCTCGAGATTCTCGCAGGCGGCTTGAGTTATTGCGGCTTTAGTTCTGTCTATTCACCGTTTAGGAGAACGCCGGCGTTCGGAACAAACGAGGCGTCCAATGTCGATCCCTCGGGAAGTAATGTAGTTCCGGGGAGGAAAGGAACGGACATGGAATAGGGCTTCGGATTGAAACCGTTGACGACTTCAAATTGATAATCAACGCGGTCGCCTTCGAAAAGACGGTTGATCAGTTTGACAGCCAGACAATTATCGGAAGCGCCGATATTCAGATTTTCCGGACGTACGATGAGTAGCGCTTTTCCTCCGACCTTGGGCGGATTCAAGACACCCATACGGGCTTTGACCTTTCGTCCCGCAACATCAACGATGCCGTATTTGTCCTCAACGGAAACGAGTGTGCCGTAGAGCAGATTGGCCTGACCGATAAAGTCGGCAACGAACGGAGTTGCCGGGTCATCGTACAGATGCATCGGGGTTCCGATCTGCTCAATCTTGCCCTTGTTCATCACCATGATGCGGTCAGACATTGTCAAAGCTTCCTTTTGATCATGGGTTACATAGTTCGGAAGCATTAACAGTTGCGCCCGGTTTTGCCAGACATTAGCCGCCACGGGCAATGTAATCGTGTTGGCAGTAGACTATCGTCTGGCTCCCGAACATCCGTTTCCGGACGGACTGGAGGACTGTATACGTGCCGTAAAATTGGCTCGCAAAAAAGCTTTGGAATGGGGCAGCTCACCGGAACTCATTTCCGTCGGAGGAGACAGTTCGGGAGGCAACTTAGCTTTGTCCGTCTGTCTGCATAACCTGCAAAACGGGATGCCGCCTCTTCGCTCTCTCCTGCTTTTCTACCCAGTGGTATCTGCTTGGAACGACGCATCGCCTTCTTGGAAAACTTATCAAAAGGGAGCAGCATTAGACGGTTCGTTGATGGAGGCCTTCAATCAAGCCTACACACGCGGTCAAGCCAAACATCCTTTCATATCTCCCTCCCTTTGCCCGGACAGCCTGCTCTCACGTCTGCCCCGACTGCTTCTCGTGGCTGCCGAACGCGACATCTTATGCGACCAAGGGAAAGAATTCACCGACCACGTGAAACGCCTCGGCGTGACAGCGCACCGTGAAGTATTGCCAGGCACCGTCCATCTGTTCATCACCGTACCGGGACAGGATACGGCTTTCCGACATGCCGTGTCTTTGGCTGAAGATTTCCTTCGGCCTTGACGGATTCCCGTTTAAAGATATTTAGTAAATATACTTATTATAAGTTATTCCTGCGTAACGGAATGACTTATATCCGAACAATACACCCGATACACAACAAAATATACCGATATTTAAGTATTGACGAACATTCTCGAATGGGATAATTTTGTAACCTCAAAAATTAAACGTCATGTTACAAGGAAAAAATCCCATTCTCGGCATCATCCTACTCTTTTTCTTCTCTCTCCCGTCTTTTGCTCAAAATGCTTCAAATATATTGGAAGGAACCGTGCGCGACATAAAGGGAAAACCTATAGAGTTAGCTACGGTAAGCCTGAACAACGTCATAGGTTCCCATACCGACCGGAACGGACACTATAAGCTGACCCGACTGAAAGAAGGTACCTACCAGTACCGTGTTTCCTTTGTAGGTTATGAAACGGTGACGGGCACGGTGCATATCCAATCCTCAAAAACAAGACTGGATGTCACGCTCAAAGAGCTGAGCCTCAACCTTAAGAATGTAACAGTGACGGCACGGCAAGAACAAATGGGCTCTAAATCGCTTATCGGAGAGGACGCCATACGCCACGTACAACCCAAAAGCCTGAACGATTTGTTGCAGCTCGTACCGGGCAACCTGATTGAAAATCCGAATTTGAACAATCTGGGGCAGGCACACATACGCGAAATAGAAGATGACGACAACAATGCCTTAGGCACCTTGGTGGTAGTAGACGGCACCCCTTTAAGCAACGAATCGAACCTGCAAGTGGTATCGCCCAGCAAATTCGGCGCCAATTCCGGCATGCAAAGCGACGGGATGAGCGAACAGACGACAGCCGGAAGAGGCGTAGACCTACGCACCGTCAGTGCCGGAAATATAGAATCGATGGAGGTGATACGCGGTATCCCCTCTGTGGAATACGGTAATCTGACGTCGGGCGTAGTGGTAGTCAAAACCAAAGCGGGACACACGCCTTGGGAAGCCAAGTTCCAAACGGACCCAAACTCCAAACAAGTCTTCGCCGGCAAGGGATTCAACCTCAAAAGGGGCGGAGCTGCAAACTTCAGCGTAGACTGGTCGCAGTCGTGGGCCGATACGCGCAAGCACTACATGGGATACGACCGCATCACGGCCTCAGCCGGATACTCCGCCCAATTCGGGCCGCTTTCCCTTAACGTAAAAGGAGCCTTTTACTCTAACGTGAACAACCGTAAAGACGATCCCCAGTTCGAGGAACAACAAATACATTACAAAAACACCAACGTGGGCGGACGGCTTTCCGTGAGTGGGCGTTACAAGCCTGCCGGAGGCTTTCTCTCTTCGCTGGACTATAATCTCTCAGCTCAAATGTCACGCACGGTAGACAGCCACGACAATTGGGTGAACAATCCCGACGGACTGGTCACGACAGCCCGCGAACCGGGTGTACACGTAGCTCAGATACGTAATGTGGGCTACACATCGGCTTACCGCATCGAGGGCATCCCCGTCAACCTGTATGCCCAAGCTGTGGCAAACAAATACTTGCAAATCTCGGAAAACGACTATGCCAACCTGAAACTCGGCGCAGAATACACTTACGATGCCAACCGGGGTGAAGGATTCACTTACGACGAAAATAACCCGCCGCAGGCTCAAGGGGCACAGACTCTCCGTCCACGGAGCTACAAGGACATACCTGCCCAAAGCACCTTGTCGGGTTTTGCCAGCAGCCGTCTGCGTAAGGGGTTGGGTTCCATGGGGCTTATGCTGGAAGCCGGAGTACGCGTCAGCAACATGTTTGTAGACCGGAAACAAAGCGGAGGTATCAGCCACTTCCTCGTAGCCGAGCCTCGTGTCAACGCCACGCTAAACCTGTTGGACAGCCGGAACAATCCTGTTTTCGACTTGCTGGCCCTGACCGGAGGTTTCGGCATCTCCAACAAGATGCCCACACTGATGTACCTCTATCCCGACTATGCCTATTTCGACAATGCCAGCCTGTCTAAATACGGGACGGAAACAAAGGACCGTTTGGGATTGATCACGACGGACGTAGTAAAGAATACGGCTAACCCCGACCTGCGTCCGGCACGCTCCACGAAATGGGAAGCGGGCCTGTCTTTCCGCATCAACAGGATAAAGGGTTTTGCCACATTCTTCCATGAATCCCACCGGCACGAACTGGGCTTTACGTCACAACTCATCTGGCAAAACTATGACAAGTACACCGTGCCGGCCACGGCAACCGACCCCGTATTCGATGCCGCAAGCGGCGACGTGACTTACCGCGTGGATGGGACGGAGCATACAGCCCTGCGGACGAAGACCACCGAAATGTACACCTGGAGCCGGGCGGCCAACAGCACGACCACGCACAAGCACGGCATCGAGTACGGACTGGACTTCGGTGAAATCAAGCCCTTGCACACCTCGCTGAACATCAGCGGGGCATGGTTCCATATCAAGCGCAAAAATGAGAACATGCCCCTGAACTATATCAATTCTTCGTTCGACTACGTAGGCGTGCTCCCTTCGGGCGGAGGGAACCTGCGAGACCGGTTCAATTCCACGTTCCGGCTCATCACCCACATCCCGGCCATCAAAATGGTATTCACCACATCGGTACAGGTCGTATGGTACGAAAGTACCCAAACCATCTACGAAGACGAGAACGGAAACAGCCGCTACTATCTCAAGTCTTACGAAGACAAGGATTACCTGGTAATCAACCCCGTGGGATACTACGACAAGCAGGGCCACTACACGGCATGGAGCCCGGCCGATGCCGACGATGCGGACAAATCGCGCATCATGTACCGCACACAACCTTACTTGTACGAAAAGGATGTCATCAAGCCATGGGCGTTGCTGAGTTTCCGTTTTACCAAAGAAATAGGCCGTGTGGCCGAACTGTCCGTCATTGCCAACAACTTCACCAATACCAAGAAGTGGCACACCAATCCGCACAGCCTGGCCAAAACGCAACTATACCCGGACATGTACTTCGGAGCGGAACTGAAGCTGAAACTTTGAGAGCACACCTATATATAAACATTTAACAAACAGAAAACATGAGAAAGAAGTTTCTTAAAAATGGCGTCATAGCCATGATGGCCGTATGCGGCCTTGCCTTCGTGTCTTGTAGCGAAGATAACGACGAGGGTATGAAGAGTTACAAACTGACGGTCAGCTATTCCCTTCCGTCGGACGTGGAAGCGTCTAACGTGGAAGAGCTTAAGCTCATTTTGGGTTCGACCACTAAAAACGACACGTTGTCCTTGGACGCTAACCCGAAAGAGATAGAACTTCCGCAGGGACAGTACAAAGTGACGGTCACCGGCAAGGTGGCCGATGAAGCTAAGGCCTACCTCAGCGGCAGCACGTCGGTGGACCTTTATGTCAATACCCCGGTAACGGTCAATCTACAGAAAGTCATGCAGTCTTCCTTGATTTTCAAAACGATTCATAACTCTGGCAGTAAACAATATTACATGCACGAGAGTTATTTCGAAATCGTCAACAACTCAGACGAAGTACAGTATCTGGACAATCTCATTCTGACCGCCCCTGCCGGCAACCAACAAACAGCGAATGCGTGGCAGGCCAACGGCTACGAAGACCTCTACGCCTGCGGACAAGGTTCCGTAGTGGCATTCCCCGGAAACGGGCACGACTATCCCCTCCAGCCGGGTGAGAGCGTCCTGATTGCCAACGATGCCACGAACCACAAACTGGCATATGGCGAGGATGCGTCGCAAGCGGCAGACTACGCAAGCTGCCCGGACTTGAGCAATGCCGATTGGGAAATTTATCTGAATTATAATGCTAACGATGTGGATTACGCTGCTCCCAACTTGAAAACAATCTTCCACAACAACAAGTACATGTTTGCCTTCGGCCTGGGCGTATCGGGACGGTCTTACGTACTGGCCAAGTTACCGGAAGGCATGACACCGGAAGCTTATGCGGCATTGGAGTCGAGCGTGATGTACGAACCGGGAACCTCTTCCACTACTATGACCTATCTGGTCATCCCCAGCAAATATGTGCTTGACGCAGTAGACATATACGATCCGGAAACCGAGAACCACTACCCCACGTTCTTGCCGCAAGATGATGCCACCGGTGTGAAAGGCAATCCGATGTATTCGGCAAAATGTATCCGCCGGAAAGTGACTAAAATCGAAAACGGACGGCCTTACTATCAGGACACCAACAATTCTGCCGCCGATTTCCTGCGCGACCAGCCGTTGACTCCGGGTGAGACTCCTACAAGTGTTGATGAATAATTATGAAAACTGACAGGGACGGGAGCGAATCCCATCCCTGTTTTAATCCGAAAAGAAAATGAAACGTTACGTCCTGTTACTGTCGTTGAGTTTGGGTTCTCTTGTCCAAATGCATGCGCAATCTTTAGAAGAGTGCCGAAGCGAATGGAATGAAAGTTCGGCTAATGTGTCGGACAATATCCGGTATACCAGTCTGAACCCCTCGCGCATCTCTTTCAATTCCTACAAAAACAAGGGTGTGGCCAAACTGGACTATACGATTGGACGTGGAAGTTACCGACCGGTGGATGAAGGCAGACAATCGAATCATCTCAAGTTTTATATGGGGGGAATTAAAAATCTGGGCAAGGTAGACGTGTCGGGCTTCATCAGTTACCGCAATTTACAAGAGAAAGACAAGAAGTGGAACTCCACCCTTTTTCTCAACCCCGATAACCCATTTGTGCTTTGCGATTCAGTGGCAAGCGACGCTACCACGGAATCTTTTGAAATGGGCATGACGGCCTCTTATGCATGGAATGAATCCTGGAAAGGGGGAATCTCTATCGGATTGACATTAGGAAGCCTGTCCGACCAGACAGACCCTCGCCCCAAAACCAATACCACCGTCCTGCCTATTTACGTAGGAGCGGAGCATCGGTTGAACTCCCAATGGGCACTGGGTGCTACGGCCGGCATTTCCTTTTATAATTCGGACATCGCCTATACGTTGGTCAATCCGCTCAATAGCCACCGCTATTTCCTGATGAAAGGTATGGGGGACTATTACCGAATCTCGTCGAACGACGTGTCGGGCTACCAACGCGCATATAAGGGACTGAATTATACCGGTGCCTTGCAACTTGTATGGGAACCGGAACACAAAAAATACGGGAATTTCACGGAAGTCCGTTATACGCATGTTTCGGAAGAAGCTACAGACGGAGGTTCTTCCTATAAATTTTACGGAGGAGACTATACTTCGGATGAATGGATGCTTCAGAACCGTTTCCTTCTCTCCCCTCACCGTCAGGCACGTCACCATCTGGTATTGACGGCATCCTACCATTCCGGAAAAGGTATATGGCGGGACCAGAAAATGATGACAGACACCGAACACGGAAATCTGGTATATTACGAGACGCTCAGCAAATATAAAATTCAGGACGACCAGCGAATGACCGCCGGACTGGAATATCGCTTCGAACGATTGAAAGATGACAAGCAGGATTTCTTCGTAGACGCTTTGGCCGCATTCACATCATCTGCCTACAATCACCAGTTGTCCACCGGAAAAGCCAAACAAACATTTACCTTACTAACCACACAACTGTCTGCAGGCAAGTTCCTGAACATCAAATCCGCAGGTTTGGACTTGTCTGTCCATGGCGGTTACCGTATACCGTTGAGCCGCACTTACGGCAATGGAAACACCAGAACGGCCAATGAAGACATTTCTGCCGTATACACCCGTCCCCAATTCGAGTATGCCGCTTCCGGACACGCCTTGATAGGGGCTTTGGCACAAGTAGCTATCCCCCTTCCTAAGAAAATAACTTTAGGCATTTATATATCCACGGATTTCATGTTCTATACGGACAAGAATGAATATGATGATACTTTCGACGGTACGAACCGTTCGCTTTCTACCGCAGGAGTATATTTGCAATTTTAAGGATTAGTTTTATGAGAAAAAGAAACATCTACTCTATTATCAGCCTGTGGTGCGTGCTATTCTTTTGCCCTACACTGCACGCCGAACGAAAAGGCTTTGCCGTCGTCATCGATTCCATCAGCTACCAACAGGCTCAACACGAACTTGCTGAATACATCCGGGCATTGGAATCCAAACAACATTTCAAAGTCTATACTGTAGTCGACCGGTGGGGTGTACCGGATTCTATCCGTGCTACTCTCAAAGGTCTGCACGCCCGGCCTCACGAAGCCATCATAGGTGCCGTATTTATCGGTGACATCCCCATTCCCATGATTCGCGACGCACAGCATCTTTGCGTTTCACAACGAACCCCTTTCCTAATTATTAACCTAAGCAGGAATCCTCTGTCCCGTCAGACCGTTATTATGACGACTTCTCGTTGCAATTCGACTTTCTGAAACGCGACAGTACAGCCCCATATTATTACTATTCATTATCAGCACGGGGAAGTCAGCAAGTACACCCCGATTTGTTTTCCGGACGCATCCGTCCCACCGACGGCGATATGCCCGGTTCACGTTACACCAAGCTCAAAGCTTACTTGCAGAAAGCAACGGAAGCAAAATTGCATCCCGAACGTATGATGTCCGTCTTTGTCTATACAGGCAGCGGCAGTCTGTCAGAATCCAAAACGGCCCATATTGACGAAATGGCTTCCATGCATGCCCACTTCCCTTCGCTCGCACACCGTCCCAATGCCTACCGCTACATGGACTATTCCGACGAGAAACTCATCAAACAAAAATTGATGAACGCGCTCATGTCGCCGGACCTTAGCGTGGCTTTCATGCACCATCATGGCGATTACGACACACAGTACCTCAGTGCTTGGCCTAAACCCTCAACTGCGGAAGAAGCACGCGAGTACTTGCTGCATTGCTACCGCTCCTCCCTGAACCGTGCCCGGCATTTCGGATATGATACGGACAGTATCAGACGAAATTTACAAAGCCGCGACCAGTTGCCCGACGCTTGGATGGCAGAGCTGGACGACAGCGCTTTGGCAAAGGACGACTCTTTGGAAAGCGCCATGACCAACATTGTGTTGTCTGATTTCGCCCGCTACGCTTTCCGGCCGAATTGCAGAGTAGCCTTCTGGGACGCCTGTTACAACGGTTCCTGGCATCGTGAGAACTGCATTGCCAACGAATACATATTCCAACCGGGAAAAACAATCTGCGGACTGGGAGGTTCTGTCAACGTACTTCAGGACAAGTGGCCGGACCGCTTTGCCGGTCTGTTGGAACAGGGGGTTATGATAGGATTCCTGAACCAACTCAATCCCGATTTGGAAATGCACGTGGTAGGCGATCCCACTTTTGCATTCCTTCCGGAACAAGATCACTCTCTTAATGACCTCATCAGTTCCGGCAAGCAGAAAGATTGGAAAAGGTTGCTCCGCCACAGTCTCCATCCGGATATACAGGCATTGGCCTTGCACCAGTTGCAAGAAAGCAAGGAACTCTCCGACCAACACCTGTTGGAGTATCTGAAAACGTCCCCCTACGAAAGTGTCCGCCTGGAAGCGTTCTTGCTCCTCCAACAACGGCATTCCGACGACTTTGTCTCTGCCATTGAAAACGCAGCAGACGACAATTTCGAATTGCTGCAGCGTTTTGCAGTCAATGCGCTTATCAAAAACGGTGATCCTCGTCTGGCAAATACGTTGGCCGGGAAACTCTGCGACGTAAATACATCGGCGCGAGTGGCATTCAATGCCCTGCAAGGCACACAGTTCTTTTCCCGACAGAATCTGCTCCCCGCCGTAGAGGACAGACTCCGGCAAGTGGCTCCCTACGTGGTCCAACCCGAAACCTATGCCAAAAGCGTATTGAAAAACGCCGAAAACTATGCCGGAAGATGGAACGAAGAGATTGAAAAGCTGTGTAAAGGAGAAATGTCGCACAAACGTGCTTTGACACAAATCAATTTCATGCGAATCTATTGCCCGCCTTACCTCTTGCCCCAAGTAGCCGGTTATGCCGCCACGCTAAAAGACGACGAACTGCTGTTACCGTTGCTCGAGGCTTTGGGATGGCACCGCCAGGCCTATACTTCGGCACAGGTAGTCCCCGTAGTGGAAAAACTCATGAAAGACACTTCCCACTCGGAACAAGTGCGCCAAGAAGCTCTGAAAACCTACAAACGATTGAAATAACCCTCATAGAACAAGAAACATAATGAAAAAACTATTATTATCCGTCCTTACTTGCCTGGCTTTTACGGTTCAAATTGCGGCACGTAACGGATTTGCCATCGTCATCGACTCGGTGAGTTATCAGGAAGCACGGCCTGAAGTGGACGCTTATGCCCGCGCCATAGAGCGCCTGCATGGCCTTAAAGTATACACGGTCATCGACCGGTGGCAGGTGCCCGACTCCATCCGTGCCACCCTGAAACATTTGCACGAACAGAAATCCGAACCTATCGTAGGGACTGTTTTCGTGGGCGACATCCCCATCGTCATGGTTCGCGACGCACAGCACCTGACCAGTGCCTTTAAGATGAACCAAAAGAATGACCGCCGCGAATCGTCTGTCCCTTCAGATCGGTTCTACGACGACTTCGGCCTACAATTCGAGTTTCAGGGTAAGGATGAAGACAAACCCTATTTTTATTATTCCCTCACTCCCCAAAGCAGCCAGAAAGTCTATCCGGACTTGTACAGCGGACGTATCCGGCCTACCGACACGCCCGAAAGCTCCCGCTACCAGAAGCTCAGGGAATATCTGATCAAGGCTGTAAGGGAGAAAGAAAGACAACGGGCGCTCGGACAACTGTTTTTCTTCAGCGGCCACGGGTATATCTCCGAATCCAAAACCGCCCGCATGGACGAGAAAGCGGCTTATTTCGAACATTTTCCCTCATTGGCCGGACGCACCAACCGCATCAGCTATATGGACCACACCGACCACAATCCGGTAAAAGAACATCTGATGAACGAAATGATGCGTACCGACCTGGACCTGGCCATCCTGCACCACCACGGCTATTTCGACACGGAATACCTGAACGGTACGGCTCCCATCCGTACGGTGCGCGAGGCTAAGGAGTTTATCATCCGCAACGTGAGGATGCACGTGGAGGAAGCCCGCGAAAGAGGACGTAATTACGACTCCCTGCGCGTGGTACTGGAGAAACGTTTCGACCTGCCGTCCACCTGGCTCGGCGACACCCCGCGGGCCGACAGCCTGCGCATCGCCGACTCTACTCTTGTAGCTAACGAAGACCTGCATCTGGAGGATTTCAAAATATTCGGCTATCGTCCCAATGTACCCGTCGTAGTGATTGATGCCTGCTTCTGCGGCTCCTTCCACCAGGATGACTGCATAGCGAACGAATACATCTTCCAGCCGGGCTCTACGGTGGCTGTCATAGCCAATACGGTCAATGCCTTGCAAGACAAATGGTACGATCGTTTCATCGGACTGACAGCCCAAGGCGGTTGCGTAGGAGACGTAGTACGCTTTTCCAATCTCCTGGAGTCCCATGTCATCGGCGATCCCACGTTCCGCTTTGCCCCCGTACCCGGAAGTGTGGATGTGGACGGCCTGCTGTTGCAAAATAAGGCTTCTTCTTGGAAAAAGCTGTTGAAAAGCCCTTTGCCGGACGTGCAGTCATTGGCCATCGAACAGTTGAGAAGAGCCGGTGCGCTCTCGTCGGCCGACCTGCTCCGCATCTATCGTGAATCTCCTTACGGCGTAGTCCGCTTAGAAGCGCTGATGGCCCTCTCTGCCACCCCCGACAACC
>ENA-OPYH01001549-OPYH01001549.1-human-gut-metagenome-genome-assembly--contig:-NODE-1549-length-12866-cov-4.465381_pt1 | contig 12866 bp, 13 predicted proteins | sample MGYA00241254_ERZ501488 | MGnify/ENA primary metagenome ERZ501488 (study PRJEB25962, sample SAMEA2042660) | human gut metagenome | biome: human gut; feature: human-associated habitat; material: faeces...
GTCGCCGCACACATCAAAGAGGCCACGGGCAACCGCAAACGGAGCAGGAGATCTCAGATATCTCCCGTTCCCTAAAGGCACTTGCGAGATAAAAGTCGTGGCGCGGACGGGAAATATGGAAGAGGCGAAAGAATTGATGCGCCGCACGAAAGCGTATGGCATCATCCGTATTCCGGATGATTTCAGCCGTAAGGTCAACCGGATGCAACAGGCGTATGTCGGTTTGTACTGCGACATGAGCGGATTGCTTTACTACAAAGCGCTGCTGACGGCGTGTACGGACGTGTCTTTGGATATGAACACCGAATTGCAGATCAAACGGATGGGGAATACCACCGTGCGGCAGGATGAAGTGTCTACCGCACCTTTGTTGTACGAGAGTGTGGCTTTGTTCAATCCGACGAACGGGTTTGCCTGTTTCCTGATTCCGGCTGTGTTGATGCTGGTCATCCAGCAGACGCTGCTTCTGGGTATAGGACTGATAAACGGTTCTGCCCGCGAACGGGCTACGTTGCATACCCAACTGGTTCAAGGGGCAGGGAGAGGTACGGTGCGTTTGGTGTTGGGCAAGGCACTGTGCTACCTGATGCTGTATGCTTTGGTGAGCGTGTGGGTGTTGATTGTAGTGCCACAACTGTTCCATTTGGCTCAAATTCCTCAGGCATCCGACTTGCTGGCGTTTATGGTGCCTTATTTGTTGGCATGTATATTTTTTGCCATGACGTGTTCTATTCTGGTGTACCAGCGTGAGACTTGTATGTTGATATTTGTATTCACCTCCTTGCCCTTGTTGTTCATTTCGGGGATTTCATGGCCGGGAGTGGCTGTGCCCGATTTCTGGAAATATGTATCTTGGTTGGCCCCTTCCACGTTCGGCATCAACGGTTTCGTACGTATCAATACGATGGGGGCTTTATTGGAGGATGTGACATTCGAGTATGTCGGCCTGTGGATTCAGGCTGGAATATATTTCTTGACGGCTTGTGCGGCTTATTATTACATGATAGGCGAGAGCCGGAAAATCGCGAGTAAGCGAGCGCAGACCGAGCTTGCTCAGGCTCTGCCGAGCGAGAGCGATTTATCTAAAAAGGCGGAATCATTAAACTAATCCATATTCATGAAAAAGTTATTTCTGATGGTCATGGCCGTTTGGGCCGGACTTGCAGGGACGGCGGCTGCACAAAATTCTCTTTCTCCCGCCGAGGCTACGGTTTACGAAGGTGACAAACTGGCAGACGAAGGCGCATGGTGCTGGTTTGCCGACCCGCGTGCGTTGCATTATGAGAATGCAAGCGGTACGATAAACAGCAGTTATGTCGGTTATATTGACGTGCATGGGGCTGTGAAGGCCGTTCAATATGACTTTTTGAAGGGAAGGAGGTCGGAAGTGCTGATACGCTCTTATTTCCAACCGGATGACCATAACAATCCGACGTTTCTGGTACTGCCGGACGAACGTGTCATGATATTCTATTCGCGGCATACCGACGAACCCTGTTTTTATTACCGTATTTCCCAAGTCCCCGGTGACATTACGACGCTGGGTGAAGAGAAGAAAATCCTGACGAAAGACAATACGACCTATCCTTCTCCTTTCATATTGTCCGACGACCCGGAGCATATCTACTTATGCTGGCGTGGTATCCGTTGGCATCCCACCATCGCACGGTTGTCGTTGCCGGATGAGAACGATGAAGTGCAGATAGACTGGGGGCCTTACCAGATGGTGCAGTCCACGGGGGCGCGTCCGTATGCCAAATACTATTCCAACGGGAAAGACCGTATCATGTTTACCTATACGACCGGTCATCCGGATAACGAAAATCCGAACTGGTTATACCTGAACCGTGTCAACATCAAGACTTTGCAACTGGAAGACGTGCAGGGCAAGGTGTTGTCAACCATTGCCGACGGACCGTTTAAGGTGAACCGTACGGAGCAATATGCCGTAGATTATCCGGTAGCGGTCGTGGATCACGGTGTATTAAAAACAACAATTCCTTTTTCTGAACATTTTTCAACAGGAATATTATTGACCCCCGCACCAGCTCTCGCAATTGCTTTTACATTGTTTGTAAATTCATATTCATGTAAAGATGCACTTCTAAGTAAAATGGCATCTTCATTTTCTAACGTTTCCCCATATTCATAATCTTCATTAAAATAATCTAATCCTTCAGAAGATATCTTATTCATTAATTTTACTTTATACATAGTTGTCCCCTTACTGATTGTTTTGTTCAAATTCTTTCATAAATGCGACAAGTTTTTCAACACCTTCATAAGGCATTGCATTGTAAATAGAAGCACGAATTCCCCCTACAGAACGATGACCTTTTAAATTCGTCATACCTGCTTCAATACTTTCTTTTACAAACTTCGCATCTAAATCTTTATTTGGTGTCGTAAAAGTCACATTCATAAGTGATCTATTTTCTTTATCACTATGTGCTTTATAGAAAGTCGATTGATCTAAATAGTCATAAACTAATTTAGCTTTCTTTTCATTTCTTTCTTTCATGACTTCTAAACCACCTAAAGAATCAATCCATTCAAGAACAAGTCCTAAAACATAAATAGCATAAGCTGGTGGTGTGTTATACATTGAATCATTTTTAATCATCAATTTATAGTCTAATAAAACAGGTGTTGTTTCAGCTACATCTTGAAGTAAATCTTCACGAATAATCGCCACCCCTAATCCAGCGATTCCCATATTCTTTTGAGCACCAGCATAAATCATCCCATATTTACTTACATCTACTGGTTTAGATAAAATATTTGATGACATATCCGCAATAATTGGTACACCATATGTTTCAGGAACATATTTCCATTCTGTTCCATAAATTGTGTTATTGGCGCAGATGTGTAAATAAGATGCATCTTTCGATAAATCTAATTCATCTTGTGTTGGAATGTGTTTAAAATCATTGCTACTACCATCATAAACAATATGAATATCCCCATATTTTTTTGCTTCTGCAGCTGCTTTTTTACTAAAAGCACCTGTAATTGCATAATCAGCTTTCCCATTCTTTAAAAGATTTAAAGGAACCATTGAAAATTGTTGAGTTGCTCCCCCTTGAATGAAAACAATTTTATAATTGTCAGGAACATTCATCACTTTCTTTAATAATCCTTTTGTTTTTTCAAAGATATCTAAGTAGGAAGAGGATCTATGACTCATCTCCATTACAGACATACCACTGTTTTCATAATTCAACATTTGTTTTGCTGCTTTTTCAAGTACAGCAACAGGCAACATTGAAGGACCTGCTGAGAAATTGTAAACTCTTTTTTCGGTCATATATAAAACCTTCCTTTCTTATTTGTATTGCTAACATTATATTGTATACAATCCTGTTTGTCTAGTGAAACGTGATGCGTTTATACAATTTATAAATAGTTATTAATTTAATAATTTTTTTATAAACAAAAAGACAGGTTACCCTGTCTTCAATATATGTCCTATCAATAAAAACATACCTACTGTTAAACATATAGTTGCAATCAACAAATAAGAACTTGTTTCAATCGAAGTAATAGGAATATTTAGCATCTTAATATAAAAAGTCTTAGATAATTCAATTGATAAAATCATTAAATAATCCACCAAACTCTTTACAATAAAAATAACTGTTAAAAATAATGGAAAAGCTTTTTTATTTAAAGCATAAATCTTTATAAACAATACTAAAATAAGAAGAATTAAAATCATCTTAAAGATTAAAGATTCAACCATTGAATAAATAAAAATAAACGCTTGAGAAAATGATTTCATTTTCTTTTTCATATTATGTGTTAATTTTTTCCAAAAATGATTCTCTTTAACAATTTTAGAAATATCAGATACTTTTACGTTTGTATCATGATTTTCTTTAATAATTGTATAACATGATTTAGAGAATTGATTTATTTTCTTTTGATCTAATTGGATTTTTTCATCATTTATATGACGTATCGTATAATCAAAAGCATAGCAATTAAAATTATAGAGTTCTTTATTCATTCTTAAATCTATTTGAAGTTGTTGTAATTGTTTAAATTGTATATTTTCATCTTGATCAATAACCAAATCAACAATTTGATTGATTGTTAAAGCATCAAGATAATTATCACCAAGTGTTTTAACACATATTGTTTGAAAAGTGCTTGAAATTGTAAGTAAACACATCAAAACAATGGTAAGTGAACATAATAGGATTGGTCTCTTTTTTTTCATTTTTTTCACCTATTTTTATTATACCTAATAATACAAAAAAAGAAACTGTTCTTAAGGATGTAAGAAACAATTTCTTTGATGATGATTATAAATACCGATTGCTTCTAAATAAGAATAAATGGTAATACTTCCAACAAATGACATACCTCTTTTCTTTAAATCCTTCGATATTTTATCAGAAAGTGGACTTGTTGTAGCAAGTTCCTCATCTTCTAAATAGATAATTTTGTGATTTGTATAAGACCAAAGATAGTTAGAAAAAGAGCCAAATTCTTTTTGGATTTCAATAAAAATTTGTGCGTTTTTGATAGCCGCTTTGATTTTTCTTGAGTTACGAATAATTCTTGAATTATTCATTAACTCATTTACTTTCTTTTCATCATAGTAAGCAACTTTAAAAACATCAAAGTCATCAAAAGCTTCTTTAAAAGCCTCTCTTTTATGTAAAATCGTAATCCATGAAAGACCAGCTTGAAATGTTTCTAATAAAAACATTTCATAAAGCTTTTGATCATCATAAACAGGTTTTCCCCACTCATAATCATGATATTCTTGATAAAGAGGATCATCACTGACCCAAGAACATCTATCCATTTTTTACCTTTCTAAAATCCGTTAGTTCAATCTTATTATTCTTTAACCAATCTTTTAACCACTTTGAACATAGAAAATCACATTCCATCGCTCTAATGAGGGTAAATGATGAATGTTCTAAAATATATTGATCTAAATAACCAGGATGAAAGACCATAACGGATATATCATGATTTTTGATAAAATCTAAATTATTTTCTACATATTCCTTTGGATCATAAAGCATTTTTTCATTGAGTTTTGCCATGGCAATTCCATAAATATTGTTTTCTTTTTCAAATTCTTGATCAAAAAGAATATTTTCATAAAAGAGTCCATATTTTTTAGCAACATTTTTTAAAGCAGTAAAAAAGTTTTGAGAAATCACTGCATGACATTCAAAATAATCTGGATTTCTTCCCGTCATTTCTTTAAAGCGTAAATATTGAGCTTCAATTTCTCTTTCAGCTTCTTCGACAACAATAGTGTCTACTTGACGATTTCTTATTTCTCTTGAACTACAAAATTCACCATTTTCTTGTACTAATGAAGGAATAAGTTTTGGATCTGTAAGAGGTCTTCCTGCACAAATGTTGGTATGTTGTCCTAAAGCAATATCAAAATCTTTAAGAAGTTCATAGCCTGCATACGCCTGTTCCATGTTTGTCATAATTCCAACACTGGTAATAACACCATCTTTAACTGCTTTATAAATTCCTAAATTGACTGCTTCACTAAAACCTAAATCATCAGCTCTCATGATTAATTTCATATTTATGTCTCCTTTTTTTATCTTTTAAATAATTTTTTGTTTGAACATAAGTTTTCATATTTTTATTTTTTACCTGATTGATATACTGAATAACATCTTTATTTAAAACAATACTACGTTCTTTATGATACGGATTTATGATGATTCCATCTATTTTCTCTTGATTTAAAAACATTCTGGAATAATCGTCAAAACTATAAACAGAACTTTTTTTATTTTGACATTTTTGATCCTTTTCCATTTCTAAAGTGTTTGTATAAATGGGATAATACTTTTTATCTCCTATTTGATAAATTGGTAAATCTTGATAATCAAATACCGATAAAAAATAAGATCGTGTAGACAATTGTTCAAATAAGATATCTAAATATTCATAATGTTGATAATTTACTTTTTCTAAAAGAAAATGAAGATAAGGATTAAAAACATCCTCTCTAGAATTCGCTAAATGATTATTTTTATTTGTGAAAATATAACCCTCGTCTATGATTCCTGATAGTTTTTGATCAACAAGAAGTGCATAGAAATTATTTTGTGGATCAACTTCTATCCATTGGTTCACTTCTATTCTTTCTTCAAAGCCATAGGGACCTATTAAATACAGCGATTCTTGTTCTTGTATTTTTCCATCAACTGTCCCTAAAACAAAGAGTTCTCCTTGCTTATGAGGATAAATTTGTTCAACGCAAAAAGAAAAGAACATTTCCTTTTCTTCATGATTTTCAATTTTATGTTCTCTATGAAATAATTTCATCTTATCACCCATCTTTATCTTATTCTTTTTATTTGTCTTTAAAATGAACTTAGATACGCTTTTAACACCTTCATATGTGCCGTTGATAAAGGTAATTGATTAATTTCTTCTAACGTATACATATTTTCTATTTCTTTATCTAAAATAAAATGATACACATGCATCCGCCATGTGCGATGACTAAAAACATGTTTAATATCTTTAATGTGTGCTTGAATTATTAAATTTTGTTGATATTCTTCTTGAAATGAAGAAATAAAACTATAAGGACTTTCTTCGTCATATTGAACAAAACCATAAAGATTTTCTAAAAGCCCCCCTGGTGGATTTTGTATCAATAAATATTTATTTTGATATGTGATAATTCCTGTTATATAGCTTATTTCTTGTTTTTTGATCTTTTTTATATTAATTGGTAAAACATCCATTTGTTTCTTTTTAAAAGCTAAACAGCCTTTTTGAATAGGACATTCTAAGCATAAGGGATGAACAGGTTTACAAATCGTAGCACCTAAATCCATCATTCCTTGATTAAAAGCAGAAGCATCATGATTTAAAATGAGTTCTTGTACAATTTGATAGATCTTCTTTTGAACTTTTGTTTCCGCAATATTTTCTTTTATTAAATAATAACGACTAATAATCCTCAAAACATTGCCATCAACAGCAGGAACTTGCTTTCCATAAGCAATAGAGCTAATCGCACCTGCTGTATATTCACCAATTCCTTTTAAAGATAAAATAGCATCATATTCATAAGGAAAAACACCTTGATACTTTTCTAAAATAATTTGTGCACTTTCATGTATATGCTTAGCACGACGATAATAACCTAATCCTTCCCACATTTTATAAACTTCTTCTAAAGAAGCACTCGCTAGTGCTTCTACATTTGGAAAGTTTTTTAAAAAACGATTATAGTAAGGAATAACCGTTTCTGTCGTCGTTTGTTGAAGCATAATTTCACTGATCCATATATGATAAGGATCTTGATCTTTACGCCATGGAAAATCTCTTTTATTTTCTTGATACCATTTAATTAATTGTTTTTGCATAATGTAACCTCAAAAATGAGTATACCATTAAATCCTTATAAAAGCATTAAAAGTGTCCCAACAATTAAGCAAATAAATCCACATAGAGATTTCTTATTAAGTTTTTCATGAAAAACAAAATAAGAGAAAATAACCGTTACTACTAAACTTAATTTATCAATTGGAACAACCACACTTGCTGGTCCCATTTGTAATGCCTTGTAGTAACAAAGCCATGATGCTCCAGTAGCAAGACCAGATAAACAAATAAATAAAAGTTCATGTTTATCTAAATCTTTTAAAGTATGTTGTTTATGACAAGCAAAAACAACAACCCAAGCCATCACTAAAACAACCGCAGTACGAATAGCGGTTCCTAAATTTGAATCAATATTTTCCATTCCTACTTTACCAAGTAAAGATGTTAAAGAAGCAAAGATGGCAGAAAGTAGGGCATAGATAAGCCAACTACCTTTTTCATCTTTAATTTCTCCTTCTTTTTTATCAATCATTAAATACGTACCAATAGCAATCATACAAACACAACGTCCTTTTAAGGGTGTAATTTCTTCTTTTAAAAAGATAAACGCTAAAATTATCGTTAAAATAGTACTTGATTTATCAATTGGTACAACTTTATTAATATCACCAATTTGTAATGCCTTAAAATAACAAAGCCATGAAGCTCCTGTTGAAAGTCCTGAAACAATCAAAAAGAACCATGTCCTCATTGAAATTGATGATAAAGATTGATGACTTCCTCCAACCAATACCATTAACCATGAAAAAAATAACACGACAATGGTACGTAACGCTGTAGCCACATGTGAATCTGTTTTTTTAATACCGCATTTAGCTAAAATAGATGTAATTCCTGCAAAGAACGCAGAACCAAATGCACATAATACCCACATATAATCATCTCCCTCAATGATTATAATACTTTTTACAAATAACAAAAATTAAAAAAATACTCCTCAATTGGAGCATTCTTTTACCAACTCATTTCTAATATTTCTTCATGTTTTTCTTTTAATTGTTTTAAACCATGATAAGTTTTAACTATTTTATGATTTTTAATATAAAGTAAAGTTGTTGGTTGTATAGTTTGCTTTTTAATCTTTATCTCCTTATCTTTCATTTCTACAAAATAAACACTATCTGTTGCTTTAGTTAAAGAACCGATTCCATTATCACTATTAATACTGTCCTTATTTTCTAGTGAATAAAAATAAACCCAATATTCATGTTGATTTTCTTTTAAAACTTCACTTACTTGGATATGATTGTACTTTTTATAAGGGTCTTTATTATTAAAACTATAAAATCCTATCACAATAAATACAACTAAAAATATAACTACGATCATTAATTTTTGTTTTGTCTTTTTCATAATCTTTTCTCCTCGTCTTTTAAACATGTGCTAAATCCATTTTTGTCGTTATCGCAATAATATCTCGATAATATTCTTCTTGTGTTTTATTATTTTTTTCTAAACATTTCGATATTTTTCCATCTTCTAAATAAAGTAATCTATTCGAATAAGAAGCAACAAGACTATCATGCGTTACCATTACAATGGTCGTATGATTTTCTTTGTTTATTTTTTTAAATAATTCCATTAGTTCTTTCGCATTTTCACAATCAAGATTTCCTGTGGGTTCATCCGCAAAAATGATTTTTGGTTTCATAATCAACGCTCTTGCGATAGCGGCTCTTTGTTGTTGACCTCCTGAACATTGAAGTGGATATTTATCAGGTATTTCTTCAATATTTAATTGTTTTGTTAATTGATTTAATCTTTCTTGTTGAATTTTTGGATCAATATTATTAATTCTAAGCGAAAATAAAATATTATCTTTGATTCTTAATGATTCTATTAAATTATAGTTTTGGAAAATAAAACCTATTTCTTTTTTTCTTAAAAGTGCTTTTTCGTTTTCTGACATTGTCATTAAATTATGAAGATTTATTTGTATTTTACCATTTGTTGCTTCATCAATCGTTGATAAAACATTTATCAATGTGGTTTTTCCTGAACCAGAAGTTCCCATAATACAAATAAATTCACTTTCTTCTACTTCTAAACTTACATCTTTTAAAGCCACTTTAGAAAAAGCACTATAAGGATTATAGACTTTCTTTAAGTTTTCCACTTTTATTGCTTTCATAATGTATTCCTCCTTTTACTCATATAAACAACAATTTGTGAAATTAAATAAGGAATCATGTATTCCAAAACAAGGCATAAAATGATTGATAGGCTGATTTGTATTTTCAAATAAAAGACACTTATTATACAAAACATATAAATCAAAGTAAAAATCCAAAATAAACCATAAAAATAATTTCCTTGTTGTGTAGAAACCTGTATAACTTCTTTTCTGTTTAATCCTATTTTAAATAAATTAGAATAATGTTTTTTCTTTTCATATAAATCAATAAAGAAACGATTCATCAAACTTGTACTTAATAAAATATTAATTAAAATAAACGCAATTTGTAAGATCATAAAAATGAATGGTCTTTGAGTCGTAACAAGAATAAATGTAGGAAATAAAATAATTGATAACATAATATAAACTATTAAAGATTTTGATTGTTGCATAAAAATAGAAACATCTCCTAAAGATACATATTTTTCTCCTGATAATTTCAAATGATCAAACATATCTAATATTGTATGGGGAATAAAATAATAAAACATCCCATAAGCACCTATCGCTCCAATACAGGCCGCAATAGAAAATCCTGCATCTAATTCATAAGAAGAATACATGGTAAGGATTCCTAACATATAAGCAATAATATAAACGGTATCTGGTATTTTTAAGATGCGTTTATCTTCTTTATAGTGATTCATTGTATGATTTGTAAGAAGTTCACAAATATTTGTAGAAAGCGCATATCTTGTTTCTAAAAATACAATAAATATAAAGAGAATTCCTACAATCATAAAGAGAAATTCATAGAGTTCTTTATTAAGTAATATTAAGGGCATTTCTATTTTTAAATATGATTTTATTAAATATAAAAATAAGGGATTTAAAAACAAATAAACAAGATTTGAAATCAATAAGGAAATACTCATTACCATAACCATTTGAATCATCTTATAACCTATAATTTGTATTAGGTTATAACCTGATAATTTCAATAAGCCTATCTCTCTTGAAGTCATTAAACAATGATAATAACAGCTATAACTTATAAGTGAGATACAAATAACAAGTAAAACAAAAGATAATAGAATAACAATAAAATTATCATTGAGTTTGACTACATCCTCTGGTAAAGCATAAGCTGCATTAAAAACAACTTTATGACCTATTTTAATGATCTTTTTAAGATAAGGATTTGTAAAAAACTGTATAAACAATAAACAAACAACGAATGTTGCACTCAAAGAATAAATAAAACTCATCAATTTTTTCTTTTCGATAAACAACATATGAATTGCCATCTTAATCATAAACATCACCTTCCCTTGTTCTTTACACTTTCATCATAGTCTTATTTTTTTTAATGTTTAGAAAAGAGGCACCAACAACCAAGATTACGTCATCAACAACAAAAAAGCTCCACATAAATGGAACTTTGTTTTCTTTTATAACTCCATAGATATTTTAACAATCTTAGAAAAATAAGTATCAAATGAATCATCGTTTTTCATTAGATGATCTTTTATTTTTCCATCTTCAATGTAATACATTTGTGAAGAATAGGCTGCATCTAAAGGATCATGGGTTACCATAATAACCGTTATCTTATCTTCTTGATTTACTTTTTCTAAGTATTGCATGAGTTGTTTTGAACGAACGCCGTCAAGATTTCCTGTCGGTTCATCAGCGAAGATAATCTTTGGATGCATAACGAGTGTTCTAGCAACCGCTACTCTTTGGGTTTGTCCTCCTGAACATTCAAAGGGATATTTATCTAAAATATCGGTAATTTCCAATTCACCAACAATACGATCAAAATCATCTTGATCTATTTTTTTCTTAGAGAGTTTTAATGGTAATTGGATATTTTCTCTAATAGTAAGTGTATCTAATAAATTAAAGTTTTGAAAAATAAAACCGATGTTTTCTTTTCTAAAATGTGCTTTTTCACTATCAGACATTTCAAATATATTTTTACCATAAATAAATAATTTACCCTTTGTAAGATCATCAATTGTCGATAAAATATTCAACAATGTAGTTTTTCCTGAACCACTCTTTCCCATAATTGTAATAAATTCGCCTTCTTTAATACTTAAAGAAATTTGATCTAAAGCTAATTTAGGATTTTGACTTAAAGGATTATAAATTTTTGTAAGCATTTCTGTTTTTATGATTTCTTCCATGATAATACACTTCTCCCTTCTTTATAATCTGTGATAAGATACATCACAGTCATTGGAATAATATAAGCTAAACAAATAAATAGTGCTTTTAATGGTAATACTTCTTTGAGAATCAATGAAATAGATAATGTTAAAAGATAAATGCTGATACACATAAATAAAGTAAGATAGAATAAGAATATTTCTTTTTTACTATATTTTTTTATAGACTTTAAATCATACCCTAATGTGAATAACTTTTTATAAGAGTTTTTATTTTCTAATCTTCTGATATTAAGTCTTTGATAAATAATATAGTTTAAGATAAGATTTGTGAAAACATACATCAAGACAAATTCAATAAAAAATCCAGATATATCAACATAAACATAAATCATGACTGGCATCATTAAATTGATTAAAATACTTAATAAAATCAACATACTCATTTGATTAATAATAAAAATATAATTCTTTAAAACAACCATCATTTCACCAGAAACATTTTTTCTTTGAATAATTGTTTGAATTATTCTAGGAAGTGTATATTTTACAATTCCATTGACTCCAAAGACACATAATGAAAGTGGAACAATTAAATCAATCTTTAAAGTTGAGGTAGTCATAACATAAAGACCATAGATAAATAAAAACAAATAAAGAACTTCTTTAAATAAACTCTTTGTCTTAATCTTGTAAGAAATAACTTCATCACCTTTTACTAAATGTGTTGTTGGTGTTTGAATAATATATCTGAATTCAACAAAAATAATAACTAATATCGTTAGAAAGAAAAACGCTAACGTATCTGTATATCCTTTTCCAAAAAGGGCAGTATCTACATGTTCATGTAAATAAAATGAAATAAACTTAAATAATAAAGGTGTTACTACAATGCGTAATAAAGTAAATAATATAAGTGAAACAACTAAAATAATAACGAGTTGTATTACAAAAAATACAACAATTTCTTGATTAGTATGACCAAATATTTTTAATAAGCCTAAAATTCTTGAATGAACTTTATTATAGTAATTAGCAGAATAAACAATCAAATAAATACAAATAAGCATAAATACCAAAAGAACAGTTGATCTAAACAAATCCATAAAGAACGCTGTTAGATCGTAAGCGCCAAATAAAATAGTGTATTTAAAAAGGTCGATTGAATTGATACAATG
>ENA-OPYH01001554-OPYH01001554.1-human-gut-metagenome-genome-assembly--contig:-NODE-1554-length-12859-cov-8.166823_pt1 | contig 12859 bp, 9 predicted proteins | sample MGYA00241254_ERZ501488 | MGnify/ENA primary metagenome ERZ501488 (study PRJEB25962, sample SAMEA2042660) | human gut metagenome | biome: human gut; feature: human-associated habitat; material: faeces...
CGATGTCACCCGTCAGCCCTTCGTAGTTGCGGTCGAAAGCTGTACCTATCAGCTCGCCTTTGGCATTGAACACCGGACTGCCTGAGTTGCCGCCTGTATTGTCTGTATTTACGATGAAACAAACGGGCATCTCACCATCGGGCATGGCGTATTGTCCGAAGTCTTTGGCCTGGTACAATTGCTTTAATCTGGCGGGAACCACAAACTCCCAGTTGTTGGGGTCTTCCTTTTCCATGGCTCCTTTCAGTGTGGTGTAATATCCGTACTCTACACCGTCGGCAGGGCGGTACGGCAATACGCGCCCGTAGGTCAGGCGCAGGGTAGAGTTGGCATCCGGATAGATAGGAGTGCCGGCTTCACGCTTCATATCCATCATTCCCTTTACCCATACTTTGTGGGCAGCGTTGTAGTTGCGGTTGGCATCCATCATGGCAATGGTGGTTTGCAGCAGGCCGTCGGTAATGGAATATTTGAACAGGGTCATCCAGTCATTGCCAATTTTATACAGGCTGGGCTTGCGGATGAACTTGGCAAAGTTTTCCTTGCTGCCAAAGATGGAATATTCGAAACAAGCGTCAATGAAAGCATCACTGTCACCCTTGAACCGCCGGTCGATAATCTTGAAGATACCGATGCGTTGTTCGGCGGGGATATATTTCATATAGGTTTGCAGCATCTTTTTGCCAACAAGCCGTTCCACTTCAGGGAAAGGGACGGCAGAGAAATACTTGTCGGCTGCAATCTGCAAACTGTCGGCAGCGGCTTTGATCTTGACTTTGTCTTTGCTTTTCAAAGCGGCGACCAGTGCGGTGGTACTCGGAATTTTCATAAAGTCAAGTCCGGTAATCAACGCTTCCTGAATGGCTTGCTGATGATAGAGGGCGCCGCGGCGGTGTTTTACGATGTCGCGTATCTGATCGAAGGCTTTTTGATAGGAACTGTCGTTCAAGGCACGCCCACGTGCCAGAAGTTGTTCCTGCTGTGCGCGTTTCGTATCCAGTACTTTCAGGCGGACAAGCCCTTCGTTCATGCCGATTGCATTCTTCCAGTAGTTGGCGGAAGAGGCATACTTGCTTGCATAGTGGATGCGTACGGCATCGTCCTTCAGCATCTGTTCCATAAGAGCTTTCTGGCGGACGTCGCGCACGTGATGGCGCATGAAGTTGGTGGTTTGCATACGTTCTTCCACTTCATCGGAAATCATGTAGCGCCAGTTACGTCCGGGAAATCCCATAACGAATGTGAAGTCGCCTTCGCGATAGCCGGCAAGGCTGATGGTGAGATGCTTCTTTACCTGTAAGGGGACGTTGTCGCGGTTATACTCGGCCGGCTTTCCGTCTTTGTCAGCATAGATGCGGAAAAGGGAGAAGTCGCCTGTGTGGCGCGGCCACATCCAGTTGTCCGTATCGGCGCCGAACTTGCCTATGGAGGAGGGGGGCGCGCCTACCATACGGATGTCGCTGTAGGTGGTCTTGAGAAACAGGTAGTATTTGTTTCCGCCGTAGAACGCTTTCAGTTCCGCTTTACGGCCGGGTGTGAGCGTTGTGCCTTGTTCGGAAAGGAAGCGGTCGGCTATCTTGGTTAGGTATTTGGGAGACAGGTAGTTGGTTCCGTTTGGGTCGGAGTCAATCTGTAATTGCTTGTTGACGTAGTCTGTCACATCCATTATCTCGTCAATGTAAGTGACGGTAAGCCCTTTGCAGGGGAGTTCTTCGCTGCGTGACATTGCCCAGAAACCGTCGGTCAGATAGTCATGTTCTACGCTGCTATGTTGCTGGATGGCTCCGTATCCGCAATGGTGGTTGGTAAGTACCAGTCCTTCTGCTGAGATGACTTCACCTGTGCAACCGCCGCCGAAATGTACGACTGCATCTTTCAGGGCTATGCCATTGGGATTGTATATCTCTTCGGCAGGGATTAGCAGTCCGAGTTCGGTCATAGCGACCTCATTCTGTTTTTTGAGGTCGGTAAGCATCCACATTCCTTCATCGGCATAGACCGATAAGATACCGGATGTAAGGAATAATGATAAAATGATTTGTCTCATGTAAATGTGTGTTAGAAGATGTTTTGAGAGTGAATGCCATTCAGTATACGACCGAATGTCATTCACTCTTATATCCTTTTAGGGGAGGTCTCTCGATTTACTCGATAATGTTCATTTCTTTTATCAAATGCCCGCATCCGCCCAGTTTTTCAAGGATGAAAAGTACGTAGCGGATGTCCAGTGCGATGCAACGTTGCAGGTTGTTGTTGAAGTTGATGTCACCACTCAGAGACTCCCAGTTGCCGTCGAATGCGCAGCCGATGAGTTGCCCTTCGCCGTTGATGACGGGGCTTCCGGAGTTACCTCCGGTGATGTCGTTGGTTGTCAGGAAGCAGACGGGCATTGTGCCGTCAGACATGGCGTAGCGGCCGAAATCTTTATTGAGAATGAGTTCTTTCAGCTTGGCCGGAACTACGAATTCCCGGTCTTCAGGGTTCTCTTTTTCGAGAATACCGTCTGTGGTGGTGTAGTAGTTGTAGTGTACGGCATCACGCGGGTCGTATGATTTTACATTTCCGTAGGTCAGACGGAGTGTGAAGTTGGCATCCGGATAAGAGGGTACGGGCAGTTTCATCTCTCCTAAACCGCGGATGTACGCTTTATGCAGCAGATCGAGATCATTGCTCAAAGCCCTGTTTTCCATAATAACGGCGTTCAGCTTTTCCAGCTTTGAACGGGAGTAGGCAGTGGCGGGATCTTTTTCGATGGCCTTCACTGTGGGCTTCTTCATGAACTTGTCAAAGTTGGTACGGTTGGCAAGGATGGAGTTGTCGTACAGATCGTCTACAAAGACGTTGTAGTCGCCTTTGTACTTATCCCGTATGGTCAGATAGAAGGTGGGCAGTTCTTCCGGTTTCAGCTTTTGGGCAAGGGCGGGAAGAATGGCTTTGGCTACGGCACGGTCCACTTCGTGGTCGTAGTCTTTGTTGTGGATGCTGTTGAACACTTCTTCCAGTTGCGCTTTGGAGGCAGTAAGCAGTGAGTCGTTTTTCTCTTCTAATGCAGTCTTGATGTTGTCCATTACCATGTATGGGCTGCCGAATTCAATGGCACCGCTCAATGCTTCGTACAAATACTCAAGTTGGCGGCTGACAGGCTTTCTCTTGGCGATGATACCGTCAATCTTGTCTACCACTCCCTCGTATTCGGGTTTGCCTTTGGCAAATTCCGCAAATTTCTTTTCTTGTTCCGCTTTAGTACCCAGCACGTCGTTGTCGATGATTGCCTTATTCATACCGATGGAGTTTTTCCAGTAGTTACTGCTTCTGGCAAATTTACTGGCGTACTGTATGCGGGTCTTGTTGCTGGCGTTCATATATGTGCGCAGCACGTCAAGACGTACTCCACGCATGTCAATCATGGCCTGATTGTCTGCTTCCATGCGTTCTTTCACTTCCGACCGGGTGAGGTAGCGGCTGGTTCTGCCGGGGAACCCCATAATCATGGCGTAATCGTTCTCTTGCAGACCCTTGATGGAGATGGACAGATACTTCGGAGTTTGCAAGGGCACGTTGTCCTGAGAATATTCGGCAGGCTCTCCGTTTTTGTCGGCATAGATGCGGAACATCGAAAAATCTCCCGTATGGCGCGGCCACATCCAGTTGTCTGTTTCACCGCCGAACTTTCCTACTGAGGGGGGAGGGGCGGCTACCATGCGGACATCGCTGTATACTTTGTAATAGAACAGGTAGAATTTATTTCCGGCGTAGAAAGGCAGGGCTTTTACTTCAATGCCCGATTTGCCTTTCAGGTCGCTCTTCTCCAGTTCCTCTTTGGCAAGTTTGTTAAGGAACGGTGCGGTCATGGCGCCTACTTCCGTTACTTCTCCGGCTTTGACTTTCGCGTTGACAAGGTCGGTGATGTCCACAATGCGGTGTACGAAACGGAATTTCAATCCCGGAGTAGGCAGTTCCTCGCTACGGCTTTTTGCCCAAAAACCGTCTGTCAGATAATCGTGCTCTACTGAGCTATGTTGTTGGATAGCATCATAGCCGCAATGGTGGTTGGTGAGGATTAATCCTTCCGGTGAAATAATCTCGCCGGTGCAACCACCGCCAAAGATACCGACGGCATCTTTCAATGACACGCCGTTCGGATTATATAAATCATCGACTTCAAGCTTTAACCCTTGCTTTTTCATCATGTCGATGGAGTTCTGCTGTTTCATAAGTTGCAGTAACCACATTCCTTCGTCTGCACGTACGGAGCAGACGGTTGTCAATACGGCGATAGCCGCAATCAAATACTTCGTTAATTTCATTCTTTTATTAATTAATATATGATTTATTTGAATTTTCCTTCCCGAATGGCTTCCATGACGTTTGCAGGCGGACGCTGGTTCATCAACTCCTGCTTCATGAAGTCCATGTAGGGGGCTACGTGCTTGAAGAACTTCCGGTAGCCTGCGCAGAGGTAGTTCAGTCCGGGTTCACCGTTTGCTGTATGCGCAAAACGATTCTTGGGACATTCGCCGTTGCAGGCAAACAGCCATTCGCATTCCCGGCACTGGGTAGGAAGCGATTTCTGCTTCATCAGTCCGAAGTTTTGCTGTTGTTCACTGTACATCATCTCGACGAGCGTCTTCTGATAGATATTTCCTAATTTATATTCAGGGAATACAAAATGGTCGCAGGCATATACGTCTCCGTTGAATTCCATTACACCGGCATGTCCGCAGGTCTTTGCCATGGAGCATACACCGGGCTGTTCGCCTACCCAGTTGGCAAGGGTGGAGTCGAAGAGCTGGATGTAATAAGTCCCCACATCTTGCTTCACCCATTCGTCGAACAGGGCGCAGAGGAAGTCTCCCCATTGTTCCGGACTGACGGAGAAGTCTGCCAGTTCCGTAGATTTCTCTTTGTCTGCCAGTGAGGCGAGGTGGCGTCCGTCCTGATGAGGAGTAATTCGTTCCACGATAGGAGCGAACTGTATGTAATGTGAACCGATTTCTTTGAAAAAATTGTAGAACTCGAGAGGGTAATCGGCATTGAAGTCGTTCACCACCGCCATTGCGTTCCATTCTACTCCATGCTTTTTCAGCAGGTTGATGCCTTGCATCACTTTTACAAAGGACGGTTTGCCAAGTTTGTTCTTGCGGTATTCATCGTGGAACTCTTGTGGACCGTCGATGGATACACCCACCAGCCAGTTGTTCTCTTTAAAGAATTCGCACCATTCGTCGGTGAGTAATGTGCCGTTTGTCTGGATACAGTTGTCAATGGTCCGGCCATTGGCGTATTTCTTTTGCAGCTCCATGGCTTTTTTGTAGAAAGCCAGCGGGCGCATCAGGGTTTCTCCGCCATGCCAGGTGAACAGCACCTGCGGCATCGTCTGCGAATTGATATATTCTTCTATGAACTTTTCAAGCAGTTCATCACTCATCACATGTTTGGGATTGTTTACGTATAATTTGGACTTCTCCAGGTAGTAACAATAATCGCATGCAAGGTTGCACACAGCCCCTACGGGCTTCAGCATCACATACAGAGGTTTGGCAAAAGGAGCATAGGTTGACATGTATATTTTCCCGATTTTTATTATTTATGATTGTGCAAAAATACGTAAACCAAATGAAAATTCCTTTCTTTCTATCCGGTTTATAAGGAATATTAATACCTTTGTTGCGTATAATTCATAAATCGTTTCCTGCATGATTAAAATGAGTGTAAACCGCATTTTGCCTCTTTTGCTTTTACTTATGTTTCTCGCTTCTTGTACCCGGAAGTATAAGGTGGAAGGCAGTTCTTCGGTAACAAGCCTCGACGGGAAAATGTTATACCTTAAAACCTTGAAGGATGGGCAATGGGTAACTGTTGACTCGGCGGAAGTTATTCATGGACTTTTCTCAATGAGGGGCAGGGTTGATTCTGTGATAATGGCAACTCTTTATATGAATGATGAAGGTATTATGCCACTTGTGCTGGAAGACGGTAAGATTGAAGTTTCCATTTCCAACACGCAATTGACTGCCAAAGGTACGGCTCTCAATAACCTGTTGTATGAATTCATCGAAAAGAGAAATGCACTGGAACTGCAGATAGAAGAACTTGACCGTAAAGAGGCGCGTATGGTGCTGGACGGAGTCAATCTGGAAGAGGTTCATAAAGAACTGGAACAAGAGGGTGAGGCTCTTGTAAAGGAGATGAACGGTTATGTCAAACAGTTCATCATTGATAATTATGAGAATGTGTTGGGACCGAGTGTCTTTATGATGATGTGCAGCACGTTGCCGTATCCTATCATGACTCCGCAGATAGAGGATATCATGAGAACTGCTCCTTTGGAATTCAAGAAAAACGAATTGGTGAAGGCGTTCCTTTCAAAGGCTAAAGAGAACATGCAGTTGATTGAAGAGCATCAGCGTGTAAGGGAAAATGCTTCAGTAGCGGATACTTCCGGTAAATAATCTGTAAGCAGACCATTGCACTCAGTATGTGTTGCAAGAACAGGAAATCTTAACGGTCTTGATCTTCGTTTTTAACCATTCCCTTAAATTTCTCCGGGAGGCTGCTTTCTACGGCTGCATAAGCTTCTGTCATAGTGGCCTTAATATTCTCTGCCCCTTGCCCTTTGGGGGCAATCGGTTCATGAATAGTCAGTACCATGCGGTGGCGGTGTATCCACTTGCCGGTCCGGGGCAGTATCTCGAACGAACCGTCGATTGTAACAGGCACTACTGCCAACTGAAGTTCGTCTGCCAACTGAAAGGCTCCTCTTTTGAAATAGCCCATGTGCCCGGTGAATGTACGTGCCCCCTCGGGGAATACCACTAACGATACCCCGTCTTTCAAAGAGGCTTCCGCCTGGCGCATCGTTGCCAGTACTTTTTTCGGACTGGAACGGTCTACGAAGATGTGTCCGGCACTTTCGCATGCTTTGCCCACGAATGGAATTTTCCGAAGGCTTTTCTTCATCATCCATTTGAAGTTCCGCCCTAAAAAGCCGTAAATCAGGAAAATGTCGAATGAGCCTTGATGATTGGGAACAAATACGTAGGAAGTGCGTTTATGCAATTTCTCCCGCCCGTTTATTTTTACCGGAATAAGTAGAAGATAACAAATCAATTGTGACCATATTTTCCCCGGATAATATCCCCAGATGTGGGCGCCGCCCAATAACGAACCGATAATAGTGACCAGTGCGGTGAGAATTGTCAGCACCAATAATATAGGCAATGCAAAGCAAATCTGATAAATATTATAGAGTATTTTCATAGGTTTGGGATTTTGTTGCCACAAAGATAGACCTTTTTTTATTTTGTCACTAATTCTCGCAGACTAATTTTATGACGGTGATTTCAGGCCACGCACCAAAGCGGAAAGGCAGCCCTACATACCCTATACCGACATTGACGTACAATGCACGCTTGCCTTCATAATACATGCCCGACCACTCCGGATATATGAGGGAGGCCAGTGAATGTCCGAGCATTTCCATTTGCATCGCATGTGTATGTCCGGAGAGGGTCAACTCAATGTCTGAGTCCGGCAAAACTTCGCGCCGCCAATGAGTAGGGTTGTGGCTGAGCAGGATGCGGAACATCCCTTCCGTACCCTGTATGGCTTTGGGAAAATCGGCAAACTGGGAGAAAGGAGGTTCTCCGTCGTTCTCAACACCTATCAGGGCTATGCTGTCGCTTTTGTGATGTATAATAGTATGATCGTTGTTCAGCATCTTCCAGCCCATATCCTTTTGTTGCTCTATCAGATATTCTAAATTGGCAACTTCTTCTTTTCTGCTATGCCAGCGGTAATAAGTTCCGTAATCATGGTTGCCGAGAACGGAATACACGCTACCGGGGGCGTGGAGCTGCGAGAGGATTTCTTTGAAACTGTCCAGCTCGTGACTTTGCTGATTGACCAAGTCGCCGGTAAAGACAATCAAGTCTGCTTTCTGCTCATTCACCAAATTGACCAGTTGCCGAATGGCTTCCGGATTTCCTTGCCAGCTGCCTATATGTATGTCCGATAGTTGAAGAATACGGTAACCGTCAAATCCTTTGGGAAGATTAGTCGAGTGGTACTCTACATCTTTTACTTCAAAACGTTTGATGCCGACTATTGCTCCATAGAGGATATTGGCAAAAGTGATTGTACCCAGTATCAGCCCGAGAAGAGTATATGGAAGTCGGTGGGCGACAAAAGGGAATCGGGGATTCCTGAACGGTGTACGGAAAATGGCGAAAGACAGAAAACGACTGATTCCACGCATCAGCCTGTTCCATTTGGTATTGCCGCACAAGGGCGGCGTAAGCATTGTTGGTCTGATAGGGCCTTTCCTTGGGACGAATAAAGCAGCACTGAATCATTTGCTGAATCACCACTTCAAGGGGCTGGCCGTGCCGCTCGAACAGAGCGAACAGCAGCCCCGGCAGCATGGCAAAAATCATCAGCAGGGCCGCCGCGCTGTTGGAAAGATAGTTCCGGGTCAAAAAATAAAGCGGCCCGCCCGTGAGGAGCGCGCCGCCGAAGCAGACCAGCTGCCGCTTGGTCAGCCCGAATAAGACTTTGGATTTTACATGGGTCAAATCTTTGGGAACGGTCACATACGCCATACGTTTTTCCTTTCTCGGCCTTAGTGGGCACCAAACACCGACTTGCTGATGCTGCCGGTCTTGAACAGACAGAAACAGAGTAGCACGGTGTAGCCCATGCAGCCCCAGATGGCCCCGGCAATGTCCGCTGCACCTGAAATGTTGCGTATCAGCACCGCATAGATGCCCACGACAATCATAATCAGGAACGCTTGGAAGCCTAACGCCAAAAGCGATTTCAAATAGTTCTGCCCGGTGCTGCGCCACTCGCTGCTGCCCATGGTCGCCAGCGGGATAGGCCCCAGTGCGGTCACAACGTAAATCTCAATCATGCGGCCGTAGGTCACAAGGAAAATACAGATAGACAGGATGTTCATGGTCAGGCCCACCACAAGGGTCTGGAACCACAGGCTGAGCAGACTGCCAATGGTCATGCTTTCCAGCTGAAATTCCAGTCCGGGTATCAGGCGGTCAAAGTGGATGGATGTTTCACCGATGATAACGCCGGAACTTTGGTTGACAACGCTCTGGGTGGCATCGAACACACCCATGACGATATTCCATGTGTTGCTGACAATGAGGATGGCAAAAGCAGACTTGAAAATCCAGCGGAAGAACATGGAGGTGTCAAAGTCGTGCATATTGTTCTTTTCGGTAATCATCTGGATAAGCTCATGGCACATCACAAGGGCAAGGATGGCCGCTGCAATGGGCAGCACCACCGTTTCGGAAAGACTGCGCAGCATATTGAAAATGCCGCTGTTCCACGCCTGCGGGGTAGAGCCGACATCCGAAGCGATTTCGCCCACCTTGGCGTTCACGTTATCGAACAGGCCGGAGAGGTTGCCCGTGATGCCATCTATCAAAATGCCTTTTATCCATTTCTCGATGATCTCACTAATCAAGCAAAGATACCTCCTTTCCCGCGCCCTCCCATGTGAGAGGGAGAGCGCGGAGTAGGATTTTAAGTATTCGTTGTTCGGAAAATTGTGGGCAGCGATGCAGGACTTAGCCCAGCAGCCCGGACAGCAGCGGGACAAGGGTCACGCCGATCAGGGCAACGCCGCCGCCCGCGACCAGCTGCTTCACGCCCTGGCTCTTGCTGCCGGGGTTATCCTGTCCATAGCCCTCCAACAGGTTGATGCCGCCCCAGACACACAGGGCACCGCCCAGACCGACCACGATGGTCTGCAAAGTATCGACTGCGCTGTTGAAAAATTCCATAAGGTCCTCACTTTCTGCCGCTTGTTCTGCGGCACTCAAAAATAAAATTATTCGGCTGCATTTTCATCCGACAGGTCGATTTCGTACAGGTCAAAACTTTCGTCCTGTGCGACTACCTGCTGCCGCTTCCGGCGCAGGGTGGATAAGAACCTGTCCACATCAAAGGTGTTTTTCTTGTCCGCGTCTGCAAGGTACTTGTAGTGCGGGTGCTTGGTGATGTCGAACTTCTCCGAGAAGAACGGTCTCACGCCACGCAGTTGCAAGATGCACCTGCCGCCGTCCATGATTGCGATTTCGTCCTCTGACATCAACGCCTTTCCTAATTTTTGATAGTTCAGTCCGTGGGAGGTTTGAGAACCCCGGTTCTCGCTGGTGTTGAAACTGTCGATGGTCTCTTTCCCCAGCGCATCGGAGATCTCTTTGGCATTCTTGCCCCGCCCACTCAAAAAGAGAACAGAATCGCAGTTGTCCGAAATGATTTCGGCCGCATCCTTGTAGATGGCTTTCAGCTGCGACTGGCTCTGCAAAATGATGGATGCCGAGATTTCCCGGCTGCGGATGGTGGCAATCAGCTTGTCGAAGTTGGGTATCTGTCCGATGTTGGCGAACTCGTCCAGAATCAGCCGTACATGGACAGGCAGCCGGCCACCGTATTTATCATCCGCACGGTCACACAGCAGGTTGATAAGCTGGCTTTGGAGCATGGCAAGAATGAAGTTGAAGGTGGTGTCCGTGTCGCTCATAATCAAAAACAGCACGGTCTTTTCATCCCCGATGGTGTCCAGCTCCATTTCATCGTTCTCCATCAGCTCCCGCACCTCCCGGATGTCAAATGGGGCTAAACGGGCACCACAGCTTATCAGGATGGAAGAACGGGTCTTGCCCGCCGACAGCAAAAACTTTTTGTACTGTCGGACGGCGAAGTGGTCCGGGTCTTTCTGTTCCAGCCGTTCAAACATGAGGTCCACCGGGCTTTGAAAGTCCGGGTCATCCTCGCGGGCTTCACTGGCGTTTATCATTTCCAGCAGGGTGGTGAAGTTCATTTCTTCTGCCGGGGCCTCGTACCAGATGTAGCCAATCAGAGCCGTGTAGAACAGCCGTTCCGACTTCACCCAAAAATCTTCTGCTGATTTTTCACCCTCGCCCTTGGTGTTGGCGATAAGGGTATTCACCAGCTTCAGCACGTCTTTTTCCGAGTGGATGTAGACAAAGGGGTTGTACTTCATGGACTTGGAAAAGTTTATCGTGTTCAGGATTTTCACCCGGTAGCCTGCCCGCTGGAATAGTTGGCCCGTTTCGAGAACCAGTGTGCCTTTCGGGTCTGTGACCACGAATGAGGTGGGATAGTCGGAAGTGGGAAAGCATTGCATGAGGTTGGGCTTGACGTAAAACCGCGTCTTGCCGCTGCCGGAGCCGCCGATCACCAGCACATTCTTGTTCCGGGCCGTCTTAGGGTCTTTGGGCCGCCCGGTCATGGTCAGGCGTTCGGTCTGGGTCAGCAGGATGTTGTTTTCAAACTTGGGGTCGATGTACGGGGCAATGTCTTTGGCGGTGCCCCACCGGGCAGAGCCGTATTCTTCACCCTTGCGGTATTTCTTGGCGTTCTTGCCTTTGCTGTACACAATGAGCCGGACAGCCACCGCACCAACAATGCCCACGCACAGGTCAAACGGATGCAGGCTGGGCAGCGGGTTTGCAAAGGCGGCGGAGATGCCGCTCGTTAGGTGCAGCAGCTTGGCCGAAGCATCCGCGCCCGCAGCCAGACGGTACGCCTGCCCGCATTTGGCGAACAGGTACACGAACAGCAGATACGGCAGGTTCAGCACCAGCAGCTTTTTCAGTTCAGGCTTCATCGTTCCAGCCCCCTTTGCTTGATTTTTTCTTTGGCGCGTTTCGGCTGCTGGGCCGCTTTCTGCTTGGCTGCGGTCAGCACCTTGCGGATGGAGGGCCGCTGCTCCTTGGAGAGCGTTTTGGCTGTGAACTCCCGGAACGCCTGTTCCAGATTGTCCGTATCCTTGGCCTTGAAGATCACGATGTAGTGGGGCGGCTGGGTGGTCTTGTCCTTGCGCAAGGTAAAGTCCACGCCGTACTTCTTGGCGCAGGGCTTGAACGCCCCGATGTTCGCCTCCGTGACTTCAATGTTGGTCAGGGCCGCGCCGTGGGCTTTCAGCTGTTTCAGGCTTTGCCTGCCGTGGTGCAGCTTTGGTCCCTTGGCCCGGTGCTGCAAATATTTTTTCAGGGCAGCTTGCAACGCTTGGGCGGTGAGTTTGCCTGTTTTCATGGACAGGGCAATGGTTTTCTGGGTGACTTCTTCCTGCAATATGAATCCCTCCTTGTTGCAGAAAATTCAGAGCGGCAGCTAGGGGGGAACCACCAGCCGCCGCAGGTAAAGGGTTCTCATGGGTGGACGCTCCTTTCGGTCAGGTGTTGGGCGGGCGGCCCCAATCGGGCTGCGCCATATCGTGCGCCACAAGGGACGCATAGTAGCTGTTGATGGTGCTGGGGGCGTTGAACAGCATGGCCCGCAGGTATTGCTTGATGTTGCGGACTTTGGTGGTGTTGTCCCGCAGGCAGTCCATGACGAACTCGATGTGATGGCTGTCCAGCTTCAAGAATTTCGCCTTGACCAACTCTGCCGGGTAATCGTCCCCGGCCACCCGGATGGACTTGCGGGAAGTGCAGACCGTTTCCAGCAGGATGTCCACGATCTCGTCCAGCTGTTCCCGGTCTATCCGGGGATTCTGGGTGAGGGTGTCATACTCGATGTTCTCCAAAATCAAGTCCCGGTAGATTTGATAGGCCGCTTCCTTTCGGCTTCCGGTCCGTTCCGGCGGCGGTGCCGCTGCCTCGTCCTCGTCCAAAGGCAAGGGGTTTGGGGAATGGATAGGAATGGAATCGGTATTTAATCCCTCTTTCTTTTGTTTTTCTGTAATTAGTTTATCTTTATTTAATTGCATTGGATTTTCCAACGTAGGGTTTTCCTGCGTGGGATTCTCCAACGTTGGATTTTCCAATGTAGGTGAAACCGATGCAGGAACGGGCTGCGGCAGCTCGAA
>ENA-OPYH01001557-OPYH01001557.1-human-gut-metagenome-genome-assembly--contig:-NODE-1557-length-12840-cov-3.577552_pt1 | contig 12840 bp, 9 predicted proteins | sample MGYA00241254_ERZ501488 | MGnify/ENA primary metagenome ERZ501488 (study PRJEB25962, sample SAMEA2042660) | human gut metagenome | biome: human gut; feature: human-associated habitat; material: faeces...
AGTTCTGAAGTATGAAATCGACAATATCCAGATAGCCATGGCCGGTATTGGCATTGTCACCATCATTCAAGCCCAAAAGAGTCATGGCTGAAGCAAAATGTATGCGCTTACCGTCTTCCCTTCTGTCAAATCGTCGAGAAAGCAAAGTATGGTATTTGTCGCTAGTAGAGATTACTCTTGTATCCGCAGCATTGACACCAGCCTTCTTTGCCAACAGATGTGAGAAATGTTCCCAAAGTCCCACATCATAATCATCTTTGCGGGACGGAAACTTTGCTATATACAAAATCTTGTTCTCATCAATTACACTTGCCTTTGGACGTGCTCCGCCAAGAGATGAACCAGGTTGTACCAGTTGAGCAATCCAGCGCATTTCAGGCAACCTGTTCTCATCTTCACTTTTCTCTATTTCGGAACTAGCTGCAATCAACTCACGAATATCTGTCAGTGGAGGTATGCGCAGGATTTCGCTTGCATTGATATAATCTCCATCTATAGACTCCTTAAATCGAAAAGCCCCCATGCGAGAAAAGTCCTCAATTCCGATAAGATAGTCGAATGAAGAAAGCCGACGCACCGGACGATTCTCTTCCTTTGCTAGAATCTGTTCTCGACGATTTATCAATATACGCCCCCATCTGTCTGGAAGGGCATCAGAAAAACATCCGAAAATATCCTTGCCTGGAGGCGTGTATTGCTGACCGGGATAGTTGTTCAAGTCATCACTAAGAAACAGACCTCCATAGTCCTTGAGCCATTCATCATTATAGCAAAATCCATAGCTGTCAGAGCCACGAAGGGATTCGTAACTCAGCTCTCCAATTAGTCTTGGTTCTTTCAACCAATCAAAATCAGCAAACACATAGAGTCTTTTCATACCTTATTCTTTTTTTGATGCCCTTTCCCTTTGTTTAAGACTTAAGTCCTGTAATGCTTTTCCCATTGCATCTTCTTTTGCAAGCAGAAGAATATCATCATCTAATTGAAGCGCATAAAGCACCCTAAGATAAATGCCTATTGCCACCGTTGGTACACCTTTCTCTATGCGTGAAACCGTCAGAGGTGAACAGGTGGCACGTTCGGCGACTTGGGCAATACTAAGATTCCTGCGTAGTCTGGCCAGCCTGATCTGCTCACCTACTATCAGCATCTTCTGCTCCAATTTTCTTGGCAACTTGGTACCCATTGTACTTTTTGTCATAGCTCAACATATCATATAATATGCAAATATAGTAGTTTTACTTTATTTTATGATGTGTTACGGAGATAAATTTTTGAATTTATTCCTGTTGAAATCTGCTTTGGTCACATTATTGGGCGTTGGAGATATTAAATGCTATTATATTATTCATAAGGCTGATATTTTACATGTAACAAACAATATTGTTTATAGAAAGAAAGCAATAATTTGAACAGAAAAAGAAATAATACTTCCTTTTCTGTTCAGAATATTACTGCTAAGGCAATCTTAAAAAAATAGCAACCGCTGTCACATCAGTCTGTTGTTTGTAACAATCACCGATACACTGGCCACACAACAACTGAACTATCTCAAAGCTATTATGGCCGGTGAAATCTCATTTCAGGATCCGATTTATGCCTATTGGTTGAAGACTGAATACTTCGCAAAATAATCATAATGCTCCCCCTGTTTCAGAGCTATTTTTGTACCTTCTCTCATCAAAAATCGGCATTTTTCACAAGTTTTTGTACCGCACATTTTGATATTCAAGAAATTACACTTACTTTTACTTTCCAAAATGGAGGTACAAGCCGAGAATGGTGCTAAAAATCACTAACTTACACATTCTCAGATACTTGCCAACCTGCTGGTTGTACCTTTTAGAGAGCTATACTATTGATAATCAACGATATACACATACTGCATCGAGAAATAGATGTAATTATCTAATTATCAATGTATTATATAAAAATACACTACAAATTATTGGCTATAATTAGGTTAGGGCATTTTCTCTTCCTTTCTTTTGTTTACCGCATTTTCCGTGCATTTGCAGATGTTTTCCTGAGTTTTGTCCCCCGTTTGTCCCCGAAAAGCCAAGCGAGGGACAAAATCTTGTCCACCAGTTTTATTAAGCTATTGGACTGTTCATAATTATTGTTGTATGTCTTTTATATAGCTATTTGATTATATATTATTATGAATAAGAATAAATGCTATATCGTTGAGACATCTAATATATAAATAACAAACGATGTGGCAGATATCACCACAGACGATATTTAAATCTGAATATCCTAACAATATTCTCGTCCCATTCTGGATTTATTCTTTATAGATATTAATAGGTTTACTTTCAAGCTTGATGCGGTTTTCGTCACTCAGAGTAGGGACATTGATAAACAATCGTTTAATAGCACGACTGGCAGCTACATAATATACTCGATGCACATTGTTGCCATACAAGTCCGGTGATAGTAGGAACTCTATGTCATCTTCATCTTTCAAAATGACAAACACATTATCAAACTCCTCTCCTTTTGATTTATGGATAGTCTTATGCTTGTCATTTGAGTCGCCATACTTCACCCCAAGGGCTGCATCGACGTATGTATGATTCACATAGAAATCCTTGATTGTCTTGCCTATTATCTTAGTCATTTTGACATGTAAATCATTCACCAGAAAATTATAGAAATCCATCAGACTTCCGTCTTTATAGTCCTTATAGCCATCCAGCAAGCGTCTTAGAAGCACAATGGTTATTGACCTATCGCGATCGATAATGTCTAACTGATGCCAAGCATTTCGTAGATCATTCATTCTCGTATATTCCACAGCTTTTATCAACGCCTTTATCACCATCTGACGCCCTGCATTGCTGTCAAAATCCATCTCTAATATATTCTCCACCTCCCGCGCCCCGTTCTTTTTACGCATGGAATTGGCGAGTATGTTTTGAAAGGCCAGCGATTGTATTTCGTCAGTTCCACACTTTTCTATGCTCTGTTGATAACAGTTAAGCATATCGCCGACAAGCAATTCTGGTATCATTCCTTCCGATCCATTCAGCCAGTCTTGCGAAAAATCAGTCCTGACAATATTCAGTAAATCTATTATCTGCTTCGTACTACGCTTATTCCCTCGTATTTCATATTCCTGCATCCCGGGCACAGTAAAATTGTCGAATTGCTGCACCGTAGCACCGAGAAAGTCATAGATTGATTGAGCTTTGTCACCAACCACACCCACAATCACCCCCTCATTACCCAATTGGGTCAAAAAGTCAACCACAAAAGGAATTGTGTCTTGAAATTCATCCACAAAAATATATGGATATCGAGCTTTTATCAATTTGTATATGTTGGGGAATCTCGAAAACAAAATATAAGAGAAATATAAAATATCATCAAAAGACATATATCCTTCACTCCATAGCCATTTTTTGAACCCCATATACCAGTCGTTTCCCACATACCGCTTGCCACTCTTTATGTTATAAATCTGTGGATAATCGGGTTTGTAATGTTTGTACTCATGGTTTTCATAACGCCACATTGCCCTCTCCAATCCTTTCAGATAGATTTTGGCATCTAACCATGACTTTTTCATACGATTTAATACGACTACAGCTGTTCCTTCTGATTTAAAATTAGAGTCATCTATAACCACAAGGTCTTCCAACTTTAGTCCGAAATCTTTAGATACCAGATGAACATAAGGTTTTACCACATTGGCATACAAGAAACTATGGATGGTACATACCTCAACTATGTCATTCCCTATATTCAAACGTGAGATGATGGTATCGGTACCTACATTGGTATAAGTGATACAAGCCACCTTCTTAACTACATCTAGTTTATGACTATTTGACACCACATTTTTGATATGATTTATCAACCAATGCGTCTTTCCCGCACCAGGGCCAGCACACACCTTAAACGGTTCGTCTATAGTTACGGTTTGTTCTGATGTTATGATAATAGCCAAATGCATCAGCAATATATTGGGGTACATGAAACTCTTTTCTATCTGCTGCAGATTTCTCCAGATTGGCCATAAGCGCCACATTTAATTCCAGCGCATTGCTACCTTTTGAAACGGAATTCAAATAACGTGATGCCAGCAAGGCTTTTCGTTTCTCTTCATCCGTCCACCCAGATGTATCAATGGATGTTTTGATACGGGTGTTAGCTTCACTGTTTCGCATTTTACCCATCATCTTATTCACATCCTGTTCTGCCATCATAGCTTTTAACTCCTTCAAATTTGAAACAGAGTTAGTCAACAACAGTTCACAATCAGAATTCTCGCGCATTATGTCATACTCCAGCGTTTTCCCATACGTTACATCTTGCCTGTAGAACCTAATGTTGGGATGGGCTGCATATTGAGCTACTTCTGTATCCGCATGATGCTTATAGTCGTAGTTGGCTGTATCTATATCGTACTCGTATGGGTAGCAGCTTTCATATTCCCCATCAGGTTCATTCTTTTTCCTGCAGGGATCAATATCAGTCAAGCAGACAATCTTCTTGTTGATAGAGTATGGATTTTTCGTATCAAACAACTTTAGGAAGTGATTGAAATAGCGACCTCCCATATTCACCACCAGCACATGCTCATCTGTAAGGTTCTTATTCAAATATCTGGCAAAGACTGGGAGCAACAACTCCTCTGCAATGCCCTCGACGAATATCAATTTGTTGGCAAAGAACATATCCGCTTTAGTTGCATCCAAAAATCTCTGAACATATTGCTTGGACGCCACATCATCAGCATTGTCCTCTCTATAAATGATACGTGGATAGCCAACATTGATCTGTCCTAATACAGGTGAAGTTAGGCAAATCAAGTCCTCCAGTTTCACGGCTGAGACAATTTGGGTGGAATGTGAGGTCATGAATATCTGGCGCACGTGTCCATTGGCTTTGTTGTCCTGCAGGAACTGTAGAAATTTGTACTGCATGGCAGGATGCAGGTGTGCTTCACATTCCTCTACCGCAAGGAATGAGAGTACCTTGGCATTACGTTTCATATAAATGATGCTGCTGTCTGCCTGCATCTTTGCAAGCAAAAGCGACATATAAATTAGATTATTATAGCCTAACCCATTATACGTCGCCGGTACTTCTATTCCAATAGCATATTTGATAATCATTCTCAACACTGCAAACATCTCATTCTCCGTTACCTCTCCATCAAAATCTGGCACGGCTCCGTTGAATGTCGCGCCTGTATCGAGTGCGTACTTCAGAAATACGTTTTTCCCCTCCTGTAACCTATCTTGTAAAGTTTGCATCAGTGGCCTAGACTGTTGGACAAAATCATCTCTTAAGGCTTTCAATTGTTCCTTTATCTTATCCTCTGTCTTTGTGACATCATTCTTAACTGAGTAATCAATAAAGAAATTCAGTACATCCCTAAGGAGTGGATTATAACCGGCATATAGGTCATGGCTGACATCCCGAATGGCGTCAAGGAATTGGAAGTCAATCTGCCCCAAAACATCATTGGTGCTGATACCTGCGGCCAGACTACCACCTAAGCGACTGCTTCTATAGAGTCTGATGTAGTCATGATCTATGATTTTCCATATTTCCTTGGCTGTAGTTGCGCTAGCAACATCTGCCTTATAGTCGTCCTCTTGCGCATCAGCCAATTTAAACTCGTATCTCAATTCCGCCTCTTCGCTTAATGCAGGGTTTGTCATCATACCGGAGAACAACCCCATTTCTGCAGAATCCAAGGCTTCACCCTCACTTCTACATAGGACAAGAGTTATTTGGATACGTGGCGACTGCTGTTGAAGCGTTGCCACATCTGTCTCATAAAATAAGTCACTTGTATCCAACCTACGGCCGTCACTACGACCAAGCACTAAACCCATTGCACGGAGCAGGTTGCTTTTGCCTGTATTATTATGTCCTATTATGACATTTACTCCTTCATGGAAGGGAACTGAAGCTTCCTTGAAGTTACGGAAGTTTGAAATTTTAATCTCCTTTATATACATATTATTCCTATTATTACACGTATGACTCTTATGCTTTTCATTTTGACATTATGAAAATGGTATAAGTTTTAGCAATGAGCATAGGCTATTCGCTTATCCTGGTAATTATCCAAAGTTGAATTCACATATTTTTCCGAAAAGGATGCGCACTGTTCAATTGGATGAAAAGTGTGTAGAATCTTATCTATCATTATACTGTTTTGGCGACGATTCCTTACTATTTTCAACCGATGACATAATCTCTACATTCAAGATCTCATCCTTACCTAACAATTGTCTTACAAGTCGATAAACCGTCGTGCATGGATTCTGATTTGCGTAACGAGCATCTGTGTATTCAAAATGTTTGGCTTCTGCGAACTGCATCGCCGAATCCATAGAACCATAGGTAATCATGATGTCGTAGTTGTTAGGATCTTTCTTTGCGTATATATATTTCTTCTTTGACCGGTATTTTGGAGAAGCATTCACAGCCGCAGAAATCTTCTCTTCATAGTGTTTTCTTGAGACACCTGTTGTCACATTCTGGAAGTGATACAGATACCACAATTCGAATGCTTCATTGCTCCAAGCTATCTCAATGCCATTATTTTGCCCCATTAAAATTGCCTCATTGAAATCTTTAGCAGGAAATTCGTCTTTATCAAATACTGCCCATACCCGGTCGTAATTGTTCTCTTTTTTCAGTTCGATTGCTTTCTCTACAACACCCTTTGTCCCACGACCAAGTCCTTTAACTTCGATATCGTAAACAATCACTCCTTGCTGTTTTTCAGCTAACGCCTCAAAATAATTGGGTTCAGTCTTAGTACCTTCACATACAATTAATATGGAACAACGTATAAACTTTTGCTCACGTCTCTGTGACTGTCGTTTGAATTTCAAAGACGCATTATCAATCTTTATTTTTTTTGCTGCCATAGCCTTAAAATTTAATCGTTAAGGATATAAGGAATAGCTCCATAACGCCCCGCAATATAATTTCTCTCGTAGTTTGCATCGTTGCGAGGTTTCGTCCCATCTGGAAGGACTATGTCCATCAGGCTATACAAGTCTGTCTGCTCTTGTGAGTCTTTTTCTGTAAACCAAATCTGGTCGCGACGAAGAATTTTCTGTGACAGCAAGTGTGTGTCATGAGTGGTAAATATCAGCTGCGCATTCTTTGGATTTGTTTCATGATTATTGAACAACTCTATGATATACTGAGAAATCAGAGGATGCATCTTAGTATCCAATTCATCAATAACAAGCGTGGCTCCAGTATACAGGGTATCGAAGATTGGAGCAGAAAGGTCAAACAATTTGTTTGTTCCTGATGATTCTCTTTCTTCAAACGAAAAATTAACGGAACCTACGACCTTACCTTTATCCGAGTATATGTTGTGCACAGAATCCAACTCGATACTTTTCTTTCCTTGTATCTCCTTTTGAAACATGGCTCTTAACTCTGTAGGTAAATCCGATGGGATATTAGGCTCTTCTTCGTGAGTGAGAATACTATTGAATCCAAGTCTCAACTTTTGGAAAAATTTAAGTGCATCAACACTAGATTGTTCTTTCTTATGGAAGAACAGCTTTGAATATGATCTATACTGCTGATTGTTTAATCCGGAAATCACGTTAAAATCTGATTGGAACCAGGAAATAACCTGACGTGACATTTCTCCTCCCAACTGTTGACACAAGGACAAGAACAAGCGGTTGTCATTGGTTTTTTCTTCATAACCAACACCTTCTGGAAAATTATTCTCCTCTACGCAGATTCCCTCCTCATTCCTAACAAATAGCATCTGCTCTTTAGAACGAGGCGTAGTCTTACGGAACAACCACTCATCAACTATTCGTTCAAGGTTGTACCTGAATCCATATCTATAGCAATATTCACCTTTGAGAAAAATTACCTCAAACATAGTAGGGCGCTCATTATCTTTCAAGAGAAGAAATGGATCATACTCCAATTCTTCATTGTCGTTCAGTTTCACAGACAACAGAACGCATCTTGCCATCGTGTGCATAGCACTGACAAGATTGGACTTTCCACTCGAATTAGCTCCATACAACGCTAAGGTACGGAGCAAAATATGCTTGTTGCATGCAAACAGATTAGTCTCAGAGCATTCCTTCAACGCCTTATCCGCTTCTAATACCAAGGTCTTCTTTCCGTAAAACGACCTGTAATTCTCAACTGTAAATTCAAGTATCATATAATTAAACCTTAAAGTCTTTATATAGAATAATATTTCAAGTACAAAGGTAATAATAAAAACTCAATTAGCGTACGAATTTGAGAAATAATCTCAAATTCGTACACAATATTCTTTCTTTTCTATCAACTACAATGAATGTTGCTCTATTTTAACCCTGCATTAAAGTAGAGCAAAAACGATTAAAAGTAGCATTTGGGCTGGCGAAAAGAAAAACAAGAGAACTCATGGATGAAAGAGCGGTTTAGTTTAGAACTTGATTAGATATACAAAAAACAAACTAAACTTTATTATGAAAGTTTTTAGTATTTCGAAAACAATACAGAATTTAACTTGCAATCCGAGGGAAGCGAGGAACAAACAATAATATGACAAGGGACAAATTTTGTCCCTTGCAATTCAGCACGTTTTTTTGGAAGTGGTTTTATTGTTTTTCTTTCTTTTGGTATGCGAAATATTGTCCCTCGTTTGTCCCCCAAAAATATTCTTCGAAAATTTACATATTGATATACAATACTTTATATAACAGAAATATCGTTTGCGTGGGCAAGCAGAGTAACTAATTGACAATCAACCCGTTGTATTCTATACAAATGTAAAATACTGATAAATGTCACTTAAATAGAGAAAAATAAGCTATTTCAAGAGTCATATTTTCTCTTGTTTGCTTATTTTTTCAGCATTTTTGTCCCCCGTTTGTTCCCTAAACGGATACAAGGGACAAAATTCTGTCCCTCATACAATTTAACGGTGATAAATAGGCAAATTTTATCAGTACCACTAAAACTTATCTAAATTACAGATAATATTCGAATAGAACTGAATTGTTTTTCAGCCAAAATAGATTCTGACAATCAAGTAATTGGCATATTTGAATATAACAGCAGAAATCATCACCAATGAGATTTCATATAATACATTTGATAAATATTCCCAACCATTATTTCGAAGTATTCGAATAACAGCATATTGAACATCCTCTTAAGTCTCACATTGATTTTTAGAGGGTGATTTAAAGAATTCACTGAAAAATATTTGGAGTATTGCGAAATTATTCTGTACATTTGCGCCTCTTTTGAAAATTTACAATGCTGCAAAATAGAATAGACATATTATCCCAAACGACAATTCGAGGCAACAAATGCTTCGGAGTTCGGTCGTATGTTCTTCATGTTTGGAGCATTGAAACGTCTGCAAATTTCATAAATACTTTCCAGCGAACACATATAGGAGATAAGATGCGATAGATGCTCGTATCTTGATATTAGAATAAACAGCAAAATAGTTGGAGAGTCCTTACCGAACTTCCCAACTATTTTGTTTTATGCCCATTGGTGACTGTTTGCTCCGTGCAATTCCTCTCCCGTCATTTCCGTCCAATGAGCGCAGGAACAACCAATTTTAATTAACCGCACAGCGATGTGCACAAAAGAGAGCAAAATGAATTACAAATTTGACGGAAGCAAGGTGTATTTTACATCGGACACGCACTTTTATCATTCGAATATCATTGGCTTTTGCAAGAGGCCATTCAAAAATGTAGAAGATATGAATGAAACACTGATCGAAAATTGGAACCGGGTAGTTGGTCAAGATGATATCGTGTTTCATTTGGGGGATTTTTGCCTGGGAGGATTCCATGAATGGACCAAGATTCTTAACAGACTGAATGGAAAAATCTATCTCATTCTCGGTAATCATGATCTAAAAAATATCAGGCAAGGGTACGCCAGCAGGTTTGAATTGACAAGCATGCAAATGCACATAGAGGTCGACAAGCAGAAAATCTACCTGAACCACTATCCGTTCCTCTGCTATGGAGGTGCTTACAGGAATATGTGGCAACTGTTCGGGCATGTGCATACGAGCAAGAATAATACGGGAAAAGACGCTTCACGGCTGGATATGCTCTTTCCGACGCAATATGATGTGGGAGTGGATAATAATGACTTTACTCCGGTCTCATTTGAGCTGGTAAAGAGGATAATCCAAAAACAGGTTGAACAAGCAAATAAAAATAAGTAATATGAGAATACAATATATGAGCGATCTGCATTTTGAGTTCAGGGAGAACAGCAGGTACATAAAACAAAACAGATTTCCGGTAACGGGCGATATACTCGTATTGGCCGGAGACATTTTCTATCTGAAAGACAGAGTGGCTCCTTTGGGGAATTTCTGGAAATGGGCATCTAAAAACTATAGGCAGGTTCTTATTGTTCCCGGGAACCATGAATATTACAATTATTGCGATGTGATGGAACGGGGATTACAATGGCGATGGATGTTCAAAGAGAATGTCGGTTATTATCAAAATCAAGTATTGAGAATAGACGATACCGATTTCATAATGAGCACACTTTGGTCGCATATCGAACCGGCAGACGAATATTTCGTTTGGAAAGGACTTAACGATTTCCGTCAGACCATGTACAAAGGGAAACTGCTCCAAACGGAAGCATATAATCAGATGCATGACTTCTGTTTAGGGCATATCAAAAAAAGTCTTGCCGAAAGTACGGCAGAACACATAGTGGTCGTGACTCACCACCTGCCTACTTTGCAGGTTGTTGCTCCTCAGCATCAAGGTTCCGTATTGAACAGTGCCTTTGCCAGTGAATACGGAGACCTGATCGCTAACAGCCGGATCAATGCTTGGATTTACGGACATTCGCATACCAATATCGACACAGAAATCGGGAGTACAAAAGTGATTTGCAACCAGATGGGATATACATTTGAAAACGAGCATGTAATCAATGGATTTGATCCGGGGAAATTTTTAACGATTGAAAACGAATGAGATATGGAACGACATAAGAAGACAATCTTTACCAGGCATCTTTTCATAGACTTGGCAAAAGAATGCGGATTGAATGCTGCGATATTCGAACAGCTCGGAAGCGGGCGCGATACAGAAATCGTGGTTGATAACGATACATTGAAGATGTTAGTTAAACTTCAGGAGCAATTTGCTCAACTGGAAGAGATGGGTGACAATGAATACAGAGGATTTTATATCGAATTGCCCCGCCCTACTCAGGAAGAATGGGGAGATTGCGAAGCGTCGATTGCAGACGGAGAATATGAGAGTACGGAAGAATACCTCCGGGATTGGGAATTGTCAAATCCCAGAGAAACGGTATGGTATCATGTCAGCTCCGCCAGGTACAGAGAAAATCGCACCATACAATTCACGGATAGGAAACACTCGTATTTTACTATTGCGAATTATTCTCGATATATAAACCGAGTAGGTAACAATTTTCCCAATGAATGGCAAAGGGATTTCTTGGCAAAGTTGACCTTATATTTTCATAAGCTAATCGATACTATCATACAAGATCCGGAGGAGTTCAATGATTATGTAGCGAATCATCTTCCTTACCAGCAGCGAGACGGGAAAATTGCGAGAAAGGAGTTCAACAGAATAGAACCGAGATTTAAAATTGAGGTCGAAGACGAGACGACGGCAATAAAAGCACTGGAGGATTCCGTCTGCAAGAATTTCGGGCGGCCGTTAGATACAATGACGATACGTTCGTATTGCAAATATTATCGGATCGCTCATGAAGCCTATGGCCGGTATTTTGAAAGGTTTGATACTACACGAAAGATACGTACCCTCCCGAATGGAGTGCCATTGGAATTACAGGATGTCGCATATTACAACATGGTTAAATTCTGTGATTTGCAGGATAAATACGCTCTCGACAGTGAGACGGATTTCAACAAATTCGCCTCGGACCATTATGGGGAACTGGGATTGTTGCGGTTGAATATACTCGCATCGGATTTTGACAGCCCCGGATGGAGAATCATTGTTTCCAACAGCTACTCGGCGTATGTGGATGTTGCGGTAGAAGTCGCCACTGCACTATACAAGTCTGGCGCTCCTTTGGAAATACACGACGCTGCCAAACTTTTACGAATACTCAAGGAGAAGGATCATGTGAAATTGATTCCGTACACATTTCACGACTACATGGGCCATCATGAAGAAGGAACCGTTTATCAACTTCCATGGGAATACGAATGTATGGATAGCGAGGAGAATGTTTTATCATTGAAACAATACCATGACATTATCTCTCTGGCAGAATGGGATGAAATAGAAAAAGTAAACATTGACAAAAACGGAATATAATCCCATAATTATTAGCAACATATTTGGCAGACAATGATACTCTGCCCAATATGTTATAATTAACTATATAATTAAAAACAAAAGGAATTAATTAAAAAGAAGCGTGTAAAAGAATGAAACTTGACTCAAATTTTATAGCATTCTGCAAGCAGAGCATCGCATTGGAACAACGAATGGCGAAACAGGCGGGAAAACGGTTGAATGAAGCGATGCGCAACAATATCCAAGATATTAATGTATTGGATCGGAGTGCGATGCCCAGCTTGTCGAAAGAATCAAAAAAACCGAAGTTGCGCTTTTTGAAACCGACCTGGATATTTTCGGCGCGGTGAAGGCGTTTTTAGGCGTTGAATAATGACGAAAATCCTGTATGATTTGCATATCCACAGCGCGTTGTCGCCGTGCGCGGACAACGATATGACGCCGGTGAATATCGGCGCGATGTCGTCCGCCCCGATAACTTCTTCACCGTCTTTCAGTTGAGTAGCGCGACGGATGTCCAGACGGA
>ENA-OPYH01001563-OPYH01001563.1-human-gut-metagenome-genome-assembly--contig:-NODE-1563-length-12808-cov-3.569513_pt1 | contig 12808 bp, 16 predicted proteins | sample MGYA00241254_ERZ501488 | MGnify/ENA primary metagenome ERZ501488 (study PRJEB25962, sample SAMEA2042660) | human gut metagenome | biome: human gut; feature: human-associated habitat; material: faeces...
CGCCTCCTAAGCGTGGGGTCGGAGGTTCAAATCCTCTCTGGGACGCTGGAAACAACGCTGTAAGCCTTTGTTTTCAAGGGTTTACAGCTTTTTTTGTTTAGCTGTACTCTTTAGACAAAACCATTTTTCTTTTATTGGAGGTTAATGTATGTTTATGAGTTGGAACTTATATTTTGCTAATTGGAAACGAACAGAAACGATGTCCTTGCTAATAAAAATAGCTTCCTTGCTAATAGGCAACTGTCTTAGGCAGCCAGACCTTACGGATGCTGGAATCTGTCTTTGGTTTTTTCAGGATTATCCGGGTGCTGGTATTCGGCATTAACGGAGTAAAGATATGGTAAATGTCTTTTTCTCCTAACGTCTCAATCGCCTGTTTGGACGCTCGTGCCAGTTCTGCTTCTATGTAGATATAAGCATTATCAGTTGCTATGTTTTCATCCTCAATATGAACATTTTTCCAGGTTAGTCCAAGAATCTCCCCCATACGCAAAGAACACGCAAAAGCAAGGTTCATGGCAATATACAGTTTACTGTCGGTACACTGATCCAAAGCAAGACGAATCGTTTCAGCATCCCAAATATCGCGCTTTTTATATTCAGTCTTGGGAAGGACTACATTGTCAAAAGGATTTTTTTCAATCAATTCCCAACGAACAGCTTGCTTAAAAGCACACCGTAGAAGTTTGATGATTTTCTCAATCGTTGAGTTCGTGACAAATTCTGTCCGTGCTTTCCTATTCTTCCGAGAAACAGAAGGCGTCTTTTGAAGTGTTTGAATATACTTATCCACCACGCGGGTAGTAATGTCTTGCACTTCCATATCTCCGATAATCGGATTGATATAGTTGGCAATCAGGGCTGTTTGACTGTCATACATAGACACGCCCCATTTTTTCTCCCCATACGTGGAAACAAAATCATACAGAAAATCTGAAACTTTCTGATTATTCGGAGGAAGGAATGTACCATTGTTCTGTTGGTTTTCAACCTCCGCTTTCCGTTTCAGCGCTTCTTTATGGGTATGCCAGGTTTCCCATTTCTGTTTTGTTTGAAGAAAACATCTTTTGATGATAATGAAAGATATGTAACGCTATCTACTTGTACTTCAGAGAGTACAAACGGCAGACATCTTCTAATTGGAAGAATTTTAGAAAATAATGCTGATGAAAAAGGAGAACCGCAATATGAAGAAAAATAGACAGATACTTGTGTTAGCAGCTCTATTGTTTAGCTTCTTGTGTTTTCCTGCTGATAAAGTTTTAGCTGCATCAAATGTAGTAGAGGTTCCGTTAACAGTTAAGCAAAATTTTGAAGAAAATAGCAATGAAAAAGGAATTGATCTTACTGGAACTTATGAATTTCGTGCATTAGACATAGGCATTCCTATGCCGGGAGATTCTGATAACGACAGACATGTTTTTGTACTGGATGGTAATAATGCGGAAAAGATGATTTCATTGCAGTTCCAGCATGGCGGAGTATACCGTTATCATTTGGTTCAAACAAGTAAGGATAAAGAAAATTATACATATGATAGAAGTTCTTATATTATAGCTGTTTATATCAAAAACGGAGAAAATGGGAAATTGGTTCCACAAGTAATTGCAGAAAAAAATGATGGTAAGAAGTATGGAGAATTAATGTTTTACAATTCATATAATAAGAGGAATATATAGATTATAATCTGGTGATGGCAACGACATTTGGAAATCCAATTGGTACAGGGGCAATCCGGGGACAATTGAAAAAACTGATCGAAGAGCATAATCTTCCTCCGGTTGTCTTCCACAGTTTAAGACATAGCAGTGTAACCTATAAATTAAAACTGAATGGAGGAGACATCAAAGCGGTTCAAGGGGATTCCGGCCATTCACGGGTTGATATGGTAACAGATGTATATTCCCATATTATTGATGAGGATCGAAGACGAAACGCAGAATTATTCGAGGAAGCATTCTATGGGAAGAAAAATCTGGATCCAAAGATGCACGATGAAACAGCAACTCAGACAGTAGATGTGCTGGATGATGTAGATGCAGAGCTGCTTGCAAAAGTATTGGCAAATCCGGAAATGAAAGCATTGCTGGCATCACTGGCGAAGGCAATGAAGTAATGAAAAATAGTGAAAAAATAGTGAAATTTTAGTGGAAAAATTCTGCAGGAAATTATTCAATAGAATTACATAAAAGCGTGTCGATGAACATAAAATAGGAGTAGATATTGAAAATCTGTTTTTTCTGTGGTAGAATTTCATTACTAAAAATTGTGCAAATACATAAAAATGAGGAATTAGATAATGGAAATTAAAAGAGATGCTTACTTACAACAGTTGATAGAGCGAAAAGATAACGGAATGATAAAGGTAATTACTGGGATTCGTAGATGCGGAAAATCATTTTTATTGTTTACCATATTTAAGAGATATTTACTGGAAAATGGTGTTGATACAGATCACATTATTGAAATTGCATTGGACGGTATCGAAAATGAAGAATTGAGAGATCCCAAGGTGTGCTATAAGTTCATTAAAGATGCTATGAAGGATAGTAAGAAGTATTATCTTCTTCTGGATGAAGTACAGTTTATGCCACGATTTGAGGAAGTGTTGAATAGTCTGCTACGTATGAGCAATATAGATGTGTATGTTACTGGAAGTAACTCAAAGTTCCTTTCCAGCGATATTGTGACTGAGTTTCGTGGTAGAGGTGATGAAATCAGAATCTATCCCCTCTCTTTTGCAGAGTTTTATTCTGTTTATAATGGAGACTATGACGATGCATGGGACGATTACATGACTTATGGTGGACTGCCGCAGGTCGTAGGTCTTCAGAGCGAACGACAGAAAGCAGACTATCTAAAGAACATCTTTGCTAATGTATATCTGAAGGACGTTATAGAGCGAAACAAGATTCAGAATGTGGACGAGATCGGTATTTTGGTTGATGTGCTTGCTTCCGCAATTGGCGCACCTACTAATCCAACGAAAATTGCCAACACATTTTCCAGTGAACGTCAGATGAGCTATACCAACAAAACAATCTCCAACCACATAGATTATCTGGCAGAAGCCTTTTTGATTTCTAAGGCTAGCCGTTATGATATTAAAGGCAGAAAGCATATTGGCGCTAATTTGAAATATTACTTTACTGATCTGGGATTGAGAAATGCCCGACTGAATTTCAGACAGCAGGAGCCTACTCACATCATGGAGAATATTGTTTATAATGAGTTGTTGATCCGTGGCTATAATGTTGATGTGGGTGTTGTGGAAGTATTTGACAGGAATAAAGAAGGTAAGCGTGTTCGCAAGCAGTTGGAGGTTGATTTTGTAGTAAATCAAAGCAGTCAAAGATATTATATTCAGGTTGCATACGACATGACCTCGGAAGAAAAGCAGACTCAGGAGTTCAATTCTTTGCGTAATATCCCGGATTCTTTTAAGAAGGTTGTCATTGTAAATGGAAGTAAGAAACCTTGGAGAAATGATGAGGGATTTGTCATTATGGGAATGAAATATTTTCTTTTGAATGCAAATAGTTTGGAATATTAGTTTTGCTTGTTTATAAAGGCGCATATGTAATTTGGAGACTTACAAAGATTAAATAAGAGGTCGTTATGTTAAAAATATATTTAGGAAATATGGAGAAAGCGATTTATCATCCTCCGACTTATTTTGATAATCAATATGAGGATGAATGGATTACAAAAGAATTATCAATCAGGATGATTAAAGAAGTTGATAAATCAGATGTGATAAATTCAAGTCTGATACAGAGTCCGGTATTGGGAACAATTTCTGCGAAAGAACTATCAGGTTCTGTAAAGACATTGATGCTAATGGCATTTAAATAAAGATATATAAAGTAAAGATAAAATAATTACAGATTTAATCAATTACCCATTCCATTCCTTTCCGTCCCTCTTAATTCTTTCTCTCTCCATGAACTATCGGAACGGAAGCGAAAGGAAACGAAAATACAGAAATGATAATCCGTTCAGAAAATTAATAATTCATAGAGAGCGCAAGCGGTCTATCCGATTGCGCTCTTGTCTGCCCCAAAGCAAAGTCAGAGAAAGCCGTCAAGGACGCGAAGCGTGAAGTTTATCCTTGACGGCTTTCTCTGACTTTGCTACTCACTACCTGTCAAAACGGAATTGCAGAATAGCTTTGATAAGCTGTGTTTTCAAACGGTCTTGAATATCGTCGTTGATACTCCCTTGAAAGTAGGACAGATATTTAATCCCATTTTTTCTACTGCATCATAGATGGCACGGATAACGGTGGTGGACTGTAATGTTGTAAAACAAGTTCAATCGCTTCCGGTTCTCCGGCGACTGCCTTTTCAATGACTTCAAAGGGTATCAGCTTCTTGTTCCTCATGTTCTAATCTCTCCATTTCTTTTCGCAGCTGTTTTAGTGCCGCTAATTTCCAGTAATTTGCTGTACTTCTGTTTCGCCCATACTCTTTTCCGATTTGAGCGTCGGTATAACCGAAGAAAAAGTACAGGAACAAAACATTGCGTCTTTGTTCGGTCAATTTCAATAGTGCGTCGGCTAACCGCTTACTTGCGACAACAATCTCTTGCCCTTTTACAGCAAAGAAGGTCGGTTGGTCGTACTGCTCAAAATAGGTATCCGTTGTGAACGGTTCAAGCGGTGTTTCGGATATTAAGTATTCAAGCGATACTTCTCGTTTCTGCTTCCGTCCAAAATCACGATAGGCAGTCATTTGTACCTTTTTTCAGACCGTCTAAAGTAACAGTATCAACAATAGTCACACTTTTACCAGCGACGATTGATTTTTCACCTGTTGCTTTATCGGCAGCAGTCGTATGGATAGTGATTTCTGGTTCGTATTCATCTGTCAGCGTACCTAAGTCAATCACGGTCTTATTTCTTGAAACTACCACATCAAAAGCAGGAATCAGCGTCATTCCCTTATTGGAATCGCAGCGCAATTCCTCAATCGTATAGGTATCGTAAGGCAAAGTTGACCGGGGATGTCGTATTAGACGAAGCTACGCTGACTTTCAAAATTATCTAATCAAAACAGGACGTTCATTTACAAAGTGGGATTCTCGGGTTACTATTTACCCCCTAAAATATGATATAAAAACCAATATAAATGTCATATCATTACAAATGTATTGAATTAGAAATGATTAGGCATTATAATAAACAAAAACGGAGGTGTGAAATATGTCAAGTACAATACAAATTCGAGTCGATGATGAGTTAAAAATGAAATCCGATCAGCTTTTTAAAGATCTTGGGACAGATACAACTACAGCAATTCGGATGTTTTTAACGCAAGCTGTAGCAAATAATGGTTTTCCATTTGAAATTAAAAGAATCGTACGAAGTCCATATAGTCCTATGACGGAAGAGGAGATTTTAGAAAAACTGGAGAAATCCAGAGAGTCAGCAGCAAAGGGAAATCACAAATCAGCGGAAGTGGTTGTTTCAGAACTGAGAGGAAAATATGGATTATAAGGTTGTCGTTACATCAGATGCAGAAGAAGATTTGGATAGATTTCTTCAATATCTTCTCTTTGAAAAGAAAAATGAACAAGCAGCCGGAAATATTCTTGACGATTTTGGAGATACATTAAATTGTTTGAAAAATGTTGCAGGAAGTTTGTCTTTATGTGAGAACCAAAGACTTAGAGCGTTAGGTTATCATAGAATTAATTTTTTAAGACATCGATATTTTATGCTCTATAGAATCGAAGAAAATACGGTGTTCATAGATGACATATTTCATGAACTTCAAGATTACGAAAACAAAATGAAATAAAATCGAGATAACAAAATAAAGGAAAAGTGCATTCACACTTTTGGGAAAAGAGACGATTGATTTTTATAATACTTCTGATACCAGAGGGACAAGCCAATTCTATGGTTTGAATTATCAGAAGACAGGTTTTCTGCAGAGAATGACAAAAGATATACACACGAAGAAGTGTTTGCAAATCTTCGGAGAAAAATAAATGGCTAATACAAATTATGAGTTAAGATATTTGCTACTATTTTACCGGGATTTGGAGGAAAAAATAGTATATATAGCAGAAACTTTGCAAAATCCCCAGGCAGCAAATAATCTGTTGGATGATGAACCTAATGAGGGTTGGTGTATGATGTTGTTAAAACCTATGTAACTGAAAAAATAGGTGACTTAACTGGTTTGGAGGTTATGGCAACATGTCCGAGAAGTAGTCAAAGTAAAATAAGAAAGAGGAACACCGGAAACGGCGTTTTCTTCGGAATAGTAGATTTGCACAAAGAAGTTGAAGAAAATATATAAAAAATGCTCAAAATATAAAAAAGTGTTGACGAAAAAATTGATTTGTAGTATTCTTTTTGTAAATAAATACGAAACAGGGAATCATAGGCTTGTTACTTAATCTTGGTTATTAAGGCAAATTCTATAATATGACTGTAAGAGTGAGCAGTCATTTATAGAGTTTGTCTTTTTTGTTGTTTTAGGGAGGAGGTGTGATAGTGAAAGAAGATACAGGGCAAATTTTGATTGTGGATAAGATTGTTAATAATAATATTGTGATAGCGAAAGATTTTCGTGGTCGGGAAGTAGTTGCCATAGGGAAAGGAGTCGGGTTTCGTAAACGTAAGAATGAAGCGGTTCACAGATCTGAGATCATGAAGACATATGTGCTGTTGGACAAAGTTGACAGCGGTGTGCTTACGTTGTTTGAGGAAATACAATTTGAAGTTATTGAAACTTCGCAAAAAATTATTGATTATGCTCAGGAAAAGTTGAACGTTAAATTTAATGTAAATTTGTTAATGAGTCTGTCGGATCATATTAACTTTGCATTAATCCAATACCGGCAGGGAAATCACGTACCCAAACTGGTGAATGAGGAAGTAAAGCGTTTTTATAAAGAAGAATATCATATTGGTGAAATTGCCGTCCAAATGATTAATGAAAGATTTCAGATTCTTTTTCCAAAAGACGAAGCAACGGCTATAGCGTTTCATTTGATTACGGCAACAGAGAACAAGTCGAATCATCAGATGATGATTATCATGAAGGCTGTTTCGGATATTGTAAAAATTGTAGAAGACTATCTGAATGTCTCTTTACATGAAGATACCATGGCTTATTCGAGATTTGTTATTCATCTAAAATTTTTGTTTAAAACTGTTTTGTCAAAGCAGAATGTACCGGAAGTTGCAGGGATGGATTTCATTTTTACTCAGATTAAATCAGAATATAAAAATGTTATAGAGTGTGTGAAGAAAATCGCAGATTATATTATGGAAAAATTTAATTACCGATGTACAGACGGGGACTGCATTTATCTTATGTTACATGTTGTACGATTATATGAAACTACATTGAATTGAATGGAGGATGTGCTATGTCAAAAATTGATTATCAGGATTTATCTGCAAAAATTATGGACAATATCGGCGGAGTAAAAAATGTAAAAACAGTTACGCATTGTGTGACGCGATTGAGGTTTTATTTGCATGATAGAAATATAGCGGAAGATAGTGAAATAAAAAAACTGCCGGGAGTCCTTGGAGTAGTATATGGGAATGGACAATATCAGATTATATTGGGAGAGCATTTATTTAATGTTTACGATAATATCGTAAAAAATTATTCTGTAGAAACAGAGGATGCTATTGATGAAAATCTCGATGAAGATTTAGTGCAAAGCAGTGAAAAGAAGAACTTTAAATATTATTTCAGCAAAGTGATCTTGTTTATGGGACAGGCAATGACTCCGTTTATTACTGTTGTTTACGGAGCCGGAATGTTAAGAGTTGTGCTTTCTCTGGTCAGCTACTTTGCGCCGGCTGCTGCGGAGAGTTCTACATATCAGTTGTTTGATTTTATGTCGCAGGCTCCGTTTTATTTTATGCCGATTCTGGTAGCTTATGGAACATCAAAAGTATTGAAAGCAAACCCCGCTTTTTCAATCGCTATGGCAGCGGCGCTTTTATACCCGAATTTTATCGCTATGATGGAAGCCGGAGAAGCAGTGACAATGATGAAACTTCCGGTTTATTTAACGACATACGGAAGTACGTTGCTTCCGGGAATTTTCTCGGCAATACTGGTAGCCTATCTTGAAAAATTATTTTATAAAATCATACCGGGAATGTTGCGGTCTGTATTTGCACCTTTATGTGTTTTCCTGATCGGATATCCGTTGACAGTTCTCGTACTTGGTCCTGCAGGCGCTGTTGTTGGATCATGGATTGTAAAAGCAATCGTATTTATACAGGCTCATGTGGGAGGATTTGCGCCTGGAATTATTGCGGCAACGCATCCGTTTTTGGTAATGATGGGAGTTAATATGTTGATGGTTGCACCGATGACAGAACTTCTGACGAGGGTAGGAAGTGATAATGTATTCCGCCCGGGATGGATTTTGCATAATATTTCAGAAGGCGGCGCATGTTTTGCAGTAGCTGCCAGAACAAAAGATAAAGATATGCGTATGGCAGCATTGTCCGCAGGGATAGGTGCGATTGTATCAGGAGTTTCAGAGCCTGCTTTATATGGTGTGAATTTGAGACTTCGTAAGCCCATGATCGGACTTGTACTTGGTGGTTTTATCGGTGGATCAGTTGCAGGGTTTATGGGTGCAAAAGCGTTTAGCATGGGATATTCAAGTATATTGGGCGTTGTCATTTTTGAAAAAACGATTGCTGCAATTATAGCAGGTGTAATCGTTTCGTTTCTTGTATCATTTATTGTTACATTTGTTTTATTTAACGGAAAGGAAACAAAGTGATATGTTAGGATTTGGAAAAAGAAAATCTGTTTCACCAGGAAATATTGCAGCCGTTGTCAGTGGACAGATTATCCCCATTGAAAAAGTAAAAGACGAAGCGTTTGCGAAAAAAATGATGGGAGACGGTGTAGCGATTGTTCCGTCAGATGATTATATCGTATCTCCCTGTGATGGAACAGTGTCTATGTTGTATCCGACGCTTCATGCTTTTGCCGTTACAAGTGAAGACGGAATGGACATTTTAATTCATATAGGAATTGATACTGTGAAATTAAAAGGAAAAGGATTTCGGAGTTTTGTAAAGCAAGGGCAGAAAGTTCATGTCGGAGAGCGGATCATAAGAGTGGATTCTTATGACATGAAGAATAAGGGGATAGATCTGACAACTATGATACTGTTCCCTTCAGCCGATAAAAAGATAGCTGTAAAAAAAGAAGGCTATGCAGATCAGGGGAAAACAATAGTTGCATCCTATTCTGTATAGGAAATAAAAATAAAACAAGAAGAAAAGGAGATTTAGATTATGCAGAAATTCAGTAAAGACAGAAAAGTTATGGATAGTTTTCCGGAAGATTTTTTATGGGGAGGGGCTACTGCGGCAAATCAGTATGAGGGAGCATATCTTGAAAATGGAAAATTGCCATCGGTTGCGGATGTTCAGCCACATGGTGTATTTGGATATCCGGATCGCAATGCTAAATTTTATCCGACTCATGAAGGTATTGATTTTTATCATCATTATAAAGAAGATATTGCCGAGTTTGGGGAAATGGGATTCAAAGTATATCGTACAAGTATAGCGTGGACGAGGCTGTTTCCTACAGGGGAGGAAGACCAGCCAAATGAAAAAGGAATGGAATTTTATGACAAGATGTTCTATGAATTGAAGAAAAACGGAATGGAAATTATGATTACGATTTCTCATTACGAAATGCCGCTGAATCTGGCTGACAAATATGGCGGATGGAAGGATCGCCGGATGATTGATTTTTATGTACGTTTTGTTAAAGCTATGGTAAAGCGGTGGAAAGGTGTAGTTAAGTATTGGCTAACATTTAATGAAATCGGAAACAATATACATAAAATGGAGTGGATGACTGCAGGAATCGACCCATTGAACGATACACTTCAGGATGTTTATCAGGCGTCACATTATCAATTCGTAGCAAGTGCTCTGGCTGTCAAAGCAATTCATGAAATCGATCCACAGGCAAAAGTGGGATCTGTGATTGAATATAAGACAATATATCCGATGAGTTGTGATCCAAAGGATTCTCTGGTAGTATGCAGAGAAAAGCAAAGAGGTTACTTTTTCTCGGATGTCCAGGTGCGTGGAAAGTATCCGGGATATGCATGGGAGTATTTTAAAGATAATGATATTAACATTGAATATACGGATGAGGATATGGAACTCATTGCAAAATATCCTGTGGATTTCTTGAGCTTTACTTATTATCGTTCACGAATTGCATCGAAGGATTATGTGGAATCCGTCCAAAAAGAGACAAATAAATCGGATAAGGAAGTAGAAGGCGATACATCATATAGAGGAGATGATAATATCGTCAATACAGGAAAAACGAACCCATACCTGAAAATAACGCCATCCGGCTGGTCGATAGATCCGGATGGACTGTTCCTGGCATTAGAAGATCTTTATAGCAGATATCAGGTTCCGATTTTCATTGCTGAGAATGGTCTTGGCGTAAAAGAAGAATTAGTTGACGGGACAGTTGATGATACATACCGAATGGAATTTTTAAGAGATCATATTATTTCTATGAAAAAGGCGATTAGAAACGGAGTGGATTTATTCGGATATGCGTGGTGGGGACCGATAGATCTTGTATCAAACGGTTCAGGTCAGATGTCTAAACGCTATGGATTTATCTATGTAGATAGAAACGATGCCGGAGAAGGAACTCTGAAACGATATAGAAAAAAATCTTTCTATTGGTACAAAAAAGTAATCGAATCAAACGGAGAAGACTTAAGTATTTAAGATCGGAAAATAAAGATGCAGATTTGGCAATGGGAACATTACCGGGAGTATAAGATTTAGTCTGTACCGGGGATGATTTACACATTAGTAACCGTAAAAATTATTCTACTTTTCGTAAGTAGAAAAAATTTTCCTGTGGCGTATGATGTGACTATAGGAGGTACGAATAGATGAGTCAACATGTTACAGGAGCAGTGATTAAGGCGCTTCGCGAGAAATGTCATTATACACAGGCAGGGCTTGCGATCCATTGATTGTCAGACCTGTACTGGCTGGAGTTTGTGAGATTATTTAATTGCATTACATAAAAATGTGTGAATGCACATTGTGCTTGCATCTGCAATCGGAGCACCGATGAATCCCTCAAAGATTGCTAATACCTTTGCCGGTGAGCGCCAGATGATTTATTCCAATAAAACAATCTCTAATCATATCGACTATTTAGCAGATGCCTTTTTGATTTCCAAGGCAAGTCGATACGATATTAAGGGTAGAAAGTATATCGGTGCAAATCTGAAATACAACAAGGACAAGGCAGATGAGTTCATCGCACGCCTGAAAGCGGAACTACTTTGCTGATCTGGGGCTGAGAAATGCTCGTTTGAATTTCAGACAGCAGGAGTCTACTCATATTATGGAAAACATTGTTTATAACGAGCTGTTGATCCGTGGTTACAATGTTGATGTGGGTGTCGTGGAGGTATTCGATAAGGATAAATCGGGTAGGCGTGTCCGTAAGCAGTTGGAGGTTAATTTTGTGGTAAATCAGGGAAACCAGAGATATTACATCCAAGTTGCATACGACATGACTTCCGAAGAAAAGCAAATGCAAGAGTTCAATTCTCTGCGTAATATTCCAGACCCTTTCAAGAAAATTGTCATTGTAAATGGCAGCAAGAAGCCTTGGCGAAATGATGAAGGGTTTGTCATTATGGGAATGAAGTATTTCCTTTTGAACGCAGATAGTTTGGAGTTTTAGTCGAAATACTGTACAGAACAGGCAGTATCGATTATCGGCGGTGCGGATGGCCCGGCATCCGCTTTTGTTGGAGAGGAGCAGGGAAAACTTCGGATGGCCTGTTCCTTGCTTCGTTTCGGCGGAGAATGTGGAATAGCGGATGATTTTCCACGAAAAGCAGTTTGAGGACATGACCCTGGAGTGGACTCCGTCAAATGAGGCCAAGCATTCCATATCTGGAAGATAGAATACGGCTGAGGTGCCTGCGCTGTTAGCGCCGACGTGACTTGACCAAAAGAGAGGTGGAAAAATCCTAGACCAAAATGAGTAACTAAGTATGGGACAGGGCAGGTTTCTATATATTTTCATCCTCTGGTCAACAATTCAAGACAGCCGGTTCCCACAGCGGCTGTTCGTTATGATTGTCAACTCCGTCCCGTTCTGGCATTGGCAAACCGGTCGACTGTAAAGTTATATACATAATAGAAAAGGACGCCGAAACAACACCCGATGATGTTGTTCATAATACGGAGGATAATTGCTGATTTTACCCCAAAGATATTTGTAGCCATAAGAAGCGCGCCAAAACAGTTCAGAAGGGTTTTCCAATGATAGGCGGCGCAGAGGCCGAGCAGCAATCCTGAATAGATTCCCAGATACGAGTGGGCGGAAGCCGGAAGCAGTTGGTATACGATCCCAAATAAAACACTCCCAGCCACGACGCCGCCCAGGCGTTGAAATGCCCGTTTGTTTGGGCGCTCGCCATATTGCGATAGGACCGTCAGGCAGGCACAGCCCACCCACATGATCCGGTCTACCTGAAGTAGTTCTCCGACAAGGATTCCAAGCGATAATCCAAGCGTCACCTGAAACTGCCATTTTCCGAGGGGATCAAAGAGGGAAAAGTCTTTCACGATCTGCGAGAACGTTTTGCCGTAATCTTTCTTCCTGTGATTGATGTAGAAAATGATTCCGCACAGCAGGCATCCCAGCAGCATTTCGAATACCCGGAGCACGAGCAGATGTCCGCCAACCGGATTCCCGTATAGGAACATATAGGCAAACAGGTACAG
>ENA-OPYH01001572-OPYH01001572.1-human-gut-metagenome-genome-assembly--contig:-NODE-1572-length-12759-cov-8.375630_pt1 | contig 12759 bp, 10 predicted proteins | sample MGYA00241254_ERZ501488 | MGnify/ENA primary metagenome ERZ501488 (study PRJEB25962, sample SAMEA2042660) | human gut metagenome | biome: human gut; feature: human-associated habitat; material: faeces...
ATGGGGAAATCTTTTGTGGTAGGTGTACTTGCCCTAGATAGTTACCTTTTGTATCGTATTTTACCAACTTGTCGGGTTGGCGATAAAAGTAGAGATTGTTGGTATGGGGGTGAATAAAGCAGCTGGCATTGCTGTAGCCTTGTGGATCTTCTCCTTTGTGCCCGATGCTGCCAAGATATTTTCCGGTTTGCTTGTTGAATGACAGGCATCGTCCGTTGGTAGAGACAAAGATATGGTCTTTAGATAACTTGATGGAATAGGAGTTGCCAATCAGGGATGAGTCTGTTGTTTCCAAAGGGATATAACGGATTTGTTTTCCCAATTGGGAGGTCTTTAATTCTGTGAGGTGTTCCAGACTTACGGCAATGTCAATTGCATTCGGGTCATTCGCTTTGTTTTGGGGAGTACAGGAGCCTAATAATAGGAGTAGGCCGCCCAGCATGATTTGCTTCTTCATAGTAGTATTGTTATGGAAGAAAAGAAGTTGTTTGCATGGGCAACTTCTTTTCTTTGTGTTTAAATGATGTTGTGTTTATTATCTTGCAGCAAAAAACAAGGAGTTTCCTGTAACTATTCTTGCGGTAGCAATACCTTGTGCATCAGGAGTGACAGTCATGGAGGTTCCGTTTTGCAGGCTCAAAACAGCCGTTCCGTCTTCGTTCATTTTCACAAGTTCGAAGCTCTGTCCGTCGGCTACGGCATTCCATGTATTGTTTTCTTTGTTATAGACCAAATCTACAGATTTGTCTTCTCCTTTTTTGGTAATGGTATAACCGTTTTCGTTGGTTTTTACCAAGTATTCGCCATTTTCTCCTTGCACTGTTTTTACTTCACCGATAGAAGCTGTAGGGTTGGAACCGCTCCAGAATTCGATGGAATTTAAAACCAATGCGTCTGCCAGATAAGCAATTTCATAAACAGGGACAATATGGAAAGCGAGAAAGATAAGTTCGTTGACAAACTTGTTGCTTACCCCCTGGTTCCAGTCTTTCAAACTATTCCATAATCCGAAAGAACCGATGCATGATGAAAATAAGACGCTGCCACTCAACATGGCGCAAACAAGAAATGTTTTGCTTTTTTTCATGATCAATAAAGTTAAGTTTATAAAAAGTAATTTTATGACGATTTCCTACAATAAAACGATTTAATCGTCACGCAAAGATAGAACTTTTTTATGGAAAGAGGCTTCTCTACCTAAAAAACTGTATCTTTGTAAGCTGAACATGAAAAACTATTAATCAAAAATCTTATAAAAGAATGAAAGAACAAATTCAAAAAAAGCTCAATGACTCCAAGGTTCTTCGGTGGAGTGTGTTGGCGTTGGTGGCTTTCACCATGCTATGCGGTTATTTTTTGACCGATGTAATGTCCCCCTTAAAACCGATGCTTGAAAAGGAGCTGCTGTGGGATAGTCTGGATTATGGTATTTTTACCAGTGCATACGGTTGGTTCAATGTCTTTGCCTTTATGCTTATTATCGGTGGTATCATTTTGGATAAGATGGGAGTGCGCTTTACTGGTATGGGAGCATGCCTTTTGATGGTGTTGGGCTGTGGGTTAAAATATTATGCTATTTCTACTACATTTGCTGAGGGAAGCACTTTGCTTGGAATGAAAACCCAGGTAGGACTGGCTGCGTTGGGATATGCTATATTTGGTGTCGGTGTAGAGATTGCAGGCATCACGGTCTCAAAAATTATTGTGAAGTGGTTTAAAGGAAAAGAAATGGCTCTGGCCATGGGTATGGAGATGGCGACAGCCCGTTTAGGCACTATGCTGGCTTTGGCTGTTACGGTTCCTATCGCTACTTTCTTTGGTATTACTGATGATGAGGGTGTGTTCCATCCTAATATCCCTGCTCCATTGTTGCTGTGCCTTACTATGCTTTGTATTGGTACGGTAGCATTTTTTATTTATACTTTCTATGATAAGAAACTGGATGCTTCTTTAGAAGAAGAAGGGGCGGAACCTGAAGAGCCTTTCCGTATGAAAGATATTTGGTTGATTGTAACCAATAAAGGATTTTGGCTGATTGCGTTGCTGTGTGTGTTGTTTTATTCTGCCGTATTCCCTTTCTTGAAATATGCTACAGACCTGATGGTGCAGAAATATAATGTAGATCCGGAATTGGCGGGTACTATTCCTAGCCTGTTACCATTGGGAACTTTGTTCCTTACTCCGCTTTTCGGTAATGTGTACGATCGGATAGGCAAGGGAGCTACGCTGATGATTATCGGTTCTGTGCTGTTGATTTTTGTTCATACAATGTTTGCGTTACCTGTCTTGAATGTATGGTGGTTTGCCACTATCATTATGATTATATTGGGGATTGGCTTTTCTTTGGTGCCATCGGCTATGTGGCCCTCTGTTCCTAAAATTATTCCGGAAAAGCAGTTGGGTACAGCTTACGCTTTGATCTTCTGGGTACAAAACTGGGGGTTGATGGGTGTACCTGCTTTGATTGGTTTTGTCTTGAATGAGTATTGCAAAGGACCGGTAGTAGATGGAATGCAGACTTATGATTATACACTTCCCATGTGGATATTTGCAGGCTTTGGTGTGGCTGCATTGTTCTTTGCTTTGTGGCTGAAAGGTGAGAATAAGAAAAAGGGGTATGGATTGGAGGAACCAAATATTAAAAAATAATTGATTGTCTTTTAGTGAAAATGAGGGTGTCCAGTGTATTATGGATACTCTCATTTTGCTATGTAGGGGTGAGATGGAGTTTTAGTCTTTATCAATCTTCACAATTCCTCCGGTATTAGGATTAAAGATCACTCGTGTATTTACTTTTTTATTAAAAAGGTTATCTATCAGACATTCCGTTGTCCCAAATTGTGTAACAGGTAGTTCTCCGTCAAAATAACGTTTGTTTGGAGTGAATACGGTAACCTGAGCTTTTCCCGGAATATTGTAAATAACACCATCCGTCTTCTTTTTTTCTTTGCCTTTCGGATCCATCGGTGGCAATGTTTCTTGGTTGACGATGGAAATGTAATAAGGTTCACCGGATAAATTATCGGCATCCAGCATCCCTAGTTTCTTTGAGAAACGGAAAGCTACTTTTTCTTTCATGTCCGCTTCTGGTTTTATGCGGATGGTAAATGATTTTTCTATGCGGTCTGTTGTGCCGGCAAACATTTGCATCATGGCTTGTTCCTGTTCATCCAGATTGTCCAGCATGAGTTTTAAAGCGGCTCCGTCTTTGGGCATATAATCTGCTTGCCCGCGAGTCAGGCTGTTTTTGCTTTCTCGTATATTGTAGATTTCTTTCGCCACCAACTCAGCCATTTTAGCGGTAGAACCGGCTATCAGAATCTCTTCGGTCATAAAACTGCGTGGGTCAATACGTTTTTTGGCCGTATCGGCAACCTTTGTTACAGGTGCTTTTTCTATAGGAGAGGTGGTGTTGATAGCCTTTATGATTCCTTCAGGAGTCAATTCTACCTGTGAGGCCGCACTTTTGTCTTTCAGTTTTACAGCGTATGCATTGTCCGGGTCAGGAATGCCTATGGAATTTACCTTGATACTGTTTATTTCCCAATGTTCTTCCGGTTGGGATGATATGCCTGTAAGGCGCAGATAGCGGTCGGCGTATTGGCAGAATTCTCCGGGCGTGTAGACAACTTTGGTTGCGGTGACTTGCAATTCTATTTCGGTCTTAGGCAAATAATAAACCACTCCTTCTCCCATGGTTCCGGGAGTATATGTACTGACATCTTGTGCGGTGCCGCTTAATGAAACCAGTAACCCTGCTGCGATTAATCCTTTTTTCATATTTCTATATTCTATCATATATGTAAGCAAATATAGCTATTCTTTTGTAAATCTGCCTTTTGTTTCTGTTAATTTCTTCCATGCTGCGGGTAATGCGTCAATAAGATCACTTGAGGTGGTTCCTATTTCTCCTTTTTCTTCCGCTGCAATGTCTCCTGCCAGACCATGTACGTAGACGCCCAGGCGGCATGCATCTTCTTGAGTATATCCTTGTGCCAATAAGGCTGCCAGAATACCGGTCAGCACATCACCGCTGCCGGCAGTTGCCATACCTGGATTCCCGGTGGGATTGAAATAACAATTTCCTTCGGGGGTGACAACTGTGCTCCATGATCCCTTTATAATGATATAGCTTTGCAGATAGGCTGCCAATTCTTTCGTCTTTGTCAGCCGTTCGTAAGTATCCATGCATTTACCTATCAGTCGTTCCAGTTCCTTTAGATGGGGGGTGAGAATACAACGCTTCGGCATCCGGCTGAGCCAGTTGCGGTGAGTGCCGAAAATATTAATGGCATCCGCATCCAGCACTAAAGGTACCGGACAACCTTGTATTTGTTCCATCATGGCCAACGCTGTATCTTCTTCTTGTCCCAACCCCGGACCGATGGCTATGGCTTGATAACGGTCTGTATCTACGGGTTCGGCAAAATAATGGTCGTGTATGTCTGTCTGTACAATGGCTTCGGGAACAGTGGTCTGAAGTAAATCATGGTTGTGGATAGGTACATGGACAGTCAGTAATCCCACTCCCGAACGCAGGCAGGCACGGGCAGATAAAATGGATGCTCCTGCCATGCCATAAGATCCTGCGATGAGCAGTGCATGGCCGAAAGCTCCCTTGTGGGCAAATCGTTTCCGCGGTTTGATGAGGCTGCGAATTTCTTCTTCCTCTGTGATATAGTAGGGACTTTGTGCTGTATCAATAAAGTCTTTTTTCAGTTGGATGTCCAATAGTTGCCATTCGCCTACAATGTCTTCGTTTTCGGGGAAAAGAAAGGATAACTTAGGTAGCTGAATGCTGAGAGTGACATCCGCGCGTATCATGTTTTGACGGATATTATAAGTGTTGTCCTCACACATTAATCCTGAAGGTACATCAATGGCTACTACCTGTGCCTTGGATGCATTAATATATTTCACTACGGCAGCAAATCCACCGTTCAGTGGTTTGTTGAGTCCGGAACCGAATAATCCGTCTACTACCAGATGCCTTTCTGTCAGGACTGGAGGATCAAATTGTGTGCTTACTTCAGTAAAGTACACCGAGCCGCATTCTTTTAACCGTTCAAGATTGGTCTGACATTCTTCCGACAGTTTTCCTTTGGTGTTAAACAGAAAGACTTCTACGTGATAGTTTTGCTTAGACAACATACGGGCTACGGCAAGCGCATCGCCCCCGTTATTTCCCGGTCCGGCGAATACTACAATATGGAAAGAAGTATCCCATCGGTGGGTAATGGCACGAGTCAGTTCTTCGGCTGCCCGTTCCATCAAATCAATGGAGGCAACCGGTTCTTTGGCAATCGTGTACTTGTCCAGCTCTTTTAGTTGGGTGCTCGAAATAATTTTCATGACAATCTCTTTTGTTTGAACGTACAAAGATAACACTATTTACAAAAAGAGGTTATGTGAATACTTCGATACTTGGAATAAAAATGTTATTTTTGCAGCAATTTAATAAAATAGCGGTTATGGATACCATTCAAATCAAAGATAAACGTTTCACTCCTTTCATTCCTGAAGAACGGATCTTAAAAGAAGTGGCACGGGTAGCGAGTGAGATTAATCGGGATTTAGAAGGAACTAATCCCTTGTTTTTAAGTGTATTGAACGGCGCATTCATGTTTGCTGCCGACTTGATGCGTAACCTTACCATTCCCAGTGAAATTTCTTTCGTGAAACTGGCCTCTTATGCAGGAACTTCTTCTACAGGAAAGGTAAAAGAGTTGGTAGGTTTGAATGATGATATTGAGGGTCGTACAGTGGTGATTGTGGAAGATATTGTGGATACCGGGGTGACAATGAAGCACTTGTTGGAAACATTACAAGCTAGAAAACCGAAAGAGATCCGTATCGCTACCTTGCTGCTGAAACCTGATAAATTGAAGGTGGAATTGGATATACATTATGTGGCCATGCGTATTCCCAATGATTTTATTGTGGGGTATGGTCTGGATTATGATGGCTTGGGACGTAACTATCGGGATATTTACACCGTAATGGAATGAAATTTGTACAACTAAATATAAAAATAAAAGGTAAAACAAGATGTTGAACATTGTAATTTTTGGAGCTCCGGGTTCTGGTAAGGGTACTCAGAGTGAACGTATTGTAGAGAAATTCGGTATTAATCACATTTCAACAGGGGATGTGCTTCGTGCTGAGATTAAGAAGGGTACAGAATTGGGAAAGACAGCCAAAGGATATATCGATCAGGGCCAGTTGCTGCCTGATGAATTGATTATTGATATTCTGGCAAGCACGTTGGATAGCTTTAAGGAAAGCAAAGGGGTTATTTTTGATGGATTTCCCAGAACCATCGCCCAGGCAGAAGCGTTGAAGAAAATGCTGGCCGAACGTGGACAGGAAGTATCTGTTATGTTGGACTTGGATGTACCCGAAGAAGAATTGATGACTCGCCTGATTAAGCGTGGACAGGAATCGGGACGTGCGGATGATAACGAGGAAACAATAAAGAAACGTTTGGTTGTTTATCACTCGCAGACGGCTCCGCTGATTGACTGGTACAAGAACGAAGGTAAATATCAGCACATTCACGGTTTGGGTACGATGGATGCTATTTTTGCCGACATTGTTGCTGCTGTTGAAAAATTATAATAATATGCTAATGTGCTGATGCAGCAGTCCGCCAATGTGTCAGTCTGCATAATGATACATGGAGTACAGTTTCGTTGGCACATTAGTAAATTGATAAATTAGTAAATTATTAATTATGGCTGAATCGAATTTTGTTGATTATGTGAAGATATATTGCCGCTCGGGTAAGGGCGGGCGAGGCTCTGCGCATATGCGTCGTGAGAAGTATGTACCCAATGGTGGCCCTGACGGTGGTGATGGCGGTAGAGGAGGTCATGTTATTTTGCGGGGAAACCGTAATTATTGGACATTGCTTCACCTGAAGTATGACCGCCACGTGTTTGCCACACACGGCGGCAATGGATCGAAGAACAAAAGCTTTGGTAAAGATGGTGAAGACAAAGTTATTGAAGTACCTTGTGGTACAGTGGTTTATAATGCTGAAACAGGTGAATATATCTGTGATATCACCGAACACGGACAAGAAATAATTCTGTTGAAAGGAGGACGTGGGGGATTGGGAAACTGGCACTTCCGTACAGCAACCCGCCAGGCGCCACGTTTTGCACAACCGGGAGAACCCATGCAGGAACTGAAGGTTATTTTAGAATTAAAACTGTTGGCTGATGTAGGTTTGGTAGGTTTTCCAAATGCAGGGAAATCCACTTTATTGTCTACCGTATCGGCGGCACGTCCTAAAATAGCCAATTATCCGTTTACTACGCTGGAGCCGAATTTGGGTATCGTGTCCTATCGCGAAGGAAAATCTTTTGTCATGGCGGATATTCCCGGAATTATTGAAGGGGCCAGTGAGGGAAAAGGACTGGGACTTCGTTTCCTGCGCCATATAGAACGCAACTCTTTGTTGCTCTTTATGGTACCGGGTGATACAGATGATATCCGTAAGGAATATGAAATCCTGCTGAATGAGTTGGCTACCTTCAACCCGGAAATGTTGGATAAACAACGTGTGCTTGCCATTACCAAAAGTGACATGTTGGATGAAGAACTGATTGCCATGTTGGAGCCGACATTGCCGGATAATGTTCCGCATATCTTTATCTCGTCGGTAACTGGCTTGGGGATACAGCAGCTGAAGGATATTTTATGGACAGAATTGAATAAGGACAGCAATAAGTTGGAAGGTGTCCGTACGGAAACAATTGTTCATCGCGCCAAAGATGTTGCCAAACTGCAGGAAGAGTTGAAAGACATGGGTGAGGATGAGGACTTTGAATATGAATATGAAGAAGATGCCGATGATGACTTCGATTATGAATATGAAGATGAGAATTGGGACGAAGAAGAGGAAAAGAAATGAAACGGCTGACATCAGATAATAAAATGTTGGGATATGAGCTGATGAAGGCATATCCCAACATTTCTTGTTTTTCTACCACCCGTCACGGAGGTTGTAGTAAGGGAAACTACGCTTCGTTCAATTGTAACGGATATTGTGGGGACGAGGCAGAAGATGTGAATCGCAACCGGGAATTGCTGCGTAGCTTGTTACCCGGGGAATCGGTAGAACTCGTAATTCCGCATCAGACCCATAGTGACCATGTGAAAGTTGTGGATACTATTCAGGTAAATACTGAATTGGAAGGAGTGGATGCATTGGTAACAGATATTCCCGGTTATTGCTTGTGTGTATCTACGGCCGATTGTGTTCCTGTTTTATTATATGATACCCGAAAGAAGGTAGTGGCTGCCATTCATGCCGGATGGCGTGGTACGGTGGCCCGGATTGTAGAGAAGACGGTTTCGGTCATGAGCGATCAATACGGTTCGCAAGGGAAGGATCTCATTGCTTGCATCGGTCCCAGTATTTCATTGGAGGCTTTTGAAGTAGGGGATGAAGTTTATCAAGCTTTTTGTGAGGCGGGGTTTGATATGAATCAGATTGCCCGTAAAGAAGCAAAATGGCATATTGATTTGTGGGAAGCCAACCGTCAGCAATTGTTGGCATACGGTGTGAAGCCTGAACATATTGAGATATCCGGCATTTGTACGTATCATAATAACGATGATTTCTTTTCGGCCCGCCGGCAAGGAATCCGGTCGGGAAGGATATTATCGGGCATTCTTTTAGGTGTCTGAGGAACACACTCATTGGAAGAACGCAGTATAAAAATAAATATGGAAATAAAAGTATCGGAAGAAATAAAGAAAGCCTGTCCGCAGTTTGCCGGTATAGCTATCCGTGCTACGGTAGAGAACACTGCTTATAGCGAATCTTTGTGGAAAAAGATAGACGAGTTCACTATACGCTATCGTGAAATGTACACTACGGATTCCATTAAGGATATGGTTACGATTCATGCCACTCGGGAGGCTTATAAGAAATGTGGGAAAGACCCTAGCCGTTATCGTCCTTCGGGGGAAGCGCTCTGCCGTAGAATCCTGCGTGGAATTTCCTTGTATCAGATAGATACTTTGGTAGATCTTATTAACTTGGTATCTATTCGTTACGGATATTCCATCGGTGGCTTTGATGCGGATAAAATACAAGGAGATACATTGGTGTTGGGTATCGGTAAATCCGGAGAGCCTTATGAAGGGATAGGACGTGGAGAGTTGAATATAGAAGGAATGCCTGTTTACAGAGATGCTATGGGCGGAATCGGTACGCCGACCAGTGATAACGAGCGTACTAAACTGGAGGCAGGAACTACGCATCTGCTGACTATTATTAATGGATATAGCGGCAAGGAAGGTTTGCAGGAAGCGGCAGATTATATGTTGGAGCTCTTGAAAGAGTTTGCAGCGTCCAAGGATGAAGAATTAATTTATTTTTAAAATGAGATAATGAAAAGCACACAATTACTATTTTTATTGTTCATAAGTGTGGCGGCATGGGCTGGGGGGCCGGCCAAGAGTAATTTTACCGCAATGGAAGTAAACCATATCAGAGTCAAGACTCCCGGGCTCTTTAACGGGCGCAAAAGTTTCTCCATTCATCTGGATAGTATAAAAGAGAATGAATATTGTTTTCCTCTTCCCGGTGGTAAAGTGATTTCTGCATACGGAGCCCGCCGGGGGCACAGTGGAACGGATATAAAGACTAAGGCCAATGATACTATCCGTTGTGCGTTTGATGGAATAGTACGTATGGCAAAAACATACGCTGCTTATGGAAATGTAGTTGTTGTGCGTCATGATAATGGATTGGAAAGTATTTATAGTCATAATTCCCGGAACTTGGTAAAATCCGGAGATATCGTGAAGGCCGGTGATGCAGTAGGGCTAACAGGCAGAACCGGACGTGCCACTACCGAACACCTTCATTTGGAATTCCGGATAGATGGACAACATTTTAATCCGAATCTGATTTTTGATATGAAAGGTCGTACTTTGCGCAAAACGGAAATTGTTTGTGCCAAAGCCGGCAATAGAGTGATAGTAAAACAGAATTTAACGCCTAAAAAATGACAGCCGTGATCTGGACGCGGAGAACGGCACCGCCGAAAGCATTACTACCATCCAGCTGAACGCCGCTGGCAAGCCTGCAAGCGAGGGTGACTTTGGCAATTGGTACTACAGTGCTGCCTCCGGTTGCCAGCTGGACACTGGCGTTTTTGCCCTGCAGCCCTCCTCGGAGCCCGAGGCAGAAAGCGCATTGAAGGCACGCCTTTTCCGCATTGGAGATAACGCCGAGCTAGTCCGCGGCACCGTCGGCTGTGAAACCAACAATTACGGCACCATCTTCGACGGCATCTTCCAAGGGAAGGTGGCTAACTTCCGAACCATCTCCAACGGTACCTTCCAAAGGGAGGTGAACAACTACGGAACCATCTCCGGCGGCACCTTCCAAGCGGATGTGGATAACAACGGCACCATCTCCGGCGGTACCTTCCAAAGGGTGGTGTTCAACAACGACACCATCTCCGGCGGCAGCTTCCTGGGGGATATGAACAACTGGGGCACCATATCCGGCGGCATCTTCCTGGGGGGGGGGTACAACTACCAAACCATCTCCGGCGGCACCTTCCAAGGGATGGTGGGCAACACCGGCACCATCTCCGGCGGTACCTTCCAAGAGAATGTGTACAACCACGGCACCATCTCCAACGGTACCTTCCAAGGGATGGTGGTCAACTACAAAACCATCTCCGGCGGCACCTTTGAGGAAGCTGTTGAGGTATACGCCTCTTCCGGCAATGAGGCCACGATCGAGGGCGGAACCTTTGAAAAGGGTATGAAGCTTAAGAATGATGACGCTTCCATCACCATCAAAGACGGCCTGTTTGACGACGAGGTTGTCACCGGAGGATGTGCCTCCCCGCTTTCCATCAGCGGCGGCCTGTTTACCAACGCCGTGGATGTAAGCAACACCGACCCGTCCAAGCTTTCCATCACCGGCGGCTATTTTGTAAACGAGCCCACTCTGCCGGAAGGCAGCGACATTGCCTTTACCACTGTGAGCAATCAGAGTTGCAGGGCCTTCCATGTGCCTGTAAATGATGGCTTTTCTGAAAGCTACACCAGTCTTTATGTCCCCAGCGGATCGTCTGAGCAGCCCAACACCATTACCGTAAAGACCGATGCCGCACTGATCGACTGCCGTGCAGCCGATGCCGATGTATCCATTATGAGCTCCGTAGTCCGCAACGGCGGCAACACTTACGAGATCCCTGTGCGGGGCTATGGGCAGATCGTACTGGTGACCGAGGAGCCCGCGCCGCCCACACCGGGCGACCCCGGCGAGCTTGACCCGGGTCTCTCCTCCGGTGCAGCCGCACTTGGCATCGTGCTGGGCGCTGCGGGTCTGGGTTACCTTACCTATGCCTACGGTTCTTCCCTGTATCTGCACTATGCGCTGCCGGGCGGCTTTATCCCCTCCACCCGTCAGGAGCTGGCAACCGTCCTGTGGACGACTGCCGGCAAGCCCGACCCCGTAAGCACCGCCCTGTACACCGATATCCCCGCTGACGACATCGAGCAGCAGAAGGCTGCCCGCTGGTGCGTAGAGCAGGGTCTGATGTCCGACTACGGTGCAACCTTTGGCCCGGACACCAAGGTGACCAATGCACGCATCATCCGCGCATGGAACAGCCTGAAAAAGCCGGCAGTTGTTCTCCTTCTCTGAGGACACAAAAGCCGCCCAATGCCACATTTTTCTGATCCGGAAGATTTTCCTCCAGTTCCTGTCGGTAGGCAGGCATCAACTGCATGGACCACACACCCTGTCCTTCTGTTTCCCCACAGGGAATCAGCAACAGATGTTTTTCATAGCAGGCATTATCGTCTCCCAGAATTACACTGTATCCCTGGATCCGCTCCGGTCCCGCTGTCTCTACTCTGGCCATCAGGCAGTTATCCCTGCGGATCTTCTGTAATTCCTCTCCGCCAGGAAGTCCCCTTTTCCAGAAAGGCTCCTGTAAAACATTCCGATCTGTCAGATATGCCGGAACCACACGGCTGTCCAGTCCCTCCCGGTTCAGCCCCTTCGGGTAAAAAGGATCCTCTCCCCGGAACTGTGGATGCATCTGGTAGAGCAGTTCTCTTTCCTGTACCAGACGCTGCATTTTCTCAGGACTTTCATCGCTTCCCCGGCTGAGAGATTCATGGTGATATGCAAAGCGGTCGTTCCACACCACATTGTAGTATCCCATTTCCAGAAGCCGGAAGCCCAGTTCCACATCATTATAGGCTACCCGCAACACTTCCCGGAATCCTCCTGCCTCCCGGAACACCTCTGTCCGGATCAGGAGACAGGCTCCCGTCACGGCCACACAATCCTGTGTAAAACGGTTCCGTCCAAAATAGTAGCTTCTGTCATCCTCCATAAACTGTAGCTTATGCACCGGTCCCACCGGCAGATTGACAATGCCGTCATGCTGGATCTTCACGGAATCCGGATAATAAAGTTTCAGTCCCACACTGCCCACATAAGGCTGCAAGGCTCTGGACACCATTTTATCCAGCCAGTCATTCTCACATAATTCAATATCATCATTTAAGAACAGCAGCAGCTTGCCATCTGCCAGTTCTGCGCCACGATTACACATGGTGGAAAAATTGAACTCCGCAGGCTCATATACATACCGGATCGGTGTTCCGGCTGTCCGGATTTCTTCCACCAGCTGTTCTGTTTTTTTCCTGTTTTCCTCGTTACTTCCGTTATCTATCAGCAGGATTTCCACTGGAACACTGCCCTCC
>ENA-OPYH01001575-OPYH01001575.1-human-gut-metagenome-genome-assembly--contig:-NODE-1575-length-12744-cov-3.735440_pt1 | contig 12744 bp, 11 predicted proteins | sample MGYA00241254_ERZ501488 | MGnify/ENA primary metagenome ERZ501488 (study PRJEB25962, sample SAMEA2042660) | human gut metagenome | biome: human gut; feature: human-associated habitat; material: faeces...
CGTCGGCCGCGCGGCGGCAGTCGTCGTCGAGCCCGTAGCCCGGCGTGGAGCAGAGGTTGGTGTCGCACAGGGCGCGCAGCACGTTCGGGTGCGCACCCTCGGAGTAATCGTTCTGAAAGCGGAGCATGGCGGATCACCTTTCGTTTGGACAGGATTCGGCACACTGCGCGTGCCGCTGAGGCTTATCATAGCCCCGGCGGCGGGGACTTGTCAATGCGGCGCGGCTTTTTCGGTGGCCACGCCGCGACAGATGCAATCTGGCTTTTTCTTGTCGGAGACAAGAAAAAGCCGGCAGCTTTCGCTGCCGGCCAGCCCGCCAATGCCGTGTGAGCCCAGTTACAACCTGCACAAGAAGGCAGGTGGGTCGCCTCTCTGCTGTTTCTCTGCTTCCAACGTCCAACCGGCATCTTTCAGCCGGCCGGGAGGCCTGCAATCCGCAGCGGAAGTTCTGGCATCCCTTATAAGAGATGTGGGTTTAAATGAGCTCTGAGCACTCAGTCGTGCTCCACGCACACAGCAGGACTTATTCCCATGCTATGCGCCGCGCGGGAACTTATTCCTCCGCGCCGCCGTCAGATCCTTCGTCCTCGTCGGCGAAGATCTCTTCCATATAGTAATTGTACACCTTGTCCAGCTCGTCGTCATCGTCGATGGAGCCGAAGAGCTCCTCGCCGTTTTCCTCCATGATCTTGAGCAGGATGATGCCGAAATCGGGGTCGTCCTCGTCCATATCGGCGGGGAGCGCCGCGAGATAGTCCTGACCGTCGAGTTCAAACTCGTTGAGCACTTCCAGCTCGAACTCGTTGCCGTCCTCGTCCTCGATCGTCAGATAATCGCTGCCGAATGCTTCACTCATCGGGGTGTCCTCCAGTTGTGATCGTTTTCTGGTTTCAGTGTACCCCATCTGGCGTGTAAAATCAAGTCCTTTTACGACCCCAGATCCTCCAGCAGCAGCAAAAGCTGCTCCTGACTGCCGACGGTGATGCCGCCGCGCAGCAGCTCCTGGTCGGCGCGGCGCAGTCCGGCGACCTCGATGCCGGTCACCTGCAGCGGCCTGCGGTCGGCGTCGGAGGCGAACACGCTCACATAGCCCTCGTAATCCCGCAGGATATATTCCGCCTGCGCGCCGTCGTAGGACGTGGCCGGCGCGTCCGCGCCCGGCTGCTGCAGGGAGGACATCGCCGCCCCCGCGACGAACGGCGACACGGCGCACAGCGCCGTCACGACCGTCAGTGCCAGCGTTCGTTTCATATGCCTCGCTCCTTTCACCGGAAAGTTTGTCCAACGCGCGCGCATTTCATACCCGCCGGACAAAAACGCGCGAAAGACTATCCCCAGTTGACAGAGTGTGCTATAATATCATTTAACCGTTTTTATGCGCTGAATATCGACCGGGTTTTTGACCCGATAATGTGTATTATCAGGGAGGTGCGTCACTGCCTATGGCAAAACGACCGAAACCATCATCATCCGCCCCGCGCGCGGCCCAGGCCGCGGATGCGACCGTGAGCGTCGCGGGCGCTGTGCTGCGCGTGCTCGGCACGATCCTGCTGATCGTGCTCGTCACGGGGCTGCTGTTTTTGTGCATCTTCGCGTACTATGTGAAAAACTGCCTGTCCACGGATCTCGACGTGCAGCTCTCGGACTTCACGGTCTCGCTCTCAAGCTCGATTTTGTATGAGGATTCCGACGGCAACTGGCAGAACCTCACGAACCTCTCGAGCACGGAAAACCGCGTCTGGATCGACTATGCCGACATCCCCAAGGACATGGAGCACGCGGCCGTCGCCATCGAGGACAAGCGCTTTTACAAGCACAAGGGCGTGGACTGGTACCGTACGACCGGCGCGTTCATCAACATGTTCCTGTCGATGAAAAACGACTTCGGCGGCTCGACCATCACGCAGCAGCTGATCAAAAACCTCACCAAGCAGGACGATATCACCGTGCAGCGCAAGCTGCTCGAGATCTTCCAGGCGCTCGAATTTGAGAAGTCCTATGATAAGGAAGAGATCATGGAGTGGTACCTGAACATCGTCTACTTCGGCGAGGGGTGCAACGGCGTCTATACCGCCGCCGAGACCTACTTCGGCAAAGAACCGAAGGATCTCACGCTCGCCGAGTGCGCGAGCATCATCGGCATCACGAATAACCCCTCAAAATACGACCCCTTCATCAGCCGTGAGAACAATAAGGCCCGGCAGGAGACCATCCTCAAGCAGATGTACGAACAGGGCTACATCAACAAGGAGCAGTACGATGAGGCCGTGGCGCAGGAGCTCGTGTTCGTGCGCAGCGAGTCCGACGATGCCACCCAGACCATCTACAGCTACTACGCCGAGGCCGTCATCAACGACGTGCTCAACGACCTCGTCGAGCAGAAGGGCGTCAGCCGCGACACGGCGCGCACGCTGCTCTATTCCGGCGGCTATCAGGTCTATTCCTGCTACGATCCCAGCATCCAGCAGGCGATCGACGACGTCTATACCGACCTCGACAAGATGCCGCAGCGCCCGTCGGCCTCCGGCCAGCAGTTCGAGTCCGCCATCGTCATCATGGACCCCTACACCGGCGAGATCAAGGGCCTGTCCGGCGGCACGGACAAAAAGACCATCAACTTCGGCACGAACCGGGCCACGCAGTCCAAGCGCCCGCCCGGATCGTCCATCAAGCCGATCGCGACCTACGGCCCGGCCATGGAGCTCGGCCTCATCACGCAGTATACGCAGGTCAACGATGCGCCGGACATCAAGCTCTCCGGCACGAGCTGGTATCCGAAAAACTCCGGCGGCGGCAACTACGGCGTCATCACCATCCGCGAGGCGCTGCAGCGCTCGCTCAACACCGTGTCCGCGCAGATCCTCGACAAGCTCACCCCGCGCGCGTCGTATGAATTTTTGAAGGACAAGCTCGGCGTCACGAGCCTTGCCGAGTCCGACTGCGACTACGCGCCGCTCGCCCTCGGCCAGCTCACGAACGGCATCACCGTCCGCGAGATGACGCAGGCGTACTCCGCCTTCGTCAACGACGGCGTGTTCACCTACGGCCGCACGTATTCCTACGTCAAGGATTCCAGCGGCGAGGTCGTGCTCGAAAATCCCGCGCGCACGATCGTGGCCTTCAAGGCCAACACCGCGTGGAACATGACCGATATGCTCTGCAACGCCGTCAACAGCGGCACCGGCAGCGAGGCCCGCCTGAGCGGCATGCCCGTCGGCGGCAAGACCGGTACGACCACGAACAACTGCGACCGCTGGTTCGTCGGCTTCACGCCGTACTATGTGGCCGCCGTCTGGACCGGCTACGATATGCCCGAGTATATGAACTTCTCCGGCAACCCCGCCGCCCAGATCTGGAAGCTCGTCATGGAGTCGATCCACAAGGATCTGCCGACCAAGAGCTTCCCGACGCCGACCATCGGCTCGCCGACCGGCATCTTCGGCAATTTCTCCGGCCAGTCGCAGGACACCGGCGGCGATGCCGACGACGCCGGCTGAGCCGCGCAAATGTCTGCCCCATCGCGTGTCCCCGCGCAGAAACGACAGCGCGGGGCATGCGGTGTTGACAAAAAGATTGAAATGTGTTACAATTCGAAAACAGTGGTATCGGAGGTGTATCTCATTGGCAGCAAAATCGACCGAACTGTGCTACAAAGGCCATCCGCTGCGCCGGAAAGACAACCTGCTCTATTACGGCAGCATGGCTGACAAGTACATCATTATGATGCAGATCCTCGACACGAAAAAGATCAAGGACCTCGACGTGGCGACGCGGGTCTCCGTGCAGCTTCAGCTCACCGACCCGGATCTGAAATCCCGCGACCGTGTGGTCAAAAAGACAGAAAAGGACGGCCTGTACAACGCCATGGATGTGGCGGCTGTGTGGCTGGACCGCGCGCTTGCGAATAACTAAGCAAAGGATGATTCTATGGCGAAACGATTTCTGAAAACAGCCGTTGTTTCCGCGCTCTTCGCGCTCACGCTGGCCGTTTCGGCTTCCGCGGCGAGCGCCGGCGGTGCGATGACGACGACGGCCGTCAACTTCCGAACGGGCGCCGGAACGAATTACGGCATTATCTCCACGCTCCCGGCAGGCACCCACGTCGTGGTGTCCACGCGCTCGAGCGGCGGCTGGGCCACGGTGGTCTACAACGGCACCGTCGGCTACATATCTTCCGATTACCTCAAACGCGCCAATGAAATGGATGCCAGCTTCGGTACCGGCACGATCAACGGCAGCTACGTGCGTATGCGCTCGGGTGCGAGCACGAGCAGCTCCATCCTCGGCACCTACAACTCCGGCACGACCATGACGATCACCGGCGTCAACGGCGCCTGGTACAAGGTCAGCTACAACGGCACCACCGGCTATGTCCACTCGGACTATGTCTCGCTCTCGGGCGTGACGAACGGCGGCAGCAGCACGGGCAGCTCCAACGGTTCGGTCAAGGGCAGCGATGTGCGCATGCGCTCCGGCCCGAGCACGAACTACTCCATCCTCGGTACCTACCAGAACGGCACGCCCCTGACCATCACCGGCACGGAAAACGGCTGGACGAAGGTCACCATCGGCGGCGTGAGCGGCTACATCCGCTCGGACTATGTCTCCGGCGGCGGGGCCGACAGCAAGGCCGGCTACATCAAGGGCACCGGCGTGCGTATGCGCTCGGGTGCGAGCACGACCAGCTCCATCCTCGGCGTGTATAACACCGGCACGAAGATGACCATCACCGGCGAGAGCGGCAACTGGTACAAAGTCAGCTACAGCGGCAGGGACGGTTATGTCAGCAAGGACTACATGACCACGACCAAGCCTGATAACGGCGGCGGCTCTACGAGCCAGACCGGCTATATCAAGGGCAACGACGTGCGTCTGCGTTCCGGTGCCGGCACAAATTATTCCATCCTCGGCACGTATAACAACGGCACGCCGCTGACGATCACCGGCACGAGCGGCAACTGGACGGCTGTCACCATCAACGGCGTCAAGGGCTATGTCAACAGCGCCTACGTCACCACCACGAAGTCGGACGGCGGCAGCAAGCCCAGCGGCTCCATCGGTGAGACCATCGTCGCCACGGCCAAGCAGTACATGGGCGCGCCGTATGTCTACGGCGGCATGAGCCCCTCGGGCTTTGACTGCTCCGGCTTTGTCAACTACGTGTACAAGCTCTGCGGCTATTCCATGAGCCGTGTGGCCAGCAGCATCTACAACAACAACGGCACCTATGTCGAGAAGGCCAACCTCCAGCTCGGCGACCTGGTGTTCTTTGCGAGCAACAGCTCCAGCATCGGCCACGTCGGTATCTATATCGGCAACGGCCAGTTCATCCACAGCAGCTCCGGCGCAGGCTGCGTCGTCATCAGCGACCTGAGCTCGAGCTACTACCTGAAGAATTACGTGGGCGCCAAGCGCATCGCGGGTTAACAGGCTTTTCTTTGTCCCCCGGCGAACCACCGGGGGACATTTTTTTATCTTGTGGTATGGCCGGGAATATGGTACATTGAGGAAAACGATTTGTGTGTGTGAAAGGGCAGGTGAAGCCAATGCAGTGTCCCTACTGTGGACGAGACATCCCGGATGATGCGCGCTGGTGCCCCTACTGCGGGGGCGAGCAGACGCCGCCGGAAGATGATTTACAGAATGAAATCCTCCCGCCGGAGGATCAGCAGGATGCATCCGCGCCGCCGGATGATGGAAACGGGGAGCATTTCCCTTCCGGCTGGCAGGACAGCGCCCCCGCCGACGACTGGGACGATGAAGCCGAGCCGCAGGACGATCCCTGGGCAGACGACCCGCCCGTGCCCGGCTGGGAGGACGATGCGCCGTATGAGCCCGCGCCGGAGGACCGGGACGCGCCGCGCAGCAAGGCGCTGCTCATCGCCATCTTTGCCGCGCTCGGCGTGGCACTGATCGTGCTGCTCATTGCGCTCAACGTCAAGCCCAAGCCAAAAGACCCGGTCGTGGCCGCGACCCCGGCCGTGACGGCGACGGTAGAGCCGTCCGCTGCGCCGACACCGACGCCCACCCCGACCCCGACGCCGAGCCCCACGCCGACGCCTTCCGCCGGCAGCTACATCCTGCCGGACAGCGCCGCGCGCCGGCTCACGCAGGCGGACGTGGCGAACCTCACCTGGGAGCAGTGCTGCCTTGCCCGCAACGAGATTTTTGCGCGCCACGGCCGCATCTTCCAGACGCCGCAGATCGCGGCCTATTTCGAGGCCCAGAGCTGGTATCACGGCACGGTGCCCGGCGCGTCGTTCGATAACAATTCGCTCTCGCCGACCGAGCGCGCGAACGCCGACTTCCTCGCAAATTACGAAAACGCCACCTGGGGGCACTCGTACTATTGAGCATATGCTCCATAGAGAACCGCCTCGCCGGTTCACGAATGAATATGAAAAAACCTCCGCAGCCGAAGCTGCGGAGGTTTTTCATGCGGTTTGAATCACACGTTCGTCTTGGCGACGGCGGCGCGCAGGGCGTCGGTGCGGTCGGTGTCCTCCCAGCGGACGCCGAGCTCCTCGCGGCCCATGTGGCCGTAGGCGGCGAGCTGGCGGTAGATCGGGCGGCGCAGGTCGAGGTCGCGGATGATGGCCGTCGGCCGCAGGTCAAACACCTGCTGTACGGCAGCGGCGATCTGTGCATCCGGCACAGTGCCCGTGCCCTGCGTGTCGACGAGCACGCTCACGGGCTCTGCCACGCCGATGGCATACGCCAGCTGCACGAGGCAGCGGCGGGCAAGCCCGGCCGCCACGATGTTCTTGGCCACGTAGCGCGCGGCGTAGGCGGCGCTGCGGTCGACCTTCGTCGGGTCTTTGCCGGAGAACGCGCCGCCGCCGTGCGGGGCGCTGCCGCCGTAAGTATCGACGATGATCTTGCGGCCCGTGAGTCCCGTATCTCCGTGCGGGCCGCCGATGACGAACTTGCCCGTGGGATTCACGTGCAGGATATAGTCGTCGCCGATCAGTCGCGCCAACTTATCCTTGGCGCGTTCCAGACGGGCCTTGACGCGTGGAATGAGGATCGTGCGCACGTCCTCGCGGATCTTCTCCTGCATGCGTTTTTCGGCCATCTTCTCGGTGACGCCCTTGCTCGTGGGGATGAAATCGTCGTGCTGGGTCGAAACCACGATGGTATGTACGCGCAGCGGACGGTGCGTCTGTTCGTCGTATTCGATCGTTACCTGCGACTTGGCGTCGGGACGCAGGTAGGTCATCACCTGCCCTTCGCGGCGGATGACGGCCAGTTCCTTGAGAATGACGTGCGAGAGGATGAGCGTCGCAGGCATGTATTCGCGCGTTTCGTTGCACGCATAGCCGAACATGATGCCCTGATCGCCCGCGCCTTGTTCTTCTTCGGCCTCGCGTACGACACCCTGGTTGATGTCCGGAGACTGTTCGTGGATCGCGGAGAGCACGCCGCAGGAATTACCGTCGAACTGATATTCGCTTTTGGTATAACCGATACGGTTGATTACGCGGCGTGTTACGTGCTGGATATCGACGTAGGCGCTCGAACGCACTTCGCCCGCGACGACGACCAGACCGGTGGTGCAGAGCGTTTCGCAGGCTACTTTGGAGTTGGAGTCGTGACGAAGGAATTCGTCGAGAATGGCATCGGAAATCTGATCCGAAACTTTGTCGGGGTGTCCTTCGGACACGGACTCCGACGTAAATAAAAATCCCATTTTACATTTATTTTGGAAGTTAAACGTATAAAATGGGGAAAAATTGGCTGCTGGAATAAAAAAGCTGTTTTAGCTATTTTTTATTGTGGTTTGCAATCAGTCAAATCTTTCCACATTCCCCGCCGATCGGCGAGGACTGCAAAGGTAAACATAAAAAACGGGGAATAAAAACTTATTCCCCATATTATCTTACGAAAAATAGGTGCCGTCTTATAGGGCCTTGGTATCTATCGGGTTACGTTCAAGGTCGGCAGATTCAGGATTTGGGCTCGGGTGAATTATTCTGTGTGCCGACGGCGGAGTTTTCGCTTCGCGACACGTCTAAAAGCAGGAAACACAATAATCGTCTTTTCTGGGCGTTCTGTAACTAAATAGAAACGCTCAAACAGAAACAGCCTATGGAATAAAATTGCCTCCGTAATAAAACCAGTTAAATTATTTCAATATTGGATTATGAAAAAGGCATTGTTATTATTAGGTATGATTGCCGCAGGCGCCGCATCCGGCGGTGTCGTCGCCTGGAGTATTTTATCGCCGGCCGAAAAGAACGGCACGCATGTTGTTACGCCGCAAAGCGGGGCAGTGTCTGACGACCCCTTTTCTCAGGCGGGAACCCATTTCACTTCGTATCAGGCCGAGCAGTATCCGGATCTTACGTATGCTGCCGAGAATGCTGTCAAGGCCGTCGTGAATATCGAGGTGGTTCAGGAGATCGAAGTTCCCGAGCGGCAGTACGATCCGTTTTTCGAATTTTTCGGTATTCCCCAGCAGGGCCGGCGCGGCCCTTCGACACAGGAGCGTCGGGGCGGAGGATCCGGCGTGATTATTTCCGCAGACGGTTACATCGTGACCAACAACCATGTGGTGGACGAGGCTACGCGCCTTCGCGTGAAGCTGAGCGACGGCCGCACGTTCGACGCCAAGGTGATCGGTACCGACCCCACGACGGATGTGGCGCTGGTGAAGATCGAGGCCGAGGACCTGCCTACGTTGCCTTTCGGCAGTTCGGATTCGCTCCGGTTGGGCGAATGGGTGCTGGCCATCGGATCGCCCTATAACCTGCAATCGACCATTACGGCCGGTATCGTGAGTGCCAAAGCGCGTCAGTTGGATGTTATTCCGAGCGAATTCCGCATCGAGTCGTTTATCCAGACGGATGCGGCCGTCAATCCCGGTAATTCGGGCGGTGCGTTGGTCAATACGCGCGGCGAACTGGTCGGTATCAATACCGTAATCAAGACGATGACGGGCAGCTATGTCGGTTATTCGTTCGCGGTCCCCGAAACGATCGTTCGAAAGGTGGTCGTGGATCTCAAGGAGTACGGCGTCGTGCAGCGGGCTCTGTTAGGTCTGGCATTCCGCCCCATAGATCAGAATTTCATCGATCAGATGGGCGAGGAAACGGGTATCGAGGAGTTGGGCGGCGTTTATGTCGCCAGTGTGTCCGAAGGGGGCGCTGCCTCGCAGGCCGGTATCCGCAAGGGAGATGTGATTCTTTCGGTCGATGGCGTGGAGTTGAACGAGGCTGCGACGCTTCAGGAGCAGATCGGCAAGCACCGTCCCAACGACAAGGTAAAATTAATGATAAAAAGGTCGGGTTCGATGAAACAAATCGAGGTGACCTTGCGTAATAAAGCAGGTAAGACGGAACTCCTCACGCGGGACGACGTCGATGTGATGGAAGTTTTGGGCGGAAAGTTCGCCACGGCCGATGAGCGTCTGTGTCGCCGACTGGAGATCAGAGGCGGTGTGGAAGTGCTGGCAATCAAGGCGAACGGTATTCTGTCGAAGGCACGGGTAAGACCGGGATTCGTGATTACCCACATCAACGACAAGTCCGTGCGTTCGCTCTCCGATATGCAGCGGATGACCGATAAGGTTCGCAGCATTGACGGAGTATATCCCGACGGACGTTCGGCGAGCTATGTGCTTGTCGAATAGGGAGAGCGCCAGGAAAGCCGGGTATGTTTTACCGTTTTTTATTGCCGTAGTTTAAGAACATTCTTATAAAATTAAATATGCGTCAGTTAAAAATTACGAAGTCCATCACCAACCGTGAGAGCGCGTCTTTGGACAAGTACCTGCAGGAAATCGGCAAGGAGGAGCTCATTACGGTTGAGGAGGAGGTGGAACTTGCCCAGCGAATCAAGAAGGGTGACCAGGAGGCATTGGAGAAGCTCACCAAAGCCAATCTGCGTTTCGTCGTGTCGGTGGCCAAGCAGTATCAGAATCAAGGCCTCAGTCTGCCCGACTTGATTAACGAGGGAAACCTCGGTCTTATCAAGGCTGCGGAGAAGTTCGACGAAACCCGGGGTTTCAAGTTTATTTCGTATGCCGTGTGGTGGATTCGTCAGTCGATCCTGCAAGCTCTGGCCGAGCAGTCGCGTATCGTGCGCCTGCCGCTCAATCAGGTGGGCTCGCTCAATAAGATCAACAAGGCTTTCGCCCGTTTCGAGCAGGAGCACGAGCGCACCCCTTCGCCCGAGGAGTTGGCGAATGAGTTGGAGCTTCCCAAGGAGAAGGTGACCGATACGCTGCGTGTCGCCGGCCGCCATGTTTCGGTGGATGCGCCTTTTGCCGACGGCGAGGACAACAGCCTGCTCGATGTGCTGGTGAACCCCGATTCGCCCAATGCCGACAGAGGGTTGATTAACGAGTCGCTCTCGACCGAGGTGGATCGTGCCTTGGAAACGCTGACCGAACGCGAGCGGGATATCATCAAATATTTCTTCGGCATCGGCTGTTCGGAAATGACGCTCGAAGAGATCGGCGAAAAATTCGACCTGACGCGCGAACGTGTACGCCAGATCAAGGAGAAGGCAATCCGTCGCCTGCGTCACTCCTCCCGCAGCAAGTTGCTGAAATCTTATCTGGGGTAGAGAACCCCGTTTATGATAAAGCCGGAACTTCTAAAAGTTCCGGCTTTTTTATTCCATTTCCGAACTTTGTTTTGCAATTGTCGCCGGTGACAGTCGGTGCGGGGCGATTACCTGTCGTCGGAATATTCGTCTTCGGTCATCATACGCTGGATGCGCAGGTTTTTACCCAAGACCAGGGTGATGGACAGCAACGCGAGAGCACAGACGGCGCAAAGAGCCAGCCATTCGAGCCGTCCCAATATGCCCGATAGCAGGACCCCCGCTACGGATAGTGCCAGGACCGTGTAACAGATGACGAGAGTAATCTTAAGTGGTTGCAGCATATTTTTATGGTGGCGATTATATTTTGCAATGTATCCTTATCCGACGGTCGCAGCATTGAATTCGAGGGGCGCTATTCGCGGCCTGTGCCCGCATTTGCAATGCAGCCCTTTCTAAATCCTCTTCTCGGAGAGGGCTTGGGTCGCTGTGCTTTCAGAGAGGTACTCTAACGCGTATAATCAGGTTTTAGAAGTTATTATGCTTACCACAAAATCGGTGCCTTTCCGATGCTTTGCAGATATTCGTTGGCCCGGGAAAAGTGTTTGCTGCCGAAAAATCCCCGGTAGGCCGACAGCGGGGAGGGATGGACGGCTTTGAGGATGCAGTTGCGCTGGGGATCGGCGATGGCGCCTTTGCGCTGGGCGTAACTTCCCCACAGCATGTAAACGATGCCTTGCTTGCGCTGTGCGATGGCCCGCACGACCGCATCGGTGAAAGTTTCCCAGCCGTGTCCTGCGTGGGAGGCCGCTTCGTGCGCCCGGACCGTCAGCACGGCATTGAGTAGCAGCACGCCCTGTTCGGCCCAGCGGTCGAGGTTGCCCGTAGACGGTATGGGCGTGCCGGTGTCGTCGGAGACCTCCTTGAAGATGTTTTGCAGCGAGGGCGGGAAGGGAACTCCGTCCGCGACCGAGAAACAAAGCCCGTTGGCCTGTCCGGGACCGTGATAGGGGTCCTGGCCGATGACGACCACTTTCAGGCGGTCGAACGGGCATTTGTCGAAGGCGCGGAAGATGTTGCTGCCGCGCGGGAAAATGCGCCGCGAGGCGTATTCCTGCCGTACGAACTCCGTGAGCTGCGCGAAATAGGGTTTTTCGAACTCCGGGGCGAGGAGTTCCTTCCAGTCGGGGGCTATCTTTACATCCATGTTACGAGCGGTTAAAGTCGTGTAAATGTAGTAAAAAGTTCCCGGAATGCCGTGTTTTTGCGGCGGATTTCGGCGGGCAGGGCAAAAAACGGGCGGCATCCGCTGAACTTGGGGTGGACGCCGCCCGTCGCTGATGGTAAGAAGGGGGCTATTTTGAGGTTGCGCCGTAGCCCACGACGAGGATTCCGTCGAGACTGCCTTGGGGTTTTTCAGGCCGTTCGGAGAGCTTGTCCCCGCTGCCTTGGAGGTAAAAATCGACGGGCAGCGTATATTTCACGCGCACCTTCTCTCCGCGCTGCTCGCCGGGCGTCCATGCTCCGGCGGGCGAGGAGGCGATCACGCGGAGAGCCTCGTCGGCAAGCAGTTTGTCGGGCGATTGCAATACCAGGATGTTGCTTACCGAACCCTCCTTTTCGATGGTGAACGTCACGACCACGCGGCCCTGAATGTTCCGTTCCACGGCCTCGGCGGGGTATTGGAGGTGCTCCTGCACCCACGCGCGGAAGTCGTTGAGGTCGCCGCCGCGGAACGAAGGCATCTTTTCGACGATCAGAAACGGCATGTCTTCCGTGGACGCGGAGGCGATTTCGACCGATCCGGGTTTCTCGTTGAAAACGGCTTCGTCAGCCGCCGGTTTGGCTGCGCCTTTGGTGGTGATCACGATCACGCCGTTTTTACCCCGCGAACCGTACACTGCGGTGGAGGACTGATTTTTGAGGACGCTGATCCGTTCGATCGTATTGGGGGCGATGTCGTCGATGCTCGTCCGCTCGACGCCGTCGACGATATAGAGCGGTTTGGCTTTCCGCTCCTTTTCGGCTCCTGCGGCGCTTTGGGGCGCGGGCGTTTTTTGGTCGCCGGGGGTTACGCTGACGGGGTCGAGCTTGTTGCTCTCGGTCTCCAAGGTGATTTCAAAACTCTCTGCGCCGGATTTGTCGGAGACGCGGACTTTCCGGGTCTGGCAGCCGACGTAGGAGATGACAAGTTCA
>ENA-OPYH01001581-OPYH01001581.1-human-gut-metagenome-genome-assembly--contig:-NODE-1581-length-12690-cov-6.149347_pt1 | contig 12690 bp, 10 predicted proteins | sample MGYA00241254_ERZ501488 | MGnify/ENA primary metagenome ERZ501488 (study PRJEB25962, sample SAMEA2042660) | human gut metagenome | biome: human gut; feature: human-associated habitat; material: faeces...
TTCTTCCTTCCATTCGTCGCCGTAGCCGTTCCCGTCGAAACGGATCGGTTTGGATTCCTTGATATAGGCTTTCAGCACTTCGAAGATGGCGGCCTCTTTGCTCTTTCCTTCGGCACGCAAGGCTTCGACATCCTGTTTGAACTGGCGGAGCTGGTAGGCTACGGCAGAGTTCAGTGCCAACATCGCTGAACCGCAGTTGGCCGACGATCCCAATGCACGGAATTCGAAACGGTTTCCGGTGAAAGCAAAAGGAGAGGTGCGGTTACGGTCCGTATTGTCTAACAGCAGTTCAGGGATCTGTCCGAAGCCGAGATGCAGGCGTTTCTTGTCGTCCACCTCGATAGCGTCTTCGATGGAACAGTTCTCGAACTTGTCCAGAATTTCGGTGATTTGTGTTCCTAAGAAGGATGAGATGATGGCGGGAGGCGCTTCGTTGGCGCCCAGGCGGTGCGCGTTGGTAGCCGAAGCGATACTGGCTTTCAGCAAGGCGTTGTATTTATAAACGGCCATCAGCGAGTTGACCACGAATGTGATGAAACGCAGGTTGTCTTCCCGGTCCTTTCCCGGAGAGAAGAGGTTGATGCCCGTATCGGTTCCCATCGACCAGTTGCAGTGCTTGCCCGAACCGTTCACGCCCATAAAAGGCTTTTCGTGGAGCAGCACGCGGAAGTTGTGGCGGCGGGAGACACGTTTCATCACCGACATCAACAATTGGTTGTGGTCGTTGGCGAGGTTGCATTCCTCGTAAATAGGCGCTAGCTCGAACTGGTTCGGGGCAACCTCGTTATGGCGTGTCTTGACCGGGATGCCCAACTTGTAGCATTCTGTTTCCAGGTCTTTCATAAACTCCTGTACACGGGAGGGAATGGCTCCGAAATAGTGGTCGTCCAATTGCTGGTTCTTCGCGCTTTCGTGTCCTAAGAGAGTACGTTCCGTCAGCGACAGGTCGGGACGGGCGGAATAGAGGTCTTCGTCTACCAAGAAATACTCCTGTTCCCAGCCTAAATAGGTGATGACTTTATTGACGTCTTCGTTGAAATAATGGCAGACATCTTTGGCTGCCTTGTTCAAGGCTTCGATGGAGCGGATCAGCGGGGTCTTGTAGTCCAGCGCTTCACCGGTATAGGCGATGAATACGGTCGGGATACACAAGGTGTCGTCTACGATAAACGCAGGTGAGGAGGGGTCCCAAGCCGAATAGCCGCGGGCTTCGAACGTGTTGCGCAATCCGCCGTTGGGGAAGCTGGATGCGTCCGGCTCCTGTTGTGCGAGCAGCTTGCCGCTGAATTCTTCGATCATGCCGCCGCCACCGTCATGTTCGACGAATGCGTCGTGCTTTTCGGCTGTCCCGTCGGTAAGAGGCTGGAACCAGTGTGTGTAATGTGTGACTCCTTTTTCCAGTGCCCACATGCGCATGCCGGCAGCCACATGATTGGCTATTTCGCGGTCGATAGGGGTTCCGTTGTCGATGGCATGGGTCAGGGCTTTGTAGGTTTCCTTGGAGAGATACTTTTGCATTGCCTTCCGGTTGAAGACGTTCTCACCATAATATTCGGATACTTTCTGATTGGGAGTAATGGCTTCCACTGCCTTTCGGTTGGATGCTTTCTCCACTGCATTGAAGCGTGAGATTGACATACAGATTGTTTTTATGTTATACCGGCTGCAAAGATACATGCAATTCTCCATGAATGCTTTCATCCGGTAGTTAAAAATAGATGAGTAGGAAACGATTTGTCCCGGCGCATCCCGTTCGGCAATGCACCAGCTTCTCTAAAGCTATGCATTAGGTTGCGTAACCCATAGCTTTAGCCTTCATAAAGCATAGCTTTACGGTAGCCTTTTTGGGGTGTCTGTCCTTTCGAATGAGGGCGTAAATGAAGATTCAAACATTTCATCGCGTGGGATAAATAAAAAAGGTGTATTAAGAAATGCTATTATTGATTATCAGTGATTTATGGTGATAGGTGATAGGTAAAACCCCGTTTCTGTAAAAGTTTAGGAAAAATGAATTAAAAAACGCCGCCTTTAAGGTGACGTTTTTTAATTCAAACTCAGAAAAGTTTTACAAAAAGGCCTTTTCACCTATCACCTATCACCCGATCAGAACAAACTCCAGGCTACTGTCAATCCTGCCATGACGATCGCTACCATGCTCATCAGCTTGATCAGGATGTTGAGGCTGGGACCGGAGGTGTCTTTGAACGGGTCGCCGACCGTATCGCCTACGACTGTCGCCTTATGGGCTTCGCTGCCCTTGCCGCCGTGGTTTCCTTCTTCGATATGTTTCTTGGCGTTGTCCCAGGCGCCTCCCGAATTGGCCATGAAGATCGCCAGTACGAACCCGGTGCTCAGGCCGCCGATCAGCAGTCCGACCACTCCTGTCACTCCGAATATCAGACCGGTGAGGATCGGTGCGATGATGGCTAACAGGGAAGGGGTCACCATCTCGTGTTGTGCCCCTTTTGTCGAGATGGCCACGCAACGGGCGTAATCGGGTTCGGCTTTTCCTGTTAGTATTCCGGGGATTTCACGGAACTGGCGGCGTACTTCCTCCACCATGTGTCCGGCTGCCCGTCCGACTGCATTCATTGTCAACCCGCAGAACATGAAAGCCATCATGGAGCCGAGGAACATCCCCGCCAACACCTTCGGGTTCATAAGTGTGACATCATAATAGATCATAAAGTCGGAGAAAGAGGCTTTTGATACCTCGATGGCTTTGCCGTCGGAAAATGTCAGGACTGTTTCGCCCAACCGGAGCAAGCCTATTTTAATCTCTTCCACGTAAGAAGCCAGCAAAGCCAAGCCAGTCAAGGCTGCCGAGCCGATCGCAAACCCTTTGCCTGTTGCGGCGGTCGTGTTGCCTAAGGAGTCGAGCGCATCCGTACGTTTGCGTACTTCCTTGCCCAAGCCGGACATTTCCGCATTGCCGCCGGCATTGTCGGCAATCGGCCCGTAAGCGTCCGTAGCCAAAGTGATCCCTAATGTCGAGAGCATCCCGACGGCGGCGATGCCGATGCCGTACAACCCCATCCCTACATTGTTGAAATCGAAGCCGGAAGCAAAAAGGAACGAACAGATGATCCCGGCTACTACGGCCAGTACCGGAATGGCGGTCGATAGCATGCCAAGCCCCAAGCCGGAGATAATCACCGTTGCCGGTCCGGTCAGTCCGGCCTCTGAAACCCGCTGGGTGGGCTTATAAGACTGGGAAGTATAGTATTCCGTCGATTGGCCGATCACGATCCCTACCAACAATCCGATTATAACCGAATAACTGATCCAGAACCAATTGTCCAACTCTAACAAATAAAGAATGCCGAAAGTGGAGAGGGCGATCAACACGGAACTTAGGTTTGTCCCTATGGCAAGCGCTTTCAGCAGCTCACGTATAGTCGCATTTTCCTTCGTGCGGACGGCGAAGATGCCGATGATCGACAATACGATCCCGACCGCGGCGATCAGCATCGGCGCCACGACCGCCTTGTATTGCATCTCTACGTCGCCGGACGCCACGAATGCGGCAGCACCCAATGCGGAGGTTGCCAGAATGGAACCGCAATATGATTCGTACAAATCCGCCCCCATGCCGGCCACATCTCCGACGTTGTCTCCCACATTGTCGGCAATGGTTGCCGGGTTGCGCGGGTCGTCTTCGGGGATGCCGGCTTCGACTTTGCCGACCAGGTCGGCTCCGACATCGGCCGCTTTCGTATAAATACCTCCGCCGACACGGGCGAAGAGCGCCTGGGTAGAAGCTCCCATCCCGAAGGTCAGCATGGTGGTGGTGATGATGGTCAGTTTATGTGTGGCATCCATTGCTTCCGAAGGGATGCAGATGTTTAATAGTATGTACCAGAACGAAATGTCCAGCAGTCCGAGTCCGACGACAACCAATCCCATTACGGCGCCGCTCCGGAAAGCTACCTGCAAGCCGCTATTCAAAGACGACCGGGCGGCATTGGCGGTACGGGCGGAAGCATAAGTAGCCGTCTTCATCCCTAAGAATCCGGCAAGGCCGGAGAAGAAACCGCCGGTCAGGAAAGCGATCGGAACCCATTCGTTTTGTACTCCGAATCCATACGCCATGATGGAGAACAGAACTACCAGGGTGAGAAACACCGAAGCGACAACCTTGTATTGTTGTTTCAGGTACGACATAGCCCCTTTGCGTACGTGCCGGGCTATTTTTGCCATTAACTCTGTCCCTTCACTCTCTTTCATCATTTGCCTGAAGAAGAACCAGGCAAATACCAGTGCCAGTATGGAGGCTACCGGTATGATCCAAAAAATAGGTGTAATCATAGCAATGAGATTTAAAATTAATACGAATTTAATCGTTTTGACACTTAGCGTCTTACGATCCTTTATTGTTCATCTGTAAATATAACAAAAATAAAGAAGTAGAGAAACTTTTTCGTAAATAATAATGTTTCATTCTAAAAAAAACAGCATATTTGTCACAGAATAAGAATGAAAACGCAAATGACGGAAGAAACGAACCATAAGACCTGTAAATTAGGCTTGGCTTTGAGCGGAGGAGGAGCGAAAGGTTTCGCTCATATCGGAGTTTTTAGATTACTGGAAGAATGCGGTCTGAAGCCGGATATCATCGTTGGTACGAGTGTCGGTTCGTTGATGGGTGCTTTGTTTGCCGATGGCTATACGTCCGACGAAATTAAAGAACTCTTTACCGGACGTGAGTTTTCCGAATTCGCCCAGTTGCAAATCCCGAAATCGGGATTGTTCGACAGCAAGCGGTTCCGCTATTTCCTTCGTCGTCATTTGAGGGCTAAAACGTTTGAAGAGCTGAAAACTCCTTTGGTTGTCGTGGCGACCGATCTTGACAATGGCGAGAGCCATGAGTTTCGTAGCGGCCCCATCGTAGAGGCGGTGACCGCTTCCTGTAGTATTCCGATTATCTTTAGCCCGGTCGTGATAAACGGAGTGCATTATGTTGACGGAGGTCTTTTCCATAATTTCCCGGTTTCGATCATCCGTGAAGAGTGTGAACGTATCATCGGTGTGAATGTCAGTCCCCTTGTCCCGCAAAAGTACAAGCAGACGATTTTCCATATCGCGGAACGTTCCTACCACTATATGTTCCGGGCAAACACATTGGAGGACCGCGAGATGTGCGATGTCCTGATCGAGGCGGAGGAGTTCGGTATGTATAAGACATTCGATCTGGAAAATGTGGATGAGATCGCGGGTATCGGATATGCTGCGGCGATCCGGGCATTCGAGGTCGTGATAAAAGAAAATAAATATGAAACCTTGGTGAACGCTATTATGGCAAGAAGAAACAACGCCTTGATGCCATAGTTTTTTCCGGAAGTTCCGGTGTTCACCCCAAATATTAACTAAGTTGGCAAATAACGCGATGAAACAGGCAAATAAGATGGTAATATATCAGGTCTTTCCACGTTGGTTTGGAAATATGAAATCATCCCTGGTGAAGAATGGAAGTAAAGTTGAAAACGGAGTAGGAAAGTTTTCGGACTTTACGCCGGTTGCTTTGTCCAAGATTAAGGAGTTGGGAACCACCCATATCTGGTATACCGGAGTGATCGAACATGCAACGAATACTGATTATACGGCTTACCAGATACGAAGAGACCATGCGGCAGTCGTAAAGGGGAATGCCGGCTCGCCTTATGCGATCAAAGATTATTATGATATAGACCCGGACCTGGCCGATAATGTGCCTGACCGTATGAAAGAATTCGAATCGCTGGTCAGAAGGACGCATGAAGCCGGAATGAAAGTAATCATCGATTTCGTACCTAATCATGTGGCCCGCCAGTATTATTCGGATGCCAAGATGGCATATGTGGAAGACTTGGGGCAAAAAGACAATACTTCGAAAGCTTTCGATCCTAATAATAATTTCTATTATATACCGGGGCAGACTTTGTGTCTGCAATTCGGTGCTCAGCAGGAAGATTTTGAATATAGTGAATTTCCGGCGAAAGTCACGGGGAATGATTGCTTCAGTACCTGTCCCGGACAAAACGACTGGTATGAGACGGTCAAGTTGAATTATGGTGTTGATTATGTGAACGGCCGTACCCTGCATTTTGATCCGGTTCCCAATACATGGGCGAAGATGCTGGATATCCTGCTTTTCTGGGCGGAAAAAGGGATAGACGGTTTCCGGTGCGATATGGCGGAAATGGTTCCGGTTGAATTCTGGAACTGGGTGATCCCGAAGGTGAAACAGGCTTATGATGTTTGTTTTATTGCCGAAGTTTATAATCCGGCAGAATATCGCAATTATATCTGGAACGGACATTTTGATTATTTGTATGATAAGGTCGGACTGTACGATACGGTACGGGCGGTCATGTGTAACCAGGCTCCGGCAAGCAATATCTCCGGATGCTGGCAGTCACTCGAAGGCATCCAGCATAATATGTTGAACTTCCTTGAAAACCATGACGAGCAGCGTATCGCTTCTTACTTCTTTGCCGGTGATCCGCGTCCGGGAATTCCGGGGATGATCGTGTCGGCTATGATGAATACCAATCCGGTGATGATCTACAGCGGACAGGAGTTAGGAGAGTCGGGAATGGACGATGAAGGGTTCAGCGGACGTGATGGGCGCACGACGATTTTTGATTACTGGAGTCTTGCCAGCTTGCGTAACTGGATAAACGAGGGAGCTTTCGATGGCGGCAAACTGACTGCCGAACAACGGCAGTTGCGCGAGGTGTACGCAAAGATCTTGAATATATCAAAGTCCGAACGGGTTATCACGGAAGGAGTTTTCTATGATTTGATGTATGCAAACCTGAGCAATCCGTATTTTAATTCACACCGTCAATTCGTGTTCATGCGTAAATATCAGAATGAAGTGTTGTTAGTGGTGGTCAACTTTGACAAGGCAGAGCAGACGGTACGCATCCAAATTCCTGACGAGGCATTCAAGGCACTTGATTTCGGGGACAACAAAGCTGCCGTACAGACCGATCTGATGACTGGAGAGAACTGTATCAGCACATTGACGGCTGCTTGGCCCTATCAGGTCGTTATACCTGCTTATTCCGGTCGTTTACTGAAGTTTACATATTGATTTATGATTTATGGTTTGTGATTTATGATCTGCTCTGACCGATGTGTTTGGTAATAAATCATAAATCACAAACCATAAATCATAATTGTTTTGTACCTTTGCACTCACAATTCAAATCTATTTACTTAAGATAAATATTCGGAATAATGAGTGCACAAACTCCTTTCTTGGTGTTTTCGGGAACTAACTCCCGGTATCTTGCAGAGAAAATTTGCAATAGTCTTGGTTGTCCGCTGGGACAGATGAACATTCAACACTTTGCCGATGGTGAATTTGCCGTCTCTTATGAAGAGTCGATTCGCGGTCGTGATGTATTCCTGGTACAATCAACGTTTCCTAACTCTGATAATCTGATGGAGCTTCTCCTGATGATCGATGCTGCCAAGCGTGCTTCAGCACACTCTGTAATCGCAGTTATTCCTTATTTCGGTTGGGCACGTCAGGATAGAAAAGATAAACCGCGTGTTTCTATCGGGGCCAAGCTGATCGCAGACATGCTGAGTACTGCCGGTATCGACCGCTTGATTACGATGGACCTGCATGCCGATCAGATTCAGGGATTCTTTAATGTTCCGGTCGACCACTTGTATGCATCTTCCATTTTCCTGGATTACATTAAAACATCATTGCCTCTGGATAACCTGTGTATCGCTACACCGGATGTTGGAGGAACTAAACGTGCCAGCAGTTATTCCAAATACCTGGGTTTGCCGATGGTTATTTGCCACAAGTCACGTCTGCGTGCCAATGAAGTGGCCGAAATGCGTATCATCGGTGATGTGAAAGGTTTGGATGTACTTTTGATCGACGATATGGTGGATACGGCCGGTACTATTACGAAGGCTGCCAACCTGATGCTCGAAAACGGTGCTAAATCCGTGCGTGCCATCGCCAGTCATGCCGTTATGTCCGACCCGGCTTCTACACGTGTAGACCAGTCTGCTTTGACTGAAATGATCTTTACGGATTCTATCCCTTATGCAAAGAAATGCGAAAAGGTGAAAGTGTTGTCTGTTGCCGATATGTTTGCCGAAGCCATCCGTCGTGTTTGTAGCGGTGAATCTATCAGTTCTCTGTATACTATTTAATTAATGCATATATCAAGGAAAGGCTGCAATCCTGCGGGATGAGCAGCCTTTTTATTTCCATATGATTCTTAACTTTGTCTGCATGAAAAAGAGCGAGAACCTTCTCGCTTGATATGATTAAGATGAATTATTGGTTTAATCTATAGGTCAGAATGGATCAGCATGCGTACCGGTATCGGTAAAAAGGAGTATAAGCTCTGTTTCGTTTTGGCTCCAGACTAATAATCGGTCTGATTGTATAATGGCACTCCCATAGACCGTCATACTTATGTTTTTACCGTTTCTTTTTTACTTGTTGCCTCCATCTTTACTTAATTTGAATATTACGGCCAAAAATAATAATTAGCAATTTGCCTATTTCTCTTCATCAATAATCATGCCACTGCCGAGGCAAAGACGATGGTCTTTGTCGTAGACTACTCCGTACTGTCCGGGGGCGATTCCTTGGATTTTGTTGTCGGATTCGATGCGGTATAAGTCTCCGATGCGACGGATGCGGCCGTGTGTGAAGTCCGGTGTGTGACGGATCTTGAAAGTGATCTCTTTCTCGTCTTCAAATTCTCCCCATGGGTCTTCGGTGATAAAGTCGAAGCCGTGCATGTTGATAATCTTGCCGTACTGTGTTTCCGGATCATAACCGTTGGAAACATAGATAATGTTCCGCTTGATGTCCTTTTTGATAACGAACCACGGTCCTCCGCTCAAGCCTAAACCCTTACGCTGTCCGATGGTGTGGAACCAGTAGCCGTTGTGTTTGCCTAACACTTTGCCTGTTTCCAGTTCGACGATCTTTCCGGTTCGTTTGCCCAGGTAGCGTTCGATGAAATCATTATAGTTGATCTTGCCTAAGAAGCAGATTCCCTGGCTGTCTTTCCGTTTGGCACTCGGCAGTTTTTGTTGTTCGGCTATAGCTCGGACTTCGCTTTTCATGAGATGTCCGATCGGGAACATTAATTTCTGTATTTGCAAACGAGTGATTTGGCCGAGGAAGTCGGTCTGATCTTTTACCGGATCCTTGGCGGTGGAAAGCCATACTTTACCGTCTATCTCGGTTGTCGTGGCATAATGGCCGGTCGCTATTTTATCGAAATCCTTTCCCCATTTCTCTTCGAAGCAGCCGAATTTGATATATTTATTGCACATCATATCCGGGTTGGGGGTGAGTCCGCGTTTTACGGAATCAATGGTGTAGCTCACGACACGATCCCAATATTCGTCGTGCAAGGAGACGATTTCAAACCGGCAACCGTACTTCTTGGCGATATAAGAGGTGATTTCAATATCTTCTTCGGCAGGGCAGTCTATATATCCGTCTTTATCTTCCATGCCGATACGGATATAGAAAATGGTAGGATCGTATCCTGCCTCTTTCAACTGGTGGACGACTACGGAGCTATCTACTCCTCCCGAAACTAATGCTGCGATTTCCATATTTTTACAGTGAATAAGAATTGTACAAAGGTACGGTAAATTTTTCAATTAAAACAGGAGAGATACTTTGGGTGCATCGATTACCGATAAGATACATGTCGGGACGACGAAAAATTATTGGCAGTATCTTTCGGAAATGTTGGGTTTGGAACTGCTCGATTACGGTATTATATCTAGCCGGACGAATCTTATTCTAACTGAAGGGATAGTAGTGACGATTTGATAGAATTGAAAGAGCGATTCTTGTTGGGATACTTTTAACCTGCAAAACATTTTTCATCTCATCGGAATTGCTTATTTTCGCATCCATAATAGTTCTCTTTTATGAATGTAGACATAACAGATTTAAAGACGGTCCGTTTGAGTCAGGACGGGAGTGCTGTGATTATCTTGGACCAGACCTGCTTGCCGGGATCTGAAGTCTATGTTTCCCTTTCTTCTGCAGAAGAGATTTGGGAGGCTATATATAGATTAAAGGTACGCGGGGCGCCGGCTATCGGGATAGCTGCTGCCTATGGCATTTATGTTTGTAGCCGACAGATTGCGGCAAACACTTATGGTGGTTTTTGCAGTGAGTTTCTCCGAATCAAGGATTATCTGGCATCTTCTCGCCCTACTGCGGTCAACTTGGTTGCGGCTTTGGACCGGATGGAAAAAGTTGTGGTCGCCCATTCTGTGAATCCTGTTCCGGAAATAGTGGAACTGTTGCGTGTCGAGGCGGAGGCGATCCGGGCGGAAGATGCGGCTGCTTGCCGTAAGATAGGAGAGAACTGCTTGTCCTTGTTGCGCCCGGGAATGGGAATCCTGACACATTGCAATGCCGGTCATTTGGCGGTATCGGAATATGGAACGGCTCTCGCTCCGGTTTATTTAGGAGAAGAACGTGGATATGGCTTTAAGGTGTTTGCCGATGAAACGCGTCCGCTGTTGCAGGGTGCACGCCTGACGGCCTACGAATTGCAGAAGGTGGGTGTGGATGTTACCTTGATTTGTGATAATATGGCGTCGGCCGTCATGCGGAAAGGCTGGGTACAGGCTGTCGTGGTCGGTTGCGACCGGGTCGCGGCAAATGGCGATACGGCTAATAAGATCGGGACTTCGGGAGTGGCGATCCTGGCTCGTTATTACGGTATTCCTTTTTATGTGTTAGGTCCGACATCCACTATTGATTTGAATTGTCCGGATGGGGATTCGATCGTGATAGAAGAACGGAATCCCAAGGAAATTACGGATATGTGGTATGCTTCGCGGATGGCTCCTGAAGGGGTGAAAGCTTATAATCCGGCTTTTGATGTAACTCCTCACGACTTGATAACTGCGATTATAACCGAAAAAGGTATTGCTTATCCTCCTTTCCGTCTGGAGGATTTCTGAAAAATATTTACGGAAAGTTTTGCTAATCCCGAAACAATCAGTAATTTTGCTGCCCAATTTGTGGATATAGTAATTAAACAATATAATAAATTAAATTATGATCGTAGTTCCATTAAAAGAAGGCGAAAACATTGAAAAAGCGCTGAAGAAATTCAAAAGAAAGTTCGAAAAAACAGGTGTAGTAAAAGAATTGAGAAACCGTCAGGCTTTCGAAAAACCCTCTGTAGCAAAGAGAAAACAAACTATGCGTGCTGTTTACGTTCAGCAATTACAGCAGGTAGAAGAATAAAAATACAAAATCTATCTGCCAGGCTTGTTTTATTGGATTCTTATTCTTATTTTCGTTGCATAAAAGTTGATGCAACGTGAATGTGCTGATTGATTCATTTTTAGATTATCTTCGGTATGAGCGGAATTATTCCGAATATACGATTAATGCTTATTTCAAAGATTTACAGCAGTTTGAAGATTTTGTAAAAGAGAAGAAGGAAGGCATATTTGTGCCGGAGGAAGTTGATACGGATATTGTACGGAATTGGATTATATTTCTGTTGGATAATAAGATTTCGCCCGTATCTGTCAATCGGAAATTGAGTTCTTTGAAATCTTTTTTTAAATTCCTTATGAAGCAGAGATTCGTTTCTGTAAACCCGTTACGGTTTGTGACCGGTCCGAAAACAAAGAAACCGTTACCTACTTTTGTAAAAGAAAAGGATATGGAAGAGTTGTTGGATGGAGACGGGTTTGATGAGGATTTTGAAGGGGTGAGGGATCGTCTGATACTTGAAATGCTGTATGATACCGGGGTGAGACGTTCGGAGCTGGTCGGTTTACAAGATACCGATATAGACTACGATGCTATGCTGATCAGGGTGACAGGTAAGCGTAACAAGCAGCGGCTGATTCCTTTTGCAGAAAGATTAAAAAACTTGATGCTTGCATACACTGAAGTCCGAAATCGTGAAGTTGACGCAGGATGCGGATGGTTCTTTGTCCGGAAGAATGGAGAACAATTGTCTACGGGTATTCTTTATACGATAGTAAAAAAGAGGCTTTCGGACATTCCGACATTGGCAAAATGCAGTCCCCACGTATTAAGACATTCGTTTGCAACAAGTATGTTGAATAATGGAGCGGAGTTGAACGCCGTGAAAGAGTTACTCGGTCATAGCAGTCTGGCTTCTACCAGTATTTACACACATACAACCTTTGAGGAATTAAAAAAAGTGTATCATGCTCATCCAAGAGCACAAAAAGAAGGAGGTTTATTATGAACATTAGAATTCAAGCAATCCATTTTGATGCAACTGATCAATTAGAAGCGTTTATTCAGAAGAAAGTGGCTAAGTTGGAACAGTATTTCGACGGCATTATATCGGCAGAAGTTAGTTTAAAGGTTGTAAAACCAGAATCTGCAAAGAATAAAGAAGCTGCTATTCGGTTGATTATTAAAAACGGAGATTGTTTTGCCGAAAAGGTAAATGATACCTTTGAAGAATCAATTGACGAATGCGTAGAAGCATTGGAGAAACAGTTAGTTAAATTCAAGGAAAAAATCAGAGCCAAATAAAAAAAACGGTAGATAAATTTGGTATATAAGAAATAATGCCTAAATTTGCAGCCGTTTCGCCTTGGTGACGAAATGGCTGCTTTTTGAAGCAGATATGCCTCTTTAGCTCAGTTGGCCAGAGCACGTGATTTGTAATCTCGGGGTCGTTG
>ENA-OPYH01001587-OPYH01001587.1-human-gut-metagenome-genome-assembly--contig:-NODE-1587-length-12666-cov-4.083499_pt1 | contig 12666 bp, 10 predicted proteins | sample MGYA00241254_ERZ501488 | MGnify/ENA primary metagenome ERZ501488 (study PRJEB25962, sample SAMEA2042660) | human gut metagenome | biome: human gut; feature: human-associated habitat; material: faeces...
GCCACATCGAGGTGAACAACAGCGAGATGGACGACCAGATCCTCATCAAGACCGACGGCATGCCCACCTACAACTTTGCCAACGTGGTGGACGATCACCTCATGGGCATCACCCACGTGATCCGCGGCAGCGAGTATCTGTCCTCTACCCCCAAGTACAACCTGCTGTATCAGGCGTTCGGCTGGGAGATCCCCACCTACATCCACTGCCCGCCGGTCATGAAGGATGCGCAGAATAAGCTTTCCAAGCGCAACGGCGATGCCAGCTATCAGGATCTGGTGGCAAAGGGCTACCTGACCGAGGCCGTGCTGAACTACATCTGCCTGCTGGGCTGGAGCCCCAAGGGCGAGTATGCCGAGCAGGAGATCTTCTCCCTGCCGGAGCTGGTCAAGATCTGGTCTCCGGACGGCATCTCCAAGTCTCCGGCCATCTTCGATCCCCTCAAGCTGCGGGCCATCAACGCGGAATATATCCGCCGCCTGTCCCCGGAAGAGTTCCAGAAGAAGGCGGAGCCGTGGATCGACAAGGCCGTGCACACCTCCATCGACAAGAAGCTGCTGTGCGCAAACCTGCAGCCCCGCTGCGAAGTGCTGGGCGAGATCCCGGAGCAGCTGGATTTCTTTGATGCGATGCCCGAGTACGATGTGAGCATGTACGCCAACAAGAAGCAGAAGACCACCCCGGAGACCGCCAAGGAGGCACTGGAAGCCCTGCTGCCTGTGCTCAGCGACGAAGCACTGGATTTTGGCAATCGCGATGCCGTCTTCGATGCCTGCAAGGCCAAGGCTGAGGAGCTGGGCAAGAAGAACGGCTGGCTGCTGTACCCGCTGGGCATTGCCCTTTCTGGCAAGCAGCGCACCCCCGGCGGCGGCACCGACCTTGCCTGCATGATGGGCCGCGAAACCACCCTTGCCCGCGTAAAAGCGGCAATTGAAAAGCTGAACGGCTGATTTTTGCCATAAAACCACAAAGCTCTGCGGCGTTTTTGGATGCCGCAGGGCTTTTTTGCGTCTTTGGGCCGGTTTGCGGCAGAACACTGCACCGCGCCAAAAATCGCCGCGCGCCCGCGCTACAGTATATGCAGAAAGCGCGGGGAACAGAACCACAACGCCCCGCCGGAAAGCGGGGAGTTTTTATGACAGAGCGGATGGGTCTGGCAGCGGTCGGGCGGCAGAACAGACAGCGGGCAGCGCTGGCACGGCGGGCGGAGCTGCGCCCGGCAGCGCGCAGGCTGGCGGCTGTGGCAGTGGGATTTGCGGGCGGCTGGGCCGTTCTGTACGGTGCACTGATGCCTTTTGGTCTGGGCTTTGTGCTGGGCTTTGCAGAGGACTGCTTTGCCCCCTGTGCGGCGGGTGCGGCGCTGGGTGTGCTGCTGCACGGGTTTGGCGCGCTCTCGCTGCGCAGTGTCTGTATGCTGTGCGCACTGGGTGCTGCAGTGGCAGCGCGGTGGATGGGTGCCAGAACACTGACCCCGGCGGCACTGGCGGGCTGCGGCACGCTGGTGGGCGTGGCGCTGTGCTTTGCCTTTGGCGGCGGCGGGGCAGAGTTGGTGTTTTACAGTGCAGCAGATGCCCTGCTGGCCGCAGCCATGGGCTTTTGTCTGCGGCAGTTCGCGCCCGAAAAGCCGGGTGCCGGGATGCTTCTGGTGGGTGCGGCCGCAGCGGCGGCGCTGGGCAGTGTGCAGCTGTGGCAGCTGCTGCCGGGCGTGATCGTCTGCGCGGCGCTGGAACTGTATTTATGCAGCAAAGGGCAGGCCAAAGCCGCGCTTGCGGCCTGCGCGGTGCTGGGCGCTGCGCTATGCGCGGCAGACCCGGCTCTCAGCTTTGCGGCATCCGGCCTTGCCTGTGCCACGGTGGCAGCGGCAGTGCTGGCACCCGGACGGCGCATGGAAACGGTAGCCGCCTACGCGGGCGGCTGCGTGACCGGTGCACTCTGTGTGCAGCCGCCCGGGCGCGCGTTCCAATATCTGCTGAACGTCTGCATCGGCATCACGGCCGTAGCGGCCATGCCCGCAGCGTGGCTTGTGCCGGAGCCGGAAGAAAAGCCGCAGGCAGGGCAGGCCCAGCCGCAGCAGTACAGTGCAGCGGCCACCCGGCTGGAACAGGTGTCCCAGAGCCTTGCATCGCTGGCAGAGACCGTGAACGATGTCTACGAAACGCTGCCGCACCGGTGTGAGGATTTCCATTGGGTAATTGATAACACACATGATACCCTTTGTTTTAACTGCGGACGGCGGGATACCTGCTGGAAGCAGGAGTATGCCGCCACGCTGGAGGGCATGGAAGCACTGCGCCCTCTGCTGGAAAGCAGCGGCGGGCTGGAAACGGCTCAATTGCCCGGGCAATTATCCCGGTGCATCCACCCGGCAGCGCTGTGCGCAGCAGCAAACCGCTCTTTTGCGCTGTACCGCAGCCGCAAGGAGGCCCGCCTTCATGCCGAAGCCATGCGCACTGCCCTGACCGAGCAGTACAGCGCCGTGGCCGAAGCGCTGGGCGTGTTGGGAGAACAGCTGGGCCGTCCGGGCGACCCGGAACCCTATAAATCCGGCCGGGTGGCGGACTTTTTTGCGCAGCTTGGCACTCCGCCGCAGGAGTGTGCCGTCACGCTGGATGATCTGGGCCGCACCCATGCGGCGGTCACGCTGCCGCGCACCCGCTTCTCGGCGCAGGAGCTGGCCGCGCTGGCCGGGGAGGTGGGCCGCATCTGCCGCCGCACGCTGGAAGTGCCGCAGGTGCTTTCCTGCAAGGGAATGACCACCCTGCTGTTCAGCGAAAAGCCTGTGCTGCGGGCCGTGTTCGGCATGGCAGGCGCGGCGGCACGGGGCAGTATTTCCGGCGATGCGGTGCAGCAGTTCTGCAGCCCGGCGGCAGCGCAGATGATCCTGTGCGACGGCATGGGCACCGGCAGGCCTGCAGCCGTGGATGGCAACCTTGCCGCCGAGCTGACGGCCCGGCTGCTCAAGGCGGGCTTTACCGCAGAGCTGGCGGCAAGGCTGGTCAACGTGGCCCTTGCCCTGAAAAGTGAGGATGAGAGCGGTGCCACGCTGGACCTCATCAGCGTGGATCTTTACACCGGCACGGCAAGGCTGTTCAAGGCCGGTGCGGCACCGGGCTTCCTTGTGCACGGCGGGCGGGTGCGTGCTGTGGGCGACACCAGCCTGCCGGTGGGCATTCTGGGCGGAGTGAACGGCCAGAGCCGGGTGGTGCATTTGACGGTGGGCGATTATGCGGTGCTGGTCTCGGACGGGCTGCTGGTGGACGGTCCGGGCTGGGTGGCAAAGCAGCTGGAGCTTTCCGCTGCGGCAGGAGATGCGCCGGAAAAAGTTGCAAAGACGCTGGTGGAAACGGCCCGCGTGCGCGCCCAGAAGACCGGCAGGCCGGACGACATTACGGCGGCGGTGCTGCGGCTGGAAAAATGCGTTTGATGTTCATACAAACTTCGTTGATTTTCGACGGAGGAGAAGGTATACTATGGAAGCATAGAAACAAAACGGGAGGACAGAAACATGCTTACCATAACCGTAGCGCAGGATGGCAGCGGCGATTTTGCTTCGGTGTCCGAAGCGGTGCTGGCCGTGCCTTATGCCTGCGCAGCAGAGATCCGCATTGGCCCGGGCGTTTACCGCGAAAAGCTGGTGTGCGAAAAACAGGATATCACCCTGATCGGCGCAGGCATGGAAAGCACCCGCATCGTGTGGGGCGACGGCGGCAGGCTGCCGCACCCGGACGGCAGGCCCACCCACACCTTCCGCAGCTATACCGCGTTTTTCCGGGGGATAGAACTGCGGGTGCGGGACCTGACCATTGAAAACGATGCCGGCCCCGGGGCAAAGGTGGGGCAGGCCGTGGCGGCTTATGTGGACTGCTCACACACCCTCTTTGAGAATGTGCGGCTGCTGAGCAATCAGGATACGCTGTTCTGCGCCCCTCTGCCGGAGAAGGAGCGGGAGAAGGATGGCTTCCTTGGCCCGGGCCGTTTTGCGCCCCGCCGCCCGACGGCCCAGTATTACCGGCACTGCGAGATCGCGGGAGATATCGATTTTATTTTTGGTGGCGCGGACGCTCTGTTTGAGCAGTGCACCATCCGCACCGTGAATAACCACCTGCCTGCAAGCTACGTCACGGCTCCCTCGGGCCGTGCCGATGGCCTCGGGTTTGTGTTCTGGGACTGCGACTTTGTTTCGGACGACTGCCCGGCGGGCACGGTGTTTCTGGGCAGGCCGTGGCGGCCCACCGGAAAGACTGCCGTGCTGGACTGCCGCCTTGGTGCACACATCGCGCCGGAGGGCTTTTCGCCCTGGCAGAGCCGCACCGACTCGGATCTTGCCTGCTTTGCGGAAGCGGGCAGCACCGGCGGGGGCGCAGCAGCGCGCGGTGCATGGGTGAAGCAGCTGGACAGCCAGCAGGCCGAAGAGCTGCTCAGATGTGCACGGAAGCTTTGCAGACCGGAATAAAAGCGGAAAATATAAAATAAAGTATAAAACGGATTTGAAGGATCTTCTATGAAAAAACTGCCGAATTTTGTCAAATGGATCATCATTCTGGCGGCACTGGCTGCAATGGGCTGGATGATGTGGGCTGTGAATGATCGTGCCTCCCGGGTGGAGATGCCCGCACCGGATAATACATTCGGAATTTATCGCACAGCAGATTCCAGCCAGTAAATCATTTGGAATGGCCGCAGCATTGCGGGCAGAAACGATGCTCTATAGAAAAAGCAAAAGCCGGGACGACCACACGGTCATCCCGGCTTTAAAATTATTCCTGATTATTCCTGCCCGGCCATCTCGGCTGCATTGGCGGGCAGGTCGTTCATGATGAACCAGAACGTAGTGCCCATGCCAATGGCGCTCTGCACACCAAAGCGGAAGCCGTGCTGCTGGAAGATGGCCTTGGTGATGGAAAGGCCCAGACCGGTGCCCTGCTTGCCGGCATCCGAACGGGAGCGGTAGTACCGATCAAAGATATAGGGCAGGTCGTCGGCAGAGATGCCGGGGCCGTGGTCCTCCACCTCGATCCGCACGCCCTCGGTGCAGCGCTGGGCCCGCAGGATGAAGATGCCGTCTTTGCCGATATGGTGCATGGCGTTGCCCAGCAGGTTATGCAGTGCGCGCTGCATCATGTTGGGGTCTGCGTAAACGGGCAGTTCCTCGTCCGGCAGCTCCAGCTGGAGCTGCCAGCCGTTCTGGGCGCAGATGGCATCGTACCGTTCGCTCACCTCGTCGCACAGCTGGCCCATATCAAAGTGCACGCGCTCGCATTTATCGGCACCGCTGGTCACCTTGCTCAGCTCCATCACGCTGGAGACCAGTGCGGTCAGGCGGTCGGTCTCGTCCACGATAATGTTCATCTGCTCATCGCGGTGGGCCTTGTCGTCGCCGGTAATGTCGCGCACCGTCTCGGCATAGCCCTTGATAAGGGTCAGCGGGGTGCGCAGGTCGTGGGAGACGTTGGCCAGCAGATCGCGCTGCATCTGCGAAGAATGCTGCACCTCGCTTGCCATGTGGTTGAAGTCCCGGGCCAGATCGCCCAGCTCATCGCTGCGGCGGGTATCCACCTGCACGGCATAGTTGCCCATGGCCATCTGGCGGGCAGCGCTGGAAAGCTGGCGCAGCGGCTTTGTGAACCACTCACTGAACAGCCATGCCGCCGTCATGGCAAAGGCAAAGATCAGCGCCGCTGCCATGGGCAGCACGGTGCTCAGCACCTTGCCGGCTTCAGCCACATGCACAAGGCTGGTAGTGACCAGAACGGTGTACTCGCCGCCGGAGGTGTTGCGCCCTACCAGCAGCTGTGCCGAGCCGGAGAGCCGCGGCGGATTCAGGGTCTGCACAAAGCCGCCGGTGGTGCGGCATTTCTTGCGCATGGCCACAGCGGTGGAAACGATCATATCGTTGTTGGCGGAATCCGAGAGCAGCGTTTCGTGCAGGTTGCAGTAGGACTGGTTCTCGATCTTATAGATCGTGCGCATGGTGGTATCGGAAATATCCACACAGAAGCTGTTCAGCGAACCGCTGGCGTACAGCTGGGTGGCAAGCCGGTCAAAAAACGCGGTGTTGACCGTAAGATGGCCAAAAGACCATGCCGAAAGGGCTTCGCCGTTTGCAATAGCCTTGTCCAGCTCGGCGGTGATGCTTTCTGCCTGAGTGGTCAGCTGTTTTTCAATGTGCTTGGTGTACAGCGGTTCCAGCAGCTGGGTGGACAGAAACCACACCAGTGCCAGCAGGAACAGACAGATACAACACAAAAACCACATCAGCTGGCCGCGGATGCCGGGGGAGTGATGGTGCCGCATGAATCCTCCGCTCCTTTATCAGCGCGTTGCGTCGGGGTCGAATTTGTAGCCGATGCCCCACACGGTAGCAATGTAGCTGCGGCACTTGCCCAGATGGCCCCGCAGCATTTTGACATGGGTATCCACGGTGCGGTCCTCGCCAAAGTAGTCGTAGTTCCACACCTTCTGCAGGATCTTTTCACGGCTGAGGGCGATGCCCTTGTTGGAAGCAAGGAACACCAGCAGGTCGAACTCCTTGGGGGTCAGGGCTACCTCCTCGCCGGAAACGCGCACCGTGTGGCTGGCCGTGTCGATGGTCAGCTCACCAAAGGTCATGGTGTCGGAGGCAGCGGCGGGCTTGGGCATGGTGCGGTTCAGCACGGCCTTGACGCGGGCTACCAGCTCACGGGGAGAGAAGGGCTTGACAACGTAGTCGTCGGCACCGCTCTCCAGACCGGCCAGCTTGTCGTATTCCTCGCCGCGGGCGGTCAGGATGATGACCGGCGTGTTGATGTGGCGGGCGCGCATCTCCCGCAGGCAGGTCATACCGTCCATGAACGGCATCATCAGGTCCAGAATGACCAGATCGAAGGCTCCGCCGGAAAGCTGGGTCAGCGCAGCTGTGCCGTCAGCGGCTTCTTCACAGATATAACCGGAATATTGTAAATGTTCGCGGATCAGCTCGCGGATACGCGGCTCATCGTCAACGATCAGGATCTTAGCCATAATACAGACACCTTCCTCAATAATAGACTTCTTGACCAGAATATCATACAGCAAGAATAAAAAAAAGCTGTGAAGTTTGCGTGAATGCTTTTCAAAAAAAGTGCCCGCAGCGGCGGGCTGCTTCCAGTACCAGTATACCACAGAAAAACGGCCCTGCACAGCCGGAGTTTGCAGGGCAGACCGCAGGCCCAGCCGGCTGGTGGTGCTTTCCGACCTGCACAATTCCGAGTTTGGCGCATATAATAGTGAGCTTGTGGATAAGGTGCGGCGGCGCTGGCCTGTTTTTACCTGCGCATCCCGGTGGGCCATGTGGAAGCCGGACTGCGCACCTACGATCTGGATTCCCCCTATCCGGAAGAGTTCAACCGGCAGGCGGTGGGCGTGCTGGCAAAATACAACTTCGCGCCCACCGAGCAGGCCAAGCAGAACCTGCTGCGGAAGTGGTTCAGCTGGTGGGCGGCACCGAGAACATTTCCAGCGTGGCACACTGCATGATTTGACTGCGGTTCGCGGTCAAGGACCTGAACAAGGCCGATCAGGAAGCGCTGAAGAAAATCCCCGGCGTGCTGTCCGTCACCCCAGCGGCATGATGTTCTGCGGTGCAGTGCCCAGAAACGCCGGTGCCTCCGGCGACGCAGCGGTCAGGTTCGTCTTGCTCACCTTCCACCACAGGCGGGTGGTGCCGTCCGGCGCGGTAAAGATCAGGTTCCAGTCAAAGGGATTCTCGCTGGTGGAGTTCAGCTGCACCGGCAGAGCGTTCGGCGCAGCTGGTGCGCAGGGGGCAAAGTCGTGGGCGCGGATGCCCACGGCGGTGCAGGTTTCCGGCACCTCGGCGGCAAGATGAAGGAGCGCATCCCAGCCGGTCAGGCGCACGGTGTGGGCATCCACGCGGGTGCAGGACAGAATGTTCTTGCAGCCGGTCAGCCGTGCAGCGGTGGTGCTCTGCGGGTCTGCAAACACCTCTTTGGTGCCGCCGGTGCGCAGCACCTGCCCGCCATCCATCACGATCATATCCCGGCACAGGCGGTAGGCTTCGTCACGGTTATGGGTGACCAGCAGCGCCGTGCCGCCAAACCCGGCCAGCAGGCTGCCCACTTCGCCCTCAACTTCTTCGCGCAGGTAGCTGTCCAGCGCACTGAACGGCTCGTCCAGCATCAGAATTTTGGGCCTGCCCACAAGGATGCGTGCCAGCGCGGTGCGCTGCTGCTGCCCGCCGGAAAGCTGGGCCGGGTAGCGCTTGGCAAGGGATTCCAGCCGCATGGCCTGCAGCATTTCGGCGCAGCGGGCCTTGCGGGCGGCCTTGTCTTTTTCGGCTTTCAAGCCACAGAGCACATTCTGCTCCACGGTCATGTTGGGGAACAGTGCGTAGTTCTGGAACAGCAGGCCCACGCCGCGCTGCTGCGGCGGCAGGTCGATGTGCTGGGCGCTGTCAAACAGCACCCGGCCGTCCAGTACGATGCGGCCCGCATCCGGCTTTACGATACCGGCAATGCAGCGCAGGGTCATGCTTTTGCCGCAGCCGGACGCACCCAGAATGGCTGTGGCGGTGCTGCGCGCGGCAAAGTTGGCGTGAAGGGTAAAGCCATCCAGCTTTTTGGTAATGTTCACTTCAAGACTCATGCGCGGCCACCTGCTTTCTGTTTTTTCTCCAGCAGATTCACGGCCAGCAGCACCACTGCCGAGATCACGATATCCACCAGCACCCAGCGCATGGCACCGACTTCGTCGTTGGTGCGCCACAGCTGGTACACGGTGGTGGCAATGGTGGCGGTCTTGCCGGGGGTGTAGCCTGCGATCATGCTGGTGGCACCGTACTCGCCCAGCGCGCGGGCAAAGGCCAGCACCGTGCCGGCCAGAATGCCTTGACGGCAGCAGGGCATCCGCACCCGCCAGAAGATCCACACGTCCGACTGGCCCAGCGTTTGCGCCGACCATGCCAGCGTTTCGTCAAAGCTTTCAAACGCGCCGCGCGCCGTGCGGTACATCAGCGGAAAGGCCACCACGATGGATGCAAAGATGGCACTGTACCAGTTCATGACCAGCTTCACGCCGAAATGCTCCATGAAAAAGGCACCCAGCGGCCGCTTTGCGCCGAACAAAAGCAGTAGAAAATAGCCCACCACCGTGGGCGGCAGCACCATGGGCAGGGTGAGCACCACGTCCAGCACGCCCTTGACGGTGCGGGGCAGCTTTGCGATATAATAAGCGGCAAAAATGCCGAGGAAGAACACCGCCGCACAGCTGACGAGGGCGATGCGCAGGCTGTTCCAAAGGGGATACCAGTCCATAAATGATACCTCCGAATAAAAAGGCTTCCCCCGGAGGGGAAGCTCTGAAAAACAACGGATTTACAGCGCGGTGAAGCCCACGCTCTCGAACACGGTCGCGGCACGGTCGGTCTGCAGATAGGCCAGAAACTCCCTGGCAGCCTCGGCGTTGGGGGCGGCCTTCAGCACGGCGGCAGGATAGATGACCTGACCGCACATCTCCTTGGTGGCCTCATCCACGGGGGTCAGGCCTGCGCTGTAGGCATCGGTGCAGTACACGACACCGGCATCCACGCTGGCTTCGGTGATCTGGGTGGTGACCTCCTTGACGTTGGAGCCGTAGGTGATGACACCGGCTGCGGCCAGTGCTTCCTCGTCCAGAGCGTAGTAGGCAAGGATCTTCTGGGTGTACTGGCCCACGGGCACATCGCTGTTGCCCATGCAGAACAGAATGTCCCCGGCCTTGAGGTGCTCGGCCAGAGAATCGAAGCTGTCGATGCCCTTATCGCCATTCTCGGGCACGCACAGAACGACCTTGTTCTCCAGCAGGTCCACGCGGGAATCGCTGTCCACGAAGTCCAGTCCTTCGGTGTTCACATCGGCGGAAGCGGTGCTGTCCAGCTGGTTCATCTGCTTCTGACCGGCGGAGATGAACAGGTCGCAGTCCGCGCCTTCCTGGATCTGGGTCTTGAGGGTGCCGGAGGAGTCGAAGTTGAAGCTGAAGGTCACCTCCGGGTGTTCTGCCGAGTAGGTCTCGCCGATGGCGGTGAGGGTCTCGGTGAGGGATGCGGCAGCAAACACGATCAGCTCCATGGATCCACCGGCAGCTTCAGAAGAAGCAGCGGCAGAGCCTGCCACGGAAGATGCAGTGCTGGAAGCGGAGGAGCCGCAGGCGGTCAGGGCCGCAGCGGCACCGGCGATACCGGCAGCAGCCAGAAAGCTGCGGCGGGAAATTTTAGTGTTGTTCATGATAAGCGCTCCTGTTTTTAAAATGAATCTTTGCATTTGATACGGTACAGGATGCGGTGCCGCCCACCGGGATACTTTTTTATTTCCGGGCGCATTCGCCGTCCAGCCCGGCGGCAAGGCGGATGCCGTGCGCAAGGCTGGGCAGGATGTACTCGAGGTTTTCTTTTACGGCCTTAGGGCTGCCCGGCAGGTTCACGATCAGGGTCTTGCCGCGCAGCACGCTGACACCGCGGCTGAGCATCCCGCGCGGTGTGATGGTAAGGCTATGGTACCGCATGGCCTCGGCAATGCCGGGCGCGTTGCGGTCGGCTACGCTCAAAGTCACCTCCGGGGTGATATCCCGGGGTGCAAAGCCGGTGCCGCCGGTGGTGAGAATCAGGTTCACCTGACGGGCATCCGCAAGGCGCAGCAGCTGGGTTTTGAGCTGGGCGGCATCGTCCGGCAGAAGCAGCGCTTCCTCCACCTTGTAGCCTGTGGCGGTGAGCATCTCCACAATGAGCGGGCCGCTTTTGTCCTCCCGTTCGCCGCGGCTGCCCTTATCGGAAAGGGTGATCACCGCCGCGCGCAGGGGCAGGTCTGCCGGGGTGGGCAGCAGCTTCATCTCGTCGCCGGTGTGGATGGTGCCGCCTTTTACCACCCGTGCGAACACGCCCTCCCGCGGCATGATGCAGTCGCCGGTCTGCCGGCGGATGGCGCAGTCGCTGTGGCACTCCTTGCCGATCTGGGTCATTTCCAGCACGGCATCCCCAATGGCAAAAAAGCTGGGCACCGGCAGGGTGGCAAGATCGAACCCTTCCACCACCAGATTTTCGCCAAAGGCACCGTAGTCCACCCAGAGCTTTTGACGGAAAGCTTCAATTTTTTCCGCGCTCAGCAGGCTGACCTGCCGGTGCCAGCTTCCGCCGTGGGCATCGCCCACAATACCCCACTCCGGGGTGAGAACAGCGGACGGCACCGGCGTTTTCAAGGTGCCGCGCCGGGGGCTTGTGCAGATAGCCAGAATTTTACCCATAAATTTGTGTTATCCTCCGATCCGGTACATCCCTCGTGTGGCGGGCATAGAGCCTTGGCCGAAGTGATGTTCCCGGGGTTTTGCCAGAATCGTGTTTTGAATGGCCTGCAAAAGGGCCGCGTCGACCGCGCCGCTGCGCAGCAGAGCACGCAGGTCGGTGCCGGATTCGCTGGCAAGGCACGGACGCAGAAAGCCCTGACTTGTCAGCCGCACCCGGTTGCAGGAAGCGCAGAATTTGCCGTGCACGGCAGCAATCAACCCAATGCTGCCGCGCCAGCCGGGCGCAGAATAATACACCGCCGGCCCATCGCCAAAGGCCGCACCGGTCACCGGCTGCAGCTGCGGCCAGCGGCGGTAAAAGCGCTCCAGCAGTTCCGGGCCGGAAAGGCAGGGCAGCCCGGCACCAAAGCCAATGGGCATCATCTCAATAAAGCGCACCTGCAGCGGATGCTCCTGTGCGAAGGCAGCAAGGCTTTCCAGCTCGCCCTCGTTCACGCCGGGCTGCGGCACACAGTTCAGCTTGACCGGAATGCCGCTTTCCAGCGCGGCATGGATGCCCGCCTGCACGGCGGCAAATTCATCCCGGGCCGTGATCTTTGCAAACAGGGCGGGGTCCAGCGTATCCAGACTGATGTTCACGCTGTCCAGCCCGGCCTCCAGCAGGGCGGGCAGCTGCTGCTCCAACAGGACGGCATTGGTGGTCATGGTGACCTTCCGGATGCCGGGGATGGCTTTCAGCCCTTTGACCAACTGCTCCACGCCCTTGCGCACCAGCGGTTCGCCGCCGGTGACCCGCACGGTATCCACCCCGCACCGGGCAAACAGAGCGGCAAGGCGCAGGAATTCCTCGTAAGTCAGGATATCCTCCCGTTCCAGCTTGTCCACGCCGTCCGGCATACAGTAGCGGCAGCGCAGGTTGCACAGGTCGGTCACGGAAAGGCGGAGATAATGGATATTGCGGCCCTTGGAATCAAACATAGCCGCCCTCCGCCCGGATGTAATGTCCGCTCTTGCCGCCGGTCTTTTCCACCAGATGGATCTCGCCCAGCTCCATGCCCTTATCCACGGCCTTGCACATATCATAGATGGTCAGCAGCGTGGTGGAAACGCCGGTCAGCGCTTCCATCTCCACGCCGGTCACACCGCTGGTTTTTACGGTGCAAAGGGCTTCCACGGCCTGCCGCTCGGGCAGCAGACGGAACTCGATGCCCACCTTAGTCAGGGGCAGCGGATGGCACAGAGGGATCAGCTCACTGGTGCGTTTGGTGGCCATGATGCCTGCAATGCGCGCCACGCCCAGCACATCGCCCTTTTTTATGGTGCCGCTCTGCACGGCGGCAAAGGCCTCGGCGTTCATGGTAATAATGCCGTGTGCAGTAGCTTCCCGGGCGGTGACGGGCTTTGCGCTCACATCCACCA
>ENA-OPYH01001591-OPYH01001591.1-human-gut-metagenome-genome-assembly--contig:-NODE-1591-length-12636-cov-2.825451_pt1 | contig 12636 bp, 10 predicted proteins | sample MGYA00241254_ERZ501488 | MGnify/ENA primary metagenome ERZ501488 (study PRJEB25962, sample SAMEA2042660) | human gut metagenome | biome: human gut; feature: human-associated habitat; material: faeces...
AATACGCAAAAGGCAAGGCCAAGGCCCGCCGCCACATTTATGCGAATCTCTGGGCGGAACAGAGCCGGGCTGGCATCTGGCGGCTATAAGAATAAAAATATCTGTAGAAATAAAATTGTCCTGCCAAGGCAGGGCAATTTTATTAAGTGAAGGACATATGGCTTTACTTGGTAAGACGAGCCGCCATAGCCAAAAGCATCTACAGAGCCGCATTGACAAACTACATACTTTATGATAATATATCAATGATATATAGCGGCGATATATTGAAAAGAGTTGGTTTCAATATGACTAAGTACACAGAAACACAACGCAAAATCCTTGAAGTAGGAAAAGAAGAATTTTTAGCGAAAGGCTTCAAAGATGCCTCTCTTCGTGGAATTGTCAAGGCGGCCGGTTTTACCCAAGGTGCATTTTACGGCTACTATCCAGACAAGGCGGCTCTCTTTGATGCGTTGGTGTCCGAGGCCGCAGATACGCTGATGGAACAGTTCAAGGCGGCCCAGCGGGCGCATTATGATCTGATTACAGAGGAAAAAACAGCGCAGAGCCAGGAACTGTCGACCGATTATCTGAATTATTTTATCAATTACATTTATGACAATTTCGATGCATTCAAACTGGTGCTCTGCTGTTCTGAAGGGACTCGATACAGCAACTATGTACATGAACTTGTGGAACTTGAAGTTTCCCAGACGGAAAAGTATTATCAGCAGCTCCGGCAGCTCGGCAAGGTAGAAGGCGTAGTCAATCACGATCTGCATCACATGATTACCAGTGCCTATTTTACGGCTGTTTTTGAAACAGTCGTCCACGACATGAGCCGGGAACAGGCAATAGGGTATGTCAATGAACTGGCAGTCTTTTTTAACTGTGGCTGGAGCGGCCTGTTAAGGCTCAAATGAGCCTTAACTTTTTACAGAAAAGTTAGCGATAACTAACCTCTGAAGAGGAGTTGTTATGAATACCCATATTATCTCCCGCAGCCGAAATACGAACCCAATCACAGTTCTGATGCAGGGACAAAGCGACCAGCAGAGCATACAAAAAATACGGATTAGGCATTTGGCTGGCGGATGGAGGAAACTGTATGGATGACAAAAGTATAGAAAAGTTGCTGAAGAAAAGCAAACTGGCCTCAGCGTATGCGATGCTTCCTTCTCCAGAACTGAGGAGGGCGATTGCTATAGAGTATGGGAGGCTGTTAGGAGAAAACGATCTGTCTGATCCAATGCTGGCCGGGCATCTCAGGACTTCCATTCTTCCGGCCGTTGCATTCCACCGCTGTCTGCAAGAATATGGATATACCCAATCTGCCTCCCTCATGGCAATTCGTGCTGCGGTATTGAAAACTGCCAAACCCATGGCAAATATTTTTCAGGGGATGGGAAGACTGCCTTTCTTTTTCTCAATTTTCCGTATCATGTGCTCTATTTCCACGAAACACAGCTTTGGCCCGAAAGGATGGGTATTTGAGTGGAAACGGAATGATGCGTATGCAATCGAATGGGACTGCCGCTCCTGCCTGTATGTCGATGTGTTTCGCCGATACAGTGTGCCGGAGCTGGCACCCATTTTCTGCGAAAGTGATGATGTAATGTATGGGAACATCCCCGGTGTTCGATGGGGCAGGGACCAGACCATCGGCGGAGGAGATAAGGTATGCAATTTCTGCTTTTATAACGAGAAAAAGGAGGGCCTTCAAAATGAAACAGGCAAATAAATGGACGGTCAAGGATGTAATCACAACGGTGCTGCTGACCGTACTGCTCATCGTCATCCAGATGGTCGTCAACATGGTCTGCATGGTAAATGATTTCGTCAGCATGGTACTGTCGGTGGGCTTCACAATGCTGCTCTGCGCACCGGTTTATTTCCTGATGGTCAGCCGGATCCATAAGCGTTTTGTTTCCTTGATCTACATGACGATCCTAGGCTGCGTATTCCTAATCATGGGCAACTGGTATCTGCTGCCCTATTACATCGTCGTCGGCCTCATCTGCGAGGCGATCCTTTGGAAAAACGGCTGGGAGTCGAAGGGGAAAATGACGGCTGCATGGACGATCTCAAGCCTTCTGTACAATGGAGTCAATCTTCTGCCCATCTGGTTCTTCTGGGACACTTATGAAGCCTTCGCCCTCTCCAGCGGCATGGAGCAAAGTTACATTGATTCCTTTGTCCGCTATTACACCTCAGCGGGATGGCTTGCGGCGATCATTCTCTTCACGGTTATCTGCGGCTTCCTCGGCAGTATGATTGGCGGCAAATTGATTCAGAAGCACTTCAAAAAGGCGGGCGTACTCTGATGCGGCGCAGCCACCTTGCCGTCCTGACGAAATTATGGGCGCTACTCTGTGTGACTGTTGGAGTATCTCTGACCTCCAACGCTGTACTGACCTGTACCTTGACCCTGCTCGGTTTTACATACCTGGTTTCCATTGTCTCCATGGTGCGCCGCGGCAGTGTGGTCGTTTCGTTCCTGTTCGGAGCCATGGTTTTCCGCGAGAAGAACTTGCAGAGCAAGGCGGTGGACCTGGTGTTGGTCCTGCTCGGAATGGTGTTCCTCTATTTGGGTTCCCGTTAACGTGAAGAGATGTTATTAATAAGGTGCGAGGCGCGTAATGTCGATAAAAATGACTAAGTTTGTGCCCGTAAAATAAAATGGATATATGAAACGTTTTTTACCTCTTATCATAACGTTGGCATTGGGCCAGGCTCTTCAGGCACAGAAGATGCGCGACGTGTTTGCCGCTATGCCCGACAGCGTGTTGGGCATCATGACGAAAAATAACCGTTTGGATTGTATCGACTTCATAGAAAACGACATGGAGGCTAAAGTGCGCAACCGTTTCGACGGTTTTAGCGTGTTGAAAGCGTTGACGGTGGACTATCTCGACTTGCAACTGACGCCGAATTGCCGGGTGGAGATGAAGCTTTTGCCGGCCGAAGATACGCTGAACTATATTTGCGTGGCGCGTACTTATTCCGGGCCGGTAACCGAGACGAAGGTCACCCTTTACGCGCCGGATTGGAACGTGTTGCCGGAAGAGAAGTGGATACCCTTTCCCGCGTATGCCGATTTTTGGGAAACGAACGATTCGGTGGACAAGGAGGAAGTGTCACGCCTGCAGCATTTGCAGGACATGCGCTTTGTGACGGCTTCCCTGCAACCGGACGATATGCGGCTGACTTTTGTTTTGCAGCCCGGCGAAGTGGACAAGGAGGAGGTGGAGCGTATGAAAAAGGTTTTACGTCCTGTCGTATATGAATGGCAGGGTAAACGTTTTGTCTTGGTCGACGGCAAGTGATTGTCTTTTAGCTTGTTGAGTGTTCTCAAAAAATCTAAGGAGAACGAAAAACGAATCTCAGCAGATTGAAAAATCAATCTGCTGAGATTCGTTTTTCGTTTGGCGGAGATTGAAATCAGATGCTCCGCAAGTGCATCCGAAAGCCTCCGGAGGTGTGGAAAAATATGGACTTTTCCGTGATCCCCTTGTACGGGGAAGGAAAAGAAAAACGGTGTGGAAACTGTTGTCACCACACCGTTTTTTATCTTTCCGATAAAATATGGAATCCCGATTTATTTGCGGCTCTTTGCGTAGCGGCTCATGAACTTGTCTACGCGACCTGCCGTGTCCACCAATTTGTTCTTACCCGTATAGAAGGGATGTGAACTGCTGGAAATTTCAATTTTCACTACCGGATAGGTTTCGCCTTCAAATTCTATGGTCTCGCTCGTTTTGCAAGTAGAACGTGAAAGGAACATGTCACCGTTGCTCATGTCCTTGAACACTACGGGACGATAATTCTCAGGATGAATATCTTTCTTCATTGTCTTATAAATTTTTGTCAGTTCAACTTATAGCTGGTAACTATATGTGTAATGGTCTGATTTACGAGGTGCAAAGTTAAGCCTTTTATTCAGAACCGCCAAACTTTCTGCGGAATATTTTCGGCTATAATCCGCTCCAACTTTCTATATTATAAGTCTGTTCTACCGGTATTTCTATCCGGTCGGGCAGATTGCAGAAGAAATCGATCCCTGTCTTTTCTTCCAGTTCGTCGATGCTGACGGCCCACGTGCGGAGTGATGGAGTCGTGCCGTATCGTTTGTGTTCCACCCAAAAACCGATGGCTTTGTAAGTGTTTTGTCCGCCGTCGTACTTTTTGCAGAGCAAAGCCATGAAGTAGTACTTCGGTACGGCGACTTTCGTGGGGGAACTGGGGTCTTTTCCGGGACCTGCCCAAGCTGTACAACCAGTGGTGCTCGGTTGTCCGTTGGGAAAAGACCACCCGTCCATTCCTTCGCACCACCGAATTTTTATGTCCCCAATTGCGTACTTGCGTTTCGAGGTCCGACCAGTTGGGGGAGTTGAAACTGCCTATTTGCGGACTCATGTTGGAGAGGTAGAACGTTTGTCCGTTGGCATCCATGGAGAAGAGGCGGTCGGCCGACGCACAGAGGTGACCGCGCTGGTAGCCGCTCCGGCTGAAATCACTCAATTCATTTCGTTCTCCGGCGGGAATATCCGGATCGGGTTGGAAGGGATCGCCCTCCCAGACTTTGCCGTTCCATTCTGTACCTTTCCAATTATTGCGATTCCAGCTTGTTCCGGACGTCGTGTTGGTAAAGACGAAAGCCACCCATCGCGAGTGTTTCTTTTCTTTGTGCCAGTCTAAGGTGTAGTTCAATACTTGCTCTCCTCTGTAAGTTACGTAATGGGAATAAATGTCGCCCGTTTGGTCGTCCAGTCTCGGCATCTCCAGATTTCTGGCGTTTCGTATAACCGTCGGGTTGGCGTTCTGGTTCGAGTTGTCGCCCGATGTTCCGTCGGGAGTGTCGTCATTGCAGGCGATGAAAATAAGGGCTACGGTTAACAAACCGGATAAGATGGTTATTCTTTTCATTGTTCCTGTTTTAAGATGAACAGAGGATGTGTCCAGCCGACACATCCTCTGTTTCTGATTATTAGATGATAATTTACTTTATTTGACGGCTACATTTTTAATTTCCCAAGTTAAAGTCTCGTCACCGTCGGCATTTTTGTATTTGAAAGCCAAATGAGCTTGTGCACCAATGGCCGGTAGCGTAGCTTGCGCGTCACTGAAAGCCCATCCGGATTCTGCCGGATAGTTGATGGTTACTTGTGTCCATGTAGCAGTTGACACATCGCCGGAATAGTTATTGGATACCCACACGGTGTAAAGTTGGCTGGCGTTGTCCATACTCTTGTTATAAGGACCAAAAGCCTGTTCAAAAGTCAGCGTTCTTGCTTTGCTCAGGTCGATTGCCGGTGAAATCAGCCAGTCTTCGTTCTTTACTGATGTTCCGTCGGCATAGGCCGACATCTTCATACATTTGTATTGGTCGTCTGCGTTCCAGGCTTGTTCTCCGGCAATATCGGCTGTGGTAAAGCTACCGATGCCATTAGCGAAACTTTCAGAGAAAATGGCATCGCCCGGTTCTTCCGGTTGTTCCGGTTCGTCTCCTTCGATGAGCCCTCCGTCGTTAGTTTGCAGGGAGAAGTCGTCTATGAGGACGCTTTGTCCGGGATTCTTGCCGACCATGACCACCAAGTTCACTTTCGTATTAGCCTCCAATGTGAATTCATGAGTGGCTTCTACCCATGTATCTTTGGTAATGTCATTAACGTATGCCCCATATTTGTAGCTATCTCCTCCGGCGATACTTCCGTCTGCTTCATTGACTGCATATCCCAAGCGGATGCTGGCGTTGGCATCTACGGCCTTGAAGTAAGCCGTGATGACATAAGTACCGGCTTTCAGTGTCATTTCCGAACTGCCGAGACGTTTGTTAGCGTCGGTAGAACCTTCTATCATTGCAGAATAACTTCCTGCATGGGCATCGGTAGATTGGGTAACGGTAGCATTTCCTGCGCTGTTGTTTGACTTCCAACCTGTGGCCACACCGTTTTCCCAAGTTTCAAAACCACCGTTTTTGAGGAGGTTTTCTCCCGTGATAGGTTGGTCGGCTTGAGCATTACGCTCTTCAACCAGGATGTTTTTCAATTCAAATGTACCGGCTTTGTCCGTACAGTTGTAGACGAAAGCAAGCTTGATGCTCTTGCCTTTGTAGGCATTCAGGTCTATATCTTTAGAGTCAACAAAATTCCAGTCACTGCAATCTTTGATTTCTACGGGAAGTTTTTGCCAGTTTTCATTGGATGCTTCCGTAACCCATACAGTCATGTTGTTCTCCAAATCGTTGAAATAACGGGCACAATAATCAAAAGTCAAAGTAGCAGCCGAAGCTTGCGTCAAGTTGATAGCAGGAGATACTAACCAACTTTCAGCGGCATAGTTTACACCGTTGATGTATGATGTGGCTTTCATGTATTTGTAACTGTCGAAGGTCCACACTTCGCTGCCCATTTCAGACGGTACGTTGACGTTGTTAATTGTAAATTCACCCATGCCTTCTGCAAATGTTTCACTAAAGATGGCTTCTCCCGGCTCTTCAGGGACATCACCTATTTCCTGTCCGTCAAGGATGGCGGCAGTAACGGTTTTCACTCCGGCGCTGCCGAAGTACTTCTCCATGGTGCCATAGAGCAAGACTTCTTTGCCTAAGTTTTCCGGATGGGCTTGCAGGTTGAGTGCGTTACGCACATCACCGCTCGGAAGCTGTACGGCCATACAGTTGTTGATGTCCTTGCTGTCAGCCGAAGTAGCAATCACGATGTTTGTAGGGCCGGCTCCTTCTGTTCCGAATATGATGTCGGAAATCGTGGAAGATGTATTATCGCCTGTCGGGATGTAACCTACGATATAGGCTTTTACCCACGCGTAACCACCGTTTTGGTTCAATGCAGCTCCCTTGATGGTGTAAGGAGATTCTTTGGAACCGGTTCCGTATATGCTGTTGGCATCTCCCTTGCCCGGTATGTCGTAAGGGGAGGGAACGTCATTACATGCCTGGAACAGGAACATGCCTAATGTCAGGCATAATAGGCTGATAAAACTTTTCGTTTTCATATTATTTCGTTTTTGTTGGTGAATGCATTTTATTGAATGTCTCTTGAAGTGCGTACGGTGAGTTGCCATTCGCCGTTATATTGGGTGAGTAACCCTGTGACGTCCACTTTTCCCATCTTCATGTACTCCGTGGAGAAGTTGGCGTAAGTGCTGGTGCGGAAGGGAATGTTGGTATTTCCTACCTTAAGGGTACGGTTTACACCGTTTCCTCCGTCGCCTTCTGCTTCCGGAGCATATTGCGTCAGTCCGTCGGCTTCTACAAATTCCGCATCGTTGATCTTGACAAAGAATGCCGCGTCGGCTTTATTGGCCGAAGACAGCCAGGCTTCGTCGATTTCCATAGGAGTCAGTTCGGGATAAGAAAGGTCTGGCTGGCCGATAACTTTGACATGTTCCTTCCATGTATATTCCGGCATGCGGCCTATCTTGCCTTGGTACAAGGTGCCTAACTGGGCCATGGAACCGTAACCGCCTACATAAAGTCCTTTACAGTTGATGGCTATTTTCTGGCCTACAGGTAAGAAAGCATACAGTCCGGTGGCGTTTATGCCCACAACTAAAGTACCGCTTCCGTCGTTGACGTACAGGTTCTTGTAGATGTTACCGGATTCGTCATCGCCTACCACCACACCGGAGATGACCAGATTCTCTTGTACTTCTTCCGCTTTGTTGCTGCTGACTATGCCGGCATACTTTGTCTTTAAGTCAGCGATAGTCGTATTGGCTTCTCCTACAGCGGGATTGCCGTATGTATAATTAGTCGGGTCGTCATGGTGGTCCATACAGCCGGAGAAGACGGCCGCCAACATGGAGACGAGCAATAATTTAATATTTTTCATATTCAAGTTCATTTTAAAAGGTTAGAAGCGGAATCCTATGTTGAGGAACCCGTTGAGTCCTTGTGCGTAGTAATATTTAGAGTGGCGTGAGAACTGGTAAGGACGCTCGCGGCCGTCATCGTAGGCATCGTCGCGGTTCTGTTCGTATCCTCCGGTTTTCATGTCCGTATTGTTGGTCACGTTGTTCAGCGTCAGGTTGATGCTCAGGGCGCGGCCTTTTTGCAGGCGGATGTATTTTCCGATGGAGAGGTCGAGCATGAAACCGCCGTCGAACTCTTCCTGTCCGGGGATGTTTACGCTTACCTTATTGCCGTCTTCACCTACGGTCCCGTTCTCGCCGGCTGACACACCCAAAACCTTACCTAATCTGCGGTAAGTGGAGAAGTCGATGAATCCGCGGTGGTAGTAGTTACCGTTGATACTGAAGAACCAACCTTTCACATTGTAGTCCAGTCCGAGACTGTAGGCAGAGAGCGGAGTTCCGCTTTCTTTCATTCCGTCGATGTACACGACATCTTGCGTAGTTTCGCTTTCGTTTTCGTAAGTCAGATTGGCGTTCGGGTTGTTCACATATTCGGCGTTGTTGAATGTGCCCAACGCTTTCAGGGTCAGGTTTGACGTGAGTTTTACGCTGGCGGCCAGTTCTACTCCCATATATTCTTTCTCTACCCCAGTCATCGACAGATAAGTGTAGCGCGACTCCTGGTCGTTGTAGAACTGGTCGAGTTCGGTCACATTGTTGAAACGCGTGTAGTAGCCGCTGACCTTGAAAGCGAAGATGGGTCCGTTGAACGCATAGCTGGCTTCGGCAGTCATTACTTCCTCGTTGGTCAGATTCGTGGCGAAGTCGTTCTTCAGACGGGGAGCGATGAAGGCATTGTAAGGCAACGGTGCGTTTTCTTCATATCCAAGCCCGACGTTGAACACGTGTTTGCCTCCGATACGGAAAGTCGCTCCGGCCTTGGCTCCGCTTTCCAAAAATTTGGCTGTGCCGCTCTTGCCTTTTGAGTTGTTGGCCGCACGACCGTTGCGCATCAAACCTTCACGTTCCATGGTCGTTCCGCCCAAACGTCCGGCAAAGAACAAACTGTAGAAGCTTTTATCGAATTGGTAGTTGGCCCAAACGTTGGCTTTGTTGACGAATATATTATAATTGTAGCCAAACTTGTCGTCTTCACCGATCAGGCGGTTGGGATTGTCCAGATCGTTTTGAATCATGCTGGAGTTGTAGCCGTAGTCACGAACGGAGAATTTGTCTACGTCCGTATATTTGTTGGCACCCAGCAAATCTTTCATGGTTTTGTAGTGCATGCCTTTGGTGGTGCTGGCGTTTACGCCGGCTGTGATATAACCGTACTCGTCCATGTCGCGTTTCAGGGTGGAACCGAAGTTGAAGGCCATTTGGTCGTTATGACGATTCTCTACGTAGTACAAGGCTTCGCCCCCTAACGTGTTTTGTTGGGCGTTGGCAAAGTACATGGCATCCCAATCGAGTTGGCGGTGGGACTTTGCGCTGGTCCAGTAATTGTATGCGTTTTGCCAAGTCTCCACATCCTCGTCGCTCAACGGTTGGTTGAATACGTTGCCGCTGATTTGTCCGCTCGGTAACTTTTTGTAGTAATCCGGACGCGGGTCGGCGGCATTTCCACTCCATCCTAAAGCGCTGCTGGCATACATGCTGTATTTTCCGGAGAACGATGTAGACAGCTTGGTTCGTTCGTTGATGTCGAAATCCCAAGTGACAATCGCTGTCGGTTCGAAAGAATTTACCACACGTGCATTACGCTTTTCGCCGTTTTGGTAACCCCAGTTCGGGTTGTAGTAATGGTCGTTGGCCAACCAGTACGCTTCTTCTGTGGAAGAACCCTGCTGGGCACGTTCGGTGGGGGAACCCCAGGTCGTGAAGCTCAAGCTGTGTCGGTCGTTGAACCGTTTCTCGAACCCTAACAAATAGCTGAACGAATTGTAGAACGTACCTTCTACGAATCCTTCATTGGCCCAACGGTAACCGATGGAACCGGTGAAGGCCCATCCGTTGCTCATCAGTCCCGAAGAGTAGGTGTACATGCCTCGTGCACGATAGTTTCGATTGGTACCGGACAACGATAATTTGTGGCCTGTGGCGTATTGTCCGGCCCGTACATTAATATTATCCGCTCCTCCCACCGACGTATAACCGAATTGGTTCATCAGGAAAAACGGGGAGCCTTCACGGTTACGGGTTGCGTCGTTCAGTCCTCCGATGGAACTGTAACTGAATACGCCTCGTTCGGCATCGTTGAACTGGATACCGTTGATGAACATGTCGTTGTTGGAATTTTGATAAGCCCTCAGGCGGAAGCGCATGGGACTGAATAGATAGCCCACTTCAGACAAGTACAGGTCGTTGCCGACTCCTGTGATGGCCGAAACGGTCTGGCCCGCGTCGTCATCTTCATTGAGTTGCGATTCTGTGAACGAAAAGTCCGCATTCTCATTCTGTGCCCGTTGTTGGAGCACGGCCAGAGTGTCTGTCTGTTGTGCGTGGAGCAAGGCTGACACAAAGAATGCCGATAGAATCAAAGTTGTCTTTTTCCCCATATCTCGTAGATTTATTATATTGTTGTTACAAAGAAACACATTATTTTCAAATTAAAGTCATCCCGGACTAACTTTTTGCCATTTTTTTTTGGCTCGGTAGCCGAAAAAAGCCATATTTGTAATAGAGAATTAACAAAACGTTAAAAAAACATCTTATGAAACGAATGTTTATGGTTATGGGCTTGTTCGTGTTGCTGTTTACGGCAGCTCGTGCCCAAGAGAAGAAATTCGGCATGTATGCGGTTGGGTTTTATAATCAGGAAAATCTTTTCGACACCATTCATGACGAGGGGAAAAATGATTTCGAGTATCTGCCGGACGGGGCTATGAAATGGAACGGAATGAAGTATTTCTCCAAATTAAAGAACATGGCCACGGTGTTGTCGGAGATGGGAACGGACAAGTTGCCCAATGTCGGTGCATCTGTCATCGGAGTGTCTGAGGTTGAGAATAGCCGTGTGATGCAGGATTTGGTGGAACAACCGCCTTTGAAGGCACGTGGAATGAAGTTCGTCCATATCGAGGGACCGGACCGACGTGGCGTAGATTGTGCGCTGATATACAATCCCCGTTTCTTTACACCGGAAAAGTCGTTCCTGCAACCTTATATATATGAGGCAAAGGACAGTGCCTATCATACGCGTGGATTCCTGACCGTACAAGGAAAACTGGCGGGAGATGACGTGGCCTTTATCGTATGCCATTGGCCCAGCCGTGCTGCGGTTTCATATTATAGGGAGCGTGCCGGGAAACAGGTCCGTATGTTGAAAGACAGTATCAGCAAGGCAAACCCGGGAATGAAAATCATTGTGATGGGGGATATGAACGACGATCCTTTCAGTCCGAGTATGGCGAAAGCTTTGGGAGCCAAACGCGAAATGAAAGATGTGGGCGAGTCCGATTTGTATAATCCTTGGTGGAATGTGCTAACTAAAGAAGGACGGGGCACGTTGATGTACGACGGCAAGTGGAATCTTTTCGACCAAATCGTAATGACTCCCAATTTATTGAATTTGGACGGCAAGAAGGATTATTCGACCTTGAAGTTCTTTAAGCATGAGATATTCTCGCGTAATTACCTGTTCCAAACCGAAGGGCGATACAAAGGCAATACCAAGCGTACGCATGCCGGTGGAGTGTGGTTGAACGGTTATAGCGACCACCTTCCGGTTGTGGTATATTTGGTGAAAGAGATGAAATGACACTGCAAGCACTCCCTCGAAACGGTAAAATACGCTTCGGGGGATTTTTTTTGCTTAAAAGATACAGGCGGTAGGTATGGATTTGAAGAAAAATGTCTATCTTTGCCCTACCAAAAAGAGTGAAATGAATTGTTCTTTTTATAAATTATAAAGATATGGTTAATTACAAAGACTTAGGCTTGGTGAACACCAGAGAGATGTTCAAAAAAGCCATTAATGGCGGTTATGCCATTCCTGCTTTCAACTTCAACAACATGGAGCAGATGCAGGCTATCATTCAAGCAGCCGTAGAGACCAAGTCTCCGGTGATTCTTCAGGTTTCTAAGGGTGCCCGTCAGTATGCCAACGCTACATTGTTGCGCTATATGGCTCAGGGTGCTGTTGAATATGCAAAGGAATTGGGTTGCGCCAATCCCCAAATCGTGTTGCACCTTGACCACGGTGATTCTTTCGAGACTTGCAAGAGCTGTATCGATTCAGGTTTCTCTTCTGTGATGATCGACGGTTCTCACCTTCCGTATGACGAGAACGTGGCTTTGACGAAGAAAGTTGTTGAATATGCCCATCAGTTCGACGTAACTGTAGAAGGTGAGTTGGGCGTGTTGGCCGGAGTAGAAGACGACGTTGTGGCTGAACATCATACTTACACTCGTCCTGAAGAAGTGGTTGACTTCGTAACCAAGACCGGTTGCGATTCTTTGGCTATTTCTATCGGTACTTCTCACGGTGCATATAAGTTCAAACCCGAACAGTGCCATGTTGACCCCGCTACAGGCCGTTTGGTTCCTCCTCCTTTGGCATTCGATGTATTGGACGGTGTAATGAAGGAACTTCCGGGCTTCCCCATTGTTCTGCACGGTTCTTCATCTGTTCCTCAGGAAGAAGTAGATACCATCAACAAATACGGTGGCAAGTTGGAAGCAGCTATCGGTATCCCCGAAGACGAATTGCGTAAGGCTGCCAAGAGTGCGGTTTGCAAGATCAATATCGACTCAGACTCTCGTCTGGCTATGACGGCT
>ENA-OPYH01001595-OPYH01001595.1-human-gut-metagenome-genome-assembly--contig:-NODE-1595-length-12621-cov-3.828585_pt1 | contig 12621 bp, 9 predicted proteins | sample MGYA00241254_ERZ501488 | MGnify/ENA primary metagenome ERZ501488 (study PRJEB25962, sample SAMEA2042660) | human gut metagenome | biome: human gut; feature: human-associated habitat; material: faeces...
GTAATCTGATTCCCTGCTTCCAACTTCCAGCGAGAAGCAAAGCCATCCTCTGGCAGCTTTATCATAATAATTGAAGTTGCCAGCAACACTGCTGCCCCAGTCAATGCAAGTACACTGGCAGTGGTGCTCTTTCGAGTTTCCCGAAACGGCTTTTTCAAGAAGCTGGAAACCACGATTCCATAACAAAATGTGGTTACCAACGTCAAAAATCCAAACCGTATAGCGGAAATATCAAACGGAATCGTCTTGTTGAAATGAATTGCCTGAATCGTAACAGAATCATTGTCATTGAAACAAGAAACCTTCAACCGCAATTGCGAAACATCTCCGGAAAACCGACACGCTGTATAGTTCGAGTTGTCATTGTCCTTTACAACAACACCGGATGCAATGTCATATCGGTAATCCACATGTGTTTCATCTGCCATATCAATTTTCAACTGTGCACGCTTTGTTTTTTCGCCATAGTCAACATCTACCTGAATCGTGCCCACTGGCATATCCAGTTGCTGAAATTCCATGATGACTTGGTCTTTGCCGGTGACAGTCACCGCTCCGCCGGTTTCATCAATGGTACTTTCCCCACCGGAAATAGAGGCACTGGTCGGAAGAAATGTTTTCTGTTCATATCCACCGGACAGCAAACTATACGATGGAAGCTGAAACAGCGTCAATTCCAAAATGGTGGAAATAATCACCATTCTTCCAAAGAACCGCAAGGTTCTACTTTCTTTTCTCCGGCGAATGACTTTCGTCGCAAGAAATAACAATCCTGCAACACCAATGAGTGCAAGGCTGCCCTGATACGCACCCATCGACAAAATTCTAAATGCATCCAGTAAAACAAAAATCAGCAGCACCAAAGCAACTACAAACAGTCCACCCCTCCGGAGCTTTGGCAGTTCCTTTTCATTCATCTCTTTCATAAAAATTCCTCTTTTAAAAATGATTTCTAAATTTTAAACAATGTTAATTCGTAAATTATTCCCACTCAATCGTAGCCGGCGGCTTGCTTGTAATATCATAACAGATTCTGTTGATATTCTTGACCTCGTTTACAATTCTTACGCTTGCTTTTTCAAGCACGTCATAAGGGATCCTTGCAAAGTCAGCGGTCATAAAGTCGCTGGTTGTAACGCCTCTTAATGCAAGGGTGTAGTCATAAGTTCTGTCGTCTCCCATAACGCCTACCGAGCGCATATTTGTAAGTACCGCAAAGTACTGGTTTATGCTGCGGTCAAGTCCTGCGTTTGCGATCTCCTCACGGAAGATGTAGTCTGCGTCCTGAAGGGTTGCCAGCTTTTCACGGGTGATCTCACCGATGATTCTGATAGCAAGACCGGGTCCGGGAAACGGCTGACGCCATACGAGGACATCCGATAAGCCAAGCTCGGTGCCGAGCTTTCTTACCTCGTCCTTGAATAAAAGGCGGAGCGGCTCGATTATTTCCTTGAAGTCGACATAGTCGGGCAGACCGCCTACGTTGTGGTGTGACTTGATAACTGCGGCGTCGCCTGTGCCGCTTTCGATAACATCGGGGTAGATCGTACCCTGTACAAGAAAATCGACCTTGCCGATCTTCTTAGCTTCTTCCTCAAATACACGGATGAATTCTTCACCGATGGTTTTTCTCTTTGTTTCGGGGTCGGATACACCTTCGAGCTTGCCGATGAAACGGTCAGCGGCATTTACTCTGATGAAGTTTACGTCCCAGTCCTTAAACGCCTGCTCTACCTCGTCGCCCTCGTTCTTTCTCATAAAGCCGTGATCGACGAATACGCAGGTTAGCTGGTTGCCGACTGCCTTTGAAAGCAGAGCGCAGGCTACCGAGCTGTCAACACCGCCGGAAAGCGCAAGCAGTACCTTGCCATCGCCGACTTTTTCACGGATCTGCTTTATAGCTTCCTCCGCATAGTTCTTCATTGTCCAGTCGCCCTTGCAGTGACATACTTTATAAAGGAAGTTTCCGAGCATATCAAAGCCCTGCTCGGTGTGGTTTACTTCGGGGTGGAACTGTGTAGCGTAAAATCCCTTTTCAACGTTCTCGATTGCGGCATAGGGGCATTTGTCGCTGTGACCTACAGCCTTGAAGCCTTCAGGGAGAACCTCTATGTAGTCGTTGTGGCTCATCCATACTACCGAGTTCTTCTTAAGTCCGGCAAATACGGCACATTCCGTATCAAATTCGCACTCTGTTCTGCCGAATTCTGCGGCGGCGTTCTCGTTAGCCTTGCCGATAGTTCCGCCAAGACCGTAAACCATAAACTGCGCACCGTAGCAGATACCGAATATCGGTATGCCGAGTTCAAATATTTCTTTTGTCATTCTGGGGGAGTCGTCAAGATATACGCTTCTCGGACCGCCCGTGAATATGATACCCTTGGGATTCTTCGCTTTTATCTGCTCGATAGGTGTCTTGTATGAGATGACCTCGCAGTATATGTTATGCTCTCTGACTCTGCGGGCGATAAGCTGATTGTACTGACCGCCGAAGTCAATGACGAGTACGAGCTCGTGCTCGCTTGTTGAAAATTCCGCCATTTTTCAGTTTCCTTTCCTTTTTGTCTTTCCGACATTCGATGCGTCTTCTGCACCGGTTATGATATTCCATATTTCTTAAAGTATATCATATCCCATCGTTTTTTGCAACTTGTTTTTGAAAAAATAAAATCAGTAACGGTTACGGATTATCTTGACAAATCCCTTTGTATGTGCTAAAATCATATTCAGAATAAGTGCGATAAATTTACGCACTATATTCTTTGGAAAGCAATAAACCGAAAAAATGAAAGGAAGTATCAATTATGAGCCATATAGATGTAACGTCAGAAAACTTCAAGGAAGAGGTTTTACAGTCCGATAAGCCGGTTTTAGTGGATTTCTGGGCATCGTGGTGCGGTCCGTGCAGAATGCTCGGCCCTGTGCTTGAGGAGCTTGGAGAAGAGCACCCTGAAATAAAAATCTGCAAGGTAAATACGGATGATGAACGTGAGCTTGCAATGAGCTTCGGCATAGATTCTATACCCTGCGTAATATCTTTTCAGGGCGGTAAACAGATAGACAAATCGGTAGGTTTTGTCAGCAAGGACAAGTTGCTCGCTTTACTCGACTAAAACTGCAAAGCAAGACGGGGAGCGGTTTTACAGTTGCTTAACGCTAACTTGAAAATGGCGTAAATTTTCAGAAAAAAGCGTGATATTTCAATACAAATTTATCAAAAGGACTTGATTTTTTCCGAAATTGTGTTACAATATAAACAAGTCATATAACTCTATGACAAAAAATCACAAGGAGGATCATTCCGATGGCTTATAAAATTTCTGATGATTGCATCGCTTGCGGCGCTTGCGCTGCTCAGTGCCCTGTTGAGGCAATTTCTGAAGGTGACGGCAAGTACGTTATCGACGCTGACACATGTGTTAGCTGCGGTGCTTGTGCAGGTGTATGTCCCGTTGGCGCACCCGCTGAGGACTAATTTTTACATTAAAGACAGCCATGAGTTAGTAGCTTATGGCTGTTTTCTTTACTGTTTGTGAAAACGTTAACACACAGAAGAATTCTGCAAGTTAAAAGGAGAATCTGATATGAAGATATATTCGGTAAACGATAAGGAATTTGCCGTATACGGCAAGGTACATACCGGCTATGACGTTAGCGACCTGCTTTCAGCGCTTGACAAGAGCACGCCGTTACCCGACGCTGTAGGATATGTTCCGAGCGAGGCGGCGCTTGAAAATACAAAGCTGTTCGGACTTTTGCAGAACAACGCTTACGGCGGTATGCCTATCCAGCTTGGTTGGTGCAACGGTCACAACACAAAGCTCAACTGCCTTGAGTATCACCGTGACAGCGAGTTCAACATAGGTCTGTATGATTTTATTCTGCTCGTTGCTAAAGAGGATGATATTGTTGACGGCAAGCTTGACACTTCAAGGGTCAAGGCATTCAAGGCGAAGGCAGGAGATGTTGTCGAGGTTTATGCAACAACACTGCATTACGCTCCCTGCAATGCGACTAAGGACGGATGCTTCAAGGTGGTAATCGCACTGCCTAAGGGTACAAACGGCGCAAAGCCCAACATTACACCCGTATATGAAGAAGATAAGACGCTCTGGGCTTGCAACAAATGGTTACTTGCTCATGCAGAAAGCGATGAGGCAAAGCATGGCGCTTATGTAGGTCTTACAGGCGTGAATGTCGATATCAAGGATATCATATAAACAATTTGCTATGATATAAAGCCGTACCGGTGCAGACTGCATTGGTACGGCTTTCGCTGTATAAAATAATAACCGCTCTGTTTCCGGAGCGGTTACATATTTAATTCTGTGCTTCTGAATCGCTGTTGTCGGAATTATCTGTAGCATACTCATCCGACAGGTTATCTTCTATCCACTTAGCCATCATAAGAGGTGAAAGAATGATATCCATTGTCTTCTGTTCGCCGTCGCTTACGCTTTCCATAGTGACTATCTCACCCTTTTCGCGTCCTTCGCTGCCTATGATATCATATGTCAGCTGGCAACGGTACTTGATAGTGCAGAGGAGGAACTCGGGCGGGATAACCTCGCAGGTGGAGATCTCGTCAAGCCATATAAACGGGCTCATACCGCCTATGCTGATGTCCTCGATAATCCAACCGCTTGCGGCGTAGGAGTCATTTGCGCACATATAAAGGGAGAACTTGAATTTTTCTTCTCTGTCATCCTTGAAAAGACCGACTTCAAAGCTCTTTATAACATAGTTGTTGATAATGCTTGACTCAAATCCGCAGCAGGAGCAGGTTCCGCCGTAGCCGAACATTGTACCGTTTATGTCCTTTGCAAAGTAATTGCGGTATATACGCAGATTTGAAAGGCTGCGCAGTGCCTTGTACTTTGTACGCAGGAACTGTAATTCATCTGCGGTAATTGAAGGCAGAGGCTTGTAATAGTACGGGATCTGATCAAGCAGTACCTGGTTCGGTTCTTCAGTGCTTGAATAGAACTGGCTGAGAACGTTGTTGTTTTCGCCTGTAAGCAGATACTCTACGTACTTTGCAAACTCAGGCTTGGTGCAGTCGTCACGCAGTACAACGTACTTTGTGATATTCTTGCGTTCCTCGTCTGTTATCGGGTCGTTTATATCAATGATACGGATAATCTTGTCTTTTTCACCGAGAAGTGCTATGCGGGGGATTTTAAGGTCGCATATGTAGAGATTCGGGATAACTGCTGATACCTTTTCATCGGTGAGATCGCTTTCGCGCAGTAAGCTCATCAGAGATGACTTCTCAAATGAGTAGCCCGATTTCATAAACGAAAAGTCGAATACACGTCCGTTGAACATACCGCAGTTGATAAGTGCGTATACATCGCCGATTATTTCAAGAAGATCGGCGTTGGTGATACTGCTGGGTATCATAAACTGTTTGCCGTAAGCGGCAAATCTGAACTTCTTGTTGATATCGAGCTGGAGCGTTATGTCACTGCCTTGCTGTTTCATCTCACGCAGGAAGGTCATTGTGTCCTTGCCCTGTGTGAAGCTGTTTATCAGCATATTTATGACTTCGTTGTATATCTGATGATTTTCAAAGCTGTTCTTGTGGGCAACTATGCAATCGTAAGCACGTTTCAGGTTATGTACCGTCATACGGGCAACGTCAAAGTTGTGAGTGATATCACGGTAATGTACGTTGAACTGGAAGTACCTCATTCCTATCTTGTAGTCCTGACCGTACATAGCGTCGAACAGACCCAATGCGCCTATAAGTGCGTCTTCATCTGCAACAGCGTCGTTTATAACGTACTTGCCGAGTTTCAGGCTGACTATGCTCCTGAAGCCGAAGCTTAAGTCAAAGTCTTTTATTGCAGGGTTTTTCTCACTGTCAAGAACATATGTGTTACCGTCAAAGTTGAAGTTGTAGCAGAATTCTCTGCCTTCTTCTTCGGTTTCCTCGTCAATCCAGTTGTAGCTTGCCATTATGATGTTTTCAGGCATATCCGCCACATCTTTGCGCATCTTGGCAAGTTCGTCCTCGATATACTCGGTGAATGCCGCACCGCTTTCGTGCTCCTGTTTTGAAACGTGGTCGGTCATAGAGAAGAAGCCGAGCTGTTTTACCTCGGAGTATGGCATAGCTTCATTCTTGCCCGGGAGCAGGAGTGATATGCTGTTGTGGAACACACTGCGCAGGTCGCCTACCATTACGCTGGTTGTCAGATAGTTGCTGAAAAACTCAAACACATAGTGCTTGGGACGCATATAGTACTTTTCTGAATTTGTTCTTTGCAGAAGCTCAAGGACAAAATAGCGGGAGTACTTTTCTATCATGAACTTGAGATCCCTGTTTATAGCCTCTGAAACCTCTTCCTCGCATTCGTGGCGTATACCGGTTCTGTGGGTCGTGATATATGAGTTCGGCACGCTTATGAAGAATGCCGAGAGCTTTTCCTTGATAAAGTCTTCGCCTGTTGACTTGATAAGACCTGTCAGCTCATAGGTAGAGAAGTAGTTGTACTTATCAAGAAGCACCTTTACTATCGTATCACGTCTTGCGGCTGATACAGCAAACGGAATGAGGTATACAAAGCCCTCGTTTTCGTGCCAGATGAACTCGATAACGCTCTTGCCGTTCTGAAGAAAACGCACGGTCGGGTCGTCATCGGGAGTTTTCTGGTAACGGATAACCTTATATACGGCAAGGGGCTTGCCCATATCCATTACGGCTATATTGAAGGTGCGGCTCGGGTTTTCTGCCTCGCCGAATCTTCCGAGCTGTTTCTTTCTGATAAATGCAAAGCAGAACTCAACAAGGTTGATATATTCGCCCTTGTGGATCGTAAGATTTACAAGGTTTTCTTTTATCTTAGCCTGTTCTTCTTCGGATACCTTGAAGATTATCTCGGTGCCCTTGAATACGGGAGCTGTGAGATTAAGTTCTCTTATCTTGAGAATGCCGGCGTCGTTTACTATCCTGAAATTGAAGTTGTTTGAACGCAGCTTCAACCATTCAACATTCATAAAAACGCTCTTTGAACCTACACCGAAACGACCTTCTCGGGATTTGTCGCCGTCGCTTCTGCCGATACTCAGATAGTAGAGTATCTGTTCAAGCGTGAAACCGTCCTCGTTGTATGTCAGCCTGATTTCTCCGTTTTGCTCAAAGTTGAAAAGAACCTTGATATCGGGGTCGGAGTAGTAACAGCCGAATGTGTTCTGTAAAAGTTCTCTGATGATCGACTCTTTAGGATAGTCGCTTACTGACAGAGAAGCGTTGTACGGAGTACGTCCGCCGAATACGGAATTGAAATAATCCTTGAACGGGGTGCTGTCGGCTTCACCTGTGTAAAGCAGGTTCTGCATCTTCATCAGTGACTGTTCCATTACCTCGCGGTTTTCATTGGCGTGCGCCTGATAAAAATCGCCTAAAAGTCCCGCAATTTCTTCGTTACGAAAAGCCTCCACCTTACATCACTCCCTCATTGTATTTTTTCATAAATTGTCTGAAAGTTTCCTGTATCATAAAGTTGTCGGTGAGATACCGCCACGAATTAAGCAATACAGGCATCTTTACCGTGTCGGGAAGCTGATTTACGCATAAACGCAACTCTGCGCTCTTGTTGTCGGTAATGAAATTTTCAAATGCTTTTTGTGCGGCGCGTATGCCTGTCGAAATATCATCTGAGGCACAACGTTCTTTATATGAGCGGAACTGTTCGCTGTAAAGGCATTCTTCGAGCTGTGTTCCGCCGAGTGCAACTATATGCTGCTGTTCGTCAAGATAAATCAGTGAACCGTTAAAACGCTCAAGCGCTTCTTTTATCATCGGTTTCAGCACCTTTTCTTCGGTGGAAGCATTTTCCTTTATTCTGTTTTCAATGCCGAAAGCACGGTATATCTTGTCGAGTTTCAGCTTTGTATATTCGTGAGCCTTTGCCGCTGTGGAGATATCTATTGACGGCGAAATGTTGTAATCACTCCTGAACTGGGTGATTACATCGTGACAGTTTGAAACCTCGCCCGTATATGAGCATACATACTGCAGATCTCTTATGCCGTCGGTTATCAGCTGTGCGGCATTCGGCAGGTCAAACAAAACGTTTCTGCCGGGAAGTCCGGCTACTATGCTCTTATATATCTTGCCGAAAAGTACCTTTGACAGCATTCTTGAATCGAACAGCTTGTTCTTGTCGGAGAATACGATAAATTCTCTTGACTGTTCGTCCTTTCCGCCGTGACGTGCGGCACGCTGTTCAAATATAACGGGGCTGTCCGGCAGTTCATAGTTGAATATGTGGGTGAAGCCTTTTATCTGCGGGTTTATAGAACCTATCTTGTCAACGGTAAGAACTATTCTTGCGTTGTCGCGTGTTTCGTTTGTAAAGTTGTCGTATCTTGTATTGAAGATATCGCCTCTGTCGATCTTGAGAAGTCCGCTTATATTCGGATACAGGGCGGAAATTACCTTTTTCAGATACAGGATAGTAGAACCTGTCACACAGTATACGACAGCACGGTTCTCCGAACCTTTGAGCACTTCGTCAAGCTTTGTGAGGAAGCAGTCGAGCTTCTTGTCAACATCGCGTAACTCCCGCACATCGGCAACGTTATATGAGGGCTTTGTATATGTTTTTTTCGCTTCAAGACCGTATTCTTCAAAAATATTGCCGCCTTGTGCGTAAAGCGGAAGCCCGGTCTTTATATCAATCAGTCTTCGTGAATTGGAAATGAAATCATGAGAGAATTCATATTCAAGCAAGGTAACGTTTCTTGACACATCACCGTTATATACGGATTTGTCAAAATAGCGCATTACGGGGGTATCCGGATTAAAGCAGATAGTCTTTTCGTCAAAGCTTATGTTATCGACTGCCGCAGATTTGCTTTCATCTGCAAGCAGGCTCTTTACAAGACCTTTTATCTCATCATGGCTCTGCATATAGCCGCAGGGAATAGGACTAAGTACTATGAGTTTTTCAGCCTTTGCATGTATATGCTCGGTATAAAGTTCACGCTTTATTCCGGAGGTGCTAAGCCCTGCATCGATTATAATAAGATCCCATGTAAGACCTGCATCTGCAAACTTCTGCATAAGCGGATTATCCGCTTCAAGCGCTTCTTCTGCGATTATATATGTATTTGATGTGTTTTCGTTGAAGTAGGTGATAGCCTTTGACGAGCCCGATATCATCTTGAAGTCGACGCCGTTTGAAGTTACTACCGAGCGGTACCAGCTATGCATGAGATGCCTGGGGCATATCAGCAGGATATTGGGAGCCTGCTTTTCAAGTACGGTATCAAGTATGCCTATCTGAGCCTTTGTCGCTTTGTCCGCTCCGTATTCGTCAAGGACAAGGCAAAAGCCGAATTTATTTAACTTCTCGTGAAAAGAACAGCTGATCGCACTTATGTCTTTGCCGTAGTACGATATCCATTTTATCTCTTCGGTATTCACTAGATCACCCTCCGCTCTGCCCACTTACGCAAAGCGGGCTGAATAATATAACAATTATAATACATTTGAGCATTTTTTACAACCGATATTTTGCATTTTATAGAATTTCAATAAATTTTCTCGCCTTGATTTAGTAAAAAACAACAAAAATAGTAGCTGCTTTTGAAGCAACGCTATAAGAAAAAAATTAAGGAAATGTCTTCACATTGTTCGACTTTACTTGACAAAACACGATAAATATAGTATGATACTGATATATGTCAAAGGGGAGTGGTATGCTTGTATTTCGGTAGCGTCAGATTTTTCAAGCATCTGATACTGACTGTTACGGCTTTGCTCATAATCGTACCTACGGTGCTTTGTATAATTTTCGCTGTAGACAACAACAAGAAAGCCGCAGAGATAGACAGGCTGAATTCACGTCTGTCGGCACAGTCTGAAGATATATCGTCTTCGGTGACAGAAAGTTCCGATAACTCCAAAGGTGATAGTACTGCGGAGAACACGACAAAGGCGGATCCTTCTGTGACCGAAAGCGTAAAGCCGGAAACAACTACGGCGCCTGAAACGGTAACAACCACTGCGAAAACCACAAAGGCGCCCGAAACATCATCAGCTCCCGAAAGCGTACCGGACAGCTCTGCGGATACCGACAAGTACACAACGCTTTACCCTGATCTTTACGCCGAAAAATATGACGGCGAATTTGAGGACAGCAAAAACACGGTTTATCTAACTTTTGATGACGGTCCTTCTGTGCTGACAGAGAATCTGCTGTATTATCTGCGTCAGGAAAACGTAAAGGCAACATTCTTTGTTGTACCGGAGCGCACTGAATATTGTTATTCATTGCTGAAAGAAATTAGTGACGCAGGGCATACGATAGGTGTTCATTCTGCTTCTCACGATTACGAAAAGATATACGCCTCGGTAGACGCATTTCTTGCGGATTTTAAGGAAGCTTATGACATAGTTCTTGAAGCAACGGGAAAAGCGCCTGATATATACAGATTTCCCGGCGGCAGTGTAAACGACTATAATACCGACACGCGTGACGATATTATTGCAGAGATGGATCGCAGAGGATTTACATATTTCGACTGGAATGTTGACAGTAATGACTGGCAGGGATATGGCTGGACAACGCTTTACACTAATGTGCTTGCAGACGCACAGGAGTTTTCAACGCCTGTGATATTGTTCCATAATACGGGTGACCGTGACAATACAGTGCTGGTGATAGAGGATATCATAAAGGCACTGAAAGACAAAGGATATAAATTCGGCAGTCTTTCGCATAAGACCGAACCGATCCAATTTCAATAAATAATTCTGATTTCAAGAAAGGGATAACAATGGGAATCAAGGATAATTTTTCACAGGCTATGAAGGAGCTTACAAATCCCAGATCGTCTGAAAACCGCAAAGAGGTCAAGGATGTTGCGGCATATATGAACGATAGCGCCGATACACAGCAGGGCGAGTCTGCACAGAATGCTCAGCAGGCACAACCGGTTCAGAATGCACAGCCTTCACAGACTTTCGGAGCAAACTCACAGGAGCAGAGTGTTAAGAATGTACAGCAGGGTACAGCGTCAAACGGCGGCTTTGCAGGACAGAACGCCGGACAGGATTTCTCACAGAGAATAGCCCGTGATATGAATGAAAAGTATAATCAGAATAACAGCTTTGCGCAGAATATGCAGGGTGCACAGCGCTACTGGCCGAAAGAGATGCTGAACAGTTTCCTGGCATAATTCTGTTCCAGCCGTTATAACGATGAGACATTATCTGAGAAACAGTTGGATGATATTGCAGCATTCCATCATGAATTAAGTCTTCAGCAGTTAAAATGCGGATTCGACTATGATCCGGAATTTTGGGGAGCCGGAAACTACCGTCTGCATGCAGACCGGATCAAGTGCAGTGCGCTGATCGTACATGGATTCAATGATGAAAATGTTTCTACAAAACAGTTCGAAATGATGCATACCGCATTCGAACAGGCAGGACAGACAGTGAAACTGATCCTTCATCAGGGTCCACATATCACACCGACCATGGCGAATAAGAATTACGGAATCCTGATCGATGGAAAATTCTATGATGATATCGTAAATGAATGGATATCCCATTATCTGTACGGAGTAGAAAATGGTGCCGAAAAGATGCCGGAAGTACTTGCTCAGACGAACTATGATCAGAAAAAATGGGAAACAGAAAGTGCATGGGAAACAGAGTATACCATGAAGCTTACTTCAAAAGAAGAGAGTAAGACAGTGATTGATACAGACTGGGAAAAAGCTGGTGTCAGTGCAGAAAACTTCGATGATGTGATGGCACTGAAGTCTACAAATATGGCTCAGCGCTATGTGACAGATACATTTGAAGAAGCAGTAACTGTGCAGGGAACCGTATGCCTGAACTTAAAGGCAGCATTAAAAGACGGTAATATTGAAACGGATTTCGATCCGGAAAACAGAAACGATGTGGATACACTGACCATGCAGCTTGGCAATTCCAAAGTATCCGGTAAAATGGATGATGTAGAGATTGCAGTGCTTCTCTGTGATGTATGTGACGAAGAATTCGACAGTATCCAGACTGTAGATCCGGAAAGAAATATCGTTCCGGTAACGACAGTAAAAGAAGGCGGAATCATGAATGGCGGAGATCTTCCGGCATTTGATGAGGCAGAATTTAATACTGTACATAAAAAATACCGCGTGATCACACGTGCATTTGCAGATCTGTGTAATCCGGAAGCAGGTTACGCACCGGAAACGGCACAGAACAGCATCGAGCTTAAAAAAGGTGAATATCATGATTATACCGTATATCTCAATGCGACAAGATATACCGTAGAGCCTGGTCACAGACTTGCAGTAGTGGTTGCAACAGAAGATCCGGTAAACTGCCTGATCCATAAGACATATTCGGTAGAGATTGATGACAACTCTGTGATGGTGGAAGTTCCTGTGACAAAAGCGAGTGAGGATATGGGACTGAATAAAGCGGAATAGATAGAATATCTATCGGAAATGAGAAAAGTACGAGCTGCTGGTTGAAAATATTAGAAGTAAATGATTGAAAAAATAAGAACTGCTGTTTTAGGAGTAAAGTCTTAAAATAGCAGTTCTTTTGTGTTGCCATGTGTTCGTAAGGAGCTGCTTGGCTGCCAAAAC
>ENA-OPYH01001597-OPYH01001597.1-human-gut-metagenome-genome-assembly--contig:-NODE-1597-length-12607-cov-3.679971_pt1 | contig 12607 bp, 10 predicted proteins | sample MGYA00241254_ERZ501488 | MGnify/ENA primary metagenome ERZ501488 (study PRJEB25962, sample SAMEA2042660) | human gut metagenome | biome: human gut; feature: human-associated habitat; material: faeces...
TTGACCGTCACCCGCGCGGTATGGCCGAGTCCCGTCCCGCCAGAGTCCTTCGAGCGGCTTTTATCAACCCGATAAAAACGTTCAAACACCCGTGACTGCTGCTCCTTGGGAATCCCTATGCCGGTGTCGCGAACCGTAAGCAGAGCCTTGCCTTTTCTTGCATCAACGCCGATATCTACAGCACCTCCCGGAATATTATACTTCACGGCATTTTCACAGAGATTATAGGCAATTTCGTATATAAGCCTGTCAACTCCGAAAACGACCGCGCTTTTGCCGTGTACCTTTACGGAAACATTCTTTGCCTCAGCATTGCCGCGGAGAAGCTCCGCCGTTTCCGTTGCCACGTTCAAAAGGTCAACCTCGGTCTTCGGGATTTCCACACCTTCATCAAGGCGTGATAATCTGATTATGTCTTCTATCAGCGCAACAAGCCGTGCAGACTCGGTGCGTATGTTCTTAATGAAATGCGGCATATCCTCCGGTTTGACAAGTCCGTTCTCAATAAGCTCCGCGCTGCCCATTATGGATTGAAGCGGCGTCTTCAGCTCATGAGAAACATTCGCCGTGAACTCGCGGCGCATTTTTTCCGTTTCTGCCTGCTCGGTAACATCAAACGCAAGCAGGAGAATTCCCGCAAGATTTTCGCCGGACTCGACTCTGCTTATGTCGACCTTGTATTCGCGTCCGTGTTTCTGAAGGTTAAACGTTTCATTGCTGCCTGCAAATGCATTCATTATCCGCCTGTTGAACTCCGGATTGCGGTCAACGGTCAGAAAATCGCTGCCGATACAAGAATTATCAACCTCAAAAAGCTGTCTCGCAGCAGAATTGATTCCAAGCACACAGCCGTTAACATCCAGCATTACAAGCGCCTCGTTCATGCTTTCGGTAATCTGCTGCAACTCATCATTCTTTCGCTGAAGTTCCCGAATCTGACGCTCGATTTTTTTATGTTGAACATCAATCCGTGTCAGCAGGGGCGATATTTCGGGATACGTTTCGTTGTTCTCAAGCGGAGTATCAAGATTAAGCTCATTCAGCGGAGTAACAATACGTTTTGCCATTCTGTGTGCCAGCACGGCGGACAGAATAACCGCAATCACCGCAACAAAAATCATCGGTTGTATCATGCCGAGTACAAGCGCAGGAACGGAAGCGCTTTCCGTTGAAATACGCAGGAATGAACCGTCTTTGAGCATTTTCGCGCAATAAATAGTTTTTTGTGTAAGCGTCGAAGAATATCGACGGCTCATACCGTACCCGCCGTTCATTGCATCACGTATTTCCCGGCGATCAATATGATTCTCCATGGTCTGTGCATCAGACTTGGTATCATAAATAACTTCTCCCGTGCTTGATATCAGCGTGAGTCGAATGTTGCCGCCATCCGGCCTTATGCTGCCGTCCGCAACGGTTACGGCTCCGGTGTGGAGCCTTTTTATATATTCTCCGCCCTGTTCTTCAACTGCCGCTGCGGCAATATCAAGTTCTTCACGCAGTTGTTTTTCAATTACCTGCGTGAAATATCCGTACAGCACGCCTATTATGATAACAAAGCTTGCCAACAGAACAAGTGCTGCCGTTGTGATTATTGAACGAAAAATTTTATTTGACATAATTTAGTCCTCCCACTGATTTTATGCGTAAATGCTCAGGTTCATTTCGCATTCTCTGCGTTCGACATTCTGTAGCCCACATTACGAACCGTTTCAATCAGTTTACCGTATGCACCGAGTTTTTGACGAAGTGTCCGAATGTGCATATCCAGCGTGCGGGTTTCTCCGCAATAATCCATTCCCCAAATCTCGCTGAAAAGCTGTTCGCGGGAAAACGCAATGCCCGGTTTGCTCATAAAAAGCCTCAGCAGTTCATACTCTTTATAGGTCAGCGCAATCCGCTCCCCGTCCACAGCAACCGTATGTTCATCCTCATTAAGCGTGACGCCGGCAGCGCGAAGTACATTACTGCCCGGAGTTTTGCAGCGACGAAGCACGGCCTTGATGCGTGAAACCATTTCCAGCATTCCGAAAGGCTTAACGAGGTAGTCGTCCGCACCCATATCCAGGGTCTTTATCTTGTCATATTCCATGCTTTTTGCAGTCGCCATAATAACAGGAATTTCGCTCAGTTCCGATGAATTCTTCAGCCTGTGCAAAATTTGAACTCCGTCATCCCCCGGCAGCATAATGTCAAGAACAATCAGTTCCGGTTTTTGCCTGTGGATTGCCTCAAAAAGCTCCTTGCCGTCACGAAACCCCTGCGCCGCAAACCCGGTTGAACACAGTGTGTAAACCTCAAGATCGCGAATGCTTGCATCATCTTCAACACAATAAATCATGGTCATTCTTCCTTTCAAATCTCCGGCTTGCCTTTTGTTTCGGCGCGGAACACCCCTCAATTATCAATTAACCGGCGAGAGATTCCGCTGCGTGGCTTTCAAATTCATGCAGCGCCGCCAAAGTCAATCATTCGTTTTGAACATGCACCCCTGTCACGGAGAACATGACCCATTCTGCTATGTTTGTGGCATGGTCGCCGATACGCTCAAAATACTTTGCGATCATCAGCAGATCAAGTGCAAACTCGCCGTCACTCGGATCGGAAGAAATGCGTTCAATCAAATCCTGCTTGACACGATTAAAATAATCGTCAACAATATCATCCTGAGCAATAACTTCTTTTGCAAGTTCGACATCGCGTTTCACAAATGCCTCAATGCTGTTTGTGACCATTTTTGTTGCAGCCTTCGCCATTTTGTCGATATCTCCGCACTCCGCTCCGCTTCTGCCGTTCAAAAAGGCGATTATTTCCGCTATATCCTCGGCCTGATCACCGATGCGCTCCATATCGGTTATCATCTTGAGTGCCGCGGAAATCTGACGAAGATCCCCTGCAACAGGCTGTTGACGCAGCAGCAATTTGAGACAGAGTGTCTCTATATCGCGCTCCATTTTGTCAATTTCGTTATCGATCGGTGCAACCCCGCCCGCGATTTTTGCGCTGCCCTCGGCAAGTGCCTTTGCGGAAAGATTGATCGCTTCCTCACACAATGCTCCCATTTCAATAAGCTCATTATTGAGCTGCCTCAGCTGGCTGTCAAAACTGCTTCTCATCATCCGAACCTCCCGGTAATATAATCTTCGGTACGTTTATCCTGCGGCTTTGAAAAAATCTTTTCCGTATCGTCGCATTCGACTAACTCTCCCAAAAGGAAGAAGGCCGTTTTGTTTGAAATTCGAAGAGCCTGCTGCATGTTGTGAGTGACTATAATAATAGTATACTTGCTTTTAAGCTCCATTGCAAGCTCTTCTATACGTGTTGTTGAAATCGGGTCAAGCGCGCTTGTCGGCTCATCCATTAAAAGCACGTCCGGATCGACCGCAAGCGCACGGGCAATGCAAAGGCGCTGCTGCTGTCCGCCGGAAAGACCGAGTGCGGATTTTTTGAGTCTGTCCTTCACTTCATCCCAAATTGCAGCATTTTTAAGAGACGTCTCTACAATTTCATCAAGCTTTGCTTTTGAGCGAATCCCGTGCGTCCGCGGGCCGTATGCAATGTTGTCGTATATGCTCATCGGAAACGGATTCGGTTTTTGGAACACCATCCCGATTTGCCTGCGCAGTTCGTTCACATCCGTGCCGGGAGCAAAAATATCTTTTCCGCGGTATTTAACGCTGCCCGTGATTCGAACATCCGGCACAAGATCGTTCATCCTGTTGAGCGTTTTTAAAAAGGTTGATTTACCGCACCCGGAAGGCCCGATAAGCGCAGTAATGCTCCCTTCCGGAACAGAAATGTTAATATCTCTCAGTGCCTGAGTTTTTCCGTACCACAGGCAAAGGTCATTCGTTGTGATTATGTTCATCATGCATTTCTCCTCTTTTCAAAGTGTTTGCCTGCAAGCGTTGCCGCAAGGTTTATTGCAAGCGTCAGTATCATCAGAATGGAAGCAATGGCAAATGCGACATCAAATGCCCCCTCCTCTTTTGCATAAAAGTACAGTGCAACCGTCAGGGTTGCGCCCGAGCCGGACATTGCCTCAAAAAAACCGTTCAGAACATGCGCAAACCCGGCAGTGTACAGCAATGCGGCTGATTCTCCCAATACCCTGCCCACCGATAAAATGCAGCCTGTGACTATGCCGTCCACACACCCCGGAAGAACAACCGTGCGAATCACTCGCCATTTGCCCGCTCCGAGTGCAAATGCGCCCTCGCGATAACTGTTTGGAACGGTCTTCAGGCTCTCCTGCGTTGTTCGCATAATCGTCGGCAGATTCATTATCGCAAGGGTCAACGCACCTGCAAACAACGAGGTTTGAAGTCCCATAAATTGGCAGAAAAACAGCATCCCGACAAGCCCGTAAATGATTGACGGAATACCGGAAAGTGCCTCCGCCGCATATTCAATTGCCGAAACAATCTTTTTATTTCGCGCATACTCCGTAAGATATACCGCACTTCCGACTCCAAGCGGCAGAACAATTATCAATGTTGCAAAAACAATATACAGCGAGTTCAGAATATCCGGCAGAATTCCGACTCTGCCCGACAGATAACTCGGTGCCGTTGTCAGCAGTTCAAATGACAGATTGGGCAAACCCTTTGCAAGAACATAGACAACAAGAAACAGCGCAAGCGCAAGAGTGATTCCTGTTGCAGCCGTCATCAATGCACGAACCGAATAAATCCACGCTTTTCGCTTTGCGGACATCCCGGACTTTTCCCGAGGAAAACTCTCATTGTTTTGATTTTCGGCGGAACTGAAACCAAATTCGTTATCTTTAGATTCTTTCTTCATCGCCGCAGCTCCTTTCATTGTAAAGCTCTTTCCGTGTTTCATTTTTTTCTTCATTTATTATGATAGCCTTTCCGTGTAAAGTTAAAAAGGACGCAATTGTAAAATTCGTGTAAAATCATCATTTTATTCTCTCGCTCGGCAAAGTTGTCAGAGGATTGGGTTGACTTTGGAATTTATTTCCATTATACTGTTTATGTATATCTCATCATTGTCATTTTACGACAGAAGGGAGGGTTGGTTCAATGAGCGATGAGCACGGCAGCGACTTTGTCGACAAGCTTATGGAATTTCTTCTTAGAAATTATTATTCCATGATGATTAAACGTGTGAAAAGATTTTTTCCAAACAAGTTCGATGCGGAAGATATCGTTACCGAAACCATAATAGTGCTGCTCGAAAACAAAAGTGCCGTTGCAGCGCATGAGGCACCGATTAAGTGGCTGCAAACAACGCTCACCCATCGTGTAAAGCAAAACAGCAGAATCGCCAAGCGAAACAGCGAGATGTTTGTTTCGTTGGAAACATTGGACGAATCCAAGCTGCCCTCCGTGCCGGATACAGCCGATGATTATTGTGAATACAGCGACTTCCCCTTTGACACAATGCTCGGCATCATAGCCTCTGAATTGAACGAAAAAGATGCAAAAACATTCAACGATGTGTTCGTTCTCAAACGAGATCGCGAACAAGTCGCTGCCGAGTACGGCATTTCCCCCGAAGCGCTCCGTCAAAGGGCACGCCGTGTCGAAATGAAAGTGCGTCTTATTGTCTCTAAATTGCTTGGTTAAAATATATTTATTTTTTCAGTGAACAGAACGGGGATTTTTGCCCTATACATAATGAGGGGGAAAATATCTCCAAGTTTTGAAACATGAAAATGAGAGGATTGATGTTATGCAGCGCATCAAACAAACAAAACAGGACTTTATTGTTCTGCTCAGTGAAACAAAAGAAACGCTCGATGAACAGCTTGCTCTGCCCCAAGCGGAACGTGACGCGGCATTGATAGCAGAATGCCTTGAAACGCTCGATTACATAAAGGGAGAAGCGAATCTGCCCGAGGGTGCCTTTGCTTTCGATTCATTTCAATTCTTTGCAAGAAATTCCTCTCCTTCAATACTCTGTAAGGAGGGCGCAAAAGAATTTAAACCAAAACTCACCCCGAAGAGGCACACTCCCTCTGTTTCCCGCTTTTTTTTGCAAAAAGCTGCCCTTGCCGCTGCAATAATGCTTTTGGTTCTGCCATACGCTTTTGACGGCAGTGCAAATGCGGCGGGGTTCACCCCGTGGCGCGCCGTAACGGAGCGCAGCATGGATTATCTCGATATCTGCTACACTGCGGCTGAGGATCCCTGTGAAGATCCTCCCGACGGTGTCTGGAGCGGCATTATCCCCGATACACGCATTCTTTCCGTTGAGGAATACGCCGCGCTGAACGCTCAAAGCATCAACTGTTCGGATCGCAGCGAGTTCATCGCAAAGTTCGGTGACAGGCTTGTCTGCCCCGATACACCGAGCGGATTCGCATTTGACTGGGCAAAGGGCTATATCGATGATATTTCTGCATCGGTAAGCATTCGATTCTCCGGAACGGAAGGCAAAGTGACTGTATCGCAGCATATCTTCTTTACCGAACCGGAGTCGGATTCCGTCACACGCGCAGTAAGGCTTTCCGGTGAATTCAGTGAACCGTATACTAAGTCGATTTACGGAATTGACTGCACCTTTGCAGAAAGTGAAACTCAGAATGTTGTCTGCTTCAACATCGGCTTTGATTCCTACACTCTGAACGGAGATGTTTCAATCGAAACGATGGAGCAAATCGTACAATCGTTGTTAACAGAATGAAAGGACTAATAACAATGAAAAAACTCATTCCCCTGTTTCTTGCAGCGATTCTGTTGCTTTGCAATATCTTTGCAGGCAATGCTTTGGCGGCAAATGAAACAGCCCCCGAAACCCTGTCGATTCCGACCGGAGTTGCATCCGCAACCCCACACGAAACCGATTTGTTCTTTTTTGATGAAGGCGTTGATCCGCAGGCCGCCAGTCTGTTCACACGGCACGACATAACTTTCAGCAGTCACGGTCCAAATGCTGCCCGCGTTACTGTCAACCTTGAAACCGCCGACAATGTCAAAAAACTCGGCTTCACAAAATTGACATTTCAATATTGGAATGGCAGCAGCTGGGCTGAACTGAGCAGTGTACACGACGAGTACATTAACAACTCTGATTATTTTGGCTATTACAAAGTAATCACCAACCTGGTTGCGGGAGACTACTACAGGGTTCAGGTTGAATGCTATGCAAAAAAGAGCCTGCTCTCGGCCGCACAAAAAGTCACCCTGACCACAGCATACATTGTATGCAAGTAACTTGAACAAATATATCGTGGCCGCTTTCAGCAAATGAAAAATGCAGCCTGAGCGCACCCTCCTGCAATCGCTGAGTTAACGTTGTTTCGGAAAAGGACACAGGCATAAACCCATTAACGGCTCAACGGATACTCGGCTTATCTCTCGGTATAAACGCCCCTGGAAGGAGACTGTTTCTCCGACAGGTGCGGTTTTATACAATCATATTTTTACCACACAGTGCAGCACCCCGACGGATGAAACCCGTCGGGGTGTTGTGCCTTTGTTTCGGTTTCAGGATTCGGCTTTTCCGCGCTTAAGGAAGAAGTTCAACGCCGCATTTATCATCATTATGAAAAGGAACAGCACAAGCGCAATTGAAAACAGTGCCTGCCGCTGCAAGCCCTCAGGTGCATAGGACATTCCGCTTGCAATGCCGGTCGTAAGGAAGCGGACACTTTGAAAAAGGGAGGGCATGTTTGCGACATTGCCCGCAACCATCATAACAGCCATTGCTTCGCCGATCGCACGCCCGATGCCGAGCACAACCGCAGCAGCGATACCGCTTTTTGCTGCCGGAACGGAAACGCGGAACCATGTTTCCTCCGCCGTTGCACCGAGAGCAAGAGAGGCATCCTCATACTCCTTCGGAACGGCTTCAAGAGCAGTCATAGACACTTTTATGATCGAGGGCAGAATCATAATCGCAAGTACGATTATTGCGGCCAAGAGGCCGGAACCGTCCGCAAGGTTGAACGCATTGCGAATGCCCGGAACAAGCACCAACATACCCACAAGGCCGTACACAACCGACGGAATGCCTGCAAGCAGACTGACAGCGGACTCCGCAACGGCGCGGAGTTTGGGTTTTGCAGCTTTTGCAAGATAAACAGAAGCAAGAAAGCCGATCGGCACGCCGAGTATGATTGCACCTGCCGTGCCGTATATGCTCGTTAAGATAAACGGCAGTATGCCGAATGCAGGAGTCGCTGCGGTGGGTTCCCATTTTTTGCCGAACAGGAAATTGACAAGCCCGATTTGGCGAATGGCCGGGATGCCGGAAACAATGAGATAAATCGATATCAGAAGCACACATGCAACCGTCACAAGCCCGAGTATCAAAAAGATGCCGTGAACAAAGTTTTCAAATGTTCTTTTTCTTTTTGCGGAACTGTTATCATTTAAGTTTTTCATATTCAGTTCTCCTTCACTTCTGTTTTCATTTGCATCAATCATCGTTTTTTTCTGTGAATCGGAATTCACTTATTGCCGCAGGCGGCAGCCCCCGAATCCGGGAAACTGCCGCCCGCGGTTTCAGCCGCTGTCGGTTTTATTTTGCGGCAACTGCGCCTGCATTGTTGATGATGGTTACAGCGTCTTCGGAAGTGATGAAGTCGAAGAACTTCTGCGCTGCATCGGAAAGTTTTGTATCCTTTTTGGTTACAAGCACGAACGGGCGCTGAACTTTGTAGCTGCCGTCCTTAACCGTTGCTTCTGTGGGTGCAATGCCGTCAACGGTGAGAGCTTTCACGGTGTCTTTAAGGGCGGACAAGGAGGCATAGCCGATTGCATTGGGGTTTGAAGCGACAGCCGCGATAACATCACCGGTGCTGGTCAGTTCCTGCCTGTATTTGCATGCGTCCTTTGTGTCTGTAATGGACTCAAAACCGTCCCTTGTTCCGCTGTTGGGTTCCCTTCCGATAAGGACAATTTCACCGTCCGCACCGCCGAGTTCGCTCCAGTTTGTGATTTCGCCCTTGTAAACTTTTGCAAGGGTTTCAATGTCGATATCCGCAAGGTTATTGTCGGGGTGTACGATAATCGCGATACCGTCATAGGCCAGTACCGTTCCGACAAGGCCTTTATCTGTTTCTTCCGTTTTCAGCGCACGGCTCGACAGACCGATATCACACCTTCCTTCCGAAACGGCGGTTATGCCGGAGCCGGAACCGGTGGGATTGTATGTAAACTTTATGCCGTCATTCGCCTGCATAAAAGCCTCGCCCAATGCACCGATAACCTTTGCCATGGAGGTTGAGCCGTCCGTTGCAACGGTGCCGCTCGTTTTGCCCTTGCCGGTGCAGCCGACCGCCGCAAAGCAGCTGATTGCCGTGACTGCTGCAAGAATCTTTACCAAAAGCCTTTTGAATGTTGTGTTTTTCATGTTCGTTATCTCCTTTTGAGTTTTATCTTTTTCGTTGTCGTATCTCTTTCCGACGTTTATAATGATAAAGCTCGAATGTAAAGCTGAAAAGACAGGCCATGTAAAGTATGTGTAAATGTTTAAATATATTATTCGTTTGTTAATTAATGCTGATTTGGTCGCGAACAGCACGGAATCTGTTCATTGCACGGTTAACAATACCGCAATCATCCATGCTTGGATTCGTCAAAAGCCGCTGTGCACAATCTCTTGCAGCAGTCAAAGTTGAAAGATCCGCCGCCAATGCCGCTGCCGCGAACTCACTGACACCATGCTGCCGCATCCCCATAAGCTCGCCGGGACCACGCGTTTCAAGATCCTTTTCCGCAATCTCAAAGCCGTCATTGGTCTGCACCATCAGCTTGAGACGGGCATTTGCACTTTTTGACTCCGCAGAAGGCAAAAGAAAGCAGAAGCTTTCCCTTTCGCCGCGCCCGACACGGCCGCGAAGCTGGTGAAGCTGCGCAAGACCGAAACGATCCGCACTCTCTATGACCATTATGCATGCATTCGGAACATCCACACCGACTTCAATAACCGTTGTTGAAACAAGCAGTTTGATTTCCCCGGTGCGAAAGGACTCCATCACGGAAGTTTTTAGTTTTCCGTTCATCTTGCCATGCAGCAGACCGACAGGAATGCTTAGGTTTTGCGACAGTTCCCGAAAAACACCCTTTGCGGACGGAACCCTGCAAAAAGACAATTCCGATTCATTTTGTTCATCCTGCTCATCGACAAGCGGGCACACAACATACGCCTGAATGCCCGACTCTTTCACACAGTTTTCAATATAGCGATACATCGAAACGCGCTTTTGCAGCGGCACAAGTCGTGTCAAAATCGGCTTTCGTCCCAACGGCATTCCGTTTACTACTGAAATTTCAAGGTCACCGTACAGTATCAGCGAAAGCGTTCGCGGAATCGGGGTTGCGCTCATAATAAGAACATCCGGAAATTCAGCTTTTTTATTCAGCAATGCGCGTTGATGCACGCCAAACCTATGTTGCTCGTCCGTCACAACAAGGCCGACGTTATAAAACTCTACATTGCTCTGAATCAAGGCATGTGTGCCTGTTACCGCAATAATCTCACCGTTTTTAATGCCGTTCAGAATGCGAATGCGTTCTTTCTGGGTTGTTTTCCCTGTCAAGAGTGCGCATTTTTCTCCGAAGTATCGCTGAAGCTGAACATAATGCTGTTCGGCAAGGATTTCTGTCGGCACCATCAAAACGGATTGGCGTCCGTTTTTCATCGCAATATACATTGCGTACAATGCAAGCACCGTCTTTCCCGAACCGACGTCCCCCTGAATCAGACGGTTCATCGCGCGGGGAGCGGACATATCGTGTTCCAATTCATCCATTACACTGCACTGTGCGTGAGTCAGTTCAAACGGAAGCATTTCAATGAACTCATTGCGAACGCCGCCTGTTTCAAATGCAATGCCACGTTCTCTGCCGCGCTCCTGTCTAAGCATTTGCAGCACAATCGTAAGCATCAACGCATCTTCAAAAGCAAGCCTGCGCCGCGCCTGTCGAAGCTCTTCCGCATCATGCGGAAAATGCACGGAATGTATTGCATGCTTAAGCGAAATGAGATTGAATTCCGACAGAACACTGTGCGGCAAGGTCTCCTGCATCATGCCGGTGCCGCAGGCATCAAGTGCTGCACGGACAGCATTTCTGACAACACTTTGTGTCAACCCGCGAACAAGAGGATACACAGGAAGCACGCCGGGCAGCGTCTCCGAAAACACTGCGCGCACAAATCTTGCGCCATGCTTTTTGTCCATAAAACCGAGGATGTATCCTCCGGGTTCACGCGGTATGTTTCGCTGCATAAAGCTCTGATTGAACCATACCGCGGTCATATTTCCCGACGAATCGCCGATTGAAACATTTGTTACAACCGTTCCGTTTTTTGCGCGTATTGTTCTTGCCGGACCGATGAATTCAACATGAACGGCTGCCGCTTCACCGTCCTCAATATCAGAGATGCATCTTTCACGTGAAAAATCCAGATAGCCGCGCGGCATAAATCCAAGCAAATCCCGCAACGAAAAAAGCCCCATGCGAGCGAATTGCTCCGCTCGCGCAGGACCTATTCCTTTTAATGAAGTTATTGCCCTTTCGGACAACTCATCGCTGTGCATTCGATGTTTTTACTCCACTGAAATATAGTAGTAATAAAGCGGCTGGCCACCGTGCTGAACGATAAACTCGGAATCCGCGTGCTTTTCGGAAATTCTATCCGCAAGCTTACTCGCTTCATCCTCGGATGTTCCTTCGCCGCAGTACAAGGTTACAACACCTTCACCGCCGTGTTTTTCAAGCATTATCTCAATGAGCTTTTCGGTTACGGCCGGAATAGTTTTATCAACGCAAACAATGCTTCCGTCAATTATTCCGATTATGTCATTTGCGGAGATAACGTTGCCGTTATAAGTCGTGTCACGCACCGCAAACGTTACCGAACCGGACACAACGCCTGCGATTGCCTCCGTCATGTTTTGACGGTTGGTTTCCGCATCAGCTTCCGGATCAAATGCAATTACAGCCGAAACACCTTGAACGATCGTTCGTGTCGGAATGACAATAACATTCTTGTCGCTGATTTCGGCCGCCTGCTGCGCGGCAAGAAGAATATTTGGGTTGTTCGGCAAAACAAAAACATTGCGTGCATTGACCTTTTTGATTGCCTGCGCAATCGTGTCAATGCTGGGATTCATTGTTTGTCCGCCGGAAATCAGATTGTCTGTTCCAAGGCTCTTGAAGACTTCGTCAATGCCGTCGCCGACGCTTACTGCAACTATGCCGAGCTCTTTCTCACTTGCCTTAAGCTTTGCCGTCAGCTCTCGGTTCTGTTCCCGCATGTTTTCAATTTTCACGCGATCGATTTCACCCAAATCAAGTGCCAGCTGAAGTACTTTTCCGGGAGCATTGGAATGAACATGAACTTTGATGATGTCCTCATCATTCACAACAACAACGGAATCACCGATTTTCATAAGCTTCTCGCGAAAATCCTCAATTTGCTTTGCGTTCGCACCTGACTCAATGTGTATTATAAAGAACTCAGTGCAATAGCCGAATTCGATGTCATTTATGTCGCTTATCGGGGCATCCTGCACCTCATCTTTTGGTTCAAGGCTCGGCAGCTCACCGAGGTTCTCGCTCAGTTCCTCACCGTCCAAAGCCATTTTGAATCCACGATATATTGTCAGCAGGCCCATACCGCCGGAGTC
>ENA-OPYH01001604-OPYH01001604.1-human-gut-metagenome-genome-assembly--contig:-NODE-1604-length-12560-cov-2.663015_pt1 | contig 12560 bp, 14 predicted proteins | sample MGYA00241254_ERZ501488 | MGnify/ENA primary metagenome ERZ501488 (study PRJEB25962, sample SAMEA2042660) | human gut metagenome | biome: human gut; feature: human-associated habitat; material: faeces...
AGCTGTTCTGCATGAGTGATGAAGGCTATGAGACTTTTCTTATGGACTTGGAAGATTATAAATCGGAACTGGAAGAGGGGGAATGAATTCAAGCCAGAGTGCAGTATAGCAGGTGAAAGATGAGAAGCGAAGGAAAAAGTGTCAGCATTGAGAAGTGTTAACAGGTATATATTGGAAGAATTCAGCCAGGGGAACTCTGGCTGATATAAAAACACATCTGCAGAAACAGTGACTGAAGAAATTTTGAGTAGTGGAATTGGGAAGAAGTATTTAGATACTATAATAAAGAGATTAGCTGGCTTGTATACTGACAGAGAGGACATAGTAAACAGATTTGCGTTATTATCAGGGATTGTAGGGAGATTCCGAAGAGCTTTTGTTCAGATGATGAAACAATAGGATTGGTACAGGAAATATATGGAACAAAAGTTAATAAAGGGATTTGTTGCGTTTTCCGCTATAATAATCTGCCAGCAAAGAATGTGTTGCCTGAATATGTTTGTGATTATAAGAAACGAGCAGGGTTATTTCAAAGATCAGCAGATTTAGAGTAGTTCTTTTTTTCTGAGAGAAAAATTAAAAATCGTTTTTGGTTCTTCTGGAGAGTGATTATAGCGTTTGGGAAACATCCGGAGAAACCATTACCTCAGGGTGTCGGTAAAGTTCTTTATCAAAGAGGGCTTTGAGATGCCCTTTCTTTTTTTATCCAAATCTTTCCTCTTGTTTACATATATAAACCTAAGAAAAAACTTGACGTTTAAATATTACAAGTGTAATATTTAAGAAAATACGAAAAAAGGAGAAATAAAACTATATGAGAAAAAAGAAAAGAAAAAAACACACGAAGACTATCACAAAAATAGTTTTATTTAGCGGTATATTGATTGGTGGTGGAATCGGTATTGTAACAATAATGAATCGTAATGTTCCTGAAAAAAGACTAATGGAATATATGAAATATATTGAAAAAGGGGAATATGAGCAAATGTATGCCATGCTGGATCAGAAAAAAAGCAGCATGAACAGTAAGGAAGAATTTATAGAACGAAATTCTAAAATATATGAAGGCATTGAGATGTCTGATCTGTCCATAACCGATATTACAGCAAAAAGAAAAGAAAACGGAAATGCGGCAGTTTCCTATACAACAAATATGCAGACTGCTGCAGGAAATGTAGAATTTACCAACGATGCGGTATTTTCACATGATTGGACAGGATATCATTTAATCTGGCAGGATCAGTTGATTTTTCCAGAGTTATCTGCAACGGATAAAGTTCAGGTAACGTCAGAAGAGGCAAAGAGAGGAGATATTTTAGACAGAAATGGTCGTCAGTTGGCTGGAGAGGGAACTGCATCTTCGGTAGGAATTGTTCCGGGCAGGATGGAGAACAGAGAAGATACAATAAAAAAACTGGCAGAGTATCTTGGAATTGGAGCAGACGAAATTGAGGATAAGTTAAAAGCCGGTTGGGTAAAAGCAGATTCTTTTGTACCAGTAGCAACAATTCCTAAAATACAAGAGGTCGATCTTCTGACAGTGAATCCGGATGAAACTGTTCTGGAAGAAAAAGAAAAGCAGGACACATTATTGAAGATTCCAGGTATTATGTTATCTGATGTAAAAGTACGAACTTATTATCTAAAAGAAGCTGCCTCTCATCTGGTAGGGTATGTACAGGCGGTTACAGCCGAAGATTTGCAGGAACATAAAGGGGAAGGGTATCGTACAAACAGTGTGATTGGAAAGACGGGACTGGAAACGCTTTATGAAAAAGAACTAAAAGGGACAGATGGGTGTGAGATCTGTATTGTAGATGCAAATGGAAATAAAAAAAGTGTTATTGCATATGAGCCTAGAAAAGATGGAGAAGATATCCATACTACGATTGATGGCGATCTTCAAAGTACTCTTTATGAACAATTTAAAGAAGACAGAGGATGTTCTGTAGCCTTGAATCCTTATACAGGGGAAGTACTGGCGTTGGTAAGTACGCCATCTTATGATAATAATGATTTTGTACGTGGAATGGACAATAGCCAGTGGAGTGCATTAAATGAAAATGAAGACAGGCCTTTATACAACCGCTTTCGCCAGACATGGTGTCCAGGCTCAACTTTTAAACCTGTAATTGCTGCAATTGGATTAAAAGTGGGGGCATTTACTGCAAATGACGATTTTGGAAATGAGGGTCTGGCATGGCAGAAAGATTCCTCGTGGGGAGATTATACAGTGACTACACTTCATGATTATGCACCTGTGATCTTGAAAAATGCGCTTATTTATTCAGATAATATTTATTTTGCAAAAGCAGCATTAAAAATCGGTGCGGATCAACTGATGCAATCTCTAAATCAAATAGGATTTAATCAGGAACTTCCATTTGATATTAAAATGTCAGAGTCTCAGTATTCTAATACGGACAAGATAGAAACAGAAATCCAGCTTGCTGACAGTGGGTATGGACAGGGACAGATTCTGGTAAATCCTTTGCATCTTGCAAGCATTTATACGGCTTTTCTAAATGATGGAAATATGATAAAGCCATATCTTCACGCGGATGGAAGCACTTCCAGTGAAATCTGGATAAAAGATGCTTTTTCACCACAGATTGTTTTGGAGGTTATGGAGGGGCTAGAGGGTGTAGTGAATAACCCGGAAGGAACTGGTTATGGAGCATGCCGGGAAGACATTAGATTAGCAGGAAAAACCGGAACAGCGGAACTGAAAGCTACAAAAGAAGATACATCTGGAACAGAAATTGGCTGGTTTACAGTTTTTACTACAGATAGAGATACAAAGAATCCTATTTTGCTCATCAGTATGGTAGAGAATGTGAAAGATATTGGAGGAAGCGGTTATGTGGTGGAAAAGGATAAGGCGATACTGGATGAATATCTCGGTAATGAATAATTTTTACCTTTAAATATTACAAATGTAAGAGGAAAATGATATGAAAAAAATTTGGAAAATATTTTGGGGAGTTATTTTTCTTGCTGTCTGTAGTGGATGTGGCATAAAGAAAGAGCAGAAAAAGACAATTGAAGATACGAAAGAAAAAATTTACAGAGAGTGTGAAATGCTGGCAGAAGACTATCAGAGCATATATGAGAATGCTGCGAAAGAAAATGCACTATATGAGCTGAGTACAATACAAAAAAGTATGGATTATTTTGGAAAATATGGATATGCAGTAATTGATTCCTACAATCAGCTGGATATGGTTCAAAGTATTAAAGTAGATGATTTTTTGAAAAAAGCAGAAAAAGAGAAGAATGGAAAAACTACTATATTTCAAGTTATAGCAGGAGATCATTTTATCCGGTATGATCTGAAAACCAAACAGGGGAAAATAGACGTTGAAGTAAGCTCTTTTAAATGGAAAGAGGATACTTGGCAGGAAACATATTATCATGAGTTTAGAGCTAATTCATGGAAATATACAGAAAAAGGGTATTTCTTTATGGAAGAATATCATCCGGCTGGATATGATGGACCGTCTGGATATCGGGCCTTTCGGGTAGTGCCGTTAAATAAAAAATGCAGGGAGCTGAATCGAAAATATATACTTCCTTTTGGATATACACTTAATAAATTGTTTACTTCTAATTGGAGTGAAAAAAATTATGATGGAATAAATTTTTATGATGTTTTTGACCGTTTACTTTCAATGGAAGAAAAAACTGATGAATTTAAGGAAGGAAAGACTTATGAAATCCCAAAAGAATCATTTGAAGCGATATTTCAAAAATATTTTAATATAAGCGCAGAGATACTGCAGACAGGAACGGTATTTCACACGGAAACACAGACATATCGGTATCGAACCAGAGGAATCGTATATGATTTTGCTCCCACACCATATATTCCATATCCGGAAGTTGTTTCCTACATAGAAAATCAAGATGGAACAATAACACTGGAAGTAAATGCGGTATGGCCACAAAAAGAATTAGATCAGGCGTTTTGTCATAGCGTAACCATTCGGCTGTTAGATAAAGATAGATTTCAATATGTATCCAATTATGTATCAAGGTCAGAAATAGAGGTTACCTGGTATACGGAAAGATTATTAGACGAAAAGTGGGAGGAATGTTATGGAGATAATTGATATGAGTACAAAAAGAAAACTGAAAAAGATGGTGAGTGTTTTATTTATTTTGGGATGCTTTTTCATAGGAAATACAAAATGTAAAGGGGCTGATTTAGAATATATTTCACAGGAAACTGCGAATTATGCTGTACAAGAAAGAGGATATGATTTGCCAGTAGATGAAGTCGTGAAAGAAGAAGCTATTGAAGATTGTAAGAATGTTATGAATCAGATGAAAGTCATTTATCAAAAGGCGGATAAAGGGACTTCATCGAATATAGTAGTTTCTGAGACAGTAATGGAAGAAATGCAGGAAGTATTAAAGGAAAAAAATGTCCCTGTTATTACATCAGCGCCGTATTCAAATATGGCTAATTATTCTAAAATGGAAGAATTTCTTTTCAGGGCAGAACAGGATCTGACAGGAGATATCGTCTTATATAGGATTAACAGGGATGGTGGGATAGAAAGACTCAAATTCAATTATGATGGGACAGATATGTATTTGCTGGCTGTGAAAGCTGTTTGGGGTATGAACGACAATCCATCTATTGTATATGTTTCGTATACAAGGATAGAAGAATGGAAATATACAGAAAAAGGCTGGTTTGGTTATACGCTATGCGTTCCAAAGTATCCGGAAGTATCAGAAGCGGTTGATGGCAGTTCTATGATAAGAATTAAACCTTTAAGTGATGAATGCAGGGAAGTTTCAAAGAGGTGTGTGTATTTGCTTGGATATCAGGGGAATAATCTTTTATGTTCTGATTGGGATAGATCTGATATGGAAGGGTTAGATTATAATGGTTTATATGAATATTTATATCGAATGAAATACGGGGAGAGATATGAGTTTTCAGGTAACTCAAGTGGAATTCCGGCAGAAGAGTTTGAAAATCTGATAATGGAGTTTTTGCCGATAACAGCGGAGCAAATTAAAAAATGGGCAGTATTTGATTCGGAACATCAAACTTATGACTGGGAACGATTAGGTTGTTTAAATTATAGCCCTACTTATTTTGGAACATCTTTACCGGAGGTCGTTGAAATAAGAGATAGCGGAGAGGGAAACAATGTGCTGGTTGTTGATGCTGTATGTGATACATTTATATGTAATGATGCCGTTATTACAAGTGAGCTGACTGTTAAGTTCAACGATGATAAGAGTTTTAAATATATGGGGAATAAAATTCTGAATAATGGTACGAAAGAAGTTCCCAAATATCAATATAGAATAAAAAGAAAGAACTGATAACAACTATCAGCCCTTTCATATTTGTTAATTCCATATATGTAATTTTTTTAAGATATCAGAAGTGATTTCAAATGCTTTTTTGCCAGTTGCATTAGAATCACTTTGGATATTGGTTGCAAAATAATAGCTGTTATCGGAAGTTTCTACATATCCGATAAACCAGCCGTTGATATCCTGTCCGTTGACACGACCGGTTCCAGTTTTTCCGTAGAAATTACCATTAGGTGTACTGGCAATTTTTATAGCATTTTTAACAGAAAATACATTTTGGGAATTTAGATGGAATTCATTTGTGTTAAATTTTTTCAATAATGTTACTTGCTCTAAAGGCGAGATTTTTAATGAAAAATCGGACCAGTATAAATCCAGATTTGAACTGGTTGTCTGGTTTCCATATTCTATTTTATTCAAAAATTCCTGGACTCTGTTAATTCCGAGCTGCGAATCAATTGCCTGGAAATACCAGTTAACGGAATTTTGCATAGCAGAGTTTAAATCCTGATCAGCTTCCCAGGATGGAAAAGGAAAGGCATCACCATTCCATGTCATGGAAGAGTGTTCTGGTGTGATGATTCCGGATTCCAACCCTAATAATGCATCGTATATTTTGTAGGTAGACTCTGGCGGAATACGTTTGGTGGCTTCTTCAAGATTGTATATTTTCCAGGAATCCAAATTATTGTCATACAAAACAAATGATCCATCATATGTTCCAAATGTTTCGGATATATCTAACAGGGAGATATTTTTGTCTGTATCACTAAAATGATATACGCTTTGAGTAGAGGCATCAATGGATAAAATGGGTGTACATCCAATAAAAACAGCACTAATGACCAGATAAATTATCAATGCTCTCATTTTTTGATAAAGAGTTTCTTTCCTAAAAACGGCGATGTTGAGAATACGTCGTTTCATCTGCCTGAAATTTCCGGACATTCCAACTGCCAGTGGAGAGGAAAAAGAGGATATTTTTTCTGCAAAATTAATCAGTGTAGTTCCATAAGCTTGGTATTCATCAGCAGAAATCATCTGCAATACAGCAGAATCACAGGCTATTTCACGGTCACAGAGAATTTCTTTTAAAGTGTACCAAACAAAAGGGTTAAACCAGTAGAGTATATTACTTATGACCATGAGGAAGCCAATAAATGTATCTTTGTGACGGTAATGCTGTAATTCGTGTAGCAGCATAAAACGCATATCATCAGGATTCAGTTCGGAAATTAAATGGATGGGAATGTAAATTCTGGGATGTATTATTCCGATTAAAACTGGTGATTTTAAAAATGCAGTACTGTAGACTGATACTGGGTGAGAGATTTTAAGTTCCTTTAAACAATTGTAATAAATAGTTTTTACCTGCTGATTTTGAAGCGGGAGAGCAGATCTTTTTATGGAACGTACATAGTTTAATGAATGAAGGGTGAGGACTGACATAATCATAACACCCGTTATCCATATTAGAAAGAGTATGGTATTCAAGCCTCCAGAAAATTGACTACTGATGGAAACTGAAAAATCATTCACCTGGTTTAACAAAATATTTTGTGTATTACTGGTAAGTTCGGATAGCGTGTCGGTACCAGAGTTAAGTCCTGAGTCAGTTTGAAAAAAATGTAACCATGAAAAAAGTTGTGAGCCATGAATCTGTACAGGAAAAAATGGCACGGCAAGTAATAAAAATAAAAGAAAACAGAGATGGTACTGTGTAGCCGCAGATAAATATTTTTTCAGAAGTTTTTTTGTTCCGATTATTACAAGTGTAAAAATACATATGAAGATATTACTGATTAAAAAGTGGATAATCCAGTTGCTCATTCAAAACCTCCTATTTCTGATGTTTTGATAATAAATGGCGTAAGTTATCAATTTCTGTTGAAGAGAGCTTATCGTCTTCAAGGTAAGAAGCCAGCATAGAAGAAAGATTTCCATTATAATATCGCTTTAAAAAAGAATTGCTTTCCTGGCGTATATATTCATCTTCTTGGACTAATGGAGTATAGACAAATACCCGGCTTTGTTTTTCGTAGGAAAGAGCTTTTTTGGAAACAAGTCTCTTGATAAGAGTTTGAATTGTTTTTGGACTCCAGCTGGTAGTTAGAGTAAGTTTTTCTGTAATTTCATTTGTATTGATGGGAGCATATTTCCATACAATTTTCATAACTTCAAATTCGGCTTCTAAAATTTGGGGTAGTGACATAATAAAATCCTCCTGCTAAATCCTACATATGTAATAAATATATTATATTACTTGTAGAAGAAAAAAGTCAAATGGCAGATGATATATAGAATATAAAATTAATAATGTAGAGGCAATAAAGGTGAAAAAGATAGAAATTATTGAGAGAATCACAGATGCTAATGGAAGCATAAGTGAAAACATATTGACTAGCTGGGAACATAAAAACCAATTCATACCGGAAATTATAAGGTTTGGAGAATTAAAAATATATCTACAGGAACGAATTGTTAAAAAGAATGATAGTGATGTTCATCTTTCAAAATATGAATATGATATTTTACTTCTTTTAGCGAAAAGTCCAGGTAGAATATTTGGAAAAGAAATGGTTTATGATCTGGTATGGAATGAACCTTATTCCGGTGATTATAATGTGGTTATGCGACATATCTGCAATATCAGAGAAAAAATAGAAGATGATCCTGGACAACCATTATATATACAAACAGTACGAGGTGTAGGATATCGGTTTAATGGGAATTTAGGCAGCGAGTGAAATCGCTGCCTATTATTATGGTTTTACAAAGAAGGGAGTTTGTTATGAGAAGATCTTTGTATTTCAGGAGCATCCTGTTTGAGATATTTGGACAGGTTTTGATGTATCAATTCCAACTCTTTTATTTCTTGCTTAAAAGAAACGTATTGAGTATTTAGTGATTCCTTTCTGGAAATAAGATCTGCAATTTGCTCTTGTAACTTATTGGAATTAAGATGCTTCAGATCCATGCCATTTTCCTGTAAAATATGTTCAGCACCAGCGAAAAGAATAATTTGAGATTCATATTTACGGAAATAACGATCCGGATCTTTGGAGCTTTTATAATGGTCGTCGTAAATTTTATTTTTCTGATATTGTTCGGCATATTTTAGCATTTCTCGAAGATGGCGTATCTGAGACTCGAGAGAAACAACAGAGGTATTTACCTCTTTTTGCTGCATATGTAACAAGGCTATGCGGTCTTCAAGTTCTGAAAAATTATGTAGATTATGTGTGAGCATCTTGTTATATTCAGCAGAGACAATTTTTAAATTTTCCTTATTTGCCCATTTCTGAAGTCCAATGTTTCCTGCTATATTGGGAGTGTTGGTGTCTATTAACTTATTACGAACAGAAGGAACAGTAGTTCTGTGAAGCTTATTATTAATGCGTTCTTTGATACGTTCCTTAGTAAAATTTTTTCCTAAAGATTTAGCACTTCCACGCACTGGACGGGACATATCGGGAGAACGAAAGGTAATGTATTTTCTGCTGTTTTCGCCAAATTCTGCGTTTTTTATTTCATATCCTTTAGCTTCCATAAATGCAAGAAATTCTGAGTAAGTGGAAACGATTCGGATTGTCTGGTTGATATCTTTTCGCAGCTGCGCTTTTTTACTGGATTCAGATTTATTTGCAGCCCATTCATTGTATTTCATTCCTTTTTTACCATCTGGCATAATTGTGGACAGGTTATGTTCCTGGCATAAAGTGTCGCTGAGATTTCGTATTTTCCAGTAATTCTTTTTACAGTCATGGTAATGAGAAAAAGTGATGTTATCTGCAGAACAGAAAATTAAATGGTTATGTACATGACCTTTATCAGTGTGTGTTGTCAGAACATAGGAGTATTTTCCCTCCAGTAAGCGATCCGCAAGTTCTTTGCCAATTTGATGGGCTTCTTCATAGAAAACTTCACCAGGGGAAAATGCCTGAATCAGATGAAATGCCTTATTTGTATTGTGCGGATCTCTGCAGTCATGTGTATGATCCAAAGTGTATTTAAAGTCAAGAACGGCTGTTTCGGGAGAGCAGGCAAAGGAAGAAATATATAGATTCTGGTCTGTTTTATCTGGATTGCAGATGTATTCTATTGCTTTATCAACGGTTGTTTTGATACCATGGATTTTTGTAACTGCCATATTTTTTCCATTAACTCCTTTATATCGTCCAGGTCCTTTGGGTAAACTGTATTGGTACTGTTTATACGATGGGTGATCTGATTCAAATTGCTGCTGATATTGCCCAGCAGGGTATTCATTTTTCGGATATGAGAGTAGTCTACTTCATATACAAATCCATATAAGATCATTTTCCGTAGAAAGGCAGATTTGCTTTTCATCCTGGAAAGACGATATTTTTCTTCTAAAATGTATTGTTCGTCATCATTCAAATAAAATTGTACGGGATGAATTCTGGTACGTTTGCTCATTGAAATCCTCCAATTCGTTTTTTTCTATAAAAAAGAGTACAAAAAAACTGTCTAACCAGTTCGGCTATGACAGTTATGGTACTTGGTTTTTTGTTGGTTTGGACAGATGTATCTGTAAGTTATTTTAACAGGACTGGGTGAAAGCGTCAAATTAAGAAATTATAAAATATGAGAGGGCCAGGGATACTCCCTGATACATTTTGGTAGAATGAACCGGAAAGGGAATTTGACAAAATGAGCCAGGTGTCATGACACTGGCAGTGCTTGCTTCTTTTGGGGTGTAGCCTGCAAAGCAGGCTATGCAAAAGCTATAAAACATAAATAGAACTGTGAGAAGTGGTTGAGAATACAATCCTGATAGCGTATAATCAGAGAAAGAAATCGTAAGTGAGGGATAAATTTGAAACGTGAAGAAATTTTTCAATATGTAAAAGAGCAATATGGAACTGAACCGGAATATTTATGGAAAAAAGATCCTGATTCTGCGGTGCTTCGACATAAAAATGGAAAATGGTATGCTATAATTATGGTAGTGGAAAAGAAAATACTGGGATTAGAAGAAGATGGAAACATTGACATCCTGGATGTAAAATGTGATCCTGATCTGGTTGGGATGATTATTCAAACGTATGGATTTTTACCGGGGTATCATATGAATAAGCAACACTGGATTACGATTCTTTTGGATGATTCTGTCAGTGAAGCTAAGACGCTGGATTTTCTGGATATGAGTTATGATTTAATTGACAGTGGGAAGTAATAAAAAAGGAAGCCTTTCAGAAAAATCTCTGATCGGCTCCCAGGTATTCATTCTGGATATGTATAAGTTGATCTTTGCAACAGGATATTTTCCCAATCTCGTTCATGGCGCAACACTCGGAGAATATGAATCTCTTTTGTTTCTTCCATTATAATATAAAAAATAATAGATGGCGGAAAAGATCTTTTATGTATGGAATATCCTCTGTACAGAATTTGAGTTCGGGGAAAGGCAGTACTGAACTGGCCTAAATTCTGCATTTGTTCTTTCAGATCAGATTGAAAACGGTCAGCACGTTGCTGGCCGAATTCTTCTTCAATATAATCTGCAATGTCTGTGACATCGTAAATTGCTTCCCAGGTTAAAATAATTTTATATTCTTGCATTTCTTCGTGCATCCCTTAATTCTGTGATTTTGCGAAAAGCATCTTCCAGTGGCAATTCACGACCAGCTTCCATATCATCAATTCCCCGGTCTAACATGCGGAGAAGATGATTGTTTTCCTGGTTTTTATCGGTTGTAGGGACTTTTTTTGTTAATTCCATGAAATCACTCCAATCATACGGTTTATAAATAGTGTATGTTGTTCAGAAGTATCTATCCATAGTTTAGCATAGAATGGGCAGCAATACAATTGAATTATTTTGCAGGAGCGTCCGTCAGACCAAGAAGATATTCGCAGGAAACATTAAATACTTCGGCCAGTGCGACAACTTCGTAGTCGGGAACGAAACGTGTGCCTTGTTCAATTCGCAGGATTGCCAGATCATTAAAATCATATCCTGCAAGTTGTAATTTGGCAGCGAGTGTTTTCTGAGTAAGATTATGAGCCTTTCGTAATTCTTTTACCCGTTGTCCTATTCTGTTTTTACTGTTCGTTTTTTTATCCCAATAAATAATCATTCTGATCCTCAAAAGTTTCTAAAGATGAAGTATTATTATTGATTTTAAGGAAAAATATTGTTACTATACTTCTAAAGATGAAGTTTTTGGAAAGTTTATTTGATTTTTGAAATAAGAAAATGATAATGCTGCCTGTAATGAGAAATAATTCTAGTGAGAGGTGGAAAGAAGATGAATGAATTTTATGAAGCAGTATCGAATTTATTTGAGGAATTGCGCTGTGACTCCGGAGAAAGAGAATATACAGTACAGCCGGAAGAATGGAAAGAAGCAGAGAAGAATTTGAAACAAATACAAAAGAAGCTGCCACTACATCTGGAAAAAATCCCAGAGCGTGAGCAGAATTTCTGGAATAAATATCTGGATCAGTTAGAACATTTCCATTATGAAGAGGAGCAGCGGGCTTATTATCAGGGAATGATGGATGTAGTTGAGTTTCTTATTAATATAGGGGCAATAAAGAAATCCACAAATGTTAAGAGAATGATAGAAAAATATGCACGTTAAGAGTGGCGGTATGGGAAACCATACCGCTTCTTCAGAATAATTCAGATAGAATTCAAATGAATTTCAGGGATCTTGTTTATCGTGGTCTGTAGGAATTTTGTATGTGCGCAGGTATGCTTCTACGATGGCAAGGATAGCGGTAATTTGCTCATCGTTGCATTTTGACAGGTACATGAGCAGGCGTTGATAATCAAGATTATCTGTATGATTGTTTGGATAAAACAATGGTTCAGGAGGAACATTTAAAGCGCGTACCAGTTTTCTGATTTTATGAAAACTGGGAACTCGGCCCCCATTTTCAATTTCCTTTAAATATCGGCTGGACATTTCTGCTTTTTCAGCTAATTCTTCATAAGTCAATTTTTGCTCGTGTCGGGCGTTCTTAAAAAACAATCCCAGTTCTTTATCTGTTTGTTTTGGCATATGATACACCTCCATGTTTAGTGTATAGTTCCCTTTCTTGAAAGAAAATGAACTAATATTTCACTAAAAAAGAGGGTGATATTTCACTTTTTAAAAGACATATAAAATTCTGAATTTCCGTAAAACAGATCCGGAGGTATAGGAAAGATTAAGAATTTTATTGTCTGGTATCATATCCGTCATTAC
>ENA-OPYH01001609-OPYH01001609.1-human-gut-metagenome-genome-assembly--contig:-NODE-1609-length-12536-cov-2.563817_pt1 | contig 12536 bp, 9 predicted proteins | sample MGYA00241254_ERZ501488 | MGnify/ENA primary metagenome ERZ501488 (study PRJEB25962, sample SAMEA2042660) | human gut metagenome | biome: human gut; feature: human-associated habitat; material: faeces...
GGGATAGTTTAATTACGAAATATTCTTATTTGGAATCCGAAGCGTGAAGGTATCAACGAAGTGTTTTTCCCGGAAGAAATCAAAGCCCGTTACGTACGTATGTTGGGCATAGAATTAGGCTGGTGGTTCGGTTACTCTTTGTGGAGCATGGATGTATTGAGCGGCACGAAACCTTCTGAAGGATTGAGCGACGTGCATTTCCTCCGCCTGACCTTAAAAGACAAAGACGGAAAGGTGATTTCCGAAAACAATTACTGGAGAGGTAACGAACGTACGAATTTCAAGGCGCTCAACCAACTCCCCGGTGTAAAACTGAACGTATCCTCCAAACTGGCACGAAAAGACGGAAAGGCAACGATACAAGCCACGGTCGGACTGCCCAAATCAGCAGACGCAGTAGCTTTCGGCGTACGTGTACAAGCCGTACGCGCTTCCGATGGCGAACGTTTGCTTCCCGCCCTCATGAACGACAACTATTTCACATTGATGCCGGGCGAGAAGAAGGACATCCAAATCACCTTCGACGAGTCGCTCTTGCAAAACGATTCGTTCAAACTCATTGTTGAACCTTACAACAAAAAACTATAAACATTATCCGGGCGGAAGGAAATCCTGAAAGACTTCCGTCCGGGTATTTAAACTAAAAAAAAATGAAAACGTTTCAAAACATTACACGTCGCATCGGCTTCTGTGCCGTGTTGGCCTGCACGGGTTTGCAAACCCCGTTACAGGCTAAAATCACACTACCTGCCTTTTTCACGGACAACATGATTATCCAGCAGCAGACTACCATGACTTTGTTCGGAAAAGCCAAACCGAACAAGAAGGTTAGTATCGAAACAAGCTGGAACAATCAGCATTATGAAACGAAAGCCGACGCACAAGGAAACTGGCAGGTTGCTGTATCCACTCCGACAGCCGGAGGTCCTTACCGCATCACATTATCCGACGGGAAAAAAACCGTATTGGAAAATGTCATGGCAGGCGAAGTCTGGTTCTGCTCCGGACAGTCCAACATGGAGATGCCAGTAGCGGGATGGGGAAAAATAAAGAACTACGAACAGGAAATCGCTGCTGCCGACTATCCCGGTATCCGGCTGTTTCAGGTGAAGAAACACACTTCCGTGGCTCCCCTCGATGCTTACCAAGTGGAATCCACCATGGGCGGGTGGAAAGAATGCTCACCGTCCACGGTTCCGGAGTTTTCCGCCGTGGCCTACCTTTATGCCCGTGAACTGCACCAGAAACTGAATGTCCCCGTCGGAGTCATCGACTGTACTTGGGGAGGGACTCCGGCCGAAGCCTGGACTTCTTCCGAATCCCTCAAACAAGTCATGGGGTATCAAAAGAAAGTCGGAAAGTTGGAAGCATTAGGTTTCGACCGGGACAAAATCATGGCTGAGTACGGAAAAGAACAAGCATCGTGGAAAGCCGAAATCAGCAAAATAGACAAAGGATACCAAAACGGTAAAGCTTGTTGGGTCGGGGAAAACGTGGACGACAACGACTGGCAGCAAATGGAGCTTCCGGGTTACTGGGAAGGCAAAGGATTACCCAATTTCGACGGCGTGGTTTGGTTCCGCAAGCAAATCGAAGTCCCCGCAGACTGGGCCGGAAAGGACCTACAGTTGAACCCGGGCACTATAGACGATGAAGACATTGTGTATTGGAACGGAGAACAAATCGCCAGTGGCGCAGGCTATAACGTACAGCGTCATTACACCGTACCGGCCCGTCTGGTCAAAGCCGGCAGGAACACCTTGGCCATCAAAGTCAGCGACAACGGCGGCGAAGGCGGCATTGCCGGAAAAGCAGAAGACATGAATCTCAAACTTTCCGACCAGGCTTCCCTGTCTTTGGCCGGAAGCTGGAAATACCGTGTAGGATGCTCCTTGGCCGACATGCCACCGGCACCGATATATCCAGAGCACTCATCTTTCCCGTCCGTACTTTTCAACGGGATGGTTCACCCGTGTCTGGAGTATCCCGTCAAAGGTGTCATCTGGTATCAGGGATGCAACAACGTGGGACGTGCAGAAGAGTATGAAAGCCTATTCCAGACACTTATCACCGACTGGCGCAAGCAGTTCGGACAACCCGACATGCCATTCTATTTCGTACAGTTGGCCAACTATCTGGACCGCAAGCTTGTACAGGCAGACTCACCCTGGGCTGCCCTCCGTGAGGCGCAATCCCAAGCACAACATCTGGCTCACACCGGTATGGCCGCCAATATAGACATCGGCGAAGCACACGACATCCACCCGAAGAACAAGCAAGAAGTGGCACGCCGTCTGGCCGTCATCTCACTGGCCGATACCTACGGACAGAAAATACCCGCCCAAGCACCGGTGTACGACGACTATACGGTAGAAAACGGCAAGGTACGCATTTCGTTCACCATCCCTGCTATCGGCGAACGCTTCGAACAAAACAAAGACATCAAAGGCTTCACCATTGCCGGGCCCGACCATGTGTTCTACCCCGCCGAGGCCTATACGGACGGCGACGAAGTGGTGGTCTACTCACACTATGTCAAAGTGCCGGTAGCCGTCCGTTACGGATGGGCCGACAATCCGGAGTGTACCCTGCGTACACCGACCAACCTTCCGGTAGCACCTTTCCGTACCGACAACTGGTAAATCATCATTCAACAATAAACAAATCTTACAGCTTATGAGAATTAAAGCTATTTTATCTTTATGTCTGTTCACGCTGGCCACAGCAGTTTCAGCAGACGAGTTCATCAAAATCAACACGGACCAAGTCGGTTTGGTACTCCGCGCCGCAGACAACGGCAGGCTTTACCAATCCTATTTGGGCAAACGCCTGGCTAACGAAAGCGATTTGCAGCATTTGCCCAAAGGCAACGAGGCTTATCTGACCCACGGCATGGAGGACTATTTTGAACCGGCCATCGAAGTACACCACAATGATGCCAACCCGTCATCGCTGCTCAAATACGTGTCGCACACGTCCAAGAACGTACAGCCGGGAGTGGACGAAACGGTCATCACCTTGCAGGACGACAAATACCCCGTCACCGTGAAGTTGCATTATGTGGCCTATGCCAAAGAAAACATTATCAAAACCTTCACCGAAATCAGCCATCAGGAAAAGAAACCGCTGAAACTGGAACGCTATGCTTCTGCCATGCTGCACTTCAGCCGGCCGGCCTATTATCTGACGGAGTTTTCAGGAGACTGGATTTATGAGGCCACGATGAGCACCACTCCGCTGAACTTCGGCAAGAAAGTACTCGACACGAAGTTGGGTGCACGTGCCAACATGTTCACTCCTCCCATGTTCATCTTGTCCTTGGACAAAGAATCTTCGGAGAACGAAGGCGAAGTGATTTTAGGAACTTTGGGATGGACGGGCAACTTCCGTTTCACATTCGAGGTGGACAACAAGAAAGACCTTCGCGTCATTGCCGGCATCAACCCGTATTTCTCGGAATACTCGTTGCCCAAAGGCGAAACGTTCCGTACTCCGGACTTCTACTTCACTTACAGCGACTGCGGACGCGGACAGGCCAGCCGCAACTTCCACGACTGGGCACGCAAATACCAGCTCAAGGACGGCCAGGAAAACCGCATGACCCTGCTCAACAACTGGGAAGCCACCTACTTCGACTTCAACGAGGACAAGTTGGTAGAACTGATGGGCGATGCCGTAAAATTGGGTGTGGATATGTTCCTGCTCGACGACGGATGGTTCGGAAACAAATACGAACGCCACAGCGACACCCAAGGATTGGGAGACTGGGACGAGACACAGCACAAGCTGCCTCATGGCATCCAGAAACTGGTAGACGAAGCAGCCAAACGCAACATCAAATTCGGTATTTGGATAGAGCCGGAAATGGTGAGCCCCAAAAGCGAACTTTACGAAAAGCATAAAGATTGGGTGATTCACCTGCCCAACCGCGATGAGTATTATTTCCGCAACCAGATGGTGCTCGACCTGAGCAACCCCGAAGTACAGGATTTCGTCTTCGGTGTAGTAGACGGGCTGATGACCAAATATCCGGGCATCGCTTATTTCAAGTGGGACTGCAACAGTCCGATTACCAATATCTACTCTCCGTATCTGAAAGACAAGCAAACTCATCTCTATGTGGACTATGTGCGTGGACTGTACAAGGTGCTCGACCGCATCAAGGCCAAATATCCCAAACTGCCGATGATGCTTTGCTCCGGCGGTAGCGGCCGTATCGACTACGAGGCATTGCAGTACTTCACAGAGTTCTGGGCCAGCGACAACACCGACCCCATACAACGCCTGTTCATCCAATACGGTTACTCGTTCTTCTATCCGGCCAAGTCCATGAGCGCCCACGTGACCACATGGAACAAGAACGCGAGCATCAAATTCCGCACGGACGTGGCCATGATGGGCAAGCTCGGTTTCGACATCAAGCTCAGCGACATGAGCGGCGACGACCTTACCTATTGCCAAGGTGCCGTGAAAAACTACAAACGCTTGCGTCCGGCCATCATGGAAGGCGACCTCTACCGTCTGGTATCTCCGTACGACGGTACGCGCAGCCATGCAGCCAACCAGTTTGTCAGCAAAGACAAGAACAAGGCCGTAGTCTTCGCATTCGACGTATATCCCGGCTACGGCGAGAAGATTCTACCCGTACGTCTGGAAGGATTGGATGCCGGCAAACAGTATCGCGTGAAAGAAATCAACCTGATGCCGAACCAAGGCTCATCGCTCGAAGGTAACGACCGTGTATTCTCCGGCGATTACCTGATGAAAGTCGGACTGAACCTCCTCACCGGCAACAAGCTTTACAGCCGCGTGGTGGAAATCACAGCCGAATAAATCTTGAGACAGAAAAATGGAAATCAGAAGTTATATCATAGGGGTAGCCGCTGCGACATGCAGCGCGCTACCTTTTGCGCATAGCCTGGCATGGGAAGGAAATGTGTTGGTCTCCACGCCGCACACGTCCCTGCTTCTGCATGCCGGTGAAGGGCAAGACCTGCGCTTCGCCTACTTCGGCGACCGCATCGAAGAGAGCCAGATACACCAGATTCACGACGCATGGGACGGGCTGAACCGCACGGCATATCCGACTTTCGGCCAGCCGCCCCACCAGATTTTTGCTTTGCAGGCCGTACATGCCGACGGGAACTGGACTACCGACCTGACTGTGGACAAGGTGGAAACCTCTACCCTCGACAACGCCAAACTCACGGCCATCACGCTGAAGGACAAGGTTTATCCTTTCCAAGTGAGACTCTACTACAAAGCTTACAACGACATCGACATGATTGAGACGTGGAGCGAGATTTCACACACGGAAAAGAAAACCGTGGTGCTGAAACGTTTCGACTCCGGACATTTTCTGATACGGCGCGGTGACGTATGGATTTCGCATCTCCATGGCTCATGGGCTTCCGAAACGCACGTGACCACCGAACCACTCACACCGGGCATCAAAATGATCGAAAACGTAGACGGTGCCCGTAACGGCCATCTTGACCACCCCGAAGTCCTGTTCTCGCTCGACGGGAAGCCGCACGAGAACGAAGGACGTGTCATCGGAGCCGCCCTCTGTTGGAGCGGAAACTACTCCATCCGCATGGTGACGGACAATAATTTCGTACACCGTGTCTTTGCCGGCATCGACAGCGAAAGCTCGGAATACAAACTGGCTCCGAAAGAGGTATTCACTACTCCGAAACTGGCTCTCACCTATTCCGGAGAGGGTCTGAGCGGTGCCAGCCGCAACTTCCATCGCTGGGCACGCCACGCCGGCATGCTGCACCATGGCGACCAGGTACGTCCCGTGTTGCTCAACAGTTGGGAAGGTGTGTACCTCGATGTCAACGAACCGGCCATGGCCGAGATGATGAAAGACATCGCCGCATTAGGCGGCGAACTGTTCGTCATGGACGACGGATGGTTCGGCGACAAATACCGCCGCGTACAAGACAATTCTTCCTTGGGAGACTGGGTAGTAGACCGGAAGAAACTGCCGAACGGACTTGAGAACCTCATCCAAACGGCTGATCGGAACGGCATCAAATTCGGCATCTGGATAGAGCCGGAAGCCGTAAACAGCAAGAGCGAACTCTTCGAAAAGCATCCCGACTGGGCTTTGCAAGTCAAAGGACGGCCCTTGCAATACGGACGGGGCGGTACACAAATGTTGCTCGACGTATGTAATCCCGAAGTTCAGGATTTCATGTTCGGCATCGTAGACAATTTGCTCGGCAAGCATCCGCAGATTGCCTATATCAAATGGGATGCCAATGTGGAGTTGAAAAACTATGGCTCGACCTATTTGCCCCAAGACAAACAGTCGCACATATACATTGAATACCATCGCGGCTTGAACAAAGTGCTCGAACGCATCCGCGCCAAGTATCCCGACGTGCTGATTCAGGCCTGCGGCGGAGGAGGAGGACGTGCCAGTTACGGTGTCCTGCCCTACTTCGACGAGTTTTGGGTGAGCGACAACACGGATGCCCTCCAACGTATCTACATGCAATGGGGTACCTCGTACTTCTATCCGTCCAACGCCATGGCACAGCATATCAGTGCCTCGCCCAACCACCAGACGGGACGTATCATCCCTATCAAGTTCCGTTGCGACGTGGCCATGAGCGGGCGGTTGGGTATGGAATTGCAACCCAGCAAGATGACGAAAGAAGAATACCAACAGACGGCACAAGCCATCAAGGACTACAAGTCCGTACGCGACGTCATCCAGTTAGGCAATCTGTACCGTCTGGTATCCCCGTACGACGACAAAGGCATCGCTTCACTGATGTACACCGACGATACGGAAAACAAAGCCGTATTCTTCGCCTACAAGATGGAACATTTCAATAACCAGGTGATACCTCGCGTTTGCCTTCGGGGATTGGACCCGTCTAAAAACTACCGCGTACGCGAATTGAACGTCAAGACCGGCGGACAACCTTGTTTCCTGAACGGCAAAACGTTCTCCGGTACCCTACTGATGAACACCGGTATCGAGATGCCGCTCGGCAGCGATTACGCCAGTTGCGTACTGGAACTCACTGCGGAGTAAACATTACATCCTTCCACACAGAAGGCTTTCTAAATCTGGAGTTTGTACTTTTCTCAGGGTACAAACTCCTTTTTCATGGCACAACAGGAAAGGAAGACGAAAAATAACGCTATATTTGCAAGTACATCAACATAAGGATGCCATGGACTACAAAGAACTAAGGAACCCAAGCCAACCGGCCGACACACCAGACGGATTTGTCAGCGAAATACGCTCCATCATCGACCAAGCCCGATCTAATGCCGTGCGCAGTGTGGACTTTTGCAGAGTCAGAATGTATTGGAACATCGGTAAACGTATCTTCGAAGAAGAACAGCACGGAAAAGAACGTGCCGATTATGGAACCTACCTCATCAGGAATCTGGCCAAACGCCTCGAACCGGAATATGGCAGTGGGTTTTCGGTGCGGCAACTGGAACGTAGCAGACAATTTTACAGACTTTATCCGATTGCGTCCACAGTGCGGACGCAATTAAACTGGTCGCAATATAAGATGCTAATAGCCATTGCAGATGCAGATAAACGGGAATATTACGAACTCGAAGCCATAAACAACAGTTGGACCGGCCGCGAACTGGAACGCCAAATCAATTCCATGCTCTACGAACGTTTGCTATTGAGCAACGACAAGGAAGCCGTGTTGGCCGTAGCACGTAAGGAACGCATTCCGGAATCTCCCATGGAAATCATCAAAGACCCGATGGTCCTGGAGTTCCTTGGATTGGAACGCCAACCTGCATATTACGAAAAAGACCTTGAGAAAGCCATCATAACCCATATAGCAGACTTTCTGTTGGAATTGGGCAAGGGATTCTCTTTTGTAGCAAGACAGAAACGTATCTTAGTGGAAGATGACGAATATTTTGCAGACCTCATTTTCTATAACAGGTTATTACGCTGTTTCGTAATCGTCGAACTGAAAACCGGCAAGCTCACCCACCAAGACCTCGGGCAACTACAGATGTACGTCAACTACTACGACCGCTATGAAAAGACACCGGACGAGAATCCAACTATCGGCATATTGTTATGTACCAGCAAAAACGACACCGCTGTCCGGTTGGCCCTACCTGAAAACAACCAAACCATACTCGCCAGCCAATATCAGCTCTATTTACCCTCTCAGGAACAACTTATCCGTGAAGTGAACGAAGCCAAGCAACATGTATATTCGGCATCGCAAAGGAAATAAAGCATTAAATATTGTAACACTATCGTAACACGTATGACATCTTGAGTTCATATCGAATACCTACCTTTGTCGCCAAATCAGCACATCATGAAACAAATATCTATTTTAGCCTTGAGCATACTGCTTGCTCTCCCTGCCGTAGCCGACGAGGGGAAAGAAGGAAAAGCCAAAACGGATTACCGACCGGTCGTCCACGGTACGCTACGTGGCAAATACGAGTACCAACCGGAAGAAAAGGCCGGACGCTTTCAAGTGCGCACCGCCCGAGTCAGCATCGAAGGAAAAGTCGCACCTGTAGTGGCCTATAAAGCCGAAATCGACTTGTCTGACGAAGGCAAAATCAAAATGCTGGATGCCTACACCCGGCTTAGCCCGCTGAAAGGCTTCGATTTCACCATCGGACAGATGCGCGTCCCGTTCACCATCGATGCCCACCGTTCACCCCACCAGCAATACTTTGCCAACCGTTCATTCATAGCCAAGCAAGTGGGTAACGTGCGCGATGTGGGAGCCACGCTGGGCTACAAGATAGGAGGTCCGCTGCCCCTCACCCTGCAAGCGGGAATGTTCAACGGTTCGGGCCTGACCGACCAGAAAGATTTCTGGACCAACAACATCAACTATTCCGCCAAGGCACAATGGCAACTGCCCAAAGGCTTTTCCGTCACGCTGAGCGCACAGAAAATCAGACCGGAACACATTTCGGTCAACATGTACGACGGCGGCATTACTTACCAGGCCGGAAGATGGATGATAGAAGCGGAATACTTGTATAAACACTACACCAAAGATGCCTTTCAGGACGTGAACGCCTTCGACGGGTTCATTTGCTATGACCTGCCACTGAAAAAAGTATTCAGCAAAATCTCATTCCTCGGACGCTTCGATTACATGGGCGACCATAGCGACGGTACGGCCAACGAGAACGGACACCTCACACTGACCGATGCCGAACGCAAACGTATCACCGGCGGCATCACCCTGAGCATCGCCAAACCGTTCATTTCGGACATCCGTATCAATTATGAGAAATATTTCTACAACGAGGATGCCACCCCCAAGGTTTCCGAGCAGGACAAATTCGTCATCGAGTTCATGACTCGTTTTTAGCTGTTTATCAACGCCTTATAAAGTACAAATCGTTTGGTGCAGAATGAAAGATCATTCTGCGCCAAACGATTTATCAATCTCAGGAGATTGATTTTCCGTTCTCAGCCAATCGTTTTTTCGAGTTCCTTACCTCTTGAAACGTACCTCATAAAGGTCACGTCGGCGGTCTTTCAAATTCCTTACACCACCGTAAGTATGCAGCTCGCTCAGAAGGTCTAAATCGACATCGGACACAAGAATCATTTCCGTGTTCGGCGTGGCCTCCGCCCGGCGTCCGTCGGTGGGGAAAGCAAAATCGCAAGGAGTAAACACCCCGGATTGCGCATACTGTATATCCATGTTGTGCACGCGCGGCAGGTTGCCTACGCTACCGGCTATCACCACAAAGCACTCGTTCTCGATGGCACGGGCCTGGGCGCAAACCCGTACGCGCGAGTAAGCGTTCTGCGTATCCGTCAGATAAGGTACGAAGAGGATTTGCATCCCTTGGTCGGCCATAATGCGCGACAGTTCGGGGAACTCCACATCGTAACAAATCAACACGCCGATTTTGGCACAATCCGTATCGAACGTCTTCAGCATACTGCCCCCAGACAGTCCCCAGCTCTTGGTCTCGTCGGGCGTGACATGTATCTTCTCATACATCTCATAACTGCCATCGCGACGGCACAGGAAGCCTACGTTATAGAGGTTGCCGTCGCGCTGCAAAGGCATACTCCCGGTGATGATATTGATGTTGTAGCTGATGGCCAACTGTAAGAAACGGTCGCGTATCTCATCGGTGTAACCGGCCAGTCCGCGAATGGCCTGCGACTCGCTCAGGTTGTTGAACTCTGCCATCAACGGTGCATTGAAATATTCGGGGAAAAGGATGAAATCGCTTTTATAACCGGAAACAGCGTCTACGAAGAACTCTATCTGTTCGAACAAGTCGTCGATAGTGCGATAGCCACGCATCTGCCATTGCACCAGTCCGACCCTGACCGTGGTTTTGGCCGGAAGCGTCTCTGAGGTTTCGGGCTGATAATAGATATTGTCCCACTGGAGCAGGCAAGCGTAATGTTTGGACTCCTCGTCGTTGGGCAAGTAGTTGGTCATGACCTTACGCACGTGGAAGTCGTTGGAAAGCTGGAAGGTCAGCACGGGGTCGTATATCTCACGTTTGCGCACCTGTTCGATATACTCCTTCGGCCTCATCTTGTCGGCGTATTTATGATAGTTCGGAATACGGCCGCCGAACATGATGGCCTTCAGGTTCAGCTTTTCGCACAGTTCCTTGCGGTACTCATACATACGGCGTGCCAAGCGCAGGCCGCGGTAGTCGGGATGGATGAACACCTCGATGCCATAAAGGATATTCCCCTTGGGATTATGCGTGCTGAACGTCTCATTTCCCGTAACCTTAGCGTATGTATGGTCTCCCTTCACCAAATCATAATCCACGATAATGGAAAGGGCACAACCGATAATCTTGTCATCGGCTACCGTCACCACCTGCCCTTCGGGGAAGATGCGTAACAACGTCTCTATCTGTTCATGGGTCCAAAACACATCGCTGCCGTCCGAATATACACGACGGAACGACTGGGCCAACTGTCCGTAATCTTCTATCTGGAGCGGACGTACCTGAATTTTTGTGATACTTTGATTTTCCATTTGTTCGTCATATTTCACGCCCGCAAAGTTACAGCTTATTTCAAGGCCTTGTTCTCCATCCGACGGAAAAGTAAGCCGTTCCTTCATTTTTTATGCGTCCGAAAGCCTTTCACGGAAGAAAACAGCTCTCTTTTTCGGAAAAAATAGCGAACTTTGCAGTCTATGTTTACCGTCATATTCATTTTATGGGGCAGCGCTACGGTGGGATACCTCCTGCGCCGCCACCCGATACCCGGCCTCGAACGGCTGATGACCTATACCGTATGGGGATTGCTCTTCCTGATGGGCGTGGAAGTCGGAGGAAATCCGACACTGATGCAGGCCTTGGACCGCTTGGGATGGGAAGCCCTTATCCTCACGTTGTGCACAGCCTTAGGGTGTGCCTTGGCAGCGGCAGCATTATGGAGCGGAAGCAGGAGAACGATACCGGCCACCCAAACTCTTACAGTGGAAAAGGATGCCGGAAAAGGACTGCTTTCGCACAAGCACCGTCTCGTGGCATTATGGCATCAACTGGCCGGAAGCTTCACCATTGTGGCGTTTTTCGCGCTCGGATGTGCCTTAGGCGTTTCTCACCGGATACCTTCCCTCCCCGCTGAAGCCGGATTCTACGCCTTGTGTCTCTTACTCATCTGCGTCGGGCTTACCGTCGGGCAAAGCAACGAAATACGCCGGAGCTTGCGCCGCATAGACAAACGTCTGATGTGGCTACCGGTTCTGACGATAGTCGGGACATGGGCCGGAGCCGTAGCGACAGCCTGCCTGCTGCAAGGGCGTAGCTTTACCGACTGGCTAGCCATCAGTTCCGGATTCGGTTACTATTCCTTGTCGAGCATCCTCATCACGGAGGCACGCAACGCGGAAATGGGTACCGTTGCCCTTATCTATAATATCCTGAGGGAACTCATGGCCTTGCTCTGCGCTCCGCTGTTCCGGCAGTTTTTCTGTTGCAGCTGGCACAGCGGATTTATAATCTTCTGGATGAACTCTTGCAGCAGGAAAAGAATTATTTGTTGGTTGCACACAATGGCATTGCTCGGGTCGTGCGGTCGTATTTTCAGGATATGACGAATGAAGCATATGCAAAGTATGGCATTGGCAATTGTGAGGTGTTACAGCTTGTTTAAAAAATCAAGGGGAATGCGGTTGCTGGGCGGTATCAGTTGTGCCGTACTTTGCAGCAGTCTGATTGGCTGCCTGCCAACGGTTGCAGAAACCGTGGAAATCAACGGGAAATCTTATCGAACGGGTTTTTATGGCGATTGTTATTTGATGGATGATTTACCGCTGAGTGGTTTAGAATACGAACTGGATGAAATCACCTACCGGGCATTACAGCATCCGGAATTTGATTTGTGGTATAACGGTTCGGATTCTGTCATGTACTGTGCAGAAGATCAGTGGGAGGCGGCAAAAACATACTATGCAGACGACCAGCAGTATCTTTATTATATTCATATGGTGCGGTAGAGTCAGATGGTTCATCATATGGTGCATTGGATCCGGATGATTCATCATCTTCAT